>JAABUT010003451.1_pt1 | contig 13550 bp, 18 predicted proteins | sample 5559281 | NCBI WGS metagenome assembly JAABUT01 (sample SAMN10711880, study PRJNA513359) | rock metagenome | isolation source: Antarctica rocks | place: Antarctica: Victoria Land, Ricker Hills nord | collected 2016-01-04
GGTCAACCCCGCCCCTGCGGGGCGCCGCGCACAGCGCGGCTCCGGCACGCCCCCTCCAGCAGGGCAGGGCAGCCCCGGGCGCAGGCCCCAAGCGGCCCGCACCCGGCGCAGCCCAGCCCCGCCAGGGAGCATGCCTCCGGGGTTGACCCGCGGCGAGGCCAGCAAGAAAGCAAGCCAGGCCGAAACTTACGGGTGAGGCTCAACGCCACGGACGACCCTGCGCCGTGCTGGCAGACGCAGCACGCTCCCGAGCCAGCCGTGCCCCGAGGTCCCCTGTCTGCGGAACGCAAACAGGTACAAGCCTGGCCTGCACACCCCCTGCAACGACATCCTCCATCCATTGTTGCCCGGCCAGTTCGCACGCAGCACGGTCAGGATAGGTAAGCGGCAGGGCGGCCTGGCTGATGCCGCCCTTGAGATCAACGATCACCAGAGAAAGAGCAAAGGGCGGCCGTTCCGCTGCGTTCGCTGCGGCCGGTGGCGACTGCGGGGCCTCCCCCGCTGCGCTCAAGAGCGGGATGGAGAACACGAGCAGGGCGTGACGAAGAAGCATGTGAAGAATCCTTTCTGGATGAAGGGCTGGTGGTTGTGTCCGCAGCCGCTGCCTGGCCCACAGCCACCGCAATGACCGGCAACAGCGCCCAGGCCATGCGCTCCGTCAGCACTAGCTCCGGCGTGCGGTGTGCGGCGCGCCCGCACCACCGCACGGTGCAGGCGGCGAAGCTGGGGCGTCCGGCGGGCGAGGGTCTTCCCAATCCGCATCCTGCTCATCGGCCCGCACGTCCCTGCTGCTGGCGATCTCCCGCCCGGTGCAGGCAGGGTCGCGGGGCAGGATGCGAACGGCATCCAGGTTTGCTAGGGAAAGTTCGGTGTCACGAACCCTGCGCCGTTCGCGTCCGGCCCGCCGATGCTCAGGGCATGGAGGACGCCATGCAGCTCGACCTGGTGAGGTGGATCGCCGATCAGGGCGACACCCCTGACGCCGAGGCCCGCGCCGGAAGTGCGTCACCCGCCGGAACGGCAGGCGGGTGTGTTCATATTGAACACAGCCCGCTTCCGAGGTTCGCGGCGGGGGATGCCTCGTGTGTTCAATCTGAACACGTTGCCGAAGCTCGGCCGGTGCGTCCCATGTCGGCGCATCGGATGCTGGTCTGCCTTGCCGTGCTGGGCTGGTCGGAACGCGAGCTGGCACGCCGGACCGGACGCCATCAGACCACGATCAAGCGATGGACGGGCGGCAGCGGTGCAGTCGATGACGGCACCGCTGCTTGGCTGGAACGGCTGGTGTCGTTTCACCTCGCGCACCCCGCTCCAGGCAGGAAGGCGTGAGACACGTTCTCGTTCAGGGCAGCAGCCCCAGGCTTACAGCCGGGCCTGCACCGTTTGGTTCGCGCCAGAGCCTAGCTTGTTGCCGAACGTCGAGTAGAACTGCCCCACCGTCCAACCCGTCATGTTGTTGTTCGAAAGGGCCGTGGACGACACGAACTGTCCGAGCGGTGTGGACGGAGCTGCCGTGGCCATCTTGCTGCCAGGGCTTGGGCCGAAAACCCACGCGCCATAGGTCTGCAACACAGTTGCCGGCTGCCCGGTTGCTTGCGAGACCGCACCTGAATAGTCCTTGGCAATGTAGCTTGCCACCTGCGCCTGCGCCGCTGGGTTGGTGATGTCGCTTGCGGTGTAGGGCAGGTTGTACTTGGCCACCGTGCCGTTCCATGTGCCGGTGATGATCTGCCACGGTCCCGTAGCCGAGGACGAACCGTTCTCAGTCCCCACGTTTCGGAAGCCAGACTCCAACTGGCCGAGGCCAGCCATCGCTTCCGGGTTCAACCCCAGCTGGGTCGCGGCCTGCGATGCCAACGCGCCATAGGGGGTAGCCATCATCGCATCCATCGCCGCCGTGCCGCCACCGGAGTAGCCGGTCCAGTCCGTGGACGACGCGGACCCGTCCGTGCCGGTCGGGCCACCCCCGTCACCCATGAAGGAGCCTGCACCAGCCGGCGTCACGAAGTTCGGCGCACTAACCTCCGGGATGCTCGGGATCACCTGGGCCGGCACGCCGTTCATTGTGACCGGCGCAGGGTCGGCGATGGCAGACAGGCTGGCGCCTGCTGCCAGGAGGGCGAAGCCTGGGTATAGCCAGAGCCGTCCCATGTCAGTGATACGCAAAGACAGGGGCGCCGTTGGCACGGACGCCCTCGACCGAGCAGGTCGATCCAGGGTTCACATCAGACAGGTACTCGTGAATGGTCTCGCTGGGCACATAGCCGATGGTGCCGCCATTTGTCAGGATACGGCTGAAGCCGTTGACGTTCCTGCCGCCGACGGCAATGGCGGACAATGTCTTGCCGACCACTGCCGAGCCTTTGGACGGGGCAGCGTAGATCGGCAGCCAGTCTCCCGTGCCCTTGCACACCCAGGGTTCCGCAGGCTGGAAGAGCTGCAACTTGGGGACGGAGGACAGCGGCACCGGCGGGCCGTGGTCAACACGACCCCGTTCCTCCATCCGCTGTTGCGACATGCGGTCCAGCTCCTGTGGCGTGAAGCCCGGTTGCTGCTGCCCCTGCCGCTGTTGTGCTTGAGCGTGCGGCAGGCCGCCCGCCAACAGGCAGGCGGACACCGCCGCGAGTATGATCCTACGCATCATGATTCCTTTCTGATCCACGCTGGCACCCTCTTCCGCCCGGATGCGAACGGGAACCACACGCCTCACCATGCGGCCTGGACCGCCTTCACCTGGCAGAACAGGGTCCCGTCCGCGCTGCGCACGGCTGATTGCAGGCAGCGCTGCACGCTGCCCGTCTCGAACCGCCACTGGTAGGCGTGCAGGCTGTAGCCGCCCAGGAACAACGCCGTCACGACGCCGGCCACCAGCGCGGCCGACCCCCAACGGTGCGTGCGGTCGTAGCGCCGCTGCCGCAGCACCAGGGCGCCGCTAAGCTTGGCCGACACCTGCTCCGTGAGCTGGTCCACCGTGTGGTTGACCAGCTTCTCCCGGTCGCTCTCCGATTGACGGACCATGATCTCGGACCGCTTGTTCTGCTCCTGCGCCACTTGGAGCGTCGTCTTCAGCGCCGTCACCTGGCTGTCCACCACGACCTTGGTGTCGCGGATCAGCGTGCCATTGTGCTTCTCCTGCTCCTCCACCATGCTCGCCAAGGCGTTCAAGGCCGCCTCCTGCGAGACGCACCACAGCCACATCGGGTCGTTAGGCATGATGCCCTCCTTCCGCGCGGCATCGCGCAGAGAGAGGGCGGCGCGTCGCAGCGCGTCCGCTGCCGCGCTCACGGCAGCCACTCCGCCACTTCGGCGACGACGAATGCCTCCTCCATCCGCCGCAGCCAGGTCTTCACCATGAACTGCCGCATCGGCGGCATCGGCTGGCCGTCCTTGTCCGGCTTGTTGGATGCGGCGTCGTAGAAGCTCAGCCCCGTCGCCCGCATCGAAGTAAGGCACGACAGACGCGGGATGTACACGATCCTCACGCCCTCCTTGGTCATTCCCTTCAGTTCGGGGCGTTGGAAGACCGGCTCGAACGCCTCAGCAGCGGTCTGGCCGGCACGCATAAGGCTCTCGTTCAAGAACAGGATGGATCGCGGCCCCCGGAAGTGGCCGGCCTTGTGCAGCGCCACGATGTGGTCGAAGTCATCCTTCTCCGGACCGCAGAAGTAGAGCGGCAGGCAGGTGACACCCGCCTCCTCGCAGAAGTCCACCAGCGGCAGGTCGTTCTCAAGGTCGGCAAGGGTGCTGTTGCCCCCGCCCAGGTCAAGCACGGTCGAGGGCCCTGATCTGCATCATCTGATGCACCAGATCCTCGATCCACTCGCCGACATGCGCCGGCTGTGACGACTTCGGCTGGGTTGCCCCGCCGGGTGAACCCGGCGGATACAACCCGGCCAGCGTCGGGTTGAGCAGGTCGCCGTCAGCAACCATGACCGGGCGGCCGGCCATCCTGGCGCGCTGGGCCAGCAGGTCGCAGATCGTGCTGCCGCCCAGGCGGCCACGCCCAAGGCGCGTTGCAAGGACGGGCGCGCGCGTCTGCGTGGCTCTCGGTTCGGGCTTGGAGTTCTCGCCTTCGGGCTTCGGTGGGATAGCGTTCATGTTTACCTCTTGTGGAGTGGATCGCCGTTGGCCTTGAGGCCGCTGCGCAGGTTTGCCATCTGCCTTGCGGCTTCGATTGAACCAGGAGCAGGCCGGCTACTGTCGTAAGCGTCCGACCGTCGCACCTTAACAGGCTGCAATCGACCCTGAACGGACGTTGGAGCGTATCAGAACCATTCAGGGTGAATGGCTAACCAGCTGTTCCCCAACGCTAAGAACCCTTAGCCTGCACCTATGTCAGGCCCGGTTGAGCAAGCTCTTTGGCATATCCGGCACCGATCGACCGGCGGACCGATCCCGCGTGACCTGAGGGTCACGCTCAACTTTCACCCCGATACGATCGCATCCGGCCTCACCACGATCGAGTGGCTCGCCCGTGAGGGCGTCTATCGATCTCAGTTTGAGACCGGCATCAGCAACGGGGGATTGACCGCCCATCCTGGCGGCGACCGGTGGTCTTGGGAAAGCCGTATCTTCGGCGGTGCTTACGATACCTGCGACGGACCCGACCTGTCATTGCGGCCCAAGTACGGCGCCCTGAACTACCTTTCGGACCCCGTCGGCGCCTCGCGGCGGTTCGGCTCATGTCACCTGCGCCTTCACCCACACGTGCTTGCCCGAACAACCTTCTGTTATCCGGACAGCCACATGCGGCCTGAGCACTTCGGGGTTGCGGACCGCATAGCGCTGATCGAGATAGCCACGGCGAACCGTTTGGCGCTCGACCCGCTGGACGACTACATCGAGGCCCATGTGCATGGCCCATTGCAGCTTGCCGAAGACGTCGAGGCAGTCGTGCTGGACCCTTGCTACCGGGGTACTCCTGTCGAGGACGCCGCTCTCGCGCTGCCATGCGCGACCGAGTGGCATGATGGTTTTCACTTATCGGTCGATCAGCTCGGCGAGTGCGAGGGCTACCGAGGCATTGCCGCCGCCGAAGCGATCGCTTCGATGAGCGCGCAAAGCTTTATCACGCCTTTGGAGATCGGCGCAGCCCGCGCCGGTGGCATGAACTACCAGCTGACGAAATGGGCTTGGCATTGTGTTGCTCGGTTCGGGCGGAGCTAGCACCGGACCGAAGCTGGTTATGCTTTCGAGGCATCAAGAGCAGCAAGCGGTAGGACCGCTTCCCAGCAAGCTCAGCCGTAGAACTCAGGCTTGGTTCCAGGGCAGCAACTCGTCCAGACGCTGCTGCGGGTGCCCCTCCACCATCCTGGTCAGCACGTCCCGCAGCCACGCATACGGCTCGACCCCGTTCAGCTTGGCGGTCTCGACTAGCGACCCAACAACCGCCCAGCGTTTCGCGCCGCCGTCGCTGCCGGCGAACAAGGAATTCTTTCTTCCAAGAGCCACAGGTCTGATCGACCGCTCGACCGGGTTGGTATCGAGGTCCACCCGGCCGTCGTCAAGGAACCGGCTCAGCTCCGACCATCGATTGAGTGCGTAACGGATTGCCTCGGCCAGGCGGCTGCGGCCCGGCAGATGGGCAAGCTTGAGCTCCAGCCAGACCTTGAGCGCCTCGACCAGCGGCTTTGATTGCTGCGACCGGACCCGCCGCCGCTCCGCAGACGGCTGGCCACGGATGCCGGCCTCGATCTGGTAAAGGGCCGCGATCCGCTGCAACGCCTCGCTGGCCACCGGCGAGCCTGCCTTGTGCAGCTCATAAAATTTCCGACGCGCATGCGCCCAGCAGGCCGCGAGGGTGATGCTGCCATCGGCCGCCAACTGCTCGAACCCGGCATAGCCGTCCACCTGCAGGATGCCGCGGAAGCCCCGGAGATGCTCGGCCGGGCGTGCGGCCGTGCGGTCGGGCGCGTAGACGAACACCACGGCCGGGTGTCCCGGACCACCCCAGGGCCGGTCGTCGCGGGTGTAGGCCCACAGCCGCCCGGTCTTGGTCTGCCCCCGCCCGGGGTCGAGCACCGGCAAGGTGGTGTCGTCGGCAAACACCCGCTCGCCCGCCATGACGTAGGCAACCAGGCGGTCGTGCAGCGTCTCCAGCCACCAACAAGCAGCGCCGACCCAATCCGACAAAGTGGAGCGGCTGATGGCGAGCCCGTGCCGGTCGAAGATCTGGCTCTGCCGATACAAAGGCAGGTGGTCGGCGTAGCGGCTGACCAGCACGTGCGCGATCAGGCCTGGGGTGGCGAGGCCGCCCGCAAGCACCCGCTCCGGCGCGGGCGCCTGCAGCAGGGTGCCGCAGGCTCGGCAGGCGCACTTGGGCCGGGTGACCTTGACCACCCGGAGCTGCGCCGGGATCCAGTCCAGCATCTCGCTGCTGGTCGATCCCGCGTCGGTCAGGGCGCCGCCGCAGTCCGGGCAGGCGTCGTGTGGCACTGGCAGCACGCTCTCGGTGCGCGGCAAGTGCGGCGGCAGCGGCGCCCGGTGCGGCGACGTCTTCGGCTTGGACGGTTCGGCCGATGCCGGGCACGGCTTGCGCGCCTCTGCCCGGGCCAGGTCGGCCTCGAGGTCCTCGAGGCCGAATGCCATCTGGTCGGGGTCGAGCTGCTCGGAGCGCCGGCCGAACCGGGCGCGCTGGAACTGCCGGATGATCAGCCGTAGCCGCTCGGCCTCGATCTCGCTCTCGTCGAGGGCGCCGGCCATGTCGCGCACCAGCTGATGCAGCACCTTGACGTCCGTGGGCAGGTTGTCGAGCGCGATCCTCACAGACCAAGCGTAGCAGCCTGAGCCCGCCAGTACAACACAAAGGCCCGAAAAGGCCCGGCCTATCCAGCAAGCATCGGCTGTCGCGACCGGACCAAGGTGCGCCACTCCAGGCCCTCCAGCAGCATCGAGAGCTGGGCTGGCGTCAGCGTGACCGAGGCCGTGCCGTCCGGCGACGGCTGCGTGGACGGCCAGGTGAACCGGCCCTGGTCCAACCGCTTGGCGAATAGGCACATCCCATTCTGGTCATAGAACAAAATCTTAACCCTGTCCGCGCGCTTGCCACGAAAGATGAAGATGTGCCCGCCGAACGGGTCGTGTTTCAGCCTCTCCTGCACCAGCAATGCAAGGCCATCAAAGCCTTTCCTCATGTCCGTAGCGCCCAGCGCCAAGTAGATGCGCACGCCCGCCGGCACGGTGATCACGGGCTGTCCTCCAGCGCGGATAGGAGAGCATGCAGGGTCCGGGCGTCCATCTGGGCGTGAAAGCGCACGCGGCGGCCGTTGACCAGGACGACCTCGACCGTGTCGCGGGCCGGCGCGTCCACGGAGTTGCACGGCGCGTGCGGCGCCTTGCCGGACGGCGCAGGCGCCACTTGCACGGAGGCGAACATCGGGGCAGCCGCAGGATGCCGCGGCGCGTCATGCGGCAACACGGCGCGGCCCTGCTGGACGCGGGCGGCGAGCTCCTGTTTCCAATGATAAAGGGCGCTTGGCGTCAGCCCCGAGACCCGCGCGAATCGGTTGATCGACATCCCCGAACGCAGGGCGTCGATGACGATCTGCTGCCGCTGCTCTGGCGTCCAGGTGCGGCGAAAGCGGAGATTGGTCAGTAGGTCCGCAATCTGGGCCTGGTCCGAAGGGCCGTCAGAGGAGGGGCTAAAGAACTCTTTAGCCCCTCCTCTGACCTCACCCCCGTGCGGCTCGCCCTCGATGGTGGTCGCGCAAACCGCGACAGCGAGCCGCGTCCGCCAGATCCTGAAGGTCTTGGGCGTGATGCCATTGCGCTCGCAGTAGGCTTTCTGGGTGATCCCACTCACCCGGCATGCGTCGATATGGGCCTGCCAGAATTGCTCCCGTTTCCCCATCGTCCATGAACTCCCGACCTTGAGACGTCAGGTGCACCACAAACAAACGGCGCCGTCAGCATGTCGGCATCGGACGCTTACGGCGAAAGCGGAGATTGGTCAGTAGGTCCGCAATCTGGGCCTGGTCCGAAGGGCCGTCAGAGGAGGGGCTAAAGAACTCTTTAGCCCCTCCTCTGACCTCACCCCCGTGCGGCTCGCCCTCGATGGTGGTCGCGCAAACCGCGACAGCGAGCCGCGTCCGCCAGATCCTGAAGGTCTTGGGCGTGATGCCATTGCGCTCGCAGTAGGCTTTCTGGGTGATCCCACTCACCCGGCATGCGTCGATATGGGCCTGCCAGAATTGCTCCCGTTTCCCCATCGTCCATGAACTCCCGACCTTGAGACGTCAGGTGCACCACAAACAAACGGCGCCGTCAGCATGTCGGCATCGGACGCTTACGGTCGGACACGAACCCTGGCGCCGCTGCCAGGGCATACAGCGCTCCTGCCAGCAGCACCGCGCCCAGCACCAGGCGCACCTTCTCGATCGTTCTCATCCCTGCCGTCCTTCTGCTCTGCCTTCATCACCTGAAGACACAGCCCGGCAGCCGCTTCGGGACGGGGGTGCAGGGGGCGCGCGCAGCGCGGGCCGCTTGGCCCTTGCCCCTTGCGGCCCCCGGCACGACGCGGCAGGGCCTCCCCTGCCCTGCCCGCGTCAGTCCACCCCCCTGCCCCCTCTTTCCTCCTCCTCCTCGTCCACCTCGATCAGGCACATCCAGCCGTTCACTCCGACCCTCTGCCCGTCTTCAGTGAGCAGCACGAACCGGCTATCCAGGTCCCACTGCCCATCCTCCTCCCGGTCCCCGTCCACGATGACGCCCTCCAGGACGGCGTCGCCCCCTTCGACAAGCAGGCGCGCGCCGGGATCGGCGGCCGAGCGCACCGGCGCCGGCCCGCTCACGCCCGTGTCCCCGCGAGCTGATCGGAGGTATGCGGTGCGGCCGGGCAGGGCAGGCCCAGCGCCGCCCGGCGCCGCGCCTGGGCCACGTCGTTCCAGTCGTTGCGCCCGCCAAAGGGAAGGATGCGCCCGCTGCGCACGCCGGCCTCGGCAGCCAGGGCCGCCAGCTTGGCCGCATGGCGCTCCCCTGGGGCGTCGGCGTCCGTCGCCTGCACCAGCACCGCATCGGGCTGGGCGGCGAGGTCCCGCAGCAGCCCTTGCAGCGCCGCGACCGTCTCAGGCCCCATGCCGCCGGCGGTGGCGACATACAGCGTGTCCGCCCGCAGCCGCTCGATGCCGGCCAGGCTCATGGCGTCGATCGGCGCCTCGCACACCACCAGGCGCGTGGTCGGCACCGTGCTGGACGGCAACCGGCCCGGCAGCCGGAACAGCGTCTTGTCGCCGTCCGCCGAGAACATGCGGAAGTCCGGGCCGCGCATCTCGATGCCGACCACCTCGCCAGCCCCGTCGCGGTGCGCGAACCAGGCGCTGCCATACGGCCCCTCGCGCAGGGCGTCACAGCGGGAGGCCGCGATCAGCACCGGCTCCTGCAGGGCGCGTTCCTGGGTCAGGTAGCGCCAGGTCCGCGACCCCCGCGACAGGACCCGGCATGCGCTCCAGCGCTGCGCAGGCGGCAGCTCGGGCGCCTTGTCCCGCTTGGCGGCAGGGGCGACCGGGAAGGACGGCGCGATGCCGCTCAAGTCCCGCAGCGCCTGGCGGACCCGGCCGAAGCTGGTGCCCGGCTCCAGGAACTGCACCAGGGCGAACACGTCGCCCTTGCGGTCGCTGGTCGGGTCCCACCAGCCGCGGCCGCCGTGGTTCACGATCAGCACCTCGCCGGCGCCGCGGCGATACTTCCAGCAGTGCTGCGTGCTGTCCCGCTTGTCGAGCTGCCACCCCCGCCGCTCCAGCACCACGGCGCAGCTCACGCCGGCCTTCAGCGCCTGGATCTCCCCGTCATGTCCGCTCATCACCCTGCATCCCTCATCCTTGGATGCGGTCCCGAGGCCACGGGCCGGGCGCGGGACAAGAGCGCGGGCACGGCCCGCGGGAGCGTAGCGACGCACTCTTGTGGCGCGTCCGGCACCAGTGGCATCACCCTCATCGTTCCAACCTTCCCCGTTCACCTCCTTCCATTCCCCCACCCGCGGACGCGAACGGCATCGGCAATTGCAAGGGGTAGGGCGCAAGTGGATCGGTGCTCCTGCCGGCCTGCTGGATGCGGTCAGGGACGTGCGGGAGGGACGGTTTCAGGCCCGCATAATGTCTAGAGCGGACGTGAAGCAGATTATTCGGGTAGCCCCTGCCAGGCCCGCAGCGCCGGGTGCGCCCGGTGCAAGGCGGCCAGTGTCTCTACCCGAGCGTCAACGCCGGCCGGCACGGGCGAACGGCCGGCCGTCCAGCGCAGCACCGGTGTTTGCAGACGTCCCGTCCGCCGCGCCAGATCGCGTTTCGGTCAGCCGATCACGGCCAGGCAGACAAGCAAGCGGTGCGGTGGACATGGGCGCCGCCGCTGCGTTGACCCCACATCGAGCCTGCCGCTTCCAATGCAGGGCCCCGGCTTTGTGTGCTAAAGGGGCATTGGCCGGCACCGATCCACAACACTCGCACCCTTGAGCAGGTCCTGGGCTGGTCCGCACGAGCCCGCATTCCAAAGGCGAGCCGCATATGATGCTATACTGCTATACTGCTATACATCTACATATCGGCATGACTTTACAAAGATATATGAAGCAGCTACACAACTTTATGTCGCTACGTAGCTTTATGTAGTTATGTTGAAGGAAAGGGTTGCTCCATGTCCGTCCTGGTCGTGGCTGGGTCGAAGGGAGGGTCAGGAAAGACCCTCGTGTCCCTGTGCCTCTGCGGCCACTTGGCGCGAGAAGGCGCCGACTTCGTGCTTGTCGACGCCGATCCGACCAGGGCCGCTAGCCGGTGGGCGGCTGTAACTTATGAGGGCAAACCTTTAGTCACCATGCCGAGGAGGACGAGGACCGGCTCGCTCACCTGATCAGCGGCCTGCGCACGACGCACAAGCTGGTCATCGTCGATACGCCGGGCTTCGCCAACATCAGCAGCAGCGTAGCCATAGCCTCGGCAGACCACGTCCTGATCCCATGCAAGGCGTCGGAGGCAGACCTGTATGAGGCCCGGACCACCGCAACAAAAGTGTCGTCGCTCGCCGTCACAACACGGCGCGAAATCCCGGCGCGGGCGGTCCTCAACTCCGTGCGGGCGACCAGCGTCGCCGGCCACGCCGCGCAGCAGGTCGTTGAGGCTGGCATAGAGGCGCTCAGGGCCACGCTGGGGCACCGTGCGGACTACGAAGCTTTGACCCATACTGGGCGCTCGCCGCACGCAGGGGCGGCATACCGGGAAATCTCAGCCTTCGTGGCAGAACTGCAGGTCATGGGTTGGCTGGAAATCTGATCAGGATACAAATACAACTCGTTATGTGTAGCAGTGTAGAGGACGACATATGGCGTTTAAAAAACTGTCGCCGCCTCCGGACGCCCTATCCGCCCTGGCCGCGGCCCGATTGGCCGACCCTACGAGCCCGCCTGTCCGTGTAAAGCCTACAGCTCCTGAGGCCGTCGTCGAGCCTGTCGTCGGACTCAACCTGCGGGTCAGATTATCGACGAGCGACGCGATTGCCTCAGTCGCCCGAGAGCGGGGCGCCTCCATGAAGGTTGTGGTCATGCAGGCGCTCATGCAAGCCGGCATCGTCGTGGCGGAAATCGACCTTGAGGACAGGACCCCTTCGAAGCGGAAAGGCCAGTAATGAACACGTCTCTAAGTGTTTAATGCTACTTGTAGAGACGTGTAGCCATCTAACCGGGAAGTAATCCGAACTTCCTGGGTGGCGGCGTTTCGCCGGGCTGGAAGCTCCCCGCTCCCGTGATGCGACTTACAGGAATAAGTGAGCGCCTCGGCCCAAGCCCCACTGGGTCACCTCAGCAGGCCCTTACCGTGCAATGACATCACGCCCGATCAGTGCTGACGGCATACGCGAGCACCCGCCGAACCTGCGCGGGGTGCCACCGTTCGCCGCCGCGCGGCGCGGGCACGCCGCGCTTCATCAGGGCGTCGGCGAACTGCCACAGGGTGGTGGCACCGGCCGCGCGCGCCTGCTCCAGGTAGGGCAGCACGGCCTCGGTCCGCCGGCGCGCCTCGGCCTGCTGCATCTCGCGCGCTCGCGCGGCTAGCACGGGACAGCGGGCCAGCAAGTGCGGGTTTCCCAGCCTGACCCCGCGCACCTTGGCTGCGGCGAGCGCCGCCTTGGTGCGGGCCGAGATCATGCGCGCCTCCTCCTCGGCGACGGCGGCGAGAATGTGGACGGTGAGCCGGTTCACGGTCGGCATGTCGGACGCGATGAACTCGACGCCGCTTTCCATCAGCCCGGCGACGAAGTGGACGTTGCGGGCCAGACGGTCGAGCTTGGCGATGACCAGCACCGCGCGCCGCGCCCGGCAGTCGGCCAGCGCCGCTGCGAGTTGGGGCCGGTCCCGCTTGCGGCCGCTTTCCACCTCGACGTGCTGGCCGATGATGCTGCCGCCCGCCGCGGCGGCGTGCCGGACGACGGCCGCGCGCTGCGCCTCAAGGCCCAGGCCGGAGCGGCCCTGCTTGTCGGTACTGACGCGCAGGTAGGCGACGAAGCGGGGCGCGGGGGAGGGGGCTGGGGGCGGCACGGGCGCAGCGTAGCACGCCAGTTTTCATCCTCAAACGTCCGTTCCACAGAATGAAAATAAGATAGTATTCTTATGTTGCGCCCATGTTGGCGTTGGTGCTCCTCAATTGAGCTTGCCTGCCCTTTTCGAGGGAGACGGAACGGCATTTCTCTTACACTGGAGATCAGCGCGGGGAAGGGGCTACGGCGGCCGGCGCGGGGCGCAGAACGCCGATGCTGGGGCTGGCTCGCAATTATCGCGCGTAGCATAATTACCCAACCAGTGTTCGTGAGTACGACGAGTCCTGCCGCTTCTCATGCACTGGGGAACAGGGGCGGGGCAGGGGCCGGAACACAAGGCAAGTGGACGTTTGACGGTGAGAGCATGCAAACCTCTAGGGTGTTAGTCAGCGCAGATACCGGACCCAGGGGAAACGTGAATGTTCGGTGTGTTACGGCGCTGATCAGCGTCGAGGCCCACCGCTGACTTACAGTCCAACCCGATCGAGAGCGTGTTCGCCACGGTCAGGCACCGGACGGTGCGAACCAAGGGCGCGCTGTCGCAGGACACGGCCCGGCTGATGGTGTTCAAGCTGGTGATGGCGGCGGCCAGGACCTGGCGCCGGCTGAAAGGCGAGAACCAGTTGCCCAAAGTCGTCCAGGGCGTCACATTCCGCAACGGCGTCGAGGTCACCGACACGCCAGCACAGAACGCCGCCTGATCACGGCGTCACCCAGGTTCCAGCATAGCTCCCAGGGAACTGCTGCCTGGTTGTGGCGGCGCCTTACTCTGGCGACCAATGATCCGGTAACGCCCCAGGGCGGCTTTACAATGGCACAGTCGTTGACCAGGCATTTGGCTACGCCGTACAGGCGCCGGGCTGCACTGTCCCGCACCCGACGGCGCTCCGGACCGGGACACCGGCAGTAAGGTCTTCAATCAGAGCGGAGGGTCTTTCCGCGCTCGAGCGTTCCCCACCGTCGAACGCTACCCCACCTGTGTCACGAACTTGACAGCCAGGTATGGCTCCAACCCTTCAACGCCACCCTCCGCGCCG
>JAABUT010003453.1_pt1 | contig 13543 bp, 13 predicted proteins | sample 5559281 | NCBI WGS metagenome assembly JAABUT01 (sample SAMN10711880, study PRJNA513359) | rock metagenome | isolation source: Antarctica rocks | place: Antarctica: Victoria Land, Ricker Hills nord | collected 2016-01-04
GACCGCTCGCGTGCAAGCAGCACCGCCCGCCAGGTCGACGAATCGATCCAAAGACAGCAGGCTCGCGTCGGGCTATCGGTGAGTCAGACCCAGCGTGCGGTGCCAAGTACATCCTCACTGGCTACCGCCCACTACGAGATCACCTGGTCATCGACTTCGAGGAGCTCTGAGCGCCCGCAGCCCTGCCCTGGGTCCGACTCGCGCCCCTGGCGTAGCAAGACGTGTCGCCCGCAGCCGGGAGGCCCAGCAACGCTCGTCTACGACACGTCGTCGGGGCGGCCAGATGCTGTGATCTCCACGGTAGGCGGCGGGCTTCTGCCCGGGGTATGTGGCGCGGTCTGGGGTTCGTCTTGGGCCGCACGCTCGGTTCCCTGGACGATCTCGAGCGGTATGGCAGGTATCGACGAACCGACGGCGTCGTCGGCCTACCTGCCAGGATGCTGTCGTGGCGCGGACGGCGTTGGTGACCGGCGTGGGTCGACGTCGTGGCATCGGTGCGGGCATCGCCGCCGGCTTGGCCGCCGATGGCTGGGATCTGGCCCTGTCCTTCTGGCGCCCGTACGACGACCGCCTGGGACTTGAGCGCCAGCCGGACGACCCTGAGCAGCTCGCGGCTGAGCTGCGGCAGCTGGGCCGCAAGGTCGAGCTCGTTCCCGCCGACCTGGAAGACCCGGTGGCAGCAACGACGCTTGTGGAGCGGGCTGAGGAACAGCTCGGACCGCTGCATGCGCTGGTGATGTCACACTGCGAGGGCGTCAACTCGGGAGTGCTGGACACGACTGTCGCGAGCTTCGATCGGCACTACGCGGTCAACGTGCGCGCAGCATGGCTGCTTCTCGCCGCGTTCGCGCGGCAGCTGCCCACCGGGGGTGGCTCTGTGATCGCACTCACCAGTGACGCCACCGTCGGCAATGTGCCCTATGGCGCCACTAAGGGCGCGCTGGACCGCCTGATCCTGGCTTCGGCCCATGAACTGGGCGAGCGGGGATTGCGCGCCAACCTGATCAACCCTGGCCCGGTCGACACTGGGTGGATGGACGAGCAAACCCGCACCGGTCTCCTGAAAATGCAACCCACCGGGCGGCCCGGCACCCCTGCCGACACCGCCAATCTGGTGTGCTTCTTGCTGTCTGACCAGGGCCAGTGGATCAATGGCCAGCTGCTCCACAGCAACGGTGGCTTCCCCACGGGCCTGCTCCCGATCTAACGGCCTCGACCTAGGGCGCATCCCTTGAAGGCGAACCATCGTCGGGACCCAGCTTCGTGCGCCATACGACTCATGATCATTGAGCGTGCCACTTCCTTGGCAGTGAGACGGCCCGCTCCTGGCGATGCGCGGGCAGGATGTCGCGCTCAGGCGGGTGTCCGAGAAGTCGCCTCACAACGGCGTGTCGCGGCGGTCGTACGCCGCCGAGTTCTCGTACGGTCGCAGGGTGGAGTTGGGATACGCGCGGGAGTCGACGGCCAAGCAGGACCTGGAGCGGCAGATCGGCGCGTTGATGGCGGTCGGGATCGCCTCGGAGCGGATCTATCTGGACAACAAGTCCGGGGCGACGGTGGACCGGCCGGGGTTGCGGGCGGTGCTGGGGTTCGCCCGGCGGGGCGATGTGATCGTGGTGCACACCCTGGACCGGTTGGGCCGCACGGTGCGGGACACGTTGAACCTGATCCATGAGCTGACCGAGCGCGGGGTCGGGGTGCGCAACCTGGCCGACCCGATCAAGGTCGACTCGGCTGACCCGGCCGATCCGATGGGGCAGTTGGTGGTGGTGCTGCTGGCGTTGTTCGCCCAGATGGAACGGACCTACACCTGCGAGCGGGCGGCGCACGCCCGGGCGGTGGCGGCCGCGCACGGCCGGCAGGTGGGCCGCCCGAGCCTGCTGGACCCGGCCGTGCTGGCCTACGCGGCGCAGCTGCGCGACGCCGGGGACTCGATGGCCCAGATCGTGGCCAAGACCGGGATGACCCGCAGCAGCCTGTACCGGTACCTACCGCCCCGCCAGCCAGTTGCGGTGACGGCGGCGCAGCGAGCCGAGGGCGTGACGGTCGAGCCGGCCGGCACGGCCGGTGCGGTGGTGGTGGGCGCGTCGTGACCGGGGATGGGGTGGGGGAGCGGTTGGTGACGGTGTTGCTGACCTTGGCGGTGCCGGAGGTGGCCGATCCGGAGGATGCCGCCGCGCTGGTCGCCGACGCCGCGGCGACCACCGCCCTGGAGGTCCGGCATGCGGTCGGGGTGGAGGGGCACCTGCCGGCGCCGGGCGCGACCGTGGTGCGGCCGGGTGGGCGGCAGCCGTGGCAGGTCGTGGCGGTCAGCGCTGACACGCTGCGGTTGCGGGACCTGACCGGGGACGTCGTCGAGGTCGCCCGGCGCAGCGTCCGCCCGGACCCGCTGGACACCCAGATCGGCCTGCTCGCCTGACCACTCGGGCGGCTCACCAGCGCCCAGGCACGCCCGGCGGCGAGGACTCGCGATCACCCGCAGGAAACCGTCCCTGCGGCGGAGTGGGTGCTGGAGCGGTGCGGGCGGGGATTTGCACGCGGGTCCTTGACCTGGGCGCGGGCACCGGCCGGCTCAGCGCAGTGCTGCCCTGCTGTGCTCACTGCCACCACCGCCGGTGACCGGGGCGCTGTCCGTTTTAGTAGGCGGTGGTCCGGGCGCGCGGGCGAGGGTGGGCTTTCATGCTGGGCTGCTGACCGCGGGTCCAGAGCACCATGTCGATTTCGGCCGCGCAAAGGCGATCCTGCGTGGCGGCGACGAGCAGCTCGATCGCATGTAGGGCGCAGGCGCGCAACTCGACCTCACCCCGCAGGCCTCGCGTACGGCGTCGACAAGCTCTGGCTCGGCGGGCGGCCTCGGGAAGGTCACCATGTGAATGCTACGGATCGATCCGGTGCGGTTGTTGGTCGCCAGCGTCCACAAGAGGATCGGTTCACAGGGGCCGATGCGGGGAGACGCCGAGTGGTCGTGCTTGCTCGGGTGGGGGGTCAATCTTGCTGACGTGATGGCCGTGCAGGGGTGACGGGTTGCCGTCGCGGCCTGGATGTGGAACAGGTTGAACCACCGACGTCATCTCGTAGGCGGCATCGTGCGACGAGCAGCCACCGGCTGCCAGTAAGGGCGAAGATCATCGGCTCGCCCTCGCGTTGGGTGCTGCGCCGTTGGGCGTGGGTGTAGGCGAGGTTGACGGTGAGCTGGTCGGCGAGGGCGCAGGTCTAGCTGTCCCGGTAACGACCGTATGTGAGACAGGTCCGCCGGGCAGAACGGCGCTTCTGTACTGCCGCCGAACGCACCCACCGTTCTGATAGGGGTGCGCGCGAAGAGCGCTCCTATTGCCTGCGCGAAGGGCGGCTGTTGATGGCGTCCAAAGTCCGACCAACGCCAGATGTGGCGCGTTCTAAGGGTCGAACCTGGAGTCGGTACGCGCTTATCCATTGCTCCGCCGTGAGCGTCCTGGGCAGAGCGCTCGGGCTGACGGCGTGTTCCTTGCACCATTGACGAACTGCCTCCTGCGACACCCCGCCGGACCGGAGGAGGATCTCACGGATGCCGCGGCCGCGGCCATTGAAGACCCCGGCGACCCACTGCTGGTAGTCCCCCCGGACCTCGAGGAGTGGTTCTGTCCGTCGGTCGATGAGGAGCAAGCCCGCATCGACCGAGGGGCGGGGCGAGAAAGCGGATGCGGGGATGCGCTGTATGAGGGTGAATGTGAACCACGGCCACCACTGGGCGGTGAGCTGCGTAGTGCCTCCCACGCCGGCGCGCTTGCGGGCGACCTCCCACTGTGTGATGAGTACCGCCCGATCCCAACGGCCAAGGCTGAGCAGTCGCCGCAGGACCGGGGTCGTGATGTGAAAGGGCACATTGCTGACCAGCGTCCAGGCCTCGGCTGGCGGGGCGTGCCGGAGGATGTCGCCTTCGGTGATGCACACATGCGGAGGGACGGTCCGACGCAACCGTTGCAGATGCTTGGGGTCGATCTCGACCGCTTCGAGGGGTCGGTGCAGCTGCGCGAGCGGAAGCGTGAGCGCTCCACCGCCGGCGGCCCACTCGACCAGCCTGCCATCGCCATCTGCAGCGAGCCTCACGATCGTCTGGATGATGCGGTGGTCCCGCAGGAAGTTCTGGCCGAGCTCGTGGGCTCCAGGCCGGTGGTGCTGGGACATGCTGCTGCTCCGCTCGTGATGAAGGAGCCGGGCAGCACAAAGACGCCACCCGGCGGATGCCGGAGGTGACGCGAATGCGAAAGAAGGACCCGCGCCGCTAGAAGCGGCGCGTCCGCACGGACATGCACAAGGCGCTCATGCGCTCACCTTAGCCATACTTGCCCTGGACCGGCTCTCGTGCTGGGTCGCATTTCTAGGGCTGCGGGGCTACCGAGGCAGGCTGTGATGGCGGCTACCGTCCGTCCGGAGCGGCGCTTATGGACGGCGCGGAATTCACTCGCACGGTGCCGTCCGACATGGCTGTGCACGACTGGTCATGCGCAGCTGGACGACCGCCCAGCGGCAGATGAGTGCGGCGGCAGACGCTATCCACGGCTATGGCGACGAGCGCCCCAACAGCCCCTTACCCCGGCCTTTCAGTGGGGGTCTCTGACGGCGCTTGGTGATCTTGGAATTGACGTACAGGTGTCAGGGCAGCACGAGGCACCGGCCCGGGGTCCGGTGCTTCCGTGTTGGTCGTGGGCTGCTGGGAGGCGGTGGTGCTGGGCTATCAGCGGGAGTGGGATCTGCCGCAGGCGGGTGAACGCTTCGGCGAGGGCCAGCGCCCAGGGCCAGTGCTCAGCCAGGCGTAGGAATACCTTTCGCTGTCCCCGAGTGACACGGGCTGCGACGTGCAGCAGTCGGTAGCGCGGCGTCTTGGGCTCGGCCCGGTGCAGTTCAGTTTCGGCCGTGAGGAGCATCGACTGGGCGAGGGCGAGCAGGTCCGCGGCGATTAGGGCGAGTTCGACCCAGACTTCGTTGATGTTCTGGTGCCTGGAGGGCGGGTGATTCAGACCGGTGTCCTTGCCGGTGCGGATCCGGTCCTCGACGCGGGCGTGCGCACGGTGACGGGCTTGGCAGGAACGCCACCTGCCCGCGGCCGGTGTTGGTGGTAAAGGCCCGCTACCGGTAGCCGTGACGGATCTCGAAGGCGTTCCGCGTGGCGCCGGGGTGCGGCAGTTCGCGGTGCACGATCACGCGCATGTCCGGGCAGTCGGTGGTTCACTTGCTGAGGTCGAGCAGGCCGGTGACCTCCACGACGTCAGCGTGCTCACGCAGGTCACCGTCTGCGTTTGACGCGATCTGCCACGCCCACTTCGGTATGGCCTCGATGGCGGTCCGGATAGCTTCGGTGACCGGGTAGCCGACCGAGAACTCCCGCCCCTGCTGCGAAAGCGATGTGATGAGGGCGTGGGAGTAGCCGGCGCCGTCAGCGCGGATCAGGATCGGTTTGCTGCGCCACCGGTCCGGCAGTTGACTCAGGGCCCAGTCCACAACGGTGAGGTGGTCAGCGGCGGTGTTGCTGCCCGCGTTGCCTGGTCGCAGCAGCGCAGCCAGGGCCTCGTTGGTGTTGTCCAGCCACGCCCCGAGCGGGTGATAGCCAAAGCCGCCCTTGAAGTTGCCGCGAGCGCCTTACTTGTCCGAGTGCGCGGTAACCAGCGTCGCGCCCAAGTCGATCACGACCTGCCCGATCGTCTTGCCCTATGGCGGGCACGGAGCGGGCGTGTGCTCACGCTGTACCTGAATTGAGGCGATGTCCGGAGGCTGACCTCGCCCTACTGATTGCCTGCGCGGGTCAGCGAGCGTCAGTGCTCCTGTCAGCTGATCACCGTGTTTTATATGTCGACGTCGCTGCCCATCGTGATGGTCCGGTCCGCCGGCAGCGCAAAGATCGACGCAGGATCGGTCGCGTTGTGTGACAGCGCGACGAAGAGCGACTTACGCCAGCCGCGCATCCCAGGCGCGGAACTGCGGAGCACCGCGCCGCGGGAGACGAACCAGGTCGCCTGCGCAAGGTCCAGCGCCGACTCGGGCAGCACATCGTCGAGCGCAGCCTGAGTCAATGCCGACGGCAGGTCAGTCTCGTCGGAGAAGCCAAAACGGACCGAGACGTGTTGGATCCCGTCGTCGTCGTAGCCGAGGTCATCGACGGCAAGACGTTCGGCGAGTGGGACGTGCGGGACGTTCAGCGCGGTCGCGGAGACGATGATGACGTTGGTGTGCACAACATGGTTGTGGTCGGTGTTGACACGCAACGCCAGCGGCGTCGTGTCTTTGCCCGGATGCGGGTAAATCGCGGTGCCGGGCACTCGAGGGATCGCACGGTTATGAACCTCGGCGATGAACGCGCTCAGCGGACCTTCCTTCGCCAGGCGGTTCGCGGAGACGATCTGCCGACCTCGCCGCCACGTCGTCATCACCGTGAACACGACCACGGCGATCAGTAGGGGCAGCCAGCCGCCGTGCGCGACCTTGGTCAGGTTCGCGACCAGGAACGTCAGCTCAACAGCACCAAACGCGACCGCCGCAGCCACCAACTTCCATATCTTCCACTGCCATAGGACCCGGGCGACCGCGAGCAGCAGGACCGTGTCGACGACCAGGGCGCCGGTGACGGACACGCCGTAGGCCGTCGCGAGTCGCGCTGAGGAACGGAATGTAAGCATCAGCACTAGGACCCCGACGTACAGGCCGGCGTTAATCCCCGGCAGGTAGATCTGCCCGCCTTCGTGTTCGGCGGTCTGCCGGACCCGTAGCGGCGGCAGCAGCCCGAGCTGCATCGCTTGCCGGGACAGTGAGAACGCACCGGAAATGACGGCCTGGCTGGCGATGACCGTCGCGAGGGTCGCCAGGATGACCATCGGTAGTCGCGCCCAGCTCGGTATCAGCAGGAAGAACGGGTTCGCTGCTGCGGTCGGGTCGGTGAGGATCAGTGCCGCCTGACCGAGGTAGTTCAGCGTCAGGGCAGGGAAGACGATGAAGAACCAGGCGCGCAGGATGGGTTGCCGGCCGAAGTGCCCCATGTCGGCGTACAGCGCCTCGGCGCCGGTGATGACCAGCACGACCGCACCCATCGCGATGAACGCGATCCTCGGGTGGACGCCGATGAAGCTGATCCCGTACGTCGGGGACAGCGCCCGGAGGACGCTCGGGTGGGCCAGGACCTGATGTAGGCCGGCGGCGGCGAGAGCCAGCAGCCACAGCACCGTCACCGGGCCGAACAACCGGCCGACCTTGGCGGTCCCGAAACGCTGCCCGGCGAACAGCACGGTGAGGATGCCAGCAGCGATCGGGACGACCGCGTGCGCCAAGCCCGGCGAGGCGACCTTCAGGCCCTCGACTGCGGACAGGACGCTGATCGCTGGGGTGATCACCGAGTCGCCGTAGAACAGGGCGACGCCCACGATGCCCAGGGTCAGCAGCAGCACGGGACGATTACCGCGACCGTCGTAGAGCCGGCGGGCCAGCGCGGCGAGCGCCATGACGCCACCTTCACCGTCATTGTCCGCACGCATGACGATCATGACGTACTTGATGGAGACGATCAGCGTGATCGACCAGACCATCAAGCTGATCACGCCGTACACGTCAGCCGGGACGGGACGCACGATGCCGTGGTCGAGCGCGAAGACGGTCTGTAGGGCGTACAGCGGGCTGGTGCCGATGTCGCCGAAGACGATCCCGAGTGCGGCCAGGACGAGCCCGGCGCCGGCCTTGCTGCGATGACCGGTGTCCTGAGTGTGGGGCGCGTCATCGCGGGTGGGGGCAGGGCGGGTGGGGGCGGACATTGGTGCCTTTCCGGCGCAGCGCTATCCCGGCCGGGACGGCCGTGCCAACCAGTGTGCTGGCTGGCGCTGCTCAGTTCATACGAGGAGGACAAACCTCTTGTTTCCTCGTGCCGGTCCAGGGGCAGGGCCACGCTCACCTTGTCAGCGAGCTCGGCGGTAACCGGGCCGGCGCTCCGGTCCAGCGACCCCAGCAGAGTTCACATGGCCGGATGGTGGACTGCACGAGTGACTGGGCGGACCCTACGGCCAGCTCGAGTAGCGGCGGCGCAAGGAAGCCGAACGCGGTCAGTACCCGTTCCCGCGCCGTACCCGTCCCGGATCGCTGCCCGCGAATGACCAGCCGCCGCAACTGCTTTCGTCGGCTCGGCACCCACATCTACTTACGCCATCCTCCGGCGCACAGGAGGGCCCGCGCTCTTGCTTGGTCTGCTCTCACGGCTTCTCGCGGCGGCTGTCGCCTACGCCGGGGTGCACCTCCGCGGCGCATGAGCCGCTGGCAAAGGGGCAACACTCGCTCATCGGCATGAGCGCTCGCGTCGGTCGCTCCGCGCGTTGAACCGAGTGAAAATAAGACCGGCTATGCGCGCCACGAAGACGTCCCGCAATCGCTCGTTTGTGGTCCGGTCCAACAGCAGACCCAGCCGCAAGCATGATCGACGTGATTCTGAGCGTGCCGCGTTGGCTGCTCGTGTAGCGCAATTAGTGTCCGGAACCTATGTCTCGTGATCGGGCGGGATCGGACGTTTGCGGTACGGTCGCGACATGGCGCACCTGTTGGGTGCTCTGGGAGTTCTCATTCCTTCCAGCTCCTTGGCGGCCCAATTCAGGCACAGGCCAGTGATGTCTACCGACCGGCGCCGGCGTGTGACCTGCAGCGTTACCTGGCCTCGTTCTGACGGCGCTACTTGGCCGGGCCGGTTCTGGCGGCTGCAGCGGTCTCTGTGCCGGCGCGCTCGAGCGCGCGGTAGACGGTGGACCGGCCAACGCCGAACAGCTCTGCCAGGTCGGAGGGGCTCTTCTGGCCGGTCCTGTGCAGGTCGACGAGCAGCGCCTCCCGCGTAGGGGTGAGCTTGGGCTTGCGTCCGCGAAGCTTGCCCGCAGCGCGGGCGACAGCGAGACCCTCCCGGGTGCGGGCCTTGATCAGGTCGGACTCGAACTCGGCGACCATGGCCAGCAGTTCGTCAAACGGGACGGTTCGTTGTCCTGGCTCAGTCTGCGTGAACCGTCCGCGGTGATCCAGTCGATAGTCAGGGTGTGGGTGACCTGTCGGACGACGAGCTGCTCGTGAGGTGTGGTCGCGGGGACGCGGACGCGTTGGCGGAGCTGTACGACCGGCATGCCGGTTGGCTGCTGCTCCGGCTCCGTCGACGGTGCGGCACGCCGGACGTGGTGGAGGAGGTGCTGCAGGACACCTTCGTGTCGGTGTGGCGCGGGGCCGGCTCCTACACGAGCCAGGGCACACCGGCGGCATGGTTGTGGACGGTCGCCTTCCGACGGCTGGTGGACGCACTCCGGGTCCGCAGCCGGCCCGCGACGGTGGACGCAGGACAAGAGGCAGAGATGCCGGGAGCGGAGGAGCTGGTGGTGACAGATCTGGCGTACGGGCACCTGGGTGACGCCCTGGACCGCTTGTCGCCGGAGCTGCGGCAGGTGCTGCAGGCGACCGTGATCGACGGTCTGACGGTGCGCGAGGCGGCGGTGGTGCTCGGGATCCCCGAGGGCACCGTGAAGACCCGGTCGGCGCGGGCGCGTCGACAGCTGAGAGCCGGGCTGGCATGAACGACTGGCACGTCGACACCGGCACCGCGCAGGCGTACGCCGCCGGAAGCCTGCCCGACCCGGACTGCTGGTCGCTCGAGACGCACGTCCTCACGTGCACCCGCTGCGCCCGGACCGTGTCCGACGCGGCGCGCGACCCGGTGCTGAGCCGCGTACGCGCGAACGTCCTGCTCCAGACGCAACCAGCTCGGGCCGGCCGCGGCGGGGTGCGGTTGACCGTGACCCCGGCGCTGCGGCCGCTGTGGCTGCTCGGCGCCGTCGGTGTCGTCCTTGCGACGCTGGCGCTCGACGCGGTCGACGCCACCAGGCTGCCGCTGGTGCTCCTGGTCGCCCCGCTGCTGCCGCTGGCGGGGATTGCGGTCGGGTCCTCGCCGCGGCTGGACCGGGGCGCGGAGCTGGTCGTCAGCACCCCGATGTCCGTCCTGCGGCTGTTGCTGCTGCGCAGCGCCGCGGTCCTCACGGTCTGCTTGCCGCTGCTGCTGCTGCTGTCGGTGCTGACCGGCAGCGGTGTGGTCGGGTGGCTGCTGCCCGCCGGCGCCCTGGTTGCGCTGGCGCTGGCCCTGAGCACGTGGCTGCGGGTCGAGGTGGCCACGGGGTGCGCGGCAGCGCTGTGGGCGGTCGTCGCGCTCGGACCGGCGGCGCTGTCGCCCGGGCTGCCGGTGGTCCTCACCCCCGGTGCGGCCCCGGTCTGGGCTGCCGCAGCGGTGGCCGGGGCCGTCCTGATGTTCGCACGACGCCACGTTCTCGACGAGCCTGGGGTGATATCATGACAACACAAAGCCTGATGACGACAGGACTGTCGGTCACCGATCTGCAGGTCGGCTACCGGCGCCGACGGGTACTCGACGGCCTGTCGCTCGAGCTGGGCACCGGGGTGCACGGGCTGCTCGGGCCCAACGGAACCGGCAAGACGACCCTGGTCCGGGTCCTCGCAACCGTGCTGAAACCCGACAGCGGCCGGGTCGAGCTGCTCGGTCGGGACCGGGCCGACCGGGCCGAGCGGGTCGAGGTGCGCCGGCGGCTGGGCTACCTGCCGCAGGACTTCGGCTACTACCCCGCGTTCACGGTCCGGGAGTTCGTCGAATACATCGCCTGGCTCAAGCAGGTTCCGTCCGCCCGGCTCCCGCGAGCGGTCGACGAGGCGCTGGAGAAGGTCGAGCTAAGCGACCGGGCCGACAGCAAGATGCGGACCCTGTCCGGCGGGATGCTCCGCCGGGCCGGGATCGCGCAGGCCATCGTCAACACCCCCGAGCTGCTGCTGCTCGACGAGCCCACGGCCGGGCTGGACCCCGAGCAGCGGGTCGGTTTCCGCACGCTGCTGCGCACCCTGGGCGAGACCGCGTCAGTCGTGGTCAGCACGCACCTGGTCGAGGACGTCGCCTCGGCGTGCACCGGCGTGGTGCTGCTGGTCGACGGCCGAGTCGCGTTCACCGGCAGCCCCGCCGAGCTGGCCGGCGCCGGCGCGGACGGTGAGGGCGACACCCCGAGCGAGCGGGGCTACCTGGCCCTGCTGCGACGGGCCCGCGCGTGAACCCGGCGCTGCGCACCGAGCTGCGCCGCGGCGTCGGGATCTGGGCTGCCCTGCCTATGGTCGCCATCCTGATCGCCGGGATGCTGGCGCACCAGCGCGACTGGGTCGGTGACTGGGTCGGGTCCTCCTACTACCTGCGGAACATGTTGATCTTGCTCGGCCCAGCCGTCGTCGCCGCAGCGGCCTGGCAGGGCGGCCGGGACGGTCGGCGCGGGGTCGGTGACCTGCTCGCGAGCACCCCCCGCCCGCCGCTGCAGCGTGAGCTCGCGGCGGTGGCCTCTCCCACGGTCTGGGCCGTGGTCTCTTTCATGGTGGTCGCCGCGGCGGCCGCCGTGATCACGGCTGTTCGGGCGTCGTACGGCAGGCCGCTTGTCGGGATGCTGCTGAGCGCGGTAGCCGCCACCGTCGCGCTGGCGGTCTTCGGCTACCTCGCGGGTAGATTCGTGCGCTGGCGGGTGGCCGCCCCGTTGCTCGCCCTGGTGACCTACGTCTCGATCGCGGCCCTTGCCTACCGCGCCGACGGTCTCCGCTATCTGTCTCCAGACCCCGAGGTCAGCAGCTTTCCGGGCCAGCGGCCGGTGTGGTGGTGGTCCCCCGCGTCGACGGCGACCTTCGTGCTCGTCGCAGCGGGGGTGCTCCTGCTGGTCGCGGGGAGACGGCGGTGGCTGGGCGTCCCGCTGCTCGCTCTCTCCGTGCTCGTGGCGGTCCCGATCGTGCGTACCGGCCAGGACGCCTTCGACGTACCTAACCCCGGCAGCCAAGCCTTGGTGTGCCGTGAGTCCGCGACGGTCGAGCTGTGTCTGTCGCAGATGCACCGCCGCCAGCTGAACGAAGTCGCGGCGGGCGTCGCACCAGTCCTGAACGGCCTCGCGGTCCGGGTCCGGCTTGTCGAGTCCAGCTCCTCGGAGAGCAACTCCGACATTAAGCTGACCTCGAAGTATCTCGGCCCGACCCTGACCTCCGGTCCCGACCTGACGGTCATGAGGGCTGACGTCTCGGCGGGGCTTCTTCGGTGGGGCTGCTCGACGCCCTCGATGTACGGCCCAATTTATGGTCTTCCCGAGCGCGTGGGGACGGCCGTGTTCCCGCTGCAGATCTGGTTGGAGGCCAGGCCCGACGACCCGCCGTCGTTCCTCTCCCGCGACAACCTGACCGATGAGCAGCTGGTCGGCATCACACGCGACTACCGAACGGCGGCGGCCACGTGCGACGAACCGGCCGCCCTCCGTGCTCTCGCGCCCCTCACGCCGTCGTGAGACTGCTCGTCCTCTATGTTCGTTCCCGCGGAGTCCTGGTCGCCGTGCTCGTGGTCGCGACCGCGTCCCTGGTCGCAGCGCGCGCCGCCGCCTACCTCGTCGGGCTGCCCCAGTTCGACGGGATGGCCCGGCTCCCGGTCGCTGTCGCTGCGGCCCTCGCCGCCGCCGTCGTCCTCGCGGCGACGCTGCACAGCCCCACCCCCGAGCTCGAGGCGACCTGCCCAACACCCTGGCGCGCCTGGCAGGGCGCGCACGCTGTCCTCGTTCTCCTCGTGGGCGCGGCGCTGCTCGCCCCGGCGCTGCCCGCCACCACGTACGGGTCGGGCGTGCTGCTCCGGGGCTTCCTCGGCCTGCTCGGCCTGGCGCTGCTCACCGCGTTGGTCGTCGGACCGCGGCTCGCGTGGACCCTGCCCTGCGCGTACGCCGCGACCGTCTACCTCTCCGCGGGAGCAGGCGACGCCGCGCTCCGGTCGATCTGGGCCTTCCCGCAACAACCCGCCGGGAGCACAGCGGCATGGCTGACCGCCTCAGTCCTGGGCGCCGCCGGCCTGCTCACCTGGACTGCCGCCGGCCCGCACGCACTGGCGACGTCACGCGCTGGGTAGCGCTCTCTGGCGACGCCCCGGTACAGGATGGACTTCCGAAGCAAGCCAGCCGACCTACAACTCGTACTCGAGCTCATAGCGGTGGGTGCCGTCCGCGTCGACGTCGAGGTGCAAAATGCCCGTGACTCCGTCCAGCCCACCGATGCCAGAGCCCGGCACGACCTCGTAGTGCAACGTCTGCGCTCCAGCGCGAAGCGACCCGAACTGCTGCAACGCGAAGCTGCCCTGCCGATGTCCAAGGCTGCCTTGCACTGTCTCGATCGCGACGTAGCCGGCCGCACCGGCCTGCGGATCTCCGCCCGACAGCATGACGCCCGAACCGGTGCCCTGAAGGTCCCGTGAAAGGTCTTGGAGAGCTCGAAGCGGCTGATCGCTCCGTCGAGCTCCGCTGGGCCGGGCTGCATCGTGACGTCGAAGGTGCCCCGCGCGGTGTCAACCATGTCGCTCATCCTGCACGTAACGGCGCGCCGTCCCGGTAGCCAGTGAGGATGTACTTGGCACCGCACGCTGGGTCTGACTCACCGATAGCCCGACGCGAGCCTGCTGTCTTTGGATCGATTCGTCGACCTGGCGGGCGGTGCTGCTTGCACGCGAGCGGTC
>JAABUT010003454.1_pt1 | contig 13537 bp, 11 predicted proteins | sample 5559281 | NCBI WGS metagenome assembly JAABUT01 (sample SAMN10711880, study PRJNA513359) | rock metagenome | isolation source: Antarctica rocks | place: Antarctica: Victoria Land, Ricker Hills nord | collected 2016-01-04
CGGCGATCTCCTGGCGCTTGCGGATCAGGCCGGATATTACAGGGTTTGATGTGTCCATGCCCGGATTTTACCGCCGGGTCAGGGCTGCTTCTACTTAGCTGTGGTGGCGGGTGCTACATAATACCGCAAAGCCCTGCTCGGCGTCCTCATCGCCGGCTTGGTTGCGTGACGAACTCATCACCACCCCGGAACCCAACAAGAGCCACCCAGGATTGCGAAAGCGCTCGCCTATTCCCAATCAGCCATGAAACATTATCCGGCAAAGGCGAAAAGCTCAGCTCGGCACTTCCAAGCCATGGCGCAGGACAGAATGATGCCGCCCGTAAAGGAAGTAGATCGCCATGCCGATCGCCATCCAGATGAGCAACCGCAGCCAGGTGAACACCGGCAGGCCGGACATCAACAGCAGGCAGAACAGGATGCCGAGGATCGGCACGACCGGCACGGCGGGCACCTTGAACGGCCGCTCCACACGTGCGTCGCTGCGGCGCAAATAGATCACCGACCCGCATACAAGGACAAATGCGAGCAGCGTGCCGACGCTGACCATCTCACCCAGGATGCCGATGGGCACCAGCGCCGCGACGATGGCGACGATGACGCCGATCATGATCTGGCTGCGATACGGAGTGTTCAGCGTCGGATGTACGTGGGCGAATAGGCCCGGCAGCAATCCGTCCTCCGACATGGTGAAGAAGATGCGGCTCTGGCCATACAGCAGCACCAGGATGACGGTGGTGAGCCCGGTTAGCGCGCCGATCTTGACCAGGATGGCAAACCAGGTGGCGCCGATCACGTCCACCCCCTTGGCGATCGGGTCGGACACGTTGAGGTCGGCATAGGGCACCAGGCCGGTCAGCACCGCGGCGACTAAGATGTAGAGCACGGTGCAGACGACCAGCGAGCCCAGGATGCCGACCGGCATGTCGCGCTGCGGATCGCGGGCCTCCTGCGCCGCCGTGCTGACGGCGTCGAAGCCGATAAAGGCGAAGAACACGACGGCTGAGCCGCGCAGGATGCCGCTATAGCCGAAGTGGCCGAACTCGCCGGTGTTGGCCGGGATGAACGGGTGCCAGTTCGCCGTGCTCACATAGAACGCGCCGACGGCGATGAAGGCCACGACGACGACCAGCTTGATCGCGACCATGATATTGTTCAGCCGCGCCGACTCCTTGGTGCCGAACACCAGCATCGCCGTCAGTGCAGCCACGATCAGCGGCGCCGGCAGGTTTATGATGGCGGTCGCCGTGCTGCCGTCGGCCAACGTGACCGTCGTGCCCGGCGCGGCTGCGAACTGCGGCGGCACGACGATGCCGATGTTGCGCAGGATGCTGACGACGTAGCCGGACCATCCGACCGCCACCGTGGCCGCCCCCATCGCGTACTCGAGCACGAGATCCCAGCCGATCATCCAGGCGAACACCTCGCCTAAGGTCGCGTAAGTGTAGGTATAGCAACTGCCGCTGACCGGCAGCATGGCGGCGAGCTCGGCGTAGCACAGCCCGACGAAGGCGCAGGCGACGCCGCCCAGCACGAACGAGAGCATGATGCTGGGACCCGCGTATTGCGCCGCCGCCGTCCCGGTGAGAACGAAGATGCCGGCGCCGATGATCGCGCCGATGCCCATCGCCATGATGCTGAAGGGGCCGAGGGACTTGGACAGCTTGTGGCTGTCGGCCTCGCTGGTTCGCTTGATGTCGTCCACGGACTTCCGTGTCATCAGGCCCTGGTCACTCATTCAACTACTCCCTGGGTGCGTCGGCTGGCACAGGGTGCCTTCTGCCCCTTCAACGGGCAGACCGTTTGTGACCGCGTGACGGTTCCAAGTCGCGCCGGCTCATTGGCACGTCTTCGCAATACTTGTGCCGTGGAGCATGGCTCCTCAAAGCAAGCATTATGAAAGGCGACATAAGTGGCCGGGTATCCCCCCATGCGTGGGGGCAGGCGTGCATCATGCTTGGCCGGGAGGAAGCGATCACGGCCTTGGCGGCGATCAGCGCCCGCCATAACAACCACCCAGCTTACGTCAACACTGACCCGATACTACCATCCGTGCGAGCGGCCGGGGAAGCCTGCTTAGCGGATGTTGGGTGGCGGAGCAGGTTGGTGCGTTAAGCTGGCGCGTCCCCGCCAAGAGACATCGCCATGCTCCGCCTGCCGTCCCGCTTCGCCGCGGTCATCCTAGCGTTTGCACCTTTGTTCCTTTAACGCAGTTGGCAGCACGCCGAGATGCTGCTGACCGGTGCCATCCTGGCGCCAGGCCAGCGCACAGTGACGAGCATCCTGCGCATCACCGGCCTTGCGCGTGAGCGGCGGTTCGTGAACTACCATCGCGTGCTCAGCCGCGCGGCCTGGTGCCCACGGGCCGCGTCGCGCGTCCTGTTCGGGCTGCTGGTCGCCGCATTCGCGCCCAAGGGGCCGGTCGTGCTCGGGATTGATGACACGATCGAGCGCCGGCGCGGCAAACGCATCGCGGCCAAGGGCATTTACAGAGATCCCGTGCGGTCCAGCCACGGGCACTTCGTCAAGGCGAGCGGCCTGCGCTGGCTCAGCCTCATGCTCCTAGCCCCAATCCCCTGGGCAGAGCGCATCTGGGCGCTGCCGTTCCTGACGGCGCTGGCACCCTCGGAACGCTACTGCCAGCAGCGCGGACGGCGGCACAAGAAGCTGACCGACTGGGGGCGGCAGCTTGTGCTGCAGGCCCGCCGCTGGCTGCCCGGCCGCGAGCTGGCCAGAACCAACGGACTGGGCACTTTGTACGTGACCTGCCCCCCTAGAAGTGTTCCGCCGGAGGTGAGACTTCGGTGGCAACACGGAAGGGACTGGGATGGCGCGCAAGCATCACAAGCCGGAGGAGATCGTCGGCAAATTGCGGCAGGTCGAGATGCTGGTGGGACAGGGCAAGCCGGTGGCCGAGGGCGTTCGGGCAATCGGGGTGACGGAGGCGACGTACTACCGTTGGCGTGCCGAGTATGGCGGCTTGAAGCTGGACCAGGTGCGTCGGCTGAAGGTTCTGGAGCAGGAGAACGGCCGCCTGAGCCGGGCCGCTGCTGACCTGACGTTGGAGAAGCTGGTGCTGAAGGAAGCCGCCTCGGGAAACTTCTGAGCGCTGCCCGTCGTCGGACGTGCATCGAGCACGTCACGGCCAAGCTGGACGTCTCGGAGCGGTTTGCCTGCCGGGTGCTGGACCAGCACCGTTCGACGCAGTGCAAGGCGGCTGGGGCGGCCGACGACGAAGCGGCGCTGACTGGGGCGATCATCGACTGGGCTCGCCAGTATGGGCGCTACGGCTACCGGCGGGTCACGGCCCTGCTGCGGGCCGAGGGCTGGCAGGTCAATCACAAGCGAGTGGAGCGGATCTGGCGCCGTGAGGGCCTGCGCGTGCCAGCCCGGCAGCCGAAGCGCGGGCGGCTATGGCTGAACGACGGCTCCTGCGTGCGGCTACGGCCGGAGCGGGCGAGTCACGTGTGGGCCTACAACTTCGTCGAGGACCGCACCCGGGACGGGCGCAAGCTGCGCATGCTGAACGTGGTCGATGAGTTCACCCGCGAATGCCTATGCATCCGGGTCAGTCGCAAGCTGGGCTCGGCTGACGTGATTGACGTCCTTGCTGACCTGTTCATCGCCCGCGGCGCGCCTGGCTTCATCCGCTCGAACAACGGGCCGGAGTTCGTGGCGGTGGCCGTGAAGGGCTGGATCAGCGGCGTGGGTGCCAAGGCGGCCTTTATCGAGCCGGGCAGCCCGTGGGAGAACGGCTATGTCGAGAGCTTCAACGGCAAGCTGCGGGACGAGCTGCTCAACATGGAGATATTCAACACGCTCCTCGAAGCCAAGGTGCTGATTGAGCAATGGCGGACGCACTACAACCATGCATCAAAACACCCATCTGTCTATGTTGTTGAATGGAATAGGCATTGTTGGTCGGTATGTGATCCCGCGGGGTGTTTCGGGGCCTGCCGCGCCCGTTCGGTGATGAATTGGGCCGCCGGGGCTGTGAGTGCAGCTCGGGCGAAGATCCAGGGGCCGTCGGGCAAGGGATGGATCGCCTCGATCTTGCCGGCCTCTGCCGCCAGTCTGAGCGTCTTGGGCGCGACATGCAGGACACGCGCGGCCTTGCTGAGGTTGAGCCAAGGCTCATACCCGTCTTCGGCTGGCTTGTGCACCGGGATGCGGTGATGCGAGCGCAACGAGGTGATGCGTTCACGCGTCCAGCGGTTGCCATGGCCCGTGACGAAGCCGTTCCGGTTGAGGATGCCGGCGATGAGGTCATCGTTAGCGATCTGCACGAGTTGGCGAACTGCGGCGATCACATCGGCAGATGTGCTGTTGCGCTGACCGCGGCGGCGTCTGGGCAGACGCATTTCGCTGTGGACGCCGCCAGTCCAATGGACCACGAGCATGATCTCGCCCGCTTCAGGGTCGATGTCGGCCACCACCTCCTGGATCACAGTGCGCACGATACGCTTCTTCAGCCGCGCGTCGGTCGAGGGAGCAGCCCAGACGGCCTTGAGGTCTGACGCGAGCATGGCGAGCGATGCCGGATCGGCGACGGCCGCTGGCACCGTCTCGTTGTGGGCGGCGATCTTGCCTTCGAGCTCCGAAACACGCGCGAGCGCCTTGTTCCAGCGCCCTTCCAGCTCGCCCGTCACCAGCCGGTTGGCGGGATCGATAGCATCATACTGCCGAAAGGCGCGGTCGGCCGTATAGCACGCCGCCTCAAGATCGCGTTTCAAGGCGTCGAGCACCTGGTCCCGCCGCTGGCCGGCCTCCTTCCCCGCGGCCACGGCGGCGGCGATGGCACCCGGGCCGACAACGGCTAGGAGCGCGTCCTCGATGGCGTCGTCGACGCGCAAGCCGCCAAAGGCGATACAGCGGCGCTCGCCATTGTCCATCCAGCCGCGGCTGCAGCTGTAGCGGGGGATGTGGTGCTTGGCGCCCGAGTAGCGCAGCGTCAGCTTGCGCCCGCAGCGGCGGCAGCGGATGAGGCCGGCCAGCAGGGCGTCGCCATGCTTCGGCGCGCGATGCTGGCGGCTGGTGGGAACGTTGCTGCTGACCATGGTGCGGATCGCCTCGGCCTTTTCCCAGCTGACGTAGCCTTCGTGGGCGTTGGGCATCAGCGCCAGCCAGTCGGCGCGCGGCTTGCGCCTGATCTTCACGCCGACGCCGGCAGCGCCATGGCCCATGCCGCCCGTTGTCTTACCATAGGCGTAGGCGCCGCCGTAGATGGGGTTCTCGATCATGCGGTGGATCGTGGCGTAGTTCGGACGCCGCCACACGACGTCGCCGCCGTTCCGCTTCACCGGCAGATCAAGGTTATGCTCGAGGAACCAGAGCAGCGCCTGCCGCGCGCTGCCAAGCTCCAGCACCTTGTCGAAGACCAGCGTGACCGCGTCCTGCACCCGGCGGTCCGGATCCTTCTCGTAGCGGTCGCCCGCCTTGACGAAGCCCACCGGTGCACTGACCACGAGTTCGCCGCGGCGCGCCTTCTCGTAGCGGGCCGAAAGCGAGCGCTGACGCAGCAGATCAAGCTCATACTCGTTGAGGCTTCCCTTAAGCCCGAGCAGCAGCCGGTCATTGCCGTATCGCGGCGCATAGACCGTTTCCTGGTCGATCAGGACCGTGTCGACCACGCGGCACATCTCGATCAGCTGCTGCCAATCCCGGCTGTTGCGGGCGAAGCGGGAAACCTCGCGCGCGCACACGGCGCCCACCTTGCCTAGGCACACCTCGGCGACCATCCGCTCGAAGCCGGCGCGCTGGACGCCACCCGCCGCCGAGCGGCCGAGGTCGTCGTCGATGACCTCGATCTCCGACCAGCCGAGTTCAGTCAGCCGGTCTCGCATGGCGTATTGCAGCGCGCTGCTTTCACGGTTGTGCAGAACCTGATGGGCCGAGGACTGCCGCACATAAAGCAGCGCCTTGCGCTCCAGGTGGTGGGGACGGAGCTTGTCAGAGGTCATGGCCGGCCTCCGTCATCGAGCCAGCTTGGCGCGTCCTGACATGGTCCAAGATCAGCCGCGCCATCAGGCTGGTCAGCACCGCCTGCGTTGCCGCCGGCAGATCCTGCCACGCCGGGGTGTCCACCACGGTGCTGGGCCGCCCGTTGCCGAACAGGTCGGTCTGCTGCGTGGGTCCGCGCCGGCCCTTTGCGCGCGCTCTCCGGCGTTCGCTCGTGTTGACTGATCTCAGCGCTGTCATGGTCATTGTCCTCTCCCCGAGTCTGGTCGTGAGAGGACTTTGATGCGTCCGAGCATGCTGTATTCGATGATACCGACCGCAGCAGCTCGGCCAGCGCCGAAAGCGCAGTCAGGTCTATGGAAGGCGTGGCAGTCAGCCGGGCCTGATCGGGGCAGGTCGCCCGTTCAAACATCCAGGCCGGAACCTCCAGCCAGCGATCCACGTCGGACCCGGTCAGCGTGCAACGGAAAGAAACGCCACCCGTCCTCGCGATCGCCTCATGGACAGCGACCTGACGCCCAAACCAAGGATGCCAAGGATACAACAGCTCCCGAAAGACGGTCCCGTGGGCGTTCTCAAACCGTGTTCTACAACACAATACGCCCGCACTCGTCCTTGGATTACCGGCCGCCCGCGCCGGAGGTCCTGCTACCAGGAATGCCGATGCCGCCCGGTCGTCCCGGTCCGACCGGGTCTCCCCCACCGCCAGCTACGATGCTGCACTAACATTTTGCCCGGACCACTCGATGGGGGCTGGTCACACCCCACCCACTCACTCACGCCATGGCCAGGGCTATCGCACTTGGAATAGTTCGAGGAGTTTGGCGAGGTAGGCATCATCCCATCCCGCTCGTTTGAGTTTTCCGCGCAGGGATCCCTTGCTGGGTTCGGCTTGGATGACGTTCAGGGCCATGTGGCGCAGGACGGCCAGGTTCTCGGGGCCGTGTCCCAGCCGGGTGCGGTCCTGGTCCTCGTTCATGACGACATTAAGCCGCCAGTGCAGTTGGTTCTCGATCCCCCAGTGCGACCGGGCGACCTCGTTCAGGCGCTCGGGGAGGAGTGCGGCGCTGAGCAGGTAGTAGGCGGTCTCGGCCGTCGTCCCGGCGGCGGTCTCGCGGATGCGATGCACCTTGCCGATGGCCATGAGCCCCGGCCATTCGTGCTGCTCCTGCAGCCAGCCGATGTCGGCCGAGACGGCGGCCGTGCGCGTCTCGATACGGCCGTGGCCGGCATCGACGGCCGGCTTGGCCGTGGCGGCCTTGGCAGCGGGGTCGTCGAGGAAGCGCACGACGTTGTCGTGCAGCGTGCCCTGGTTGCCTTTCAGCGCCAGGGCGTAGTCGCCGCCCTGGTCCACGATCTGCCGGGCGGTCGCGCGCTGGCAGTGCAGCGCGTCGGCGGTCACGACCGTGCCCTGGAGCGACAGCAGGCGCAGCAGGGCCGGCACCGCGGTGATCTCGTTCGACTTGGCGCCGGTGCTGACCTGCGCCAGCACCAGCCGCTGCTCGCACCCCCAGGCGCTGACCATGTGTAGCGCAGACGTGCCGCTGGCGCGGTCGAACGAGCGGCGCAGGACCTTGCCGTCAATGGCCACCACGCCCGCGGCCCCCGCGCCCGATGTAGCACCATCCGGCGCGACGCCAGCCACCATGCCGCGGCACTGCTCGGAGAACCCGGCCATGAAGCGCCCGAACGCCGCGCGGAACGCCTCGGGGTCAAGCTGGCGGAACAGGCGGCTGAACGTGTCGTGGCTCGGCGCCCCGTTGGCGAGCGTGAGGACGCGCCGCAAGAACCCCTCCTTGGACCTCGCGAACAGCGCCATGTCCACCGCACCCTGCCCGCCGCACAGCACCGAGCATAGCGCGATGAACAGAAGCTCGTGGAAGTCGTGCAGGGCGGCGTTGCCGGTCCGCGGGTCGTCCAACTCGTCCCAGCACGCCGCAAACTCGTCCAAGACACCACCCCCATGCGCGCCGCGCGCCCAATGAGGTAGAAGCCATCAGCAGCCCACCCAGCAAGCCCCCGCCACGTCAACACCATTCCAAGTGCGATCCCCCTGCGCCATTGGCCGAAGCCGCTTGCTGTTGGGGCCGACGACGACTTACCCTGGTCGGTGATTGCCCGATTGTGCCGAAATAAGCCACAACTCGTCAGCAACCGGCTACGGCTCGCGTTGACGCCGGCGGCGCGACAGCCACAGAGGTGCAACGATGCTGGCGAAGTTCTGGACCATCCTGAAGCAGACCGTCATGGGGTTCATTGACGACGACTGCCTGAGCAAGGGCGCTGCGATCGCCTACTTCACGATCTTCTCGCTCGCGCCGATGCTGGTGATCGCCGTCGCTATTGCCGGGTTGGTATTCGGCAACGAAGCGGCAAGTGGTGCTGTCTCGGCCCAACTTGGCGGGATCATGGGCGAGCAGGGCGCCAAAGCCGTCGAGGCCATGGTTGCGGGCGCCAGCAACCGCGGTTCGGGCATCCTCGCCACCGTTGTCGGCCTGGGCACCTTGCTTCTGACGGCCACTGGGGTGTTCGGCGAGTTGCAAAGCTCGCTCAACGCCATATGGCGGGTCGAGGCGCCTTCCGGCATCAGCGGCCTGATACGCGCCCGCATCGCGGGCCTGGGTATGGTTGCAGCGCTGGGCTTCCTGCTGCTGACATCGCTGGTTGCGAGCGCTGCCATCTCGGCGCTCGGCGGCTATGCCACGGGCATGCTGCCCGGCGGCGAACTGCTGCTACAGGTCGTGAACTTCGCGGTCTCCTTCGCGATTGTCTCGCTGCTGTTTGCGGCCGTGTACAAGATCCTGCCGTCCAAGCCGATCTCCTACCGCGACGTCGCAGTAGGTGCAGTCGCGACGGCGTTCATGTTCACCGTCGGTAAGACGCTGATTGGCCTCTACCTCGGCAGCAGTGCCATCGCCTCCAGCTACGGTGCTGCGGGCGCGTTTGTCATAGTGCTGCTCTGGATCTACTATTCCTCACTGATGTTCCTGCTCGGCGCCGAGTTCACCAAAGCCTGGGCCACCTACCATGGTAGTGAGGCAGCCGAGGGCACCTATCAGCCTGCGACCACACCCATCGTCGTGAGTGCAGGCGCCCAAGTGGAAGTTGCCCGGAACGCTGCCGCGAGCACCGGCACACGCTGGATCGACGTCGTGGCCGTGGCCGGCGTGCTCTACTCGGTGATGCGCAGCCAGCGCCGACCCCGCTGATGAACTCGCGTCTGCAAGATGCCAGGCGGTCAGTTTGTCGATCAGGGCTGTTCAACGCTGCTGGGTTGGCTGCACTGGGTGGGACCATAAGCTCGACTTTGGCCAATTGCGGCTGAGCTGATGTGTGTTGGGTGGCGGAGCGGGTCGGTGCGTTAAGCTGGCGCGTCCCCGCCAAGAGACGCCGCCATGCCCCGCCTGCCAGCCCGCTTCGCCGCTGTCGTCCTAATCTTCGCGCCCTTGTTCCTTCAACGCAGTTGGCGGCACGCCGAGGTGCTGCTGACCGGCGCGACCTGGCCCCGGGCCAGCGCACGGTGACCAGCGTCCTGCACATCACCGGCCTTGCGCGCGAGCGGCGGTTCGTCAACTACCATCGCGTGCTGAACCGCGCGGCCTGGTGCCCACGGGCCGCGGCACGCCTGCTGCTCGGCTTGCTGCTCGCTGCCTTCGTGCCGTCCGGGCAGATCGTGCTGGGGATCGACGACACAATCGAGCGCAGGTGTGGCAAGCGCATCGCGGCCAAGGGTGTTTACAGGGATCCCGTGCGGTCCTCGCGTGGGCACTTCGTCAAGGCATCTGGCCTGCGCTGGCTCAGCCTGATGCTGCTGGCGCCGGTTCCATGGGCGCAGCGGGTGTGGGCCCTGCCGTTCCTGACGGCGCTGGCCCCCTCGGGGCGCCACTGCCAAACGCGCGGGCGGCGGCACAAGAAGCTGACCGACTGGGGGCGGCAACTCGTGCTGCAAGCCCGCCGTTGGCTGCCCGGCCGCGAACTGGTCGTCGTGGCCGACAGTGCCTTCGCCGCCTTGGAGTTCCTGGCCGCCGTCAGCCGCCGCCGCGTAGCCGTCATCACGCGCCTGCGGCTCGACGCTGCCCTCTACGAGCCAGCGCCACCCCGCCTACCCGGAACGGTCGGGCGCCCCCGCACGAAAGGCAAGCGCCTGGCGAACCTGTCCGAGGTGCTGACCGATCCAGCCGCGGTTTGGCAGCGCGTCACCGTGCCGGGCTGGTAGGGCGGCGGCGAGCGCGACATCGAAGTCAGCACCAACACCGCCGTCTGGCGCCATCGCGAAGCAATCCCCCGGAGGGATGTCAGCGAAGCTGACAGGGGCGGAATGCCCGTCGTCCCGATCCGGTGGGTCCTGGTGCGCGACCCCCTGGGGCGGTTCGACCCGCAAGCCCTGCTCTGCACCGACCCGGCCCAGGACCCCGTGTAGGTGCTGCGCTGGTTCGTCCAGAGATGGCAGGTCGAAGTCACGTTCAGGGAAGTGCGTGACCACCTTGGCGTCCAGACGCAGCGCCAATGGTCGGACAAGGCCATTACCCGGACGACGCCCTGCCTGCTCGGCCTGTTCTCACTTGTCACCCTGCTCGGAAAGCAACTCACGCCCCAAGCACGCCGGGCCACAGCCACCAGCGCCTGGTATCACAAGCAACGCCCGACCTTCTCCGACACTCTCGCCGCCGTGCGCCGCGAAATCTGGCGCGAACAGGGTTTCGTCACCTCTGCCCGCACCATCGACATGCGGAAACTCCGCCCAGCCCTTCGCAACGCCATCACCTACGCACTCTGCCAGGCCGCATGATGGCCAAAGTCGAGATTAGGATATAAAAGCCTCCCACCAAAAGCCGGCGTTGTGATGTGGCAGACGGCGCTTCGCTTATCCGCCTTACGCCGTTCGTAGCGATGCATCGGTCAAAAGTCTTGGCGTATGTTGTATAATATCAACCGGCTCCTGCTCTGATCATTTCCGTTGCTGGGAGGAGCGGAGGGCGATTGACAAAAGCCACACTCCCCATGGCCTACATCTCGACCTTCGTCCCGAGTTCCACCACGCGGTCCGGCGGGATCAGGAAGTAGTCCGGCGCACGGACGGCGTTCCGCGCCAGAAAGGCGTAGATGCGCTCCTGCCACGCCCCCATGTCGGGCCGGAGCGAGGGCACGGGGTCCTCGCGCCCCAGGAAGAACGACGAGGTTGCCGGGTCGCAGCCCACGACGTCCCGGTGCGCGGCCAGCGCCGCCGGCACGTCGGGCTTCTCGGCAAAACCGAACTGCATCTCTGCCCGGCGGAAGCCCGACGGCAGCTCCACGGCCTTGACCCGCTCTGCCTCGGCTACCCGGGGGGAGCGGCTGGTCGCCACCTGCAGCAGCACCACATGCTCATGCACCACGCCGTTGTGCCGGACATTAAGGGCAAGCGCCGCTGGCACGACCTCCGTCTGCTTGGTCAGGTAGACCGCCGTGCCGGGGCGACGCACCGGGGCGTCTGGCCGGTCGAGGCTGGCGAGGAAGTCGTCAAGCGACTGCGCGCCCTCGTCGCGCCGGGCGAACGCGATGGCGCGGCCCTTTTGCCAGCTCAGCATCAGCGTGAGCGATACGGCCGCGACCAGCAGCGGAAACCAGCCGCCACCGGGGATTTTGTGAACGTTGGCCGCGACGAAGACGACGTCGAGTGCAAGGAACAGCGCCGCCACCGGCAGCACCAGCACGATGGGCCACCGCCAGACCCCGACCGCCACCGTCGCGACCAGCACCGTGGTGACCAGCATGTCCCCCGCGACCGCGATGCCGTAGGCGTTGGCCAGCGCCTCCGAGCTGCCGAACCCGAACACCAGCGCCAGCACTGCGGCGGCCAGCAGCCAGTTCACCTGCGGCACATAGACCTGGCCAATCGACTCGTCGGACGTCTGCCGGACATCCAGACGCGGTATGGCGCCGAGCTGGATCGCCTGCTGCACGAGCGCGAACGCGCCGGACAGCACGGCCTGGCTGGCGATGATGGTGGCGGCCGTGGTCAGGACGATGGCGGGGATCAGCAGCCACCCGTGGAACAGCAGGAAGAACGGGTTCTCCGCGGCGGCCGGGTCTGCCAGCACCAGGGCGCCCTGGCCGAGGTAGTTGAGCACCAGGGCGGGCATGACCAGGGCGAACCAGTTCACCCTGATGGCCCGGCGGCCGAAGTGCCCCATATCGGCATACAGCGCTTCCCCGCCCGTGAGCGCGAGGAACGCCGAGCCGAGCACGGTGAACACGACCCAAGCGTTGGCGTGCGTGACGTAGGACAGCGCATGCCGCGGGTCGAGCGCGGCCAGCACCCCCGGCCTTTGAACGATCTGCGCCAGCCCTGCCAGCGCGAGGACGCCGAACCAGGCCAGCATGACCGGCCCGAATAGCCCGCCGACCTTGGCGCTGCCGTGGCTCTGGATCGCGAACAGCCCGACCAGCACGACCGCCGCAATGGGCACGACGTAGGGTCCGACCGGCGGCACGGCGATCTTCAGCCCCTCGATCGCGCTCAGCACGGAGATGGCGGGCGTAATCATCGCGTCGCCGAAGAACAGCGACGCCCCGCCAAGGCCGACCACCAGCAGCGCGCCCCGCAGGCGCCCGGCCGCGGGCAGCGCGAGCGAGAGCAGAGCCATTGTGCCGCCTTCCCCGTGGTTGTCGGCCCGCATGACGAAGGTCACGTACTTGACCGCTACAATCAGGATGACGGCCCAGAACACCACCGAGAGGACGCCGAGCACCGTCGCCTGGGCCGGCGCCCCGCCGGCCGAACGCAGGGCCTCACGGAACGCATAGATCGGGCTTGTGCCGATGTCGCCGAACACGATGCCGAGTGCCCCGAGCAGAAGCGCCGCGCGCAGGGGATGCTCGGCGGCGGCGGGAGTGGAGACTGCGGCAGCGGTCGTGCTCATTGGGCCGGCTCCTCCAAGGAGCGGTCAACGGTGCCACGACCGCTTGCCCGACCGCAATGGACGTTCTCGGGAACAGACCAGACTCGTGCCACGGCGCGCCTGGTTGTGTGCCTGGCCGCCTCCCACCCTTGTCGGCATCCCGAGACGGGCGCGCATCTCGCGGTGTGCAATACGGAGGCCGCTTAGGATGACAATGGCGGCACTTACCCGCGTCGCCTGGTCCAGCATGGCCTTGAGGATAAGGAGGTCCAGCACCGTCGAGGCACGTTGGTATTCTACTTGACACAGACGGCTGCCGCACTTGAACCAGGGTGGTGAGTCGATCTGCAACCCGCGCGGTGACGGCAGAGCCACGGTAGTTCGGGTGGACGGCGTATAGACTCGAGAGGAGGCCGGGGCGGATCGCAGTTCTGGATTGGATGGTGTTCAGGCCTGCTCAGGCCGGTTCTCCCGCGCCCGCTGGGTCAACTGCGCCTCGTGCCGCTTCTTCTCGGCAAGCAGAACCGTTTCCACATAGTTTGGCACGGACCGGTTCTGCTCGTCGGCTGCCTCCTTCACGAAGCGCATCAGTGTGGGCTTGAGCCTCAAGGTGAATGCGTCACGTTCGGACATGCTGGCTTCCAGGTGTCATGTGTTGGCGTACAGCTCTATGTCAGATCGAACGATCATACGGCAAA
>JAABUT010003455.1_pt1 | contig 13536 bp, 15 predicted proteins | sample 5559281 | NCBI WGS metagenome assembly JAABUT01 (sample SAMN10711880, study PRJNA513359) | rock metagenome | isolation source: Antarctica rocks | place: Antarctica: Victoria Land, Ricker Hills nord | collected 2016-01-04
AACAGCCGGGTGAAACCGCCGGTGACGCCGTCCGTGACGGCCCGGTCCACCTCTGTGTGTGGGATCGTTCTGGCCGTCACCCCACGGCGTCGGCCGAGCTGACGGCCGCCGACTCCGACTGCCGCCATCTCCGGCCGTACCGGCGTGCCGACGGCGAGATGGATGTGCCCGCACCGCGCGATGGCGTGCACTGCATCCGGCGCGCATTCGAACAGTCGACGCCACGGCTCGCGGCGCGGATCCGAACCACCCACGAAGCAGGCGAACCTCGCCAACGGCGACAGCAGTCGCCCCCAGCCGATCGACAGCGCCAGGTCGACGATCAGCACCCTTCCGCCCGGCCGCAACGCGGCGACGGCCCCATCCCATGCGCGTTCCCAGTCGGTGATGACCGACAGCGCATAGACGAACAGCACCGCATCGAAGGATTCGCCGGATCGCAGCAGGGTCCCCAGATGCGCCGCGTCGCCGCACCGGAGATCAACATTCGTCCATCCTTGTGCGGCGATGCGCCTCGCGCGGATTGGTGCAGTCATCGGCCGCACGCGGCCCGACTAGGGTTCCCAGCCGTGGCCTCTCCGACCGAATGGCTCTCTGCTGCCCGTCCGCGCACCTGGCCGGCCGCCATCTCGCCGGTGATGGTGGGTACCGGCGTCGCGGACGCTCTCGGCCATTTCGTCGCCTGGAAAGCCCTGCTGGCACTGCTGGTCAGCCTGGCGTTGCAGATCGGTGTCAACTACGCCAACGACTATTCCGACGGCATCAGAGGCACCGACGCCACCCGGGTCGGGCCGATGCGGCTGGTGGGCGCCGGTATCGCCGCGCCGCGAACGGTGAAGTGGGCGGCCTTCGGGGCGTTCGGCGTCGCCATGCTGGCCGGCTCTGCGCTGGCGGCGGCGTCGGGCTGGTGGCTGCTGATCCCCGGCGCACTCGCCGTGGTGGCTGCATGGTTCTACACCGGGGGGCCGCGGCCCTACGGCTACGCAGGGTTCGGTGAACTGTTCGTCTTTGTGTTTTTCGGGCTGCTGGCGGTCAACGGCACCACATATGTCCAGGCCGGGCGGATCTCGTACGGCTCGGTCGCGTTCAGCATCGGCATCGGCCTGCTGGCCTGCGCGCTGTTGGTGGCCAACAACCTGCGAGACATCAGCACTGACGCCGACGCCGGAAAGCGCACGTTGGCGGTACTGCTCGGTGAGGCGCTGGCTCGCCGCATCTTCGCCGTGATGATCGGCGGCGCGCTGCTGGCCGTCGTCGTGGTCGGCATCCGGCGGCCCTGGGTGCTGCTCGGCCTGTTGGCGGCCCCGCTCGCTCTGATCGAGGTACGTGCGGTGCTGCGGGGCGCCCGCGGTAAGGATCTGATCGCGGTGCTGGGCGGTACCGGGCGGGTCGAGTTGCTCTACGCGCTGTTGGTGTCCATCGGACTGGTGCTCACCCGAGTGTCCAGCTGATCCTGGCTCACGGTCGGCGGCGTCGCCCCGTCAGCCTCCGGCCGGGTCCTCAGCAGCGTTCAGCTGTTCGGAAACCTGGGCGCCGGTCGGATTCGTCATGGTGCGATCTCCGATCCGGACGGTGGGTACAGTTTCGTTGCCACGGTTGACGCTTCGCACGAATGCCCTGGCATCGCCGTCGGACCAGATATCGCGCCATACCGCGGTGATTCCGCGGCGGGCCAGATCGCTTCTCAGTGCGTCGCAATAGGGGCATCCGGGGCGCCAGAAGACCTCGGCGGTCGGTCCGGTGGGAGAAGGCTGGTAGGTCACGTCCGTTGACAACCTTCGGGCGCCCCGCATTCTTCCCGGGCGCCCCCTCCGACAGTTGTCCGTCGCTCACCCGCCTCGTTGCACCCGCAGCAGATACTCCTTGCGGTTGAGCGGGTTCAGGTCCGTTCGGGGACGGCTCGGAGCTGCACCCTTGATCTCCTGGTAGTGGTGGAACTCGGATTCCAGCACTCCCTCACCGCGGGTCAGCGACGGCAGCATCCGCTGCAACTCGTGCACCCGAGCGGCCGGAATGTCGCCCTCCACCACGGATGACGCCTTGTCAGTGGCCGTCGTGTGCGAACATGGCGCAACTGCGACAGCACCGGTAGAACCGATCCGAACACATCCACCGGCAGGTCGAGGCGCAAGCGGTGCATCGGTTCGCATACCACCGTTCCCGCCCGGCGCAACGCTCTGATCAGTACCAGCGGTGTCAGGTTGCGGAAGTCGCCCGCAGTGCTGGACATGCTCTTGTCGAAGGTGCCGTGTGCGTGGCTCTGCCGCGACCAATATCCGGACCGGGTCAACGTCACCATGGCATCCAGCACCCGCCAACCGGAAAGCCCTTGCTGCAGCGTCTTTTCCACCGACTCCTGGATAGCGGTAATAAAGGACAACGGCAATGATCCGAGCTCGATGCCCAACCGGAAACTGATGCCGGCGTCGACCGGTACGGGTTCCACCCGCAGTCCGACGGTTGCCAGGAACGGATTGGGTGCGGTTGCGATGATCTCCGCCGCCTCCCCGGTTCCGGTCAACCGCTCGATGCAGATGGTGGTGGTCTCGGTGAAGGTGACGTCCACCCCGAACTCGGTGGCCAAGGTTTCGCCGATCACCTCCTTCTGCACCTCCCCGTACAACGAGACCGACAGCTCTCGGCGGAGATCGTCCTGACGCACATTGATCAACGGATCCTGCTCGGCGAGTTGGGTGAGCGCTACGTACAGCGCGGCTCGGTCCTGGGCGCGGACCGGCGCCACTACCGACTGCAGAGTCGGCGGCGAGAAGTGCTGTGGCGCAGTTGACGTCAGCTGTGCGGCGCCGATCGGGTCGCCGATCCGGACCTTGCCCAGGCCGTACAGTTTGCCGATCTGGCCGGTAGCGAGTGAGGAATCGCGTCCGCCGGGTCCGTTTCCGAGTTTGTTGCCCGCGCCGGCATCGATGACGTCGATCGCGGTCACCTTCGCCTCGAGGTTCCCGCGGACCGGCAGCCGATCCCGGACCGGCAGCCGATCCCGGACCCGCACCGTTCCCGAGAACATCCGCACGTAGGCCACCTGCTCGCCGGACGGCGCTCGTTCCACCTTGAAAACGGTTCCGCAGACGGCGCCGTCGACATCACCTCCGGCGGGCAGCAGCAGCTCCGTCACCCCATCGATCAACGCATCGACACCGGCACCCGTCATCGCCGAACCGCAGTACACCGGGTGCACGGCAGTCCGCTGCACCTGGGCCGCCAGCGTTGTGCGCAGTAGCCGGCTCGATGCCATGCCCTGGTCATCGAGATAGGCGGCCAGAAAGGCGTCGTCATGGTCGGCGAGGAGATCCGTCAGCTCTGTGCCCAAGGCGACGTCGCCGGCGTCGAACGGTTCGAAATCGGCGTCCCGGGTGCCCGACCCACCGGCCGATCCCATCGCGATCGCCCCGGGTGCCAGCTTTTCTGAGATGCTCCGTAGCATGGCGTCGGGCCGCGCACCACGCCGGTCGATCTTGTTGATGAAGATCAGGGTGGGGATACGCAGCCGCTCCAGCGCCCGCATCAACACTCGGGTTTGGGCCTGCACTCCCTCGACGGCCGAGACCACCAACACCGCACCGTCCAGCACAGTGAGGACCCGTTCCACCTCGGCGATGAAGTCCGGGTGGCCGGGGGTGTCGACCAGGTTGATCGTGACTGCGCCATCCGGGCCGCGCTGAGGACGGTCGACGACGAAGGACGCGACCGCAGACTTGATGGTGATGCCGCGCCTGCGCTCCAGCGCCATCGAATCGGTCTGGGTACTTCCCGCGTCGACGCTGCCGATCTCGTCGATCACACCAGCGGCGTACAGCAGCCGCTCCGTCAGGCTGGTCTTGCCGGCGTCTACATGCGCCAGGATTCCCAGGTTGAGAGTTCGCATCGAGTGTCGTGTCCTCTAGATGGGTGACGAAGTCCCTTCTGAAGCACGGACGCTCGGCGCATTTCCTTCTCCTCTGGGGGTTGCGGCGGACGCCATCAGTGCACCAGGCGGCCACGCGGCGGCAACCGATTTGTCAGGTGGCCGCCGGCGCATGTCCCCGTGCTCTCGAGGATGCCGCAGCGGTGGTGGCCCGCCTGCGCATCGTCAGCCGCATCGGTGACCCTCGGCCGCATCGAAGCCGTTCGGACCGCGCCGACCGGCCGGCCACCTACGCTGATGGGAACAGCCTGTCCCGGATCACCGGGGAAACTGCTTGCCTCCAAACGTTGCAACCCATCAGAAAGGTTCATCTTGAATCGTTTGACCCTGCGATCCGTTGCGATGGCGGCTGCTGCGGTTCTCATGTCGACGGTCAGTGCCTGCGCCGCCGCCGATTCATCGCCCGCCGCAGGGCCGGTAGCCACCACATCGTCCACGTCCAGCCAGTCGATGACCAGGTCGGTGGGGATGGCCCATACGGCGTGGACACAATTGTCCATCACAGACAGCCAGGGCAAGACCTTCACGATCGGTGATCTGGCCGGCTAACCGGTTTTCCTTGAGTTCTTCGCGACCTGGTGCCCGAGTTGCAGGGCTCAGCTGGCGAAAACAAACCAGGCAGCCGAACAAGCCGGCTCGAAGCCGTCTTCCTGGCGATTTCCGTCGAAACTGATCTGTCCGCCGCAGATATGGCGAAGTACAAGTCGGACAACAAGTTCAACGCGGTAGCTTTCGCGGTGATGACGCCGGACATGCTGAGCGCCGTCGTCGCGGCATTCGGCCACGATGCCGCGAACCCGCCCAGCACCCCACATGTCGTGGTTTCCAGCGACGGCGCCGTCGGCGATCTGAGCACCGGACCGGAAGATCCAGCCTCCATCGTTGCCTCGCTCGGTTCGCCCTGATCAACCGCTTTTCACTTCGACTTGACCGTAAGGTCGTACCGGAAATTGGGCGAGTTGATCGAGTACCTGCAAGCATTCGTCCTGGGCAACGCCGCGATCATCGGCAACGTCTGCATGCTGCCGCTCTACCCCGGGTTGTTCGTCATGTTGGCCGGCCGGGCCGCCGCGGAGCAGAGCCCAGCTGTCGCCGAGTGTGCACCTCAGGTCTCCAGTCACAGTGGTCACACCGTCACCCGGGTGCGATCGATGCGGTGGCTCGGCGTGTTCGTCCTGGCCGGCGTACTGGCAGCCATGGTCGCCATCGGAGCGATCTTCCATCTGCTCCGTAGCCCGATCTCCCGAGCGCTCCCGGTGCTTCTACCGGTGATGTACGGGCTGGTCGCGCTACTGGGACTAGCGATGATCCTGGGGCGAAACCCGTTCTCCCGCATGGCAACGACATCAGTGCCGATCCTGCGGCGGCCGTCCGCTTCGGCATTCGTTTACGGCCTGGGAATGGCGCCGCTCACGCTGCCGTGCACCGGGCCGCTGATCATCTCAGCATTCGTACTCGGCGGGGTGGGCGGCACCGGTGCCTTCGCCGACGCCCTCGGCTACTTCTTGTTCTTCGGACTGGGGTTCGGCTGGCCGCTGGTGGTGCTGCCGCTACTCGCTGGTCCATTTCAGCGTCAGATCACCCGATTCCTGGCCGCCCACCACCGGTCGATCGGCATCGTCTCCGGCCTGCTGCTCCTGGTGATCGCGGCCATCGGCATCTGGAACGATCTTCTGCCGCCCGGCTGACCTGCCCCCCGAAACCACCGTCACCTGTCAAGAGTTGAGTCGTTGTATCTCGGCCCAGGTGCGGTCGATATCGGTCCTAGTGGTGCGCCAACCGCCGACCGCCAGCCGCATCGCAGTGCGACCGTTCACCTTGGTATGGCTCAGGTATGCGATGCCAGAGGCGTTGAGCGATTCCATCGTCTGCATGGTCGCCCGGTCGGCTTCCTCGTCGGTCAGCGGTCTACCTTCGTCACCGGCGACGATGCGGAAGGTCACCAGCCCCAGCACCGGCGGCGCGGCGAAGGTGAACCGATCGTCGGCCAGCACAAGATCGGCCAGATACCGCGCGAGGTCGACGCCGGCGCCGATGTGCTGCCGCAACCCGGACAGGCCGTAGCTGCGCAGTACGGCCCACAGTTTGACGGCCCGGAACCGCCGGCCGAGCTGCGGGTGCCAATCCCGGTAATCGATCACCGCTCCCGACTCACTGGCCGGGTTCCGCAGGAATTCGGGAAGAACCGAGAGCGCACCGATCAGCGGTGCCCGCTCGCGCACCCAGAACGTGCTGCAGTCGAACGTGGTCAGCAGCCACTTGTGTGGATTGGTGACATAGGAATCGGCGAACTCGGCGACCCCGTCATTGATCCACCGCAGCTCGGGACACACCGCTGCCACTCCGGCCCAGGCCGCGTCGACATGAAGCCAGATGCCGAACTCTCTTGCCGCACAACCCATCTCGGCGACCGGATCGATTGCTCCGGTCGAGGTGGTGCCGACCGCCGCGTGGAGCATCAACGGGATGCGGCCGTCCCTGCGGTCATTTTCGATGCAGGTTCTGAGTTGGCTGACGTCCATGGCCTGGGTGGCCGGCTCGACGTCGATGCTGCGCACTGCGCGTTCGCCCAGTCCGGCCATAACGGCGGCCTTCAGCAATGACGAGTGAGCCTGGCTGGAGCCGTAGATCGTGTACGTGTTCGCGGTGACGCCGTCGGTGCGGACCGTGCCACCGCTCGCCCGGTGCAGGGCGGCCAGCACCGCGGTGAGGGTGGCAGTGGACGCAGTGTCCTGGATGACGCCGCCGCCGGTTTCGGTTCCGGTCCCATTGTGCCGGAAGGCTTCCGGCAGTCCCAGGGCCCCGACCAACCAATCCAGGACGACCTGCTCCAGTTCGGTGAGGGCCGGGCTGGTGGCCCAGATCATTCCCTGGGCTCCGATGCCGCTGGAGATCAGGTCGCCGAGAATCGCCGCCGGTGATGAGTTGGCTGGGAAGTAGGCGAAGAACCGCGGATGCTGCCAGTGGGTGATGCCGGGCATGATGATCTCGTCGAGGTCGGTCAGTACGGCATCGAAGAGCTCCGGCTCGGACGGTGCCGACGTCGGGAGCATCGCGGTGACGTCGCCGGGTTCGACCTGGGCCAGGACTGGCTTGCCGTTCACCGTGTCCCAGTAGTCGGCGATCCAGTCGATCACCCGATGTCCGTATCGGCGGAAATCCGCGCCCGACATGTGCGGTGAGCTGGGACCGGGAGTGGCTGGAACGTTCACCCTTCCACGGTAATGATGGCGCCGCGGCCTGGCGTCCGGGGTGGGTCACCACCCTCGGGTTCCCGGGCCCCCCTTGAACGGACCGACCACTCGCCGGGTGATCCAGCCGCCGTAGAAGCCGCCCTGCTGCGGGACGACCTGTTCGTCGTCGATCCAGCAGGTGACGTGGCCGCCGGGCATCACCGCCCAGTGGCCGAGCAGCTCGGAGAACCCGTCTGCCGGTTCCGGATACGTCCACGCGGCTCGTTGGACGCGGGCGGAGCCGCCGAGCAGATCCGCGTAACGCGCCCGACCCTTCCATTCACACACCGTGCTGCCGGCGGCGGGCACCATGGCCCCTTCGACGAAGGCTGCGGCGGGCAGGTAATAGCTGGGCGGGTGGCTGGTTTCCAGCACTCTCAGGGACTGGAACGCCTCGGCAACCAGTTCGCCACCGACCGCGATCCGGATGCGTTCCCGGCTCGGTTCCACTCGTGGTGGACGCGGGTAGTCCCACACGGATTCCTGTCCGGGAGCCGGCGGTTCGGGCTGCGGTCTCATGAGTCCTTGCTACCACCGTGTTGCCAGGGTCGCTATCCTGGCGGATGCACCGACGATGACGGGCGTGACGACCCCCGAGCCGGTGCCGAGTGGTTCCCGTCAGCGAGCTGCACGCAGAGACCGACCGATGCGGTCGGTGAAGGTGTGGTGGCACCGCGAGCTCCCGATCGCCCACACCTCCCGGGGTTGGACTCCGAGGAGGTGGCGAAAGCCGTGCATCAGCAAGCATCTTCCCTGCCAACGCGCACGCTGTGTGCCGATCTGCGCGGTCGTGTTGTACCAGCGGGCTCTGCGGCACCGGCCACCCTACCGACCGCCGACCGGGCCGCGGCAGTGACAATCGAAGGTTGGATCCATCGCCGACGGCGGCTGTCATCGGTGACGTTCCTGATCATCCGGGACCGCACCGGCACGGCTCAGGTGGTGGCGACCGATCCGGAGGTCCGGGCCCGGATTGACGGGCTGGGCGAGGAATCCGTGGTCCGGGTATCCGGGTTCGTGGCGGCCAACCAGCAGGCGCCGGGTGGCGTGGAGATCACATCGCCCACGGTGACGCTGTTGTCGTCGGAAGCCGAGACGCCACCGGTGGAACTGTGGCGGCCGACCCTCTCGGCCAGCCTGCCGGTGCTGCTGGACAACGCCGCAGTGACCTGGCGACACCCCAGCCGGCAGGCAGTCTGGCGGATCGCTGCGGCGTCCTTGAGCGGTTTCCGATCGACGCTCGATCGGATGGACTTCACCGAGCTCCAGACGCCGAAAATCGTTGCCGGCTCGACGGAGTCGGGCGCCAACGTCTTCGTACTGGATTTTCTGGGACGGCCGGCATTTCTGGCGCAGTCGCCACAGTTCTACAAGCAGACGATGGTCGGGGTGTTCGAGCGGTCTACGAGACCGGCCCGGTGTTCCGGGCCGAACCGCACGACACCGTGCGGCATCTGGCCGAGTACGTGTCGCTGGACGCCGAGCTCGGATTCATCAACTCGCACCGGGATGTGCTCGCCGTGTTGCGCGAAGTGCTGGCCGGCATGGTGGAATCCGTGCTGGCGACGGCGGCGGATGCGGTGGCGCTGACCGATACCGTGGTACCTGTTGTGCCGCAGGAGATTCCGGTGATCCACTTCGCCGACGCCCTGGAACTGGTGGGCGCCGATCCGTCCGAGCCGGACCTGGCACCGGAGCACGAGCGTTGGCTCGGTGACTGGGCGTTGCGGGAACACGGGTCCGACTTCCTGGCGGTGGAGGGCTATCCGGCGGCCAAGCGGCCGTTCTACACCCACCCGCAGCCCGGGGATGCACGCTGGACGAACTCCTTCGATCTGCTCTTCCGCGGGCTGGAGTTGGTGACCGGTGGGCAGCGGCTGCACCGCTATCCCGACTACCTGGCAGCGCTCGCAGCGCGGGGCGAGGACCCCGCGTCCTACCAGCCATACCTGCAGGCGTTCCGCCACGGGATGCCGCCGCACGGTGGCTTCGCGATCGGGTTGGAACGCTGGACGGCGCGCCTCCTACATGTCGACAACGTCCGACTGGCAACGCTTTTCCCGCGGGATGTACACAGGCTGACACCCTGAGGCTCAAGCACCCGGACGAATGACGATGTGGCGGATCGTGACCAAATTGTTACGGCTTCACATGTTTCCTCGTCAGTTTGCAACGCCTATAGTCCGAAATAGGTGCAGTTTGGAAGACCATTCAGGCATCCGAATCCCCAGGGGAGCTCACCATGGATCGTCGAAGAAAAGTCGCACTAGTCGGCCTCATTATTCCAATATGCTTGACGTTGACCGGGCCGAAATCGGCGCTGGCTGGCGGTCAAGCTCTCAACCTGGATAGAGTTTCAACTGTTCTTCCGAGTCGTTCACCGCACCCACAAGAACTGATCGGTACCCCATCGGGCGCTGAAATTCAATTGGCGGAGGGGCGGCTCCCGGACGAGGTGCTCCGGGATCTACGGGTTGTTTGGCCACAGCTGTCGGATGATGAAATTCGTCAGCGCAACGACACCTACAGTGCACGGAAGATACTTCTGGAGAAGGCTGCGTCGAACCCAGCGTTCGCGGGGAGCTGGTATACGCCGACGGGAACGACTTGGCACGTGGCGGCGACCGACAGCGCCGCAGCGAATCAGTTCGAAGCCGAGGCTTTTGCGGCTGGTATTCCGGTTCAGAGTCACCAGGCAAAGTACTCGTACGCCGAACTAGATGCTCTCAGATCAAGGCTGGAAACTTCCGTTGAGAGCATCACAACGGAATACTCGCTGAGTGTTGATACGCTGACCAATAGGGTCGCGCTATTAGTACCACCCGAAGCCATCGAGAGGATCATTGCCTTGGTTCGAGGCAATGACATGATCTCGGTGGCAGCGAGCACGGCGATACCTCATGGTGAACCGGTCGCATGTACTGGTCGCTACTCGTGCGGAAACCCCCTTCGCGGCGGAATCCAAATCGGTATCTGGACCGGATCGTCGACTGAATATGGCTGCACCCTCGGCTTCACCATGAAAGCGACAGACGGGTCTCGCTGGGCGTCAACGGCTGGGCATTGCATTACCCAGACACAGGTCAACGCCCACACTGTCTATGGCCATGGCTCGCAGGCCATCGGAGACGCACGAGACACAGAGAAATCTGGGGCCGTCGATTTTGCACGGGTACGCGTCTCCGGTTCCTACTGGACGACCGGAGGATATCTGTACACGTACTCAGACAGTCCAGTGGACGTCAACTACGCCATATTCTCCGCGTCAACCATCGAGAAGGGCGATCCTGTGTGCATCGGGGGGCGTAGCCTGTACCCAACACAGGATGCCTGCGGCGCCGTCACCGCCGCCAACCAGAATGGGCGCCCGCAGATCTACGGGGTCCGCAGCTGCACCGGCGACAGTGGCGGACCGAATATCACCTACGTCAGCGGTGAGCGGTGGGCTTACGGTCTCACTTCGGTGGCCAGTCCTGTGTCCGCCGACCCGACTCCGGCAGAGCCCGGCCGCAGCTGCACCCCGGACGGGCAGGGATACGAATCATTCAGTTCGATACCACACATCAACGCCTACAATGACTCGGTGACGGCAGCCACACTGAGAGTTGAAACGCGGTGAAGACCCGCGTCGCGCCTCTTCTGTTCGTGATGCTGCTGGGCGCCTGCACCGGCGCGGCGCCGAACGACGTCGAGAGGTCACTTGTGAGTTCGCCTGCGCCTTCGGCCATCGTGACCTCCGATGCCACCGGACGAGATGAGGCGATCGCAACGGGAACCTGGACGGTGTCATCTGGGGGCACCGAACAGTCCGCGATGATGGCACCTTTAGAAGGCACTCTGTTCGTGGACGACAACCAGTGTCTGCGGGTACGGGTTGGCAGCACGATCGTCACGATGATCTGGCCCAGCGGCTATCACACAGCAGGCGTCGGTAGAGCAACCAGACTCCTCGATGCCGAAAACTTGACGATCGCCTCGGTCGGCGACAAGATCGCTGCCACGGGCGGTTACGGGTCGCCGCCGCCCGGACCGACCAGCGACTGCCTCACCGGAATCCAGGAGGTCTTCATAGCGAACAGCTCCATCACGAGGACGACCTGAAACCGCCAGTCCGAGTCTCACTCGCAGGAACCTCGGGCGTCTACCTTCGGTGGGTGCCGACCCGATCCCGCCTGACCACCGCCACCCGCACGGCACGGCAAGCGCATCCGGCTTCCCCACCTCCGCACCCGGCGCGACCACGAAGGCCGGTATCTCGACCTCCGCGGGCTTCACCGACATCGCTGGCTTCGTGACGCTTGCCCGGGTGTGCCGGTCTGTTCGCCTGGACCGGCAGCACCGGACCACCGACGAGGCGGCGCACCAGGTCGGGGTGAATCGGACGCTGAAACGGCTTCCCGACTGGTACGCGAAGTACTCGCCACACCACCATCTGCCGAAGAACACCACACCGATCCTGGTCACTCATGGGAACAAGGACTATCGGGTGCCGGTCAGCGAGTCGCTGCGATTGTGGTGGGACCTGGTTTCCGGTTACGACGGCAAGTCCCAAAACATGCCACATCGCTTCCTGCAGTTCACCACCGAGAACCATTGGGGGCGGGCACCTCCCGGTTCTGGAACAAGACGGTCCTTGGCTTCTGCGATCAGCATGTTCGGGATCGAAAGCCTTTGCCGGGCCAGCTTTTCGACTGGTGACGGCCGAGGCAGGTCAGGCCGGCGCTGTTTCGACCAGTCCGACCAGATTTCCCTCGCTGTCCCGGATGAACGCCTGCCACTCGTCGGTCCCGGCCGGTCCGAGTGCGGAATCTTCGTGATGGAAGATCACCTGCGACTCCGACTCGGTGGTGACGCCGGACGCTCGCAGCCGCCCGCTGACCGACCGTCAGTGCGGTCTGTTTCCCGCTGGCTACTCCTGTCCGATATGCCAACGCCTTCCGATCGTGTTCACGGCGTCGCCGCGGTTACCGAGGGTGCGCAATCTGCTTGCTGACACTCGGGATTCGGTCGGCATCTTTGCCCTGCTGGTCGGCCAGGCCAGCAGTCGGGGGGCAATTGTTCGGCACTGCCAGCGCGCTGCCACCGGAGCAACCACGGCATCAACACTGTTGGCAAAGCGTCCGCTGGCAATCCGATCATGTCGAGGGCTCCTCGCCATCGACGAACCGCCATCGGAAACGCTGGTCATCGTCACGGCGAACCGGATCGTCTACACCGAGCATTGGCTGCGTCGCGACGGATACGCCCCCCGCCAGTTCTGGAACGCTGGGGGTGCCGGCACGGTCTCTTCCACACGCGAACGGAGCTGACCTCGGCTCGTGGGCTCGAGTCCACGCGGCCAGCGCCGCGCGATCCCCACATTGCGCTCGCGATTCCCGACAGAGCACCACCGTCGGACCGTCGTGCGACGATGTTCAGAGATCGATCGGGCGACCGAGTGCGCACGGCCGATAAGCTCCCAGATCGGCGCTGTCGGACCAGATCGGCATGTCGGACCAGATCGGCATGTCGGACCTGGTGAGACACTGTGATGAGTCGAACTTCGATGGGCTGTTGGCACGAGAATGGCAGGGGGTGAACAGGTATGACGGTGTCGGACGCGGACCATGCGTCACCCGACGACGCTGGGCACCTGCCGCCCGGACGCTCACCGTTGGTCGCCGACCGCAGCGCGACCGATGCCACCGCGGCAGTGGTCTCTGCGCCGATGGATCAGTTGCTGGACTTGGCCTGCGACGGCAATCAGCAGGTCTTTCTGCACGAGGGGGCTGTGCAGCAGATTCCGATCGAGGTCCGCGCCGACAGCGAGGCATTCGCCGCGGCGGTCGCTGACATCCCGGAGTGGCAGGCGGTGATCGCCGATCACGCCGAGCGACTGGCCGCTAGTGACCTGGCGACACCCCAGCCGGCAGGCAGTCTGGCGGATCGCTGCGGCGTCCTTGAGCGGTTTCCGATCGACGCTCGATCGGATGGACTTCACCGAGATCCAGACGCCGAAAATCGTTGCCGGCTCGACGGAGTCGGGCGCCAACGTCTTCGCGCTGGATTTTCTGGGACGGCCGGCATTTCTGGCGCAGTCGCCACAGTTCTTCAAACAGACGATGGTCGGGGTGTTCGAGCGGGCCTACGAGACCGGCCCGGTGTTCCGGGCCGAACCGCACGACACCGTGCGGCATCTGGCCGAGTACGTGTCGCTGGACGCCGAGCTCGGATTCATCAACTCGCACCGGGACGTGCTCTCCGTGTTGCGCGAAGTGCTGGCCGGGATGGTGGAATCCGTACTGGCGGTGGCCGGCAACGCGGTGGCGCTGGCCGCTGCTGCGGTACCTGTTGTGCCGCAGGATATTCCGGTGATTCACTTCGCCGAGGCGCTGGAACTGG
>JAABUT010003456.1_pt1 | contig 13533 bp, 10 predicted proteins | sample 5559281 | NCBI WGS metagenome assembly JAABUT01 (sample SAMN10711880, study PRJNA513359) | rock metagenome | isolation source: Antarctica rocks | place: Antarctica: Victoria Land, Ricker Hills nord | collected 2016-01-04
CGCGCCCTCGAACGACTATCAGAGCACTGCGCTGCAGAAGGTCCGCGGCGGGTCGATCGGCAACGCGTTCGTCGCGTTCCGCGGGGCGCAGTTCGTCGACATGACCAAGGCGGGCCTGTTCGCGGGCCTGGGTCGGCAGCCCTTCGTCGACAACTACTTCGCCGAGCTCGTCAAGGCGGGCCAGGCTGACTCGCGGGCCCAGATGGGTCTGCCGTACCAGCTGGTCTTCAACATGCCCATCTTCAACGAGGAGGCCTTCAGCGCTGCTGGGGTCACCTCGCTCCCGCAGGACTGGGACGGCTTCCTCGCCCTGTGCGACACGCTCAAGTCCAAGGGCCTGGTCCCCATCGCCTGGCCGGGTGGAGAACCCGCGAACGCGGGGCAGCTGATTAACTCGATGGCCATGAACCAGATGCCGGCCGACGACGCCTTCGCGGGCATCGAAGCGGGCACCTACAAGGTGACCGACGACTGGTTCCTCACCATCCTCAAGCACTACCAGCAGCTCGCCCCCTACTTCGAGCCCAACTCGACGGGCACCAGCTCCGAGCCGCTGCAGCAGCTCTTCGCCAGCGGCAAGGCGGGCATGCTCGCGACCGGCTCGTTCCACATCAGCGCCGTGCGCAAGCTCGGTGCGAAGTTTCCGATCGACCTCATCGCCCCCATCACGGTGGCCAAGGACAAGGCGAAGTACGAGGGGATCTACAACGCCACCTTCATCCTCGGCGTCAACACCGCGGGGAGCCTGCAGGACACCTCGCTGAGGTGGGTGCAGTTCCTCTCCCAGCCCGAAAACGCGGCGGTCTATGCCAACGGGACGGCCCAGCACGTCACGGTCAAGAACGTCGACTACACCAACGCCGACCTCAAGCACACGGCTCCGTGGCTGTCGAAGAAAACCCTTCTCGCGCCGCGCTTCCAGTTCAACAACCTCGACATCCGCAACGCCGTCGAGGGGGCCTGCACGTCGGTCGTCGGCGGCGCCGACCCGCAGCAGGCGGCGGCCAAGGCGCAGAGCGTCATCGACCAGAAGCGGAAGTGACCCATGGCCACGACGCTCACCCCAGCCAGTAAGGAACAGGGCCCCCAGGAGCTGACCACGGGCGCGCGCAAGCCCCGCCGCCGCAACCCGATGGCCGCCCACCCAGCGCTGTGGCTGTTCCCGATCCCAGCGCTGCTGCTTTACGTCACCTTCTTCGTCCTCCCGACCCTCCAGGGCGTGGTCTACGCCGTCACCGACTGGGACGGCTTCAGCCCTACCGCACCGTTCGTCGGCGCCGACAACTTCGTCACCATCCTCACCGGGGACGACCTGTTCCGTAACGCGCTGGTGAACAACCTCAAGTTCATGGTCGTCGTCGTCATCCTCCAGACGGCGTTCTCGCTGGCCCTGGCCGTCTTCCTCGTGAAGAACTCGAAGAGCTCGGTCGCGCTGCGCTCGCTCTACTTCTTCCCCACCATCCTGTCCAGCGTCTCGGTAGCCTTCGTCTGGAAGTTCGTCTACGACCCCAACTTCGGCCTCATCAACAGCGTGCTGCGCGCCGTCGGCCTCGACCGCTTCCAGAGCGCCTTCCTGGGCAACGACAACCAGGCCATCTACTGGGTGGCGATGACCCAGGTCTGGTTCCACGTCGGCCAGATGATGATCATCTACGTCGCCGGACTGCAGCAGATCCCGCAGGAGCTCTACGAGGCGGCCGACATCGACGGAGCCGGTCGCTGGCAACAGTTCCGGCACGTCACCTGGCCGATGACCGCGCCGGCCACCGCGATCGTCATGGCCTACACGACCGTCCAGTCGTTCAAGGCCTTCGACCTCATCCTCGGCCTGGGCGGCAACCCGCCCAAGTCGTCCCTCGACATCCTCTCGACGCGGATCTACTCCGGCTTCGCCAACTCCCAGTTCGGCTACTCGGCGGCAGAGTCCCTCGTCTTCATGGCCCTGATCGCTGCCATCACCTGGCTCCAGCGTCGTGGGGTCAAGGCCATCCAACCCGACGCGTGAGGAGCACACGATGCGCTACGAACTGACCCGCCGCCTGGTCCTGGGCGTCTACGCCGTCCTGGTCACCGTTCCCCTCCTGGTGGTGATCTTCGGCAGTCTGAAGACCACCCAGGACCTCTTCGCCTCACCGTTCCTGCCGCCGACCTCGCTGCAGCTCGACAACTACAGCACCGTCCTCGGCGGCTCCGGGCTCGGCATCGCGTTCCGCAACAGCGTCATCGTCACCGGGCTCTCGGTGCCCCTGACGCTCTTCATCGCGAGCCTCGCCTCGTACGCGATCGCCCGCATCCCCGGTTGGAAGAGCAACCTGCTCTTCGGCTTCTTCGTCCTTGGCATGGCCGTCCCCGCACAGGCCAACATGATCCCGCAGTACGTCCAGTTCGAGACCTTCGGCCTCACCGACTCCCTCGTCGGCCTGATCCTCATCAACATCGTCGTGACGATGCCCATCGCGGTGTTCATTCTGACCGGCTTCCTCAAGACGCTGCCCAAGGAGCTGTTCGAGGCCACCGCGGTCGACGGGTCCGGCCCGTGGCGTACCTACCGCTCGGTGGTCGTACCGGTCTCCGTGCCCTCACTAGCCGCCACCGCGATCTTCCTGTTCGTCATCCACTGGAACGACCTGCTCTACCCGCTGCTGTTCATCCACGACCCGCAGAAGCGCACCATCCCGGTGGCCCTGCTGTCCTTCCAGGGTGAGTTCCTCACGAACTTCCCCCTGCTCTTCACCGGAGTCGTCGTGGCCTCGGCACCCATCGTCATCGCCTACGTGTTCCTCCAGCGCTACTTCGTCGCGGGCATCACGGCCGGCGCAGTGAAGGGCTGAGCGCGGATGCCGGACACCCTCCTGCTCCGCGGCGTCACCGACGTCACCCGGGACGGGTCGGCGGTATGCGTCGCCGTCGACGCGCTGCCGGCCGTCCAGCTCGGCATGATGCCGGGGTGGCTGACCGGGGAGCCGCCCGAGGAGCAGGGCATCGAGACGACGATGCCCAACCTCCCCGACATCGACCTGCCCCCGACCGCCGCGGCTCCGTTCGTGCTGAGGGTCACCGCCCCGCAGCCCGGCACGCTGCGGCTGCTGCTGGCACCCGCCGGTGACCCGGTCCTGGGCGACGACGGGGCCGGTCTCGGCATCGTCGTGGACCCCGCGCCCGACGCGCAGGAGCTCTCGGTCGATTCCACCCCGGGCGAGGTGGTCGTCGCCAGTGGTCGGCTGCGGCTGGCCGTCGGGACCTCGCCCTTCACCCTGACGCTGACCGACGCGGTCGACGGAACGGTCGTGCTGCGCACCGCGCACCGGCTTCGCCAGGTCGCCGGCCTGCTCATGGCGCCCTCGGTCGTCGTCCAGCCCGCCGGCGAGGACGGAGTCCCGACCCGGGCGACGACCAGCCTCAACCTCGAGCTCGGGCCGGACGAGGACATCCTCGGGTTCGGTGAGCAGTTCGGCCGGCTCGTCAAGAACGGACAGCTGCTGCGCCTGCGCAGCGAGGACGCCTGCGGAACCGGCACCGGACTGGCCTACAAGCCGGTGCCCGTATGGCACTCCTCCCGCGGCTACACCGGTTTCGTCAACACCGGCGCCGTCGTCACGGCCGACGTCGGCCACTCCCGTCCGGCGGTGCTCGCGCTGACGGTCGACGACGACGCCCTGGACCTCTACGTCGTCGCCGCCGCGGAGCCGACGACCCGGCTCACCGCATACACCGCCCTCACCGGTCGGCCCGACGTCCCGCAACCGTGGGCGTTCGGCTACTGGATGGGCCGGTGCCGATACCACTCGAGCGAGGAGATGCTCGAGGTAGGACGCACCATGCGCGAGCGCAAGGTGCCGATCGACGTCCTGCACCTCGACCCCGACTGGCTCGTGGTCGACCGGCTCAACACCGACTTCATCTGGAACACCACGCGGTTCGGCGACCGCAAGCAGTTCGTCCAGGACCTCGCGGACCTCGACATCCGGCTGTCGCTCTGGGAGCTTCCCTACCTCGACCCGGCGTCGCCGATCTTCGAGGAGGCCGAACGTGAGGGCTACCTGGTCCGCCGCCTCGACGGGAGCCTCGCCGGCATCCAGAAGACGCCGACGCCGGACGGCCGGATGCGGGCCCTCGTCGACTTCACCAACCCGGCGGCCAAGCGCTGGTGGCAGGAGATGCACCGCGACTTCCTCGACGACGGGGTTGCGGTCTTCAAGACCGACTTCGGCGAGGCCCTGCCCGACGACGTCGCCCTGCACGACGGCACCCCGTCGCACCAGGCTCACAACCTCTATCCGTTGCGCTACAACGGCGCCGTGTCGGAGGCCATCCGCGAGTTCACCGACCGTCCGCCCCTGGTATGGGGGCGCAGCGGGTGGGCCGGGTCGCAGCGGTACCCGTGCCAGTGGGGTGGCGACGCCGAGTCCACCGTCGCGGGCATGCAGGCCACGGTGCGCGGCGGGCTATCCTACGCGATGAGCGCGCCGGGCTTCTGGAGCCACGACATCGGGGGTTTCTTCGGTCCGGAGCTGACGCCGGCGCTCTACGTCCGGTGGACACAGCTGGGGGCCATGTCGCCGCTGATGCGGGCCCACGGCCTGCGTCCTCGCGAGCCGTGGGCCTTCGGTGACGAGGCGTTCGAGATCTGTCGCGACTGGATCCGGCTGCGCTACAGCCTGCTTCCCTACCTCTGGCAGGTCGCCCACCAGTCGGCGGCCAACGGCTGGCCGCTGATGCGACCCCTCGGCTTCCACTTCCCCGACGACCGCGTCGCCGCCGGGGTCGACGACGCCTTCCTCCTCGGCGAGGAGCTGCTCATCGTGCCGGTGTTCGACGACAGCCCGGAACCGGTGACGCGCCGCTTCTACCTGCCGGCGGGGCGCTGGTTCGACCTCCACGACGGCCGCGTCCTCAGCGGGCCCGGGTTCCACGACCTGACCGTGACGCTGGACCGGATGCCGGTGTTCGTCCGCGAGGGTGCGGTAGTCCCGCGCGTCGTCGTGGACGAGGACGTGCGCGCCGTCAGCGACGTGGCGTCCCGTCCCTGGCAGCTGCACCTCTTCGGTGAGGTCGCCCAGGGCGAGCGCCGCTTCGTCGGCTTCGACTCGTCGCCCGTGGTCAGGAACATCGGCGACCGCGACCCCGGCGGCCTGGTGCGGTATGGCTGATGCGCCCTGGAGCGACCTCGGCGAGAAGCTGGACCGGCTGGCGGGCCTGCTCGTCGATCGCGACCTGGACACCCTGGTGCTCAGCGACCCGGCGAACCTCGGCTGGCTGCTCGGATGCCGGGTCAACGTGCCGCAGACCCTCGACACCGCCTGCCTCGACATCGTCCTCGACCGCGCCTCGACCCGGCTGCGGGTCACCATCGTCACCAACGCGATCGAGGCGCCTCGCCTCCAGGACACCGAGCTCGTGGGGCTGACCGCGGAATGGGTCGTGGTCCCGTGGTGGGAGAGCCGCGACCCGGTGCTCCCGTCGGGTCCGCGGGTGGGTGCCGACCGACCGCGAACCGGCACGGCGCCCGTCGCCGACGACGTCGCGATCCTGCGCCGACCGCTGACGGAGCGTCAGCAGGCGCAGCTGCGCCATGTCAGCCAGGACGCCGCCGCCGCGGCGAACGCCGCGGCCGGTGCCCTCGAACCGGCGATGTCGGAGTACCACGCGGCCGCGCTCCTGGCGCGGGAGCTCCTCGTGCGCGAGCTCGACCCCATCGTCCTCATGGTGGGCGGTGCCCCCCGCCTGGCCGCGCATCGCCATCCGCTGCCCACCTCGGACCAGTTGGGCCGCAGGGCCATGCTCGTTGCCTGCGGTCGTCGTCACGGACTCGTCGCCAGCGTCACGCGAATCGTCTCGTTCGACCCGCTCGGCCCGGCTGAGCGGTTTGCATACCAGCGCCTGCTCCTGGTCGAGGAGGCGTTCCTCGACGCGACGACCGTCGGCGCCACGCTCGGCGACGCCTTCGCCGCCGGCGTCGCGGCCTACGCCCGGCACGGGTTCGACCCGGACGAGTGGCAGCGCCACCACCAGGGTGGCTTCTCCGGGTTCCAGCCCCGAGAGTTTCCGGCCACCGCGTCGTCCTCGGCCCGGCTGGGGGACGGCGCCGTCGTCGCATGGAACCCCAGCGGCGACGGCTGGAAGGTCGAGGACACCAGCCTCGTCCTCGCGTCCGGCGCCGAACCCCTGGTGCACGACGACACCTGGCCCACGATCAAGGTCGGGCGCCGTATGCGTCCCGACGTCCTGCTCCGTTGACCCCGAATCCGAGTCCCTACAGGAGATTCCCGTGACCCCCACGACCATGCACGCCCGCAACCTCGTCGACGGCACCTGGGATGAGGGGGCTGACACCGGCGACATCGTCGAGGTGGTCAACCCCGCCAACGGCGACGTCGTCGGCACGGTGGCCGGGCCCGACGCCAAGCTGGCCCATCGCGCCGCCGACGCCGCGGCGAGGTCCTTCGACGACTGGGCCGGCCGACCGGCGCGGCAGCGGGCCGACATCCTCCTCGCCGCGAGCGAGCTGATCCGGGAGCGCGCCGAGCACATCGGTGCGGTGCTCGCCCGTGAGGCCGGCAAACGGCTGCCTGAGGCCGTCGGTGAGCTGGCCTTCAGCGCGGAGTACTTCCGGTGGTTCGCGGAGCAGTCCCGCCGACCCGCCGGAGAAGTCATCCCGAACGAGGCCGCCGACCGTCGGCACCTGACTCTGCGCCGCCCGGCCGGCGTCGTCGCCTCGCTGACCCCGTGGAACTTCCCCTGCTCGATCCAGGCCCGAAAGCTCGCACCGGCACTGGCCGCCGGGTGCACCGTCGTCGCGAGGGTCTCGGAGAAGGCCCCCCTGGCCGCCACTCTCATGGTCGAGGCGCTCGACGACGCCGGTGTCCCCGCCGGGGTCGTCAACCTGGTCCACGGACCGGCCCGGCAGATCACGACCGCGCTGCTCGACCACGAGGCGGTACGCGTCGTCACCTTCACCGGCTCGACGCCGGTCGGGCGCGAGATCATGGCGAATGCGTCCCGCCGGGTGGTGCGTCCGCTGCTCGAGCTCGGCGGTGACGCCGCGTTCATCGTCTTCGCGGATGCCGACGTCGACGCCGCCGTCGAGGGGGCGATGCTCGCGAAGTTCCGCAACACCGGACAGTCCTGTATCGCGGCCAACCGGTTCATCGTCCACGAGAGCGTCTACGCCGAGTTCGTCGAGAAGCTCGTCGCCCAGGTCGACGCGATGAGCGTCGGGGACGGCCTCGCCACCCCGGTGCCCGACCTTGGCCCCGTCATCGACACCTCACGGGTCGAGGCCGTCACGGGGCTCGTCGACCAGGCCCTGTCGCTCGGCGCCACGCGGCTGACGGCGCCACGCGAGCTGCCCTCCGTCGGCACCTATGTCGCGCCGACGCTGCTGGCCGACGTCCCCGACAGCGCCGACATCGCGAGCCAGGAGGTCTTCGGGCCGGCCGCGGCGGTGTTCCGTTTCCGCGAGACCGATGAGGCGCTGGCGCGCGCGAACGCCACCGAGATGGGGCTCGCGGGCTACCTCTGGTCGCGCGACGTGGGCCGCTGCTGGACCGTGGCGGAGCGCCTCGAGGCCGGCATCGTCGGCGTCAACAACGCGCTGCCCTCCGTCGCGTTCGCGCCGATGGGCGGAGTCAAGCAGTCTGGCCTCGGACGTGAGGGGGCCGCGGTGGGCATGGAGGAGTTCGAGGACGTGCGCTACCTATCCCTGGGGCTGTGAGCGGCATAGCTCGCGAACCATGACGGTGCAGCTGGTCCGCCTCCCGCTCGGAGTCCTCACCGCGGCGCTGACACAGCGGATCACCGGGATCGGCTTCGCCCGGGTTGTGCGCCCCTCCTCGTCCTCGTCGCCGGTCCCTCCCAGGGCGTGATCCTCGCCAACCTGCTGAGCCTGACCGTCAACCTCATCGTCTTCGCGAGCACGGGGCGCGACACCGAGTGAGTCAAGGGTCGGCTGCTGGTGGTCCCGGCCCTGCTCACCGTCCCCCTGGGCGCGGTCGTCGCCCGGACCACGCCACCCGCCCCGCTGATGGTCGTCATCGGGCTGCTCGTGATCCTGGCGCTGGGTGCCGTCGTGCTCAGCCCCAGGGAACGGGTCCTGCGCGGGCGACGCGGCGCCGTGGGCGCGAGAGCGGCCAGCCTTTTCATGAACGTCACCGCCGGCGGGGGCGGCCCCCCGCGATCGTCCTTTATGCGGTCATCACCGACTGGGAGCACCGCAGGTTCGTCGCGACCTTCCAGTTCTACTCCATCTTCGTCAACCTCACCTCGCTGCTCGCCAAGGGCGGGCTCCCCAACGTGTCCGCGGTCGCTCTCGTCGTCTCGGCGTCGCGCTGGTCGTCGGTCTCGCCTGTGGACAGGCGTTCGCGCGCCGGGTCGACCCCACCCTGGCCCGACACGCCGCGATCGGTCTGGCCCTGGCCGGGTCCGTGTTCACCCTGGTCAAGGGAGTGCTCGCCTGGTGACGCTCGTCGCCCGCGACTCGATCCCTCGGCGGCGGGCTATCCCATCAGCGCCGCCGCCCGAGACCATCGCACCGAGGACGGCAACGATGCCCGACGGAGACGAGGGAGAGCCACGAGACGAGGCGTCGGATGCCCGGCCGGGGGAGGCGGCCGGGGCGGGGGCTCGCCGTGACGAGGAGCACATGCGGCTCGTGCACCTGTCCCATGCGCCGAACTTGACTCCTGGACTTGATGTCCAGCGTGCCAAGGACCGACCAGCGTCCGAGCCGGCGAGCCCTTAAACGACGACCGGCGCCTCGACGGTTCCGCCGGTCTGCTCTTTGGCGTCGGCACGCGGGCTGTCGACGGCGCGTGAAAACTGACCCTGTAGCGGCGGGCGAATATCGACCCCCTGCCGGATCGTGACCTCGTGATTCGAGGTGAGGAGGAAGCGGGTGTTGAACGTGGAGGATTGGGCGGAGATCCGTCGGCTGCATCGGGCTGAGGTGATGCCGATCAAGGTGCGAAAAATGGTCAGGGGTCTGACCTTTTACGGTAACGTCACCTTTGGCCAGATGTCAAACCTCCGAGTAGGCTCGGCAGGTTGGATCGGGGCGACTGGCGTCCGCACCAGACGACCCGCACCAGACGACGAGGGGACGTGGTAGGTGGGAACTCACGATGCTGGGGCCTGGCGCGCCGTGGGTAGCCGCGGGCTGAGTGCCCGCATTCGGGGCGAGATCCTGCGCTTCATCACAGAGCAGGACATCAAGCCCGGCGGACGCCTCCCCGCCGAGCGTGAGCTCGCCTCGTTCCTCGACGTGAGCCGGCCATCGGTCCGCGAGGCGGTCCGCACCCTCGAGGCCGAAGGGGTGCTCGACGTCCGTCACGGCTCCGGGGTCTTCGTCCGCTCCCGCCACGCGATGGACTCCATCCTGCCGAGCTTCACCGTGCCGGAGGACCTCGGCGAGCTCTTTGACATGCGCGAGGTGCTCGAGGTCCCAGCCGCCCGGTGGGCGGCCGAACGCCGCCTGCCCAGCCTGGCCGCCGTCGAGGAGGCGTTCGACGAGCTCGAGGCGGCGATCGAGGCCGGGCCCATCGACCTCGACGACCTGCAGCGCCTCGACGTCACGTTCCACACCCGGATCGTCCAGGGGTCGGGGAGCCAGCTCCTGGAACAGACCCAGGCGGTGATCTATGGGCTGATCCTCGAGGGGATGCGCTCGACCCTCGTCGTGCCGGGCCGGCTGGAGAAGTCCCGGGCCGACCACGCCCGCATCCTGGCCGCGCTCAAGGCCGGGGACCCCGAGGCGGCGGAGGCCGCCGTCCGGGCCCACATCGCGGGCGCCCGGGCTGGAGCCGCCTCACATCCCGGAGACGTCACCCGCACTCCGAGTGCCCTCGTCGAAGGGGCGCCACCCGGGACCGAGCTCTAGAGACCGAGCACGTCGGCGGCAAGGACGTCGTCGACCTCGAGCTCCTCGCCCGCCGGGATGTCGTCCGGGTCGCGCCGGCGGGAGCCGGGCAGGTGGCCCCCGGTCGACTCGACGGAGTCGAAGAGCGCACCCAGACGCCCGGAGGCACAGCCGTCGACGTCGAGCGGTCCCGGGTCGAGCGTGATGACGGTATGCGACAGACCTTGCGGTCGGGCGTCGTCGGCGGGGTCGAACATGTCGCCGACCTCCATCGACCGCTGCGGTCCGACCAGCCCGCCGGTGAGCGTCTCCACGACGAGGGCGAGTGCGAAACCCTTGGCGCCACCCATCGGCGCCAGCATTCCGGTAAGGGCGGCGTGCGCATCCGTGGTGGGCTCGCCTTGGGCGTCGAAGGCCCAACCGTCCTGCAGGGGCTGGTCCCGCCCGGCATACGCGGCGATCGTTCCCCGGGCCACCGATGTCGTCGCCATGTCAACCATCACCCGCCGGTCGCCCTGGGCGATGCCGAACGCCAGTGGTGACGTGGACAGCAGCGGTGCGCTGCCGCCCCAGGCCGGCATGACCGCGGGCCCGTTGGACAGCACGATGGACAGCAGCCCCGCCCGGACCGCGGGAAGCGTGTAGATCCCGATCGCCCCGCAGTGGCCGGAGTTGCCGATGGCGGCCACAGCCACCCCGTGTCGGCGAGCGCGGTCCACGGCGTCCTCGGCGGCCCGCCAGACCTGCCAGTGGCCCAGGCCGCCCTGGCCGTCGTAGCCGACCACCGCTCCCCGGTCGCCCACGACCTGCAGCTCGGCCCCGGCGGCATACCCCCCGGCTCGCAGCCGACGCAGGTAGTGCGGCAACCGGAGCAGTCCGTGCGACGCCACCCCCCAGACCTGGGCCAGCACGATTGCCCGCGCCGAGAGGAGCGCGTTCTCCGCGGGGACCGCGCAGCTCTCGAGGGCGGCCTGGACCGCCTCCTCGCACGCGCCGACGGTCGTCCTCATCGGGCGCCGTCGACCCGACCGACGTGATGCTGGGCGGCGCCTCCCGACAGCACCCGCTCGACGTCGGCGGCGATGGCCGAGAGGATCCGCTCCTGGCTCTGCACGGTGATCCCGGCGATGTGGGGCGTGAGCACCACGTTCGTCAGGTCGGCGAGCGGACCGGCGTCCGCCGGCTCGGTGGACCGGACGTCGAGACCGGCGCCGGCCAGGCGGCCGGCAGCCAGCGCCTCGGCCAGCGCGCTCTCGTCGACCACCTCGCCCCGTCCCACGTTGACGAAGATGAGCCCAGGCCGGGCCTCGGCGAAGAAGCTCGAGCCCAGCAGGCCCTTCGTCTCCGGTGTGGTGGGCAGGTGGCAGGAGAGCACCGTAGCCCAGTCGGCGCAGTCCTCCAGCGAGACCTTCTCGATGCCCTGCCCCCGCAGCGCCGCGGCGTCCACGTAGGGGTCGTAGGCGACCACCTGCATACCGAGGGCCAGGGCCACGCGAGCGCAGGCCAGGCCGGTCGCCCCAGCGCCGAGGATGCCCCAGGTGCCACCGGCGAGCTCGGTGCCGGGTGCGCGGTCCCACCCACCCCGCCGGACATCGGCGTCGAGATGGGCGGTCCGGCGGGCCACGGCCAGGGCCAGGCCCAGCGCGTGCTCGGCCACACTCACGGCGTTGGCGCCACGCGGCGAGACCACGACGATGCCCCGCTCGTCGGCCGCGTCGACGTCGATGTTGTCGAGGCCGACGCCGACCCGCCCGACGATGAGCAGGTACGGGAAGCGGTCGAGGAAGGCCGCATCGACGGAGGTGCGGTTGCGGACCAGCACCGCGCGGACCTGGTCGGGCTCGGACACGTCGCCCGGGTCCGAGCTAGCGACCCGGTCGACGGCATAGGGCAGCCGTGATACCGGCTCGCCCCAGACCGACTCGAAGGCGACGACGTCACTCACGGCGGGTCAGGCGCTGCGGTAGAGCTTGGTCAGCGTGAACTCACGGTGGCCGTGCAGCTCAGCGCGGGTGAGCCGCCCGTTGATGGTGCGCTCGACGATGTCGATGAGCTCGTCACCGGCGTCCTCGAGGCTGCGCCCGCGGGTGAGCATCTCGGAGCAGTCGACGTCCATGTGGTCGCGCATCAGGTCGGCGGTGCGCGGGTTCGCGGTGATCTTGACCACCGGCATGATCGGGTTGCCGATGACGTTGCCCTGTCCGGTCGGGAACAGGTTCACCACTGCGCCGCCGGCCGCCATCAGCGTCACGCACTCGGCCGCCGCGGACGAGGTGTCCATGAAGTGCAGCCCCGGCCGGGTCGGTGCCTCCGCCGGCGCGAGCGCACCCACGATCGGCTTGGTGCCGGTCTTGACGATGTTACCGAGCGCCTTCTCCTCGATCGTCGACAGGCCACCGGCGATGTTGCCCTGGGTGGGCTGCGACCCGAGCAGGTTCGCCCCGGTGGCCTCGATCATCGCGATGTAGTCGTCGTAGAAACCCTGGAAGCGCTGGCGCACGGTCTCGTCGATGCAGCGCTCGGCGATGAGGTGCTCGCCACCGGTGAGCTCGCTCGTCTCGCCGAAGATGAACTTGCCGCCGTCGTCGACCCACTGGTCGGAGATGTAGGCGGTGATCCGGCAAGAGCCGAGACCGGTCGTCGTGTCGGACTCGCCGTCCTTGGTGGACAGGATGATGTCGGACCGCTTGACCGGCTCGCGCCGCAGCTCGCTGGCGCTTTGGAGGTACTCCGCCGCCAGCCGCGAGGCCGACTCGACGACCTTGAGGTCGCCGTGTCCCTCGATCGAGAAGCCCTCGACGGACTTGCCGGTCCTCTGGATGCCCTGGACGATCCGGTCGGTCCAGTTGGGCTCGATGCCGACGACGATGACCGAGGCGACGTTGGGGTTCGACCCGATGCCGATGAGGGTGTCGAAGGTCAGCGCCAGGTCGTCGCCGAACTGAAGCCGGCCGAACGCGTGCGGCAGGGCGACCGTCCCGGGGATGAGCGACGCCACTCCTTCCGCGGCGGCATTGGACAGGTCGTCGACCGGAAGGATGACCACATGGTTCCGGACGCCGACGGCCCCGTTCGACCGGCGGTATCCGCTCAGGCCACGCTGTTCTGCCACCGGGCACTCCTAACGTTGTGGGTGTGGACGTAGCCGCCCTGGGTGATGTCCTGACTGACGATGCCGACCCGGATGCCGTACTCGATGAGGTCGGCGCCCTTGCTCACGTCGGCGAGGGCCACCTTGTGGCCCAGGGGAACCGCCTCCCGCACGTCGATGTCGAGCTGGCTGGCGCCGTCGAGGTAGCCGACGAGCGCGGGTCCGGGTTCGACATCGCGCACAGCGACGGCCACGTGGTCCCCGTCCTCGTGGGCGAGGAAGTCGGGATATCCATCCATGCGTTGTACACCTCCAGTGAGGTCAGTGGTCTGACCTGTCAGAAGGTAATAGTCGCGGTGCATCGCTGTCAACCGGCTCGAACGGTCAGACCTCTGTCCTATGCTGGCGGTCATGAGCGAGCCGGTGACGACCGGCAACCTCAACTGGGGCCTGGCCGCCGGCATGTATGCCGACACCGCCACCGCGGGCACCGGGCTCATCCTCACCGACACCCCCTGGAACGGCGCCTACACCGTGACCCCGGACGTCTGGGTGGACGCCCAGACGACGCAGTTCACCGCGCCCGGCT
>JAABUT010003457.1_pt1 | contig 13532 bp, 12 predicted proteins | sample 5559281 | NCBI WGS metagenome assembly JAABUT01 (sample SAMN10711880, study PRJNA513359) | rock metagenome | isolation source: Antarctica rocks | place: Antarctica: Victoria Land, Ricker Hills nord | collected 2016-01-04
ATCACCGGAGTCTGCCAACGGATCCTGGCCCTCACCGCCGCCATCTGGCACAACGACCAGATCAACCAACCCGTCCTGCGCTCACTCACCGCCTACGATCACTGACCCCTTGGAATAGGTCATCTAGGCGAGCGTCGCACGCTGGCGCAGTGGACGATCATCGACTTCGCTGCCGCGGTGGCGATTGGCGCTATTGTCGGTCGGACCGCCATCGCGTCCGACCAGTCCTACGCGGTGGGTGCGGTGGCGCTGCTCACCTTGATCGTGGTGCACCGGCTGCTCAGCGTGGCCCGGTTCAACCCCTGGGTGAACAAACTGGTGGACCACCGGATTCGCATCCTCGTGGTGGACGGCAACGTGCGGCACGCCCAACTTCGGCTGTGCGGGCTGACCGACAACGATCTCTACGCCGAACTCCGCCAGCGCGGCGTCACCTCGATCAGCGAGCTGCGCTACGTCCTGTACGAGACGAAGGGCGGCTTGACCGTGGTGCCGACCAGCGCCAGCGGTCCGGACGACCTGATCCAGGACGGCCTATCCGGCGCACCGGGGCTATCCTGACTTGGTCGCACCGGCCGAGCGGGCCGGGCGCCAGGGCGGCCGGATTGCCAGCAGATCGGCGACTGGCCGCGGTGGCGAAGGAATCCACCGCGTCGTGCGGCACATCCACCGCAAGCTCATGGCGCGGCCACATCCACGGCGGCGCGCCTTGCCGGGTGATGTTCTCCAGCGTCTGCTCCGTCGCGATCCGGATGACGGTTGAACATCGCCAGACGCCCGATCGCAACCGTGACGACCTCCTGAAGAGCGCGCTCACAGGCGCCGCAGGGGATCACCAGCTTGGATGACACCATGACATCGCCTGGCCGCCGGACTGTCCCACCCCCGGTCGTGACTGACACCCTGCACGCGGCACTGGGCCGGATTCATCGCGATGACCCCGTGGCGCCGAGCACCGGTGGTCCGGCCGGCAACGCACGCGTCACCGCCTGGACCGGCTTGTTGCTGCTGGTCCTGTCGTTGGCGGAGCTCGTCACGCTGATCAACGTCGGCCGCCTCATCAGCTGGCACATCGTCATCGGCACCCTGCTCCTCCCGCCAGCCTTGCTCAAGACGGCGAGTACGGGCTGGCGTATCGCCCGCTACTACCGGCGCAATCCGGTCTACCGCCACGCCGGACCCCCACCGATGCTGCTACGCATCCTCGGGCCGGGCGTCGTCGCCTCGACTCTCGGTCTACTCGCCTCTGGCCTGGTGCTGATCCTGCTGGGCCGAGACAGCAGCCGCGCGATTTTGATTACCGCCCTGGGCCAACGCCTGGACTGGCTGACCCTGCACCAGGGCCTGTTCATCGTGTGGGCAGTCCTCACGGGACTGCACGTGCTTGCCCGCATCGTTCCCGCCCTTCAACTCACCATCCTGCCCAAGCACACGGCCACGAGCGTCGCCGGAACCAAGACCAGGGCCGCGATCCTGGCCGGAACCGTCGCCGTCGCGGCAGTAGCGGCCGTCCTTGTCTTGTCTGCCTCGGGGTCCTGGCGTCACGACGGCCATCATGGACCGCCGCTCGATTCCGGCGGTCTGGGCGTCTCTGATCGACCCTGACGTGATCCCGATCCCGCTGCCCGCGATCGAGGAGCTGGGGTTCGTCCGCAACGAGGCCGCCCGGCAACTGCGGGCCGGACGCAGAGCCGGCACGTCAGGCCTCTTCACTCCTGAACCACACTGTCGTATTCGGCGGTACCTGCGAAGCCGGCTCCACATATGGGCTCGAGGACAAAATCACGCTCGCTCCCTCGGGCAGCGCAGCCGGCTCGCCGTTCACGTTGGCCAGCACTTTCACATCGCCGCGCGCGAAGGCGATCGTGCCGTCCGCTGCCGACTCGTCCCACCTGATCGGTCCGGTGAGAGTTCGGCGCATCTCGAGTGCCCTTCGGTAAAGGCGCAAGGTCGACTCGGGGTCGTCGTTCTGCGAGTCGCGGGAGTAGGGGCCGAAGTAGTCGGGCTGAGGTAGCCAGGTGTCGCTCGACGACACGGACGAGAAGCCGAATGACAACTTGGTGGCCTCCCAGGGTAGGGGGACCCGGCACCCGTCGCGACCGCGGATCCGATGACCGGAACGCTCCCAGACCGGGTCCTGCCGGACGTCGTCGGGAAGATCCGTCACCTCAGGCAGACCGAGTTCCTCGCCTTGGTAAAGGTACGCCGAGCCGGGCAGGGCGAGCATCATCGCCGTGGCGGCCCGCGCTCGCTGCAACCCCAGCGCACGATCGGGCTGCGGGTCGGCGGCGCCGACGCCGGCCTCGAGAGCCACCGTGCCGTCGTAGCCGAAGCGGCTGGCATGCCGCATGACGTCGTGGTTCGACAGGACCCACGTTGTCGGGGCGCCGACCACGTCGTTGGCCTGCAACGACGAGATGATGGTCGACCTGATCGCGACGGCGTCCCAGCGCTGCTCGAGGTAAGCGAAGTTGAACGCCTGGTTCATCTCGTCGGGTCGCACGATGCGCGCCGTCCGCTCAGACGGCAGCCAGGCTTCGGCGCACAGGATTCGGGTGCCCTCGTACGAGTCGAGCACGCGTCGCCATGAGCGGAAGATGTCGTGGATGCCTTCCTGATCCCACATCGGCGGCATCCGGCCGTCGATCGGCTCGACGACGCCGTGTGTCGGGTGCGGCCAGTCGGGTAGACCGTCCGCCTTCACCAGGGCGTCGCACACATCGACGCGGAAGCCGTCGACGTTGCGGTCGAGCCAGAACCGCAGGGTGCACTCGAAGTCGTCGCAGACCGCTTGATTGTCCCAGTTCCAGTCCGGCTGCGACGGGTCGAAGAGGTGCAGGTACCACTGGCCCGCCGTCCCGTCCGGCTCGGTGACGCGGGTCCACGCCGGCCCCTCGAACATGCACGGCCAGTCGTTCGGTGGCAGCTCGCCGTTGGCGCCCAGACCGTCGCGGAAGTGGAAGAGGGCGCGCTGTGGACTGCCGCAAGCCGCGGCGAGTGCTGCCTGGAAAGCGGGGTGGTCCGAAGAGCAGTGGTTCGGAACCAGATCGACGATCACCCGGATCCCGAGGGCGTGTGCCCGGTCGGTGAGGCGGTCGAAGTCCGCGAGGGTGCCGAACTGGGGATCGACGTCGCGGTAGTCGGCGACGTCGTAGCCGCCGTCGCGCTGCGGCGAGGGGTAGAACGGCGACAACCAGACGGCATCCACCCCTAGCCGGTCGAGGTGATCGAGCCGGGAGGTGATGCCGGGCAGGTCGCCGATCCCGTCGCCGTTGCTGTCAGCGAACGAGCGGGGATAGACCTGGTAGATGACGGCGTCGCGCCACCAGTCGGTGTGGCGGGGGTCGATCATTTCTGCCCTCTGGCGTACAGCTCGGGGCGGCGGTCACCGAGCAGGTCGTTGTGCGGCGAGATGGACTTGTCGCGGGCCAGGCGCGGGAACACGTCGGCGCGAGCTGTGGGAACGGGGAGCGCCGGGTCCCGCGCGCTCGATTCGCCCACCCTCGATTCGCCAGGACCGGCCCGACCACCCGACGTCGCGGCGGCGCATACCCAGCCGAACTGATCGACGATCACGCTGCCCTCGGTCCAGGCCTGACCTCGCTCGACGCCGGCGCGGTCGCAGCAGGCGATGAAGACGCCGTTGGAGCGTGCGGCGGCCTGGGCGTAGATGACCTCGGCAGCGCGCTCGTCGGAGGGATGCTCCCCTGACGGCCAGTTCGTGGGGACGGCGATCAGGTCGGCGCCGGCAATGGCGAGTGCGCGGGGCATCTCGGCGAATTCCAGGTCGTAGCAGATCAGAATCCCGATCCGGCCGTGAACGGTCTCGACGATGGGCGCAGGATCCTGGCCCGGGGTGAACACGAGAGTCTCGCGATCCCAGAGGTGTGTCTTCCGGTACACGGTGACGACGCCGCTTCGGTCGATGAGTGCGGCGCTGTTCCAGAGCGTGGAGCCCGGGCCTCGCTCGCAGAACCCCACGACGACGATCGAGTTCGTGCCGGCCAGGAGCTCGGCCACCCGGCCGAAGAAGGCGTCGTCGGCGGCCAGGGCGACGCTTGCGGCCTCTTCCGACGATTGGAACACATAGCCTGAGGTCGCGAGTTCGGGTAGGACGACGACGTCGGCACGATCGGCACGAGCACTGCAGACGGCCGCCAGCACCCTATCCTGGTTGCCGGCCAGCTCTCCCAGGACCGGGGAGAGCTGTGCGCAGACGACGCGGACGATCCCCGTAGCGTCGGTCACTTGACCGCTCCAGCTGTGAGCCCGGTGATGAGGCGACGCTGCAGGATGACATACGCCACGATGATCGGCAGGGCCACCAGCACGGCGGCGGCCGCCGTGACGTTCGGGTTGCTCGCGCGGTCGGTTCCGCTGAAGAACGACAGGGCGAGGGGCGCGGTGTGCACGGCCTGGTTCTCGGGGACGAGGATCAGCGCCAGGAGGAACTCGTTCCAGGTGAAGAGGAACAGGATCGTGGCGAGGGTCGCGATGGCGGGCCCCCCGATGGGCAGAAGCACCAGCTGGAGCGTCTTGAAGCGGGACGCGCCGTCGATCTTGGCCGCCTCGAGGATCTCGACCGGGACCGACTGGAAGAAGGACCGCATCCAGAAGACGCCGAGCGGAACCGAGAGCCCGATCTGAGGCAAAATCAAAGCCCAGTAGGTATCGATGAGGCCCCAGCCGGACAGCAACTGGTAGAGCGGCAGCACGGTGACCTCATAGGGCAGCACGAGACCGAGAAGTAGGACGCCCATCACGAGTCGGCCACCCGGCACCCGCATCGTCGCGACCGCGTAGCCGGCGAGACAGGACACGACCGCCGTGACCACGACCACGGTGAGGGCCACGACCGCGCTGGCGATCAGGGCGGAACCGAAGTGGCCACGGGTCCAGGCGACCGAGAAATTGTTCCAGCCGATCCCGGCGCCGGTCGCCCGCTGGAGGGACGCCGCGATGATGGAGCCGAGCGGATACACGGCGAAGAGCGCCGCGATCACGAGCAGTGCGTGGGTGCCGATGGACTCCCGGGCCGAGACCTTCACCTGGTCCCCCTCTCTGCGCGTACAGGGCGCGGCCGGCCGGAGGGTTCACGGACGGCGACCTGCACGATCGCGACGACGATCAGGATGATGATCGTGAGCACGACGGCGAGGGCGGACGCCTGGCCGAGTTCACGGTTCTGGAACGCGTCGAGGTAGACGAAGAGTGACGGGACGGTCGTCGAAGTGCCGGGACCGCCGCGGGTCGTGTTCCAGATGAGGTCGAAGTTCCGCAGGGCGAACGTGATCGTCAGGATCAGGGCGATCGAGATCTGCGGGCGGAGGGCCGGCAGGGTGACGGCGAAGAACTCGCGCACGGGGCCGGCGCCGTCGAGACGAGCCGCCTCGTAGAGCGATCGGTCGATCGTGACGATGCCGGCGAGGAAGAGCACCATGCACAGCCCGTATTCGACCCAGGTGCCGATGATCCCGATCGACGGCAGGGCGGTATTGAAATTGCCGAGCCAGCTGGTCGCCAGGCTTCCGAGGCCGACGTGCTCGAGCACCCCGTTGACGGGGCCGTCGGAAGCCAGGAGACCGCGCCAGGCGACGGCGACGACGACGCTCGAGAGGATCTGCGGTAGGAACAGCACCGCCCGGAAGACGGTCAGCCCGTAGACCCGGATCCGAGACATGGTGCCGGCGAGTACGAGACCGATGCAGACGGGTAACGCCGAGTAGAACACCAGCAGAAGCAGCGAGTGCAGCAGGGCCGCCCGCAGGTCGGGATCGACGAAGACGTTCACGTAGTTGGAAAGCCCGGCCGGTGTCGCGACCGTCAACCCGTCATAGTTGTAGAACGAGGTCCGGATCGAGACCACGATCGGATAGATGACGAAGACCACGAAGAAGATCAGTGCCGGAGCCACGTAGAGCAGACTCGACCAGCTGACGCGGGTGAGGGCGGAGCGCCGACGCCGCCCGGTGCGGGCGGTGACGGCGCTCCTGATGCTCCTCGTGCTGCTGGTACTGCTAGTGCTGCTGGTGAGCGTCATTGCTTGTGGCTTTTCGCCCAGGTCGCTTGGACGGTCTTGGTGAAGGCGGTGCTGCTGGTGCGACCGGCCATGACCTCCTGCAGCGCCCCACCCATGACGGTGAGCATGTTGGTCGTGCTCCAGTCGTAGTAACCGACCTGCGTTCCGGCGGCGATCGTGTCCTTGAGGGCGGTCAGGGTCTGCTTCTGGAGCGGATCGGTGGCCGTGACGCCGTCAGTGATGACCGGGAGTCGGCCGCTGTCGAGGATCTCCTGGCCGACCTTCGGTGAGTGGAGCATGTCCAGCCACGCGATGGCGGCCGCGGTGTTCTTCGTCTTCGAGCTGATGTGCCAGGGCGAGGCGGTCGCGCCGACGCCGCCGGTGACGAGGGAGCCCAGACCGAAGTCGGCGCTCTTCAGCGAGGCGCCGTTCCACGATCCGCCGACGAAGAAGACACCGTTGCCCTTGGCGAACTTGGCGATGGCGTCCTCATTGCTCAGGCCGTCGTAGCCGGTGCCGAAGTAGCCCTTGGAGGCCCAGTCCTTCATCGTGTCGGCGGCCTTGACGTTGCCCGGGGTCTCGAAGGTCGACCCCTTCTTACCGCCGATCCAGTCGACGATGCTCGAAGGCTTCTGCTCAGTCACTGCGATGTCGCTGAAGATGTGCGTGCCGGCGTACTGATCGGAGTTGCCGAGCATGATCGGCTGCTCACCCGCGGCCTTCGCCGCGGGCAGATCCTTCTCGAGGTCGGCGATCGACGCGGGCGCCTTCAGCCTGAGCTTCTCGAGTTTGGCCTTGTTGTAGTAGATGCCCTGCACCTCGCTGATCGGCGACATCCCGTAGAGCGTGCCCGAGCCGAAGGTCGTGGCCGCCGCGTTCCACTTGGCGGGGGCGAGCGTCGAGGATCCGGTGCCGGAGTTCCAGCCGTAGACATTCGCGACGTCGTCGAGGGGGCGGACGAGCTTCGCCTTCACGAGCGCGCCGTCGACGGCGTAGCCGATATTGCCCTGGAACACGTCGGGCGGGCTGGCGCTGGCGGCGGCGTTGACGACGGTGGCGGTCAGGTCGTCGAAGCTCTTGTAGGTCATGTCGACGGCCACGTTCGGGTACTTCTTCTCGAAGGCGGGGATCACCGACTTCATCAGCGGCTGCTCGGCCTGGTCGGCCCACATCTTGACGGTGACCTTGCCGAGCTTCTCGACGTCGGCGACGCTGACTTTCGCGGTGATGTCGTCGTGCTTGGCGCTGGTCTTGGTCGACCCGGTTCCTGGAGCTGCGCAACTGGACAGGGCGAGGGAGGCGGCGACGACGCCGACAGCGAGAGCAAGGACTCGTGCGGTGCGGGGTTGTGTCATGGCTTCTTCCGGGTGAGGTCGAACGTGGGAGGTGCGTAACAGTTCCGGGAACGTTTCGGAGCTACACCTTGTAGGTGTCGAGACGGAGAGTGGCTGTGGCCTGGTGAGCGGACATGCCTTCGCTGGCCGAGATGACGTCGACCGCGGTCGCGAGGATGGGAGTGGCCGCTCGGCTGACGCGCTGGTACGTCAGCGGCTTCAGATAACGGGAGACGGAGAGTCCGGCGGAGTGCTTCGCGCCGCCGGCAGTCGGGAGTGTGTGGTTGGTGCCCGCCATGCCCTTGTCGGAGTACGCGACCGTGCTCCAGTGGCCGAGGAACAACGACCCGTAATTCGTCAACGTGTCGTGATACCACTGGTCGTCCGCGGTCTGGAGCTCCAGGTGCTCCGGGGCCAGTTCGTCCATCACGAGCACGGCGTCCTGCCGGTTGGCGACCAGGATGACGGAGCCGAAGTCGTGCCAGGCGGGACCGCAGATCGACGCCGTCGAGAGCGTCTGAAGCTGACGCTCCACGGCCGCGATCACGTCGCGTCCGAGCGTCTCCGCAGTCGTCACGAGCGCGGCTGGCGAACTGGGCCCGTGCTCGGCCTGGCCCAGCAAGTCAGCGGCGACGATCTCGGGATCGGCCGTCTCGTCGGCGATGACAGCCACCTCCGAGGGCCCGGCGAGCAGATCGATCGCGACGGTGCCGAAGAGCTGGCGCTTGGCCTCGGCGACGTAGGCGTTGCCGGCGCCGACGATCATGTCGACCGGCGGCCGGCCCAACAGACCGAATGACATCGCCGCCAGAGCCTGCACACCGCCTAGGACGAAGAGATGGTCGATGCCCGACAGGTGAGCAGCGTAGGCAACCGCGGCGTTGACCCCGCCGCCGGGCTGGGGCGGCGTGCAGCCGATCACGGTCGGAACACCCGCCACCTTGGCGACACCCACCGTCATGAAGGCGCTCGCGGTCAACGGGAATCGCCCGGCCGGCAGGTACGCCCCGACGCTGCCGACCGGGACGTACTTCTGGCCGACGACGAGGCCGGGCATGACCTCGCACTCGAAGTCGCTGAGGTGCTCGCGCTGCAGGCCCGCGAACTGTTTCGTGCGGGCCGAGCCGAGTTCGATTGCCTCGCGCAGCTCGGGAACGAGGCGACCGCCAGTGGCGGCGAGGTCTGTCGCGCTCAGCTCGAAGTGGAAGCGGTCGGAACCGTCGAGGTCACGCGAGTAGCGACGCACGGCGTCGAGTCCGTTGCGCTCGATGTCGAGCAGCATCGAGGTCACCGTGTCGGCGACAGCCGGGTCGCGCTGCGCCTCTGGCGCGTCAACGCCAGGGGCCTTGAGCTGCGTGAACCGGTCGGCGTGCTGGGCGAGAAAGCGGGGACTCAATTTCATGTGTTGAGCTTGTGTGCCCGGCTGGCCGCACGCAAGGCCGAGTTGTCTTCGGTGAGCCATAGGGTTGGCCTATGACAATGAACCAACTCCGAGCCTTCCTCCGAGTCGCGTTGCTGGGCACGTTCTCCGCCGCAGCGGCCGACCTCGGCATGACGCAGCCGTCCGTCTCCGAACTGATCAAACGGATCGAAGAGAGCTACGGCATCCGACTGTTCACCCGAGGCTCGCGCCGCCTGGTACTCACGAGCGCCGGCGAGCAGCTCGTCCCCTTCGCGCAGCAGGCCGTCACGGCCGCCGACGGCGCCGACCGAGCCCTCCGCTCGATGACCTCCCTGAGCGGTGGCGTCGCAACCTTCGGGCTCCTGCGCAACGCCAACTACTACTCCTTGTCGCAGCTTCTCGAGACGTTCCACAACCGGTATCCACAGGTCCGGCTGCGGATCATCGGGCTCAACAGCGTCGAAGTGGCAGACGCCGTCTCGGCAGGCGACCTGGAAGCCGGTCTAGTGGTGCTGCCGATCGACAGCGAAAAGCTCAACGTGACACCGCTGATGCGCGACGAGGTCCTCTTCGCCTCGGCAGACCCTGCGAAGACCGCGAAACCCGTCACCATCGCCGACCTGGCCGCCTCCGACCTGGTGCTCTACGACGCCCACTACGGCTGGCGCGACCCCACGCGCCGCCAGCTCGCCGAACGGGCCCAACTCGAAGGCATCACCCTGACCCCGCAGATCGAGGTGGAACACGTCGAATCCGCCCTGGGGATCGTCGCCCTTGGCGGTGGCGGCACGATCGTCTCCACCGCGGTCTCGAAATCAAAGGGGTTTCCCGAAAATATTCACACGGTGAGCTTCGCCGACCCTCTCTACGACACAATCGCCATCGTGCAGCGACAGGGAAGCATCCTGTCGCCCGCGACCCGCGAGATCGCTCGCCTAGCGCGCCGTATGCTCCTCGAGCACTAGCAGACTTCGGTTCTTTCTCGCCGAGAAGCACGCCGGCCAGTGAACCGGTCGCTTCAGCGCAGCGACTTGTCGACTGGTGAGAAGGGCAACGCTGGCGATGAGGGTGGAGGCCTGCTCATGCGCGTCCCGGGCGACCTCGGTTGGGACGGGCTCTCGCCTTCGCGACTTCACCGCCGGCTGAGCCCGTCCCGCCGGTCAGCCCACGGCCAGCAGGTGTTCGATCGCCAGCCGTTGAATCCGAGCGAAGCCGTAGCCCTTGGTGCGGGCAGCCTCCAGGTCGTAGTCCTCGAAGGCGCTGCGGTCGGCAACCAGCTGCTGGTGGGTCTCGCCCTCGTTCAGGCTCGGTTGGCTCAGGTCCGGAACTCCGCCGTCGGTCAGGGCTTCTTGCACCCGAGGATCGGCGCGGAATGCTCGGGCCCGCTCGCGCAGGGTCAGGTACAGCTCCATGTTGGCAAGGGCCGACTCCCAGACGCCCTCCATGTTCTCGGTTCGCAACGGCTTGTAGTCGAAATGCCGGTCACCGTCGTAGGTCGGTCCGCCGCCGGGCGCACCATTCTCCAACAGGTCCACTGTAGAGAAGGCCTGCAGCAGGTCGCCGTAACCGAAGACCAGGTCCTGGTCGTAGCGCGGGCCCTTCTGGCCGTTCAGATCGATATGAAACAGCTTGCCCTGCCAGAGTGCCTGGGCGATGCCGTGGGTGTAGTTCAGGCTCGCCATCTGTTCGTGCCCGGTTTCGGGGTTGATGCCAACCATGTCGGCATGTTCGAGCTCGGAGATGAAGGCCAGCGCGTGTCCGATGCTGGGCAGCAAGATGTCGCCGCGCGGCTCGTTCGGCTTCGGCTCGATCGCGAACCGCATGCCGTAACCCTTGTCGATCGAGTACTGCGCGAGCAGGTCGATGCCCTGATCGTCCCGATGGCCGCCTCGGCCGGACTGACGGACGGTGGTCGGATCGATGGCGAACAGCTGGCCGTCGAGCGGAATCGACCCTATCGCCTGCCGGACTCGAGTTCAGGACGACCATCCGGCGTCGAGCTGTGACAGCCTTTCGGCGGGGAAGCCCGGGCTCCGATGATTATCCCGTCCCATCATTGTCCGTCCGGCGACGAGCACGTTGAGTACTGTTTCCTCAACGCACTGCACGACTGCCTCGTACAGCGCATCCATCTGTCCCCACGGGACAAACTCGAACGAGGAAAGCGCGTCTGCCTGGGCGTGAGTGTCGATCGAGCTGTCCAGCGCACCAACGTTCGTGGTGGAGAAGGCCAAGAATAGATCTCCGGAGAAATGGCTGCCGGTGGTGCCCGTCCGAGCGAGCCCGAAAGGAACTCTGCGGGCGAGCGCCTTGCATTGACCCGGCAGGAGCGGTGCGTCCGTTGCGACGATGGTGATGCACGAGCCGGCTCCGGGCGGGGCGAACCAGTCGGTGTCTTCCATGGGGTTGTCCTCAAGTAGCTGCGGCCCTACCCGGCGGCCCGCAATGGTCAGTTCTTTGCGCCCGCCGAAGTTGGCTTGCATCAGGGTGCCAACGGTGTAGGAACGTCCACCGATCCTGACGATGCGGGAAGCGGTGCCGGTTCCTCCCTTGTAGGCATAGCAATTCATCCCGGTGCCGCCGCCGACCGAACCCTCCTGGAGAGGGCCGGACCGTGCGGCGTCGAGGGCGCGAATCGCCACATCGGCGTTGATGTGTGGGCCGTTGATGTCATTGAGGTAGCCGTCCCAGGTCTCGGCGACGATCGGAAGGTGCCAGCGAGGGGCAAGCTCAGGCTTCTGCGCGATCGACCAGTCGATGATGCCGCGGTGAACCGCTCCGATGGCGTGGGTGTTGGTGATGCCGATGGGCAGAGACAGCGCGCCGACCTCGTCGAGCCACGCGGTACCGGTCATTTCACCATTGCCATTCAGGGAGAACCAGCCCGCCGGACACGATGTCCCGATGCCGCCCCGCCCGAGTGGCAGAATCGCGGTGACTCCCGAGCGCACGGGTCCATGGCCCTGTTCGAGGGGGCCTTCACCCTGGATGAGTGTTTCGTAGCCGACCTGAACTCCGAGCACGTCGGTGATCGCATTCCAGCGCCCGGGCCTTCCCTCGAGTTCTATTCCGTAATCGCGCGCTCTGCGCGTGGTTGCCTGCGCGCCTTCGATCGCCGTTATGATGTCGCCTCGGTGGCGTTCGGCGCACCGGGAGGACTGATTTCCGTTGCCGGGCCCATCACGAGCGCCCCGGCATCGTCAACGGCGTGTTCGTCGTGGGCGGCTGCGGGCATCGTCCATCGAGTCGCGCGCTGTGGGTAGAGGTAGACGTAGTAGTAGGCATAGCCGATCGCCAACGCCCCGACGGCGATGATGACCTGCCAGGGGTTGCCCTTCCACAACTCGTAGGTGACGTAGCCCAGCGAGAGGATCACCACGACGGGCGCGAGGGGCCAGAGCGGCATCCGGTAGTGGGCGTGGGAGCTTGTGCCGTTGATGCGACCGATAATCGCTGACAGGGCCACGATGACGTAAAGGGCGACCAGAGTGGCGCCGGTAGCGATGATGAGGGAGTTGAGCGGAACTATTGCGGCGACGATCGCTGCGACCGCTCCTACGAACAGCGTCGGGCAGCGGCGTCTGCAGCCTGGGGTGCACGTAGCGGAAGAAGTTGCTGATCGGGTCGGGGTAAGCACGGTCACGCGCCGAACTGTAGAGGGTTCGGCCGCCTTGCAGAGTGATGGCCACGACGGCGTTGATGATGGCAATCGCGATGGCCAGACTGACGATGGTGTTCAGGGTGCTGCTGCCTCGAGCGGTGATGAAGTACTGCATCGGCGCCGGGTTGCTGATCAAAGCACCCAGGCTTGGCGCACCGAGAACAACTGCGGTCATCGGAATGATCTCTGCGGCGACGGTGATCGCCAGTGACCACAGGATCGCCTTTGCAATACCGCGAACGGCGTTGCGGGTTTCTTCGGCGAAGTAGATCGACGCTCCGTAGCCGTTGTAGGCGAAAATGGCAGTAGCCATCTGCGCGGCTACCAGTCCGAGTCCGACGCCGGTGAGAACGCCGTGGCTGTCAGCGGTCTGGGCGTGGAACAACACACTCACCGGCCGCGACACGTGGAAGAAACCGAGCACGGTCAAGACGACAAGGGCAGCCATCTCAAACACCAGGCAGGTGCCGGTAACCCAGGCGTTGGTGCGGATGTTGAGTACGGCGATGATCGCGCACAGCACGATGACCCCGACGCCGACCCATTTGGAATCGGCTCCGGAGACCGCAGCGGCCAGGTACTGTCCCGTGCCCAGGGCGATGACGCCGATGATGAGGATGATGCTGAGGGCGTTCATCAAGAAGAGCGCGAACCCGGTGGCTTTGCCAAGGACGCGCGCGGCGAAGGAGTACTCGCCGCCTGCGATCGGGAACGCCGAGGCGAGTTCGGCGTAACAGAAGGCCATTAAGATGCCGACGAATGCCGAGGCAAGAAATGCAACGAACGAAGCGCCGCCAACCGCCGCGAGGACGGCGGGAATGATGATGAACACGCTTGAGGCCGGCGTAACGGCCGACAGGGTGATCAGGATGTTGCCACCGAGCGAGAGTGGCATGACCCCATCTGGTTGATCCGGGTTGAGTGAGAGTCTTGATGTCCACGAAGGTGGATCGAAGGGCTCGATGATCATGACGACAAGGAAGCGACACACCCCGGAGCAGGTCGTGCGGAAGCTGGCTCAGGCTGACCGGATGCTGGGCGAGGGCAAGGACGTCGCCGACGTCTGCCGCGAGCTCGGGGTGGCCGAGCAGACCTACTACCGGTGGCGCAACCAGT
>JAABUT010003462.1_pt1 | contig 13525 bp, 9 predicted proteins | sample 5559281 | NCBI WGS metagenome assembly JAABUT01 (sample SAMN10711880, study PRJNA513359) | rock metagenome | isolation source: Antarctica rocks | place: Antarctica: Victoria Land, Ricker Hills nord | collected 2016-01-04
CCACAGGTCGCGCCCGCCCAGATCGGTCGCAGCCGCGGCCAGCGCCTCCGCGACGGTGACGCCGACGATCGGGATGCCGGCGGCCAGCGCCAGCCCGTGGCCCAGCGACAGGGCGGCGCGCAGCCCGGTGAAGCTGCCCGGCCCCACCGTCACCGCCACGCCGTCCAGCGCGCCGGCGGCGAGCCCGGCGCCGGCCAGGACCTCGGCCACCATCCCGGCCAGGACCGCGCTGTGGCCGCGGTCGCCCGGGCGCGACGACCGTGCCAGCACCCGGGCATCAGGCCCCGTGTCCAGCACCGCCGCCGAGCAGCAGGCCAGGGCAGCGTCGATGCCGAGAACGCGCATGCCGGCGGCGTCAGGACCTATAGGAGCCGTTGATGTCGATGTAGGCGTGCGTCAGGTCGCAGGTCCACACGGTGGCACGGCCATCGCCGAGGCCGAGGTCGACGGCGATGTCCACGGCGCGGCCCTTCATGTGGCTGACCACCGGCGCCTCGTCGTAGCCGGGCACCACGGCGCCGTCGCGCGCCATCCACACGCCGCCGACGGCAACGCCGATGCGGTCGCGGTCGGCCGGCTCACCGGCCTTGCCGACGGCCATGACGATGCGGCCCCAGTTGGCGTCCTCGCCGGCGACCGCGGTCTTGACCAGCGGCGAGTTGGCGACCGACATGGCGACGCGTTTTGCCGAGGCGGCTGAAACGGCGCCGGCGACGTCGATGCGGATCAGCTTCTGCGCGCCCTCGCCGTCGCGCACCACCTGTAGCGCCAGGTCCAGCAGCAGGTCGTCCAGGGCAGTGGCAAAGCCGTCCAGCATCGGCCCGCCGTCGGCCGGCACATCGGCGTGGCGGGCCTGGCCGGTGGCGAACAGCAGCACCGTGTCCGAGGTGGAGGTGTCGCTGTCCACGGTGGTGCAGTTGAAGCTGGACGCCACCCCCCGCCCCAGCAGACTCTGCAGGACAGAAGCCGGAATGCGGGCGTCGGTGAACACGAAGCACAGCATCGTCGCCATGTCGGGCGCGATCATGCCGCTGCCCTTGGCGATGCCGGTGATGCGGACGGCGGTGCCGCCGATCGTGGCGGTGCGGGTGGCCGCCTTAGGGAAGGTGTCGGTGGTCATGATGCCGCGCGCCGCTGCTGCCCACGCATCGCCATCCAAGGCGGCATGCAGCGCCGGCAGGGCAGCCGTGATCTTTTCGTGCGGCAGCTGCTCGCCGATGACGCCGGTGCTGGCCAGGAACACCTGCGCTGGCGGGCAGTCCACCAGCCCGCCGGCGGCCGCGGCCGTCAGTTCCGCCGCCTGTGCGCCGGCGCGGCCGGTGAACACGTTGGCGTTGCCGGCGTTGACCACCACCGCCCGCGCCTGTCCCGCCGGCAGCAGCGCCCGGCACCAGTCCACCGGCGCCCCCGGGCACTTGCTGGAGGTGAACACGCCGGCCACCGTGGTGCCCTCGGCCAGCTCCGCCAGCACCAGATCGGTGCGGCCCCGATAACGGATGCCGGCAGCGGCGGCGGCCAGGCGGACCCCGGCCAAAGGCGGCAACACCGGCAGGTCGGCGGCGAGCGGCGAGACGGCGATGGCCATGGGGATGTCCCTTATGTCTACTTGGCTGGCGCCGGAGGCGGTTCGGCGGCATCGGTCGGGCGGCTGGGGGTGCCGTCCGGATTGAAGCGCTCGACCTGCAGGCCGGCGCGGGCTTCCTTCAGCACCTTCTCGATGCCCTCCTGGACCATCTTCTGGCGCAGCTCGTCGCGGGCCTGGTCAAAGGGCACCGACGGCGCGGTGCGGCGCTCCTCCAGGCGGATGACGTGCCAGCCGTACTGCGTCTTGACCGGGGTTTCGGTCGTCTCACCGGGCTTGAGGGCGAAGGCGACGCCGGCGAATTCCGGCAGCATGTCCGCCTTCTTGAAGAACCCCAGGTCGCCGCCCTGCGTGGCGGCACCGGGATCGCTGCTGCGCGCCTTGGCCATGGCGGCGAAGTCCCCGCCCTTCTTCAGGTCGGCGATCACCTGACGGGCCTCCGCCTCGGTCGCCACCAGGATGTGGCGGGCATGCACCTCCTCCTCGCCGGGCTTGCCGGCGATGTCGCGATCGTAGCGGGCACGCAGCGCGGCATCGCTCACCAGCGGCCCGACCTCGCGGGTGATCAGGGCTGTCTGCAACGCCTGGTCCTGGGCGCGGGCGATCAAGCGGGCCACCGCCGGGTCCTTTTCCAGCTGCTGGCGCTTTGCCAGGGCGAGGATGGCGCGGCGGTCGATCACCTGGTCCAGCAGCATCGGGAACAGCATGTTGGCCGGCATCCCGCGCATCTCCTCGGGCAGCGCCTGGGCGGCCTCGGAGACCTCGCTGAGCCTGATCTCGTCGCCGTTCACCCGCCCGACCACGGGATCGGCCGCCGCCCCCGGCGTGGGCAACGCCACCGGCGGGGCGGTCGGCAGCGGCGTGGGCGCGGGAACCGAAGTCTGCGCAGCAGCCGGGGCGGCTCCCAAGGCTGCCAGCACGGCGAGATGGACGAAAGCGCAGGGTCGCATGGAGGTATACCTTATATCTTTGCTTGCATCTGGACGTTGGTCGCCGGATCGCGACCTGCTCTGACGTGCGCCTACTCGAAAGGCAGCCCTGCCACAAGCGGGGCTGTCGTTGACCCGCGACGGTGCCGGTCTTATCTGACAAAGGTCGTGACAGTTTGTCATTGCGATCTGGCCACGTCGTGCTCGCCGCTCCGGTCGATATTTCCGGGGATCATAGCGCTCCCGAAAGGGGTTTCATGTTCGCCGCCATTGCCCACACCATCTTCGGTTCTGCCAACGAGCGCTCGCTGAAGGCGTACCAGCGCCGCGTGCCCGAGATCAACGCGTTGGAACCGGCCCTGGCGGCGCTGTCGGACGCCGAGTTGCAGGCCAAGACGCCCGAGTTCCGCGCCCGCCTGGCCGCCGGCGCCACCCTGACCGACCTGCTGCCCGAAGCCTTCGCCGTGGTGCGCGAGGCCTCTCGCCGCTCGCTCGGCCTGCGCCATTTCGACGTGCAGATGATCGGCGGCATGGTGCTGCACGACGGCAAGATCAGCGAGATGAAGACCGGCGAAGGCAAGACCCTGGTCGCCACGCTGGCCTGCTACCTGAACGCCCTGCCCGGCCAGGGCGTGCATGTCGTGACGGTCAACGACTACCTCGCGCGGCGCGACGCCGAGTGGATGGGCATCCTGTACAGCTTCCTCGGGCTGACCACCGGCGTGATCGTGCACGGGCTGGAGGAGGACGAGCGCCGGGCCAACTACGCCTGCGACATCACCTACGGCACCAACAACGAGTTCGGCTTCGACTATCTGCGCGACAACATGAAGTACCGCCTGGACGACATGGTGCAGCGCGAGTTCTCCTATGCCATCGTCGACGAGGTCGACAGCATCCTGATCGACGAGGCGCGCACGCCGCTGATCATCTCCGGCCCCGCCGAGGACAGTTCCGATCTTTACCGCACCGTGAACGCCGTGGTCGTGGAACTGGCGAAGGACGCCACCGCCTACGACAAGGATGAGAAACAGCGCACCGCGTCGATGACTGAGTCCGGATCGGAGCAGGTCGAGGACATGCTGCGTGCCGCCGGCATCATCACCGAGGGCAACCTGTACGACATCTTCAACGTGTCGGTGCTGCACCATGTGCAACAGTCGCTGCGTGCCCACACGCTGTTCGCCCGCGACATCGACTACATCGTGCGCCAGGACAAGGTCGTCATCATCGACGAGTTCACCGGCCGCATGATGGAGGGACGGCGCTACAGCGACGGCCTGCACCAGGCGCTGGAGGCCAAGGAGTTCGTCACCGTCCAGCCGGAAAACCAGACGCTGGCCTCCATCACCTTCCAGAATTATTTTCGATTATATCCCAAGCTGGCCGGCATGACCGGCACGGCGATGACGGAAGCCGATGAATTCGCGGAAATCTACAAGCTCGACGTGATCGAGATCCCTACCAACGTCACGGTCATCCGCCGCGACGAGGACGACGAGGTCTACCGCTCGGCCGCGGAGAAATACGAGGCCGTCGCCGAGCTGATCGCCGAAGCCCGCACCCGCGGCCAGCCGGTGCTGGTCGGCACCACCAGCATCGAGAAGTCGGAGCTGCTGAGCGAAATCCTGAAGGGCAAGAAGGTGCCGCACGCGGTGCTGAACGCCCGCTTCCACGAGCAGGAGGCGCTGATCGTCAGCCAGGCCGGGGCGCCCGGCGCCATCACCATCGCCACCAACATGGCCGGCCGCGGCACCGACATCAAGCTTGGCGGCAACCTCGACATGCGCCTGAAGCGCGAGCTGGACGGCGTCGAGGACGAGGCTGAGCGCGTCACCCTGGCCGACGCCATCCGCGCCGAGGTCGCCGTCCGGCACGAAGTCGTAAAAGGCTCCGGCGGGCTGCTGGTGGTCGGCACCGAGCGCCACGAAAGCCGGCGCATCGACAACCAGCTGCGCGGTCGCTCCGGCCGTCAGGGCGACCCCGGCGGCTCGCGCTTCTTCCTGTCGCTGGAAGACGACCTGATGCGCATCTTCGGCTCCGACCGGATGGGCGGCATGCTGGCCCGCCTCGGCCTGAAGGAAGGCGAGGCGATCGTGCATCCTTGGATCAACAAGGCGCTGGAGAAGGCGCAGAAGAAGGTCGAGGCGCGCAACTTCGACACCCGCAAGAACGTGCTGAAATATGACGACGTGATGAACAACCAGCGCCGCGAGGTCTACGGCCAGCGCCGCGAGTTCATGCGTGCCGAGGACGTGGCCGAGACCGTCGCCGATATGCGCAACGAGGTCATCGACGGCCTGGTGGCCGCCCGCATCCCCGCCCGCGCCTACGCCGAGCAGTGGGAGTCCGCGGAACTGGCGCAGGACGTGAAGCGCCTGCTCAGCCTGGACCTGCCGGTCGAGGACTGGGCGCGCGAGGAAGGCATCGACGAGACCGTGCTGCGCGAGCGCATCGGCCGCGCGGCGGACGAACACATGGCCGCCAAAGCCGCCAACTTCGGCCCTGAGCTGATGCGCTACATCGAGAAGAACCTGCTGCTGCAAATTCTCGACCAGGTGTGGAAGGAGCACCTGCTGGCGCTGGACCACCTGCGCCAGGGCATCGGCCTGCGCGCCTACGGCCAGCGCGACCCGTTGAACGAATACAAAAGCGAAGCCTTCGCCATGTTCAACGCCATGCTGGACGACCTGAAGCAGCGGGTGACGACCTACCTCACCAGCGTCAGCCTGAACCAGGACGCGCCGGCGCCGCAGCCGCCGGACACCATGATCGAGAACCATCAGGACCCGGTGATGCAGACGGCCGGCGAGATGGAGATGGCGGGAACCGCCCCGCGCGTGATTTCCACGCAGATGCGCTACGACGAGGTCGACCGCGACGACCCTTCCACCTGGCGCAACTCGCCGCGCAACGCGCCCTGCCCGTGCGGGTCGGGTAAGAAGTACAAGCACTGCCATGGTCGTGGATGACAAGCGGGCGCGGGCCAGCAAGATGACCGGCGCCACCTACCGCTATCCGAACATGGACCGCGTCATCTACGGCCAGCCGTTTGCCGCGGCACTTGCGGTCGAACGCGAGCGCAAGGATGCCCGGCGCGTGTTCGTGCTGGCCGGCGGCACCCTGTCGCGCGAAACCGGCCTGGTTGACGAGTTGCGCGCCGCGCTCGGCAACCATCTCGCCGGCGTCTGGACGCAGATGCCGGCCCACACCCCACGCGTCGCCGTGCTGGCAGCGGCCAACGCGGCGCGCGAGGCAGGCGCCGACATGCTGGTGACGATCGGCGGCGGCTCGGTCACCGACGCCGCGAAGATGGTCGGCATGTGCATCGCCAACGACATCACCGAACCCCGCCAGCTCGACCGGCTGCGCGCCCTCACCGGTGCCGACGGGGTCACCCGCCGCCCGCCGACGACGCCCGGCACCATCCGCACCGTCTCCATCCCCACCACGCTGTCGGCTGGCGACTTCTCCTCCTTCGCCGGCTGCACCGACACCGAGGCGCCCGACGGCGTGCCGCACAAGGAGTCGTTCGGCTCCGCCACCATGATCCCCGAAACGGTCATCCTCGACCCCGCCGCCACCCTGCCCACGCCCGAATGGCTGTGGCTGTCGACCGGCATCCGCGCCGTCGACCATGCCGTCGAAGACCTGTGCTCCACCGGCAGCCAACCCATGAGCGACGGCGCCTCGCTGCATGCGCTGCGGCTGCTGTCCGGCGGCCTGCGCGCCTCCAAAGCCGACCCGACCGATCTGGCCGCGCGGCTGGACTGCCAGCTCGGCGCCTGGATGTCGATGGTCGGATCGCAGAACGGCGTGCCCAAAGGTGCCAGCCACGGCATCGGCCACGTGCTCGGCGGCACCGCCGGCGTGCCCCACGGCTACACCTCCTGCGTGATGCTGCCGCACGTCATGCGCTTCAACAAACCGGTCAACGCCGAACGCCAGGCCTGGGTCGCCGAAGCCCTCGGCCGTCCCGGCACCGACGCCGCCGACGCCATCGCCGAGCTGATATCGGACCTTGGCCTGCCGGGAACGCTGCGCGCGGTCGGCGCGAGGATGGAACAGCTCGACAGCATCGCGGCCGGCTCGATGCACGACCGCTGGGTGCACACCAATCCCCGCAAGATCGAAACCCCGGCCGTCGTCCGCGCGTTGTTGGACGCGGCCTGGTAGGCACGCAGGGCGACTTCGAGGCGGAGCGCCAGGTTTGGTTTATTCCTTAGACCGACGCGAGCATGGAAGGATCGACAGATGGATCTGATGGAAACGCCAATCCAGGCGGCATCGCAGGTGACGGAGCATTTCGATGTCCTGATTGTTGGAGCGGGCATTTCCGGCGTCGGCGGCGCCTATCACCTGACGCAGCAGTGCGCAGGGAAAAGTTTCGTCGTGCTTGAGTCGCAGGGCGGCTATGGCGGCACCTGGCTGACGCACCAGTATCCTGGCATCCGCTCGGACAGCGACCTGTATACCTTCGGGTATCGGTTCAAGCCGTGGGTCGGGGCGCCGATCGCGACGGCTGCCGAGATTTTGAAGTACATGGGCGATGTGATCGACGAGAACGATCTGGCGCGCCACATCCGCTACGGCCATCAGATTTCGTCGGCAAGCTGGTCGAGTTCGGAAAACCTGTGGACCATCGAGGCGACGCGGACGGATACCGGCGAGGCGGCGCGGTTCACGGCCGGTTTCCTGTGGATGTGCCAGGGGTACTACCGGCATTCGGAGGGCTACACGCCGGAGTGGCCGGGGATGGCGTCGTTTAAGGGACAGATCGTCCACCCGCAGAACTGGCCGGCCGACCTGGACTACAAGGGCCGCAACGTCGTCGTCATCGGATCAGGTGCCACGGCGGCGACCTTGGTGCCGGCGATCGCGGCGGACTGCGCGCATGTGACGCTGCTGCAGCGCTCGCCGACGTTCTTCCGCACCGGGCGCAACGCGATTGAGCTGGCCGACGAGCTGCGCGCGCTGCAGATCAAGGAGGAGTGGATTCACGAGATCGTGCGCAAGAAAATCCTGTATGACAGCGCGATGTTCACCCGCCGCACCTTTAGCGAGCCGGAGGTGGTGAAGCAGGAGCTGCTATCGGCGGTCCGCGCCCATCTCGGCCCCGACTACGACGTGGCCAAGGATTTCACGCCCACCTACCGGCCGTGGCGCCAGCGCATCGCCTTCATCCCGGACGGCGACCTGTTCAAGGCGATCCGCGACGGCCACGCCTCGGTGGTGACGGACGAGATCGAGGCGTTTGCGGAAGGCGGCATCCGGCTGAAGTCGGGGAAATTGTTGGAGGCGGACATCATCGTCACCGCCACCGGATTCAACCTGAACGTGCTCGGCGACATCGATTTCAGCATCGACGGCGCGCCGCTGGACTTCTCGCAGAGCGTCACCTATCGCGGCATGATGTTCACCGGGGTGCCTAACCTGGCGTGGGTGTTCGGGTACTTCCGTGCGAGCTGGACGTTGCGGGCGGACTTGGTGGGCGATTTTGTCTGTGGGCTGCTCGCAAACATGGACAAGCACGGCGCCGGCAAGGTCACGGTGGCGTTGCAGCCGGAGGACGCAGACATGCCGCTGGGGCCGTGGATCGACCCGGAGGACTTCAACCCGGGCTATCTGATGCGCGGCATGCACCTGCTGCCCAAGCGCGGCAACCGGCCGGAATGGCAGCATACGCAGGATTACTGGGCCGAGAAAGACGAGTTCCCCGTCATCGACTTCGACGGCGCCCCGTTCGTCTACGAGTAGGCGGGTCATGCGCTACATCTCCACCCGCGGACAGGCGCCTGTCCGCGATTTCGCCGGCGTGCTGCTGGCGGGACTGGCCGAGGACGGGGGGCTGTATGTGCCCGAAACCTGGCCGCAGTTCTCCATGGATGAACTGCGTGCCCTGCGTGGCCTGCCCTATGCGGAGCTGGCGGCGCGGGTGATGCGTCCGTTCGTCGGCGACAGCGTCCCGTTTCCGGTCCTGCTGCGCATGTGCCGCGAGTCCTACGCCGGGTTCGGCCATCCCGCGGTGGTGCCGCTGGTGCAGCTGGACACCGAGCTGTGGGCGCAGGAGCTGTTCCACGGCCCGACCCTGGCCTTCAAGGACGTGGCGATGCAGCTGCTCGGCAGGCTGTTCGACCACGTGCTGACCGAGCGCGACACCCGCGTCACCATCGTCGGCGCCACCTCTGGCGACACCGGCTCGGCGGCGATCGAGGCCTGTGCGAACCGGGCCCGGGTGGACATCGTGATGCTGCATCCGGACGGCCGCACCAGCGAGGTGCAGCGCCGGCAGATGACCACGGTGCGCGCCGCCAACCTGCGCAACCTCGCCGTCGCCGGCACCTTCGACGATTGCCAGGACCTGGTGAAGGCGATGTTCGCCGACGCGCCGTTCCGCACCGAGCTGCGGCTGTCGGCGGTGAACTCGATCAACTGGGCGCGCATCGCCGCCCAGATGCCGTACTACGTCGCCGGCGCCCTGGCTCTGGGAAGCCCGGACCGGGAGGTGGCGTTCGCCGTGCCCACCGGCAACTTCGGCAACGTGCTGGCGGCCTACGGCGCGTCACGCATGGGTCTGCCGGTGGCCCGGCTGGCGGTCGGCGCCAACCGCAACGACATCCTGGCGCGCTTCCTGACCGGCAACGACATGTCGGTGCGCGCGGTCGAGCCGAGCCTGTCGCCCTCCATGGACATCCAGGTCAGCTCCAACTTCGAGCGGCTGCTGTTCGAACTGCTGGACCGCGACCCGGCCGCCACCGCCGCCGCCATGGCCGGCTTCCGCGCCAGCGGGCGCATGGACGTGCCGGCGCCGGCCTGGCAGCGCGCGACCAGGCTGTTCCATGGCTTCACCCTGGACGACGACGCGACGGTCGCCACCATCCGCGACCTGCACGCCCGGTGCGGCTACCTGGCCGACCCGCACACCGCCATCGGCATCGCCGCCGGCCGCGCGCTGGCGGCGCCCGGCACGCCGATGGTGGCGATGGCGACCGCGCACCCGGCGAAGTTCCCCGATGCGATGGAGCGCGCCACCGGCAGCAGACCCCCCCTGCCGCCACGCCTCGCCGACCTATATGAAAGGCCCGAGACATTCACGCGGCTGCCCCCCGACCTGGCCGCGATCCAGGCGCAGGTGCGCGCACTCGCTTTAAGGAACGCCGCATGACCGACGACAAGGGTCCGATCCGCGTGACCAAGCTGCCTTCCGGCCTGACCGTGGTGACCGAGCGGATGGACCGGGTGGAGACCGTCTCGCTCGGCGCCTACGTCGCCAGCGGCACCCGCCATGAGCTGGCCGAGGAGAACGGCGCGTCGCACTTCCTCGAGCACATGGCCTTCAAGGGCACCGAGCGCCGCAGCGCGTCCGCCATCGCCGAGGAGATCGAGGCAGTCGGCGGCCATATCAACGCCTACACGGCGCGCGAACAGACCGCGTATTACGTGAAGGTGCTGAAGGAGGACATGACGCTGGGTGCCGACATCATCAGCGACATCCTCAGCCACTCCACCTTCGACCCGGACGAGCTGGAGCGTGAGCGCGGCGTGATCCTGCAGGAGATCGGCCAGGCCAACGACACGCCCGATGACATCATCTTCGACCACTTCCAGGAGACCGCCTTCCCGTCGCAGCCGATGGGCCGGCCGGTGCTGGGCACCGAGACGCGTATCCGCGAGATGAAGCGCGACACCCTGACGGGATACATGAAGCGCCACTACACCGCCGCCAACACCGTGGTGGCGGCGGCCGGCAACCTCGACCACGACCGCTTCCTCGACCTGGCGCAGCGTCATTTCGAGGATCTGCCGAAGACCGTCGCCCCTGATGCGGTCGCCGGGCGCTATGGCGGCGGCGAGTTCCGCGAGGGCCGCGACCTGGACCAGGTGCACATCGTGCTGGGCTTCCCCTCCGTGGGCTACGCCAACACGGCCTATTACCCGACCCTGCTGCTGTCCACCCTGCTGGGCGGCGGCATGTCGTCGCGGCTGTTCCAGGAGATCCGCGAGAAGCGCGGCTTGGTGTATTCGGTGTATTCCTTCACCGCGCCGTTCATGGACGGCGGCGTGTTCGGCATCTACGCCGGCACCGGCGAAAGCGAGGCCGCCGAGCTGATGCCGGTGACGCTGGATGAACTTCAGAAGGTCCAGCACGGCGTCACCGAGGCCGAACTTGCCCGCGCCCGCGCCCAGGTCAAGGCCAGCCTCCTGATGTCGCTGGAGTCCACCGGCAGCCGTTGCGAGCAACTCGCCCGCCAGTTGCAGGTGCATGGCCGCGTGATCCCGACGGCCGAGACGGTCGGCAAGCTGAACGCGGTGACGGCGCTGGACGTGCAGGCCGCCGCCGCCGCAATCTTCCGTGCCGCCCCTACCCTGGCCGCCATGGGCCCGGCCGACCGGGTGCCGAAGCTGCGGCAGATCGTGGAAAGCCTGGCAGCATGAGCGGGATGGACATGGCGGCGTCCAGCCGCGACAGCCTGAACTTGCTGGCTGACTTGATCGCCCATGCCCGTGCCGCCGGTGCCGATGCCGCCGACGCGCTGTATGTCGCCGGCACCTCGCTGTCGGTGCAGCGCCGGCACGGCCAAACCGAGCACCTGGAACGCGCCGAGGGCCGCGACCTCGGCCTGCGGGTGTTCGTCGGCAGACGCTCGGCCATCGTGTCGTCCACCGCCGTCGACCCGGCCGGCTTCGCCGCCATGGCCGAACGCGCCATGGACATGGCCCGGGTGGTGCCGGAAGACCCGTATTCCGGCCTGTGCGAACAGGCGGCGCCACCCGAGGACATCGACCTCGACCTGTCCGATCCCGCCGAGCCGGATGCCGCGTCGCTGATCGCCCGGGCGTCGGTCGCCGAGGAGGCGGCGCGCTCGGTGGCTGGCGTGAACAACTCCGAGGGCGCGGAATGCGGCTACAGCCGCACCGAGATCGTGCTGGTGACCTCGGCCGGGTTCGCCGGGCGCACCCTGCGGACCGGCCATTCGGTGTCCGCCACGGCGTTGGCCGGCAGCGGCACCGACATGCAGCGCGACTACGACTATTCCGGCGCCGTGCATCTGTCCGACCTGGAGGACCCTGCCGCCATCGGGCATTCCGCCGGCGCGCGCGCGGTGGCGCGGATGAACCCGACACGGCCGAAGACGGCGAAACTCGTCGCGGTGTTCGATCCGCGAGTGGCGTCCAGCCTGCTCGGCCACCTGTCCGGCGCGATCAACGGCTCGTCGGTGGCGCGCGGCACGACGTTCCTGAAGGAGAAGCTGGGCCAGCGCGTGTTCGCGCCCGGCATCTTCATCATCGACGATCCCCGCCGCGTGCGCGGCCCGCGGTCGCGCCGCTTCGACGGCGAGGGCGTGCCGACGCGCGAGCGCTGCTTCATCGAGGACGGCGTGCTGACCAGCTGGGTGCTGGACAGCCGCAGCGCCCGCCAGCTCAATCTGACCACCACCGCCAGCGCCAGCCGCGGCACCGGAGGCCCGCCCGGCCCGTCGATGACCAACCTGTACCTGCGCGCCGGCACGATGACTCCGGCGGAGCTGATGGCCGACATCAAGGAAGGCATCTACGTCACCGAGCTGATCGGCATGGGCGTGAACGGCATCACCGGCGATTACAGCCGGGGTGCGGCCGGCTTCATGATCCGCGACGGCGTGCTGGCCGAGCCGGTGGCGGAGATCACCATCGCCGGCAGCCTGCCCGAGATTTTCGCCAACATGGTTCCGGCCAGCGACCTGCGTCTGCGCCGCGGCACCGACGCGCCGACGACACGTATCGGGATGGTAACCCTCGCCGGCGCCTGATCCCCTCAAAACCGCTGGCGCGCGTCCCATATATGCGACAGGGTGTCGGTCTGTGCCTGCACCCTACAATGGAGACGCTCCCGTCATGCGCCGTTCACGTCTGGCTTTCGCGGTCTTCTTCGCGGCCACCATCGCTCTTGCCCCCGGGCTGGCGGATGCACGCGCCGGCGGCGGCAGCTCCATGGGCAGCCGCGGCGGTCGCACCTTTAGCGCGCCGTCGTCTACCAACACGGCGCCGAGCATGGCAGCGCCGATGCAGCGCAGCATGACGCCGGGGCAGTCGTCGCCTTCCGGTGCGCCGTTTGGTGCCGCCGCACCCGCGCGCGGCGGTTTGTTCGGCGGCTCGCCCTTCGTGTCCGGGCTGATGGGCGGCCTGATCGGCGCCGGCATCGGCGGCATGCTGTTCGGCCATTCGGCCTTTGGCGGCATGAGCGGGTTTGCCGGCTTCCTCGGTCTGTTGCTGCAGATCTTCCTGGTGGTGATGGCGGTGCGCTTCCTGTACCGCTGGTATATGCGCCGGCAGCAGCCGGCCATGGCGGGCGGGCCGAACATGTTTAGCCGCAACGCTGAGCAGGCGCCGTTGGCACGCACGATGAACGGCGGTGCCGCCGCCGCCAGCGCCGTCACGGTCACGCCGGCTGACTTCCAGCACTTCGAGCAGCTTCTGCAAACCGTCCAGGCGGCTTGGTCGCACCAGGACCTGCCCAGCCTGCAGGCGGTCGCCACCCCTGAGATGGTCAGCTATTTCGCCGACCAGCTCGCCGCCCAGACCAGCCGCGGCGTGCGCAACACCGTCACCGACGTGAAGCTTGAACAGGGTGATCTTTCCGAGGCCTGGGCTGAGAACGGGCGTGAGTATGCTACGGTGGCCATGCGCTTCTCGATGGTCGACGTGACCCGCGACAGCGCCAGCCGCGTGGTTGAGGGCGATCCTGCCAGCCGCACCCAGGCGACCGAAGTATGGACTTTCGTGCGCACACCGGGCGGCCAGTGGATACTTTCGGCGATCCAGCAGGCCGGTTGAACAGGCGGGGTAAAGGGGGCCGCCTTCTCTGGCGGCCCTGGTTGCCTCGGCTCTAGGATGGGCGACGCTTCGCTTAGGGTCTTGGCAGCTTTTGGTGATCATGCCGCCGTCGCCATATGGGGTGGGTGAACCTGATCTCCTGCTTGCTGCCTGACCCTGCCGTGGTCCGGCTCGAAACCTGGGGCATTGAGCCTGCTCC
>JAABUT010003463.1_pt1 | contig 13525 bp, 13 predicted proteins | sample 5559281 | NCBI WGS metagenome assembly JAABUT01 (sample SAMN10711880, study PRJNA513359) | rock metagenome | isolation source: Antarctica rocks | place: Antarctica: Victoria Land, Ricker Hills nord | collected 2016-01-04
GCCGCCCTCGGCATGGACGCGCACCGCCGTCTCGCGGGCGCGCAGGTAGGGCGAGACCAGCACCACGTCCGGCTGCTCCTCCTTCGGCAGGCCAGCGAACCAGCGGCCGAGCGCGTCCGCCTGCCGCTCGCCCAACGGGCTGAGCGGCACGTCCACGTCGCGGATGTTGAGGTCGATGCGCGCCAGCCCCGCCACCATCGCCGCGTCGCGCGCGACGTTGCCGGCGCTCTCGCCATGCCGCACGATCCAGAGGTGCCCGGGTCCGCGCTGTGTCATTGCTTTTCCTTTGTCATGGGGTTTTTCCCTTCGCTAAGAGGTTTTCCTTGTGCCAGGGGCGGCAAACCGTCCCCAGCCGTCCGCTATCGCTCCACCGCCAGCATGGCCTGCATCTTGGCGGCGAGGGCGTCGAAGGTGAACGGCTTGCCGATCACCTCCATCCCCGGCGCGAGCAGCCCCGCGAGGATCGAGCCGGAGTAGCCCGTGGTGAACAGCACGGGCAGGCCCGGCCTATGCTCACGCGCGGCGTCGGCCACCTGCCGCCCATTCAGCCCGCCCGGCAGGCCCACGTCGGTCACCAATACGTCGACGCGCACGTCGGAGCGCAGCCGGCGCAGCGCGTCGGGTCCGTCCGTGGCGGCGATCACCGTGTAGCCCAGCTCGCGCAGGATCTCCGCCGCCAGCTCGCGCACCTGCTCCTCGTCCTCGACCAGCAGCACCGTCCCGCAGGCGCCGGCATCGGTGGGAGGGCCTCCCAGCGCCAGGTGCGGCCCGTGCTTCCGGCCGGGCGCGTGCCGGGGCAACAGGAGGCGCACGGTCGTGCCACGGCCCGGCGCGCTGTCGAGATGCACGACGCCGTCCGACTGCCGCACGAAGCCATAGAGCTGCGACAGGCCCAGCCCGGTCCCTTGCCCAAGCGGCTTCGTGGTGAAGAACGGCTCGAAGGCGCGCGCCCGGGTGGCCTCGTCCATTCCCGTGCCGGTGTCGCCCACCGCGATCTCCACGTAGTCGCCCGGCGAGGCACCCTCCTGGCCGACAAGGTCGGCCCTCCCCAGGCGTGCGTGCGCCGTGGCGATCGTGAGCCTGCCGCCCTCGGGCATGGCGTCGCGCGCATTGATCGCGAGGTTGAGCAGCACGTTCTCAAGCTGGTTCGGGTCGCACAGCACCGGCCAAGGGCCGTCGGCCCCGTCGCCCAGGCGCAGCTCAACCTCAATCTCCGGACCTACGGTGCGCCGGATCAACTCCGTCATGCTGTGCATGAGGCTGTTCAGCTCGACCGGCTTGGGCTGCAGCGCCTGGCGCCGCGAGAAGGCGAGCAGCCGGTGCGTCAGCGATGCCGCGCGCTCCACCGTCTTGCTCGCGCTTTCCACGAAGCGGGCCGCCTCCTCCGCCCGTCCCTGCTCCATCCGGCGGCGCATCATCTCCAGGCTGCCGCCGATCGCCTGCAGCATGTTGTTGAAGTCGTGCGCGATGCCGCCCGTGAGCTGACCCACCGCCTCCATTTTCTGCGCCTGACGCAGCGCCGCCTCGGCCGCGGCGAGCGCGTCGGCCTGCTGCTTCTGGTCCGTGACGTCGCGCCCGATGCAATGGAACACGCTGTCGTCGGCGGTGATCGCCCAGGCTATCCAGCGATACGAGCCGTCCTTGCAGCGGTAGCGGTTCTCGAGATCGACGACCTCCTCTCCTCCCGCGAGTTTCGCCGCCCAGGCCAGCGACCGCTCGATGTCGTCGGGGTAGACGAACTCGGCGTAGGACCGCCCGACCAGCTCCGCTTCCGACCAGCCGAGCAGCGCCGGCCATGCGGGGTTGACCTCGCGGATGGTCGAATCGAACGCCGCGACCGCAACGAGCAGGTTCGTCATGCTCCACAGCCGGTTGCGCTCGGCGGTGCGCGCGGCGACCCGCGCCTCAAGCGTCTCGTTCAGCTCGCGCAGCGCCGCTTCGGCGCGTGCCCTTTCCACCGCGTCCCAGGTCTGGTCGGCGACGTCGCACACCAGCGAAACCTCCTCCTCCGTCCAGTGCCGGACGGCGGCGTAGTTGACGTACATCCCACCATGCCAGCGCCCGTTGCGGATGATCGGCGCGCCGATGATCGCGCGCGCCCCGATCTCGGCAAATATCGAGCCTGCCGTCAGGGGGTCCTGCTGGACGTCGGCGATGCCGATTACCGTGCCCTGCCTCACCGCCGCGAGGTATGCGCTGCCGATCCCCTCGGCGGGGAAAGTGCCGGTCAGCAGATCGAGGCTGCCGTCCGTCCAGCCCACGGTGAAGCTCAACGTCTCGTCGTCCAGCATATCGAGCAAGCCGACCCGGTTGGCGCCGAGGTGGCGCCCGACGGCCTCCGAGGCGGCCAGCATCATCGCGTCCGGGTCGCTGGTCTCGCGCTGCCCCCGTACTAAACGGAGCAGCAGCGCCTGCCGTGCCTCGGTGGCCCGCAGCGCGTCCTCCGCCCGCGTCGCCTCGGTGACGTCGCTGCCTTCGACGAAGATGCCGGTGACCACGCCCGCCGCATCGCGGATCGGCTGATAAACGAAGTCCAAGAAGCTATGTTCGAGGACGCCGCCCGGACCGGAGGCGAAGGTGATCGGCATATGCCGGGCGGTGTACGCCTCGCCGGTCGCATAGACCCGGTCCAGCAGCTCGAAGTAGCCCTGGCCTTCGATCTCCGGGAACGCCTGCCGCACCGGCATGCCCAGCACGTCCCGGCCGACCAGGGAGAGATAGGCGGCGTTCGTCAGCTCGAAGACGTGCTCGGGCCCGCGCAGCAAGGCCATGAAGCTGGGCGCCTGCTCGAAAAGCTGGCGCAGCCGCTCCGCCTCCCCGGCCCGCGCCTGCTCTGCCCGCACCTCCGCCGACACGTCGATGGTGATGACCAGCACGCCGCCGATGCCGGTCGGCCGGGTGTCGTCGTTGACCGGCGAGTAGCCGTAGGTCCACCAGACATCCTCGCGCGTGTCGCCGCGGGTGATGGGGATGAGCTGCCGCTCATGCCAGGTGGCGCCCTGGCCGGCCATGACGAACTCGATCTGCGGGCCGATGATGTCCCAGATCTCCGCCCAAACCTCGCGCCCCGGGCGTCCGAGGATCGAGGGGTGGCGGTCCGGCCCGATCAGGCCGCTATAGGCGTCGTTGTAGAAGCAGGTCAGCGCCTCGCCCCACCAGAGGAACATCGGATGGTGGGTGGTGAGCATGAGCCGCACGGCCGTCTTGAGGGCCTGCGGCCAGGCGGCGGGCGGGCCAACCGGCGTCGCCGCCCAGTCATGCGCGCGCATGAGCGCGCCCATCTCGCCGCCGCCCGCGAGGAAGCCGCACCCGGCTGTGGTGGCCTCAATATCCATGCGGCGGCGCATCGGCGGGCTTTGGCGCCATCAGCGTGCCGAACTGGACGCGGCGCGCCGCTTGTCCTTTATCAGTTCCCGCAATCAGTTCCCGCATCGTCGCCGTGGCTTGGTCGTGATGCTTCATAACGCGCAATGTGCTTACGCGTTCGTAAAATATCAGGTGTGCCGCTCCGAGGCTGCGGGCAGGCCATGCTTCCTCAAAACACTCGTCTTCAAACACCCTTCTTCAAGCACTGTGGCTTTTGTCGCTGGCCCAGGCCCTGTATAGGGTAAGGATGCCCGCCGCCCGGACCCTCTCCTGATGCGCTGCCTGCTCCTGCTGGGGCTGTCGGCGGCCGGCGTGCTGGCCGCCGGCGCGGCGCAGGCGCAGTTCAGCGGGGTGCGCCGGGCACGGCCCACCGTGGCGCCGCAGCCGTTGACGCGGACCGAGCCGGTGACGTTCACCGCCGACCATGTGGAGTACGACCGCGACAACGCCATCGTCTCGGCGACCGGCAACGTCGAGGCGTGGCAGAACGACAACGTGCTGCGGGCCGACAAGATCGTGTTCGACCGCAATACCAACGTCGCCGCCGCGTCGGGGAACGTCGTGATGGTGCAGCCGGACGGGCAGGTGCTGTTCAGCGACTACGCCGAGTTGACCCAGGGCCTACGCGACGGCGTGCTGCGCGGCATGCGGGCGATCCTGGCGGAAAACGGCAAGCTGGTGGCGAACGGGGCGCGGCGGACCGAGGGCGCGATCAACGAGGTGTCGCGCGTCGTTTATTCGACCTGCAACCTGTGCGCCGCCGACCCGAGCAAGCCGCCGCTGTGGCAGATCCGCGCCCGGTCCGGCGTGCAGGACGGGGAGCACAAGAAGATCGAGTACCGGGACGCCACGCTCGACATTTATGGCGTGCCGGTTGCATATTTTCCGTATTTCTGGCACGCGGACCCGTCGGTGAAGCGGGCCAGCGGCTTTTTGGTGCCGTCGTTCGGGCAGGCGAAGAACCTGGGCGCGTTCCTGAACATCCCGTATTTCTGGGCGATCGACGAGGTGTCGGACGCGACGATCACCCCCACCCTCACCAGCCAGCAATACGGCAACCTGGGCACTCAGTACCGCCGCCGCTTCAACGACGGGACGCTGGACATCGACGCCGCCATCGGCATGGACCGCAACCGGCCCGAGGCCGACATCTTCGCCATCGGGCGCTTCGCCTATGACGAGACCTGGCGCTATGGCTTCGACGTCAACCGGGCCACCAGCGCGCAGTATCTGCGGGACTACCGCTCGACCTACCGTGCGGACGTGCTAACCAGCCGGGTGTTCGTCGAGGGGTTCGGCACGGGGGCTTATACTCAGCTGGACAGCATCGCCTATCAGGGGCTGGTGGCCAGCGTGCAGCAGAACCGGCTGCCCTATGTGCTGCCGCGCTACCAATACAGCTTCTTCGGCGAGCCGGATGCGCTGGGCGGGCGGCTGAGCTTCGACACGCAGAACTTCAACGTGCTGCGGCAGATCGGCACCAACACTCAGCGGGCGGCGGCGGTGCTGAACTGGGAGCGGCCGTTCACGGGGGCGTTCGGCGAGGTGTATGGGCTCACCTTGCAGTCCGTCACCGCCGCCTATAGCGCCACCAGCCTGGACCAGAACCCGAACTACGCCACGGCCGGCAGCGCCGAGGCGGCGCGGGCGCATCCGCAGGTGGCGCTGGATGTGCGCTGGCCGCTGGTGCGGGACGGCTGGGGCTCGCAGCTGATCGAGCCGCGGGCGCAGATCATCGCGGGCCCCAACACCGGGAGCGGGCGCAACCAGCGCATCCCGAACGAGGACAGCCTGGATTTCGAGTTCACCGACCAGAACCTGTTCAACCTGAACCGCTTCCCGGGGATCGACCGGCTGGAGGGCGGGGTGCGGGCCAACGTGGCGCTGCACCTGAACTGGACGGTGGGCGACGCCCAGGTGGACGGGCTGGTGGGCGAGAGCTTCCGCAGCCATAAGGACGATACGTTTCCGGTGGGCTCTGGCCTGGAGAACCGGGCGTCCGACATCGTGACGCGCACGACGGTGTCGCCGGCGCCGTGGCTCGACCTCACGGGGCGAACGCGGCTCGATCACAACAATGCGAACATCCGGTTCGCGGATGCGATCGGCACCGCCGGGACACCGTTGCTGCGGGTGTCGGCGGGCTATATCTACTCGGCCGTGAACCCGTATTTCCTGTTCAACCAGCCGACGATCCCCGCCAGCTATTTCCGCCACCGGAACGAGGCGACGGTGTCGGCCAGCACGCAGTTCGACAAGTACCGGGCGTCGGCCTATGTGCGGCGGGACCTGGATTTGGCGAAGATGTCCAGCGCGGGGGTGCGGGCTTCGTATGAGGACGAGTGCTTCATCTTCGACGTGAGCTACAACCGGCGCTACACGTCGCTGAACGGCGATAATGGCGCCAGCTCGATCCTATTCCAATTGACCTTCAAGACGGTCGGCCAGTTCGGGGTGAACCGGATTTGATGCCGCAGAGGATGCAGATGTCCCACCAAGGTTTTTCGCTGCTGCTCGCCCCCATCCTGATCTCCGGCCTGTTGATGTCCGCCGCCGGGGCGCAGCCACGCCGGCCGGCGGACATGCGGACCGCGCCGGCCGGGGCGGCGCCCGAAGGCGGCAACGAGAAGATCGTCGCCGTCGTGAACGGGGACGTGGTGACCAGCGGCGACGTGACCAACCGCGGCAAGCTGTTCGCGCTGAGCACCGGGCTGCCGGTCACGCCCGAGGTGCTGGCCCGGCTGCGTCCGCAGGTGGAGAAACAGCTCGTGGACGAGCGGCTGCGGCTGCAGGAGGTGCAGCGGCGGCGCATCAGCGTGAGCGACCGCGAGATCGCCGAGGCCATCGGCGAGATCGAGCAGCGCAACGGCATGCCGAAGGGAGCGCTGAACGCCAGCCTGCGCGGTCAGGGCGTTGCGATGCGCACCCTGATCGACCAGGTCCGCGTGCAGCTGGGCTGGACCCGCGTGCTGCGGCAGGAGCTGGGCGCCAAGGCCGAGGTGAGCGCCGCCGACGTCGCCGAGCAGGACCGCATCTTCAAGGACCAGATCGGCAAACCCGAGTTCCGCGTTTCCGAGATCTTCATCCCGATCGACGATCCCGCCAAGTCCGCCGACGCCCGCCGCTTTGCCGACACGGTGATCGCGCAGCTCCGCGCCGGGGCGCCGTTCCCCGTGGTGGCCGCGCAGTTCAGCCAGAGCCAGACGGCGCTGCAGGGCGGCGACCTCGGCTGGGTGCGGGCGAGCCAGCTGGACCCGGAGGTCGCGGCCGTGGTGCGGGAGATGCCGCCGGGCGCCATCAGCAACCCGATCGACGTGCCGGGCGGCATCAGCATCGTCTCGCTCCGGACCAAGCGCGAGATCGGGCGCGACCAGACGACCGCGATGAGCATCCGCCAGGTGTTCCTGCCCTTTGTCGGCGCGCTGGACCCCGCAGCCCCCACCGCGCAGCAGCGCGGCGCGGTGAACCAGGCGCAGCAGATCAGCCGGACGGCAAAGAGCTGCAAGGACATGGAGGAGGCCAACCAGCGCGCCGGCGCCGTCCGTCCGTCGGACCCCGGCGAGGTGAAGCTGGAGGCGGTGTCGTCGGGGCCGCTGCGCACCCTGCTGGCCGGGCTGACGGTCGGGGTGCCGAGCAAGCCGGTGGTCGCCAACGAGGGCGTGGCGGTCGTGATGGTGTGCTCCCGCGAGCAGAAGACCGCGGCGGCCCCGACCAAGGACGAGGTCAGCGAGCGGCTGCTGCAGGAGCGGGTGGAGCTCACGTCCCGGCAGCTGCAGCGGGACCTGCGGCGCCGGGCGGTGATGGACGAGCGGTCGTAAGCCTGGAGCTTCCGCCGCTTCGTCCCGAGCTTCCGCCGCTTCGTGACGTTATTGCGCGCCATGGGCTTGGGGCGCGGAAGAAGCTGGGCCAGCATTTCCTCCTGGATGCGAACCTCACGGGGCGGATCGCCCGGCAGGCCGGCGACCTCGATGGCCGGCATGTGGTCGAGGTCGGGCCCGGTCCCGGCGGCCTGACCCGCGCGCTGCTGGACACCCCGGCGGCCAGCGTGCTGGCGGTCGAAGTCGACGCCCGCGCGATCGAGGCGCTGGCGGAACTGGAGGCCGTGCATCCCGGGCGGCTGCGCGTGCTGGCGGCGGACGCGACGCGGACCGACCTCGCGGCGCTGGCCCGCGCACCCCGGCAGCTGGTTGCCAACCTGCCCTACAACGTCGCGACCCCGCTGCTGATCGGCTGGCTGCGGCAGGCGGCGGCGTGGGAGCGCATGACGCTGATGTTCCAGCTGGAGGTCGCCGAGCGCATCGCCGCCGCGCCGGATACCCCGGCCTATGGGCGGCTGTCCGTGCTGGCGCAGTGGACCTGCCGGGCGGCATTGCTGATGCGCCTGCCGCCGGCCGCGTTCGTGCCACCGCCGAAGGTGTGGTCGGCCGTGGTGGGGCTGGTGCCGCATCCTGCGCAGCCGCCGCCCGCGCTGTTCGCCGCCATGGAGCGGCTGACCGCGGCGGCGTTCGGGCAGCGGCGCAAGATGCTGCGGGGCTCGCTACGGGCGCTGGGCGGCGAGGCGCTGCTGGAGCGGGCCGGCATTGCGCCGGAGCGGCGGGCGGAGACGCTGGATATCGCGGAGTTCGACCGGCTGGCGCGGCTTACGGCCTGATTTTCCCGGCGGCTGGACGGGTAGGGCAAATGTCACGGAATTTTGTTCCGATGGCAAACCAATCTTAACGGGACTGGATGCTATGATCCTGCTAAGTAGTTCGCTGTGGGACAGGTCGCCGGCTCAGTGGCGGAGCGGGCCAAGCACCCCACGACAAGCAGGATGGCCATGACGGGCGTTGAAGGCTGGAAAATTGGCCAAGGGTTTCCCGAGAGCGCACCGTTGCACCGCCAGCTGGCGTGGTTCGCGGGCGCGTTGCTCGCGGCATGCATGGTGGTGGAGCTGCTGCCCCGGACCGACGGCGAGCGCTACCGGGCGAAGCCCGCCGCGCGCCGCCCGGCCGCGCGCGGCATGCCGGAGCCCACGGACACGATGCTGCTGGAGCGGGACCTGCGCCTGGCGCTGGAGCTGGAGCTGGAGCTGGAGCAGTTCGAGCTGATGTATCAGCCGATCTTCGACATCAAGACCGGCATCCCGGTGGCGGTCGAGGCGCTGCTGCGCTGGCGCCACCCGGCCCGCGGCTTGGTGCCGCCGTCGGTGTTCGTCCCGCTGGCTGAACGGTTGGGCCTGATCGAGAAGCTCGGTCGCTGGGTGATGCACACGGCGTGCACCGAGGCGGCGACCTGGGCCACGCCGGTGCGGCTCGCGATCAACCTGTCGCCCGCGCAGTTCAGCCGCGGCGACCTGGAGCACCAGGTGATCGAGACGCTGCACCGCTCGGGCTTCGCGTCCGACCGGCTGGACCTTGAGGTGACGGAGGGCGTGCTGCTGGAGCATTCGCAGCCGGTGCTGGCATCGATATTGTCGCTGCGGACGCTTGGGGTCCGCCTGGCGCTCGACGAGTTCGGCCAGCCGGGCGCCTCCTTGGGCCACTTGCGGGACTTTGCGTTCCAGCAGATCAAGATCGGCCGGTCGTTCGTCGCATCGATGCTCACCGACCCCGGCGCGATGGCGACTGTACGCCGGGTGCTGGCCCTGGCGGCGGACATGCAGCTCGACGTGGTGGCCTTGGGGGTAGAGACCCAGGCGCAACTCGACCTGCTGACGCATTTGGGCTGTGCCCAGGTGCAGGGCACCTTGCTTGGCGCCCCGCTATCGCCGGAGCGGACGCGGGAATATCTCTGGCAGGTGATCCGGCGTAGCGACGGGGGCTCGGTGGCGCTGGGCATGGACTGACCGCAGCTTGGGCTAGCCGTAGCTTGGGCTAGCCGTAGCTTGGGGCGGTAGTGCCGGGGACAGGCATCCGGGACGTGGCTGCTTTCTAAGCAGCCGACGCGGGCGCCTGCATGTCGCTGTCCCTGAAATAGCGGCGGCTCAAGTAGGTGACGATGTCGCCAAGAGTGCCGAAGCGCTCGACCACGTCGTCCTGGAATTCGATATTGAAGACCTCCTCAAGGCGGATCGCCAGCTTGAGGCGGCCCAACCGGCCGAGCGCCAAGTCGTCCACCAGCCGGGTTGCCCCTGAGAGCCCAGGAACCTCGATGTACACCGCCTGCTTGACGGCGAGGGCCACCTTATCGAAGACGGAGCTGTTGAACGCGGACTGCATTGGAGATCCCTCACTCACGATTTCGTGAGGACATCACATCACGAAATCGTGTGCAAGGCAATTCTAACACGAAGCCGAAACGTGATGAGGAGGCAACGAAGGCAGGCCGCCGCGCTGGGCCTACCCCTCCTCCCGCTGCGCCAGCCGCTCGTCCTTGCGCGCGGACCCGGCGCTGCTCCCGACCCAGTAGCCCACCACATTCGTCGCCATCGCGGCCAGGGTGCCCAGCAGCACGTTCAGCATCGCATACGTGCTCTTCGCCGAACCCGGCGGCAGCAGCAGCATCAGCCGGTCGCACTCCCCCGCCGCCACCCCCTCCAGCTCCCGGATCATCAACCGGTGGTGCCGCGCCGGAACCTGCCCCTGCGCCGCCAACGCCAGCATCGCCCACTCAGTCAAACAGGTCCGCACCCCCGTCCGCAGCGCCCGCTCGGCCTCGAGCGACAAAATCGTCCAGTTCGTCATCGCTCACCTGCGCCAGTTCGGTGGAGGGACGCGCCGCCGGCACCTTCGGGTGCACGTACGGCGCGGCAACCTTGGCCAGCGCCACCGCGCCGTCCTCGTCTCCGTCCCGCCATTTCCGGCGCATGACGGTCAGCATGACGTGCAACGGCGAAGCCTCGACCATAGGCCGAACTCCTTTAAGAATGATGAATGATCCAAACCGCTCGCCTGCGCCTGCGCGCGCCGCGCCCCGACGACGCCGAGCCCCTCGCGGCCCTGATGACCCCGGCCGTCAGCCGATGGGTCGCCCGCTGGCCCGTCCCGTTCACCCCCGAAATGGCCCAGGCCCGCATCGCCGAAGCCCTGGAAGCCATGGCCCAAGGCCGCGCCCTGACCCACGTCATCGAGCACCAGGCCAAGCCAGCCGGCTGGATCAGCGGCGGATGCCGACCCGGCACGCAACGAGGCCACTTCGGCTATTGGCTCGGCGAGCCCCACCACGGCCAGGCGCTCATGCAGGAAGCCGCCCCGGCCTTCGTCGTCGCCCTCCGCACCCGCTTCGCGCTGCACAGCATCGAAGCCGCTTGCCAACCCGGCAACCACGGCAGCGCCAAGGTCCTGGCCGTCTGCGGCCTGCACCGCACCGGCGCCCGCACGGAGCACGTCCCCGCCCGCAACCGCGACGAGCTGGTCGATATCTGGGAATGCGTCTGGACCGGACCGCCCAGCAGCCTATCTCCCTGACTACCCTAAACCGGGGCAACCAGTCAAGGACTATTTACCCAATTATCCCTTTGACATAGCAGATGAGAAAATCCTATGACAGACGTGCGTGACAGGTCGGCAGAGGTTGAGATTACAGATGAGATGATAGAGGCCGGCGAGGACGAGTTTACGGGCTATGATTCTCGCGTCGACGACCGAAAGGAAGTCGTGCGCAAAATATTTGAAGTAATGTACGCTCTTTTATGGCACCCTAAGGCAGAAAAGGCTTTGACGTGTGAATAGACATTGCATCGGCCAGCTTTTGCTCTGGGGAGCGGTTCTGTAACAGAGCGTCGGTCAGTTCTTGCTTGTTGATGCACTCTTGCTGATAGACCATGAGCGCCAGGATCATGGCGACGGACGACTCTATGTACTGTGACCGTGCAGTGGCCCCGGCATCTGGGATGTGATGTAAACCCAAATGCGGCATATCCTTATAGACTTCGATAACCCGCAAGCGCTTACAAGCAACGACAATCTCCGGGGTACCGAAATCCACGGGTGTTGGGGTGTGAGCGAACAGGTTCCGAATTTTTGTGACCTCAATGAGATTGTCCCGTGTCACCCTTCCAAACATGCCGATTGCGTAAGCCACTCTGGTTTTGGAGCTAAGCGAGCTAATCGGGCCGGGATACTCAAACAGCTCATTGACCTCCGACTTGCTCAGGTTCTTCACCAGATTGAGATTGATTGCCTTTTCAAGGTGCCGATCCAGCCAAGCGCTCACGATCAGAGCGGCTGTCGTGTCAGCCCCTTGGTTGATATCGTTCCACGCTGCCTCCAACTCTTTACCCTCAGGAAGGGTGCTCATGATCTGATTGAATGAGCGCAAGTTGGACGTGGGAGTGGAAGATGACACAATCGGATACCTACAGCGACGAGGAAGCCACCCGCCGCCGCGACGAGGCGCTACGACGTGCGCTCAACACACCGCCGCAGCCCAAACTTACCGCAAATTCAAAGAGGGTAAAGCCTATCTCCCAGAAGCCCTGGCAGGCCGTGGATCACGACGGGTGATACGCTTTCGGCCTGAAGTCCGTTAGAAATCAGGCAATGGTGCTCAACATCATGTCAGCGACTTTTGCCAATCTTGTCCGCCCGCATCGGTTCATCTTGCTTGATGATCCATATAACCAGCCGGACGAAGGGCGCTTTATGCAGTTCCGCCTAACCTATGAGGGTCTTCTTCTCGCCACTCAGAGAGACCCTCTCAGCGGTCAGCAAGATAAAAGAGCTAATCATAAGCACGACATTCGCGAAGCCTTTCACGTTCAGCTCAAGCACCTCTGGGAGATCGTACCGCACCTCAAAAACGGCGGTAGAAGCGGGCCGGGCACCATAACATTCGGCGGAGACAATCCGCTTCCCCGAGACATGACCTCTGTTTCAGCAAGGCACAGCCTTTACGGATGGAACTTCGTTCCTCTTGTTACCCAGGACCTCAATTTACTTTGCGGCTTGGACGTTCTTTTTCTCCGCCCAGACCGACCTGGGGTGGTTCTCAGGTCCGGCGACATTGATAATAGGCTAAAGACGCTCTTTGATGCGCTTCGGGTTCCAGATGCAAACGAGAACTACCATCAAAGAGTCTGTGGACAGGATGACCGACCGTTCTTCTGCCTGTTAGAGGACGACAGGCTGATTACCAAAGTCTCTGTCGAGACAGATCAGCTACTGCAATTTGTAACACCGCAGCAGGACATGAACGAAGTGCGGTTAGTAATCACCGTGACACTTCGCCCCTATGAAATGCATCTTGGAAACTTGCAATTCGGCTAATCATTGTCTGACAGACCATGCTGCCTCAACCACCGCTGGAAAGCGCGGGCAAGCTGACGAGGCGTCTTAGGCTGAACGAGGTTGACGGTAGGTCAGCCGCTTGCCCGCCGCACCCTTAACCGCGATAGCGGCACGCTGAGTATCGTCCACGCCCAGTTTGATCCGGTTATTGTAGCGGAAGGCGAATTCGTTGAGGTAGCGCTGAAAGTGCTGTTCGCTGCAATGCTGGTAGTTGCCGTTCAAGCCGCGCTTGAAGATGCCGAAGAAACCCTCGATCGAATTGGTGGTCACGTCGCCGCGAGCGTATTCCTTGGCACCGTGATTAACGGTCTCATGCATGGCGAACTCCGCGCCAGTCTTGGGATAGAGGTTGCTTTCGTCTGTATGCAGCCGGCTCTTGCGGTCAGCATTCCGCACAAGAATGTCGCGAACATTATGTGCTGTCACGCGCTCCTTGAGATGAGCTACGCGAACCTCGCCGCCGCGCTCGACCAGGCCGATGATTGTGCGTTTCTCGTTCTTCTTGCCCTTCTTGATGTAAGGACGGCCGCGACGGTGCGGGCTGGGAACCGGCGTCTCCCTTTTGCCGTGGTATGCCTCATCGGCCTCCACGATCTTGCCTTCGCCGCCGAGCGGTGCGGGGTTCGGATCGGTCATCGCCTCGCGGATACGATGCGACATAAACCAAGCGGTTTTATAGGTCAGGTCCAACATGCGGCTAAGCTGCTTTGACGACATGCCTTTCTTAGAAGCCGCTAGTAGGTGGAAGCCAAGAACCCACTTGTGCAATGGGATGTGGCTCCGCTCCATGACGGTGCCGACCGTAACCGTGAAATGGCCCCGGCAAGCGTTGCACTGATGCAAGCCTTCCCGTGTGCTCGTGCCCTGGAACCGGGTGATGCCAATGGTTGAACCGCAATGGGGGCAGTTCGGACCATGCGGCCAGCGCAGTTTCTCAAGATGGGCACGGG
>JAABUT010003465.1_pt1 | contig 13519 bp, 17 predicted proteins | sample 5559281 | NCBI WGS metagenome assembly JAABUT01 (sample SAMN10711880, study PRJNA513359) | rock metagenome | isolation source: Antarctica rocks | place: Antarctica: Victoria Land, Ricker Hills nord | collected 2016-01-04
GTACATCTCAGTTTGCAGAGCGCTAAACCTATTGGGGCTAGCGCCTCTTCTTCACCTCCAATTCCAACCACATCCACAACATCACTAAGGTAGGGGTTGTCTATCCTTCTGAGTTCCTGATCTAATGAAGGTATAAAACATTAGATGCTGAACATGTGTATACTCGTATTCCGCGAGGCTACTAATACTAGCATGCTGCAAACTGGGTGAATGCAAGTACGTCATCTGGTTTTGAAATACCTAAGTAGGCAAGATTCAAATCATGAAATAACTCCCGAGATCGACGGAAAGTACATGTATCAGGCGAAAGGCAAATAATGCAACTAGGCCGTAGGACTGGAATGACGATACTGCGCTGGGAGAATGATCTGCATAATCGGACACTGCAGTAAGAAACCCCCTATAACGATATTCCACATAACGATCACCTCTTAGTAACGATATACGTTCTAAGACCACTAGGGACTATTCAATATGTATGCCCGCCATTCATATAACGATATCCTCCTGGTAACAATGTAGTCAGGTGAGCATTCAGACATCGTTATAACCAAATGCTACTCACTCTTTTGAAGGACGCTGGCAGCGCCTATGCGTGGTGCGTCCTCAATTAATCCTGTAGCAGCGCAGGCACCGCAAAGTCCACCGGGCAAGCGTTATAGGCGATCATAAACGTATCAGCCGTAGGCGTTTTATTTGCCTCTTGTTATTCCGACTGAACATCGTTACCATTATCAGGCGTATAATTGGTTAAATTGATCATTCTTTTCTTGAAAACGTGAGCATCTCCACTATTTCCGAAGAGGGTACAACATGGGTCAAAGAATTGTACTTCGCCATGCGGGCTTGTCTTCAATACCCAACCTCCGCCTGACAGTCCTTGGAATCGATAATTAGCACCGCGTATGCCCTACAGAGGTGGCCACCTCCCGATAAGATAGCAGTAGACCATAACGCTTTACGCTGGGTGCAACATTGAACATCGGGTTCGCTACTTTGGCACTGGCTTATCCCTAATACTAAGCTCCCAGGGCATCTTGTCGAAAACATGTCTTCATATAACTGAATCCCACATTATCAATAACTTCCTTCGGAACTTGTTAATGCGGGATCTTATCAACTCGCGGTTACGATCGTGGATCGACGTCCAGTATCCAATCACGGTTCGGCGCCCAGTCGAGATATAGATACCTCACAAAGTTTCGAATCTGTGATGTAGGGGCCCCGCCATTCTTCAGTCCGGAGCCAGTCTCCGCTCCAGCTTGATTTGACAGCGCGTTGAGGTGGTCTTCAATAGCGGGAATGGAGATAGGGATTTTGATCCGCAAGATCTTGGCTCGAGTCTCCAATCTTGGTGATACGGTCCTTGGTTGTGACGATAGACATGGTGGGCCAAAGCGTTCGTAAGAATCGCGATAACACTCTTCTTCAAGCAGCACTCAGCTATTATTCAAGACGTCTGGGACTTCGATCTTAGCGCAATCGATAGAAAGCTTGTATAGCGCTTCTGGCCAGAATCGGAGGTAATGGAACCATGGATCTGGAACGCGTGACCTTAGCCAGATGTCAGGAACTGAAGTGGTATTGATTAGGGACACCTCTGCATAAGGCTCTTCGCTGGCAGGGATTTTGCAGAGCTCCCATTCCCCCATATTGATGAGATCCTCCATGATAACTTGGCCTTGTAACGAACGTATTAGGATGTCAATCTCTTCCTGTGCTAGGCTGTTGACACCACTCCATGTCATCGTGAGAGTGCTAACTAGATTGAATGGGTGTTTGTGCCGTCTGAAAATATCCAGAGTTCCATCCAAATATCTGGGACAAATTGGCAACTCAGGTGTTATGAACTCCGCCTCGATCTCATCGATACTCTGGGGAGCAAACACAGGCACTGATGTCGCCATTGGTCTCACGACGGCGTACGTGAACCAATTGGTGACTATACCGTCAAGCACACACTAGCGCTAAGTGGCGTGAGTCCTTGGCAGAACGGCCCTCGGGTGTAGTGATTGTTGATGATTAGAGGCCAGTCGTGAGTTGAATATAGGGGTTTGACTGCGTAGGTGCACTGATATCCGGTTAGACCGCTAAATCGTTCAAAGGAGAATATAGTGCGGGTTTTCAACAGACTTGTCTTGGAAATCTCTAGTCAATGTTGACGACGATCAATGTTACGTCTGATTTACAAACAGTCTTCTTGTTAAATGATCTTTGATAAATGCCTTGAAATAATTTGCAAGATGCAATGACATCAATTATACTGATTTATACGATTTTTGCTCTTGCTATCACTACTCATGGCCGCCGCTACTCATCAACCCCTCCGCCAAGACTCACATCAATACTCCTATTACCAGACGACGAAGCACCCCCTCCCGCCCCCTTCCCCAGTCCCTATAGTACGCTACATGCTCCCCCACCCCTATTCCACACAATCCCCCATCCGCCATTTACTTGTATCTTATCGCCTCTTAAAGCCCAACATCGTCTCAATTACCTTTCCTTCCCATAAACTAACAAATTTGCTAAGTGGTGGAATGAATTGAATACTTTCAAATCGCAAGTGCGCGGGTTTTGGTGGTGATTAGGGGAGGAAAGGGAAGGGAAGGGATGGGAGGGGATATGGGGGATATGAGGTTATAGTTGAGGGTAGGGGTTTAGTTGAGAGGCATTTAGCGGGATGTTGGGAAGAAGTTCGCGGATAAGGGGAAGGGGGGTTTTGGGACGACGAAGGCGGATAAGAGACGTTCCGGAAGATTTGAACGGGAAGATATATCGAGGAGATGAAAACCTGACGGGGAGTATTATTAAAGACAAGAAAACACATAATGTTCTTAAAGTAGGGGAAGTATGAAATTAAAAACGTGAACGAGTACGAGAAATCCTTGCAGAGGATTCCCCAAGAGAGGAAGTCGGAGGATCACTTACCATGGCGCTAAGCTCTCTTCATTCGATGCAGGTATCTTGACTGTCTCGTCTGAAAACACCCACCTCCCCTCTTCGTTTCCTATAACCCCCTTTTACAATCTCTAGCCCTACCTAGACCTTCCCTCGACGAACTGTGGATAAGCCATCAAACCTACTCGGGTTCACCGCGGCTTTGACTAGAGTCGGATGTGATGGTTCAAGAACGGTAGGGGTTTGGAACTAGAGAGAAGGGGGGGGGAAGGATATGGCGAGCGAGAAGAGAAGAAGGCGGTGGGGTTGTAGGTGGGAGATTTAGAGTTGGCTCTGTAGAGCTGCTGCGTAGCTGCTTAAGCGTCCTGGTTCTTAAACGCAGGAGATTGAATCTATCCGCGAATGTTGGTGTTGGGGTTCGGAATTCCGGAGATGGAGATAGAGTAGAGAGATGTGTGAGGATTAGACTAATTTAGAAAGGAGGGTTTGTTGAGATTCGATTGAAGGTGCAAGATTGTTGAAAACGAGGTTGAGCCTCGCACCATTGAATCTGATCGCGGTATGGGATCAAGATACGCTGTTATGACTGTCTGAGGATCAATATAAACCTCAGGTCTCTCACGCTTTTATAGTTCTCCAATCTGACTACTTCCCACCGTCCCCAATCCACTCACTCACTCACTCACTCCTCACCTTAGGCGGCCTCACCTTCCCCACATCATCCAAATGCACCGCATTCTTCAACAACGCAACATCTCCTGGCCCCATCCTCGTGCTATACTTCTGCTCGCCCCCAAACTCAAACAACATGCTCATCGGAAAGCCGACCTCAAACGGCACTGCCGCTTCAATCTCGTCAATCTCTTCGTCGCTTAGTTCGATACTTAGTGCCTCGATGTTGCCTTTTAGATGCTCGATCTTGCGCCCGCCGACGATGGGGAAAACGTAGGGGGCTTTGTGCATGACGTAGGCGAGGGCGATGGAGGTGACGGCCGTAGAGTGCGAATCCGCGAGTTTCTCGAGCGCGGCAGAGACGGTCCGGACCTTTTCCGTCGGACCGCCCATTTTGCGGCCTTCATTTTTCTCCTGTTCGAATGCTTCTGCGGTTCGGAAATTGCCCCGCCCCAGAGCGCCCCATGGTGCCAAGGCCATGCCTTCAGCTTCGCACATGGGCAAGATGTCTCGCTCAAAGTCGCGCATGGCGGCGCTCCAGTGGCCTTGGTAGACGCTGAATTGGGTGAGGCCATGGTCGCGGGCGTATTGATTCGCTTTGCTGACGATCCAGGCTGGGGTATCGCTGATGCCGAGGTAGAGAACTTTTCCAGCAGCGACGACGTGGTGGAGGGATTGCATGAGTTCGGGAATCGAGGTGGAAAAGTCCCACCAGTGGATGTAGAGGAGGTCGATGTAGTCTGTTTGGAGTTTCTTCAGACTCGCTTCGAGGGAGACTTTTAAGCTTTTGGAATGGTTGCCCTGATAGTTCGCCTTAATGCCCTTTGGGCCGGCTGGGAACGCCGTCGTGAATTTTGTCGCGAGGACTATCTCATCTCGGTTCTTGCAGGCAGCCATCCATTCACCGATCCAGGTCTCGCTCTCTTCAGCCTGGTAGTTGTTTGCTGTGTCAATGAAGTTGCCACCTGACATACCTCCGTTAGCAGTGCAATTCAGGATGATATGTCTGGCACCAACTAGGCTTATGTTTGGGAGCTCACCATTTTCGTAAAAGCAATCGAGGATTTCAAAAGACGACTTTTTATCGCATTCGCCCATGAAAGCTTTCCCGGCGTCGCCGAAGTTCATGGCACCGAGACATAAGGGAGAGACCCGGACGCCAGCGGTGGGCGCGAGGATGCGGAGATAGCCAAGGTTGCTCTTAGGCTTGGGGGCTGGCTGGAAAGCCATTGTGACTGAGGACGGTGTGGATTATCTGAAAAGATATCTGAGCTTCTTGGGAGGAGTCAATGGGTCAATGGGACTGACTGTATTTCTAAAGGCTTGAGATTAAACAAACATGAACAGTGGGAAATTGCACTTCTTGTAGCCAGCAGTCGGGACATACAACCGACGGATTTAAGATAAAGTCCGACAGAACACAGTACGCTTTGATGACTTTTGGATGTACCGAAAAGCGAAAGAATGGCGATGCATTGCTTGGTAGGCCCGAGTGGTGCGGGAGTAGTAGTCGAGAATGATCAGCAATCATGGTCGTTGGGCAAAACTGCTGTATCCCGGGACCGGAGTTTGGATGGATCCATGAAGGACAAGTCTGAGGGATCACGGAGCTCTGCCTGATAAAGGTTGAGCCCAGCTAGAAGAGACAGCGATTCGGTAGACGACAGCGCAACACTATTGAGCAACAAAAGAGATGGTCGACGAATTGACAAGGTAATAGATGAGGAGGTTGAGGGAACCACCAGGGGGTGGAGAACTCGGTACAGCCGATCATGCAAACACCTACACAGCGGGGAGTTGGACTAGGTAGATACTTTACGCCGCGAACATGCTCCCCGCTCCGTCATCTTCTCGTTGCCTCGCCATTGAAGCGGAATACATAGGAGAACAAGCAGAAGAACAAGACAAAAACAAGAACAAGAACAAGGACAATGGGACGCACTGAACACGCCTTCGACGTTGCCTCGGCAAGAGCAAAGTTCCCCGCCTTGAACCAGAAGCAGATCTATCTCGACAATGCCGGAGGAAGCCAAGTTCTAGGCACTGTCATCGACTCGTAGGTGCCAGCCTTGTTTGTCCGTTCTTCATCCACTACCTTCAAGGACATCTTACCGATCTGATAGCATCACCGAATACCTCAAGTCAACCAATGTACAACTGGGTGCGTCATACAATGTCGCTCAGCAGAGCACGGATCAATTCGATGCGGGCATGGAAGCCGCGGCAACCTATATGAATGCTGGTGTTGATGATATTGGTATTGACTCCGTACCTCCATTAAATCTGGTAATGCTAATATCCATCGTACAATCAGCAATTGGACCATCTACAACCCAATTATTCTCCAATCTCGCTCAAGCCCTCGAGTTTCCCCCAAACTCCGAGATTGTCATCTCTTCTATCGACCATGAGGCCAACATCTCTCCATGGGTTCGTGCTGCCAAGGCCCGTGGACTCACTTTTAAGTGGTGGACTCCTTTCAATGGCTTGACCCTCACAGCGGAAAACCTTCGGCCTTTAATGTCGGATAAGACAAAGCTTGTGGCTTGCACACATACGAGTAATGTACTCGGAACAATACATGATATCAAGGCAATCGCAGATGAGGTACACAAGGTTCATGGGGCAATGCTCTGTGTCGATGGCGTGGCATTCGCGCCACATAGAGAAGTGGATGTGAAGGCTTTGGATGTGGACTTTTATTCATTCTCGTGGTACAAAGTAGGTGGATTTATAACCTCTTCCATGGGCAGCAGCAGCTAACGAATCCACAGGTGTACGGTCCCCACATTGCAGTTCTGTACGCCTCACCAACCGCTCGAACCCAAGTCCAGTCACTAGGCCACTATTTCCATACTCCTGCGAAATCTCTCGAGACCAAGCTCGGGCTTGCAGCCTCGAGCTACGAGCTTGTCGCGTCAATCCCCTCTATACTTGCCTATTTCGGTCCTGATCGCAAGGAGATCTGGGGAGCAATCACGTTGCACGAACAAAAGTTACAAGCTGTTCTTTTGGACTACCTCAGATCAAGAAAAGATGTTAGAATCCACGGGGAAAAGTCTGATAGTTCAGACTTGAGGGTTCCGGTAGTGAGTTTCAATGTTGAAGGAAGAAGTTCAAGAGAAATCGTTGAAGAGGTAGAGAAATGTTCAGATTTCGGAATACGCTGGGGTCATTTCTATTCTAAGCGGATGGTTGATGATCTGCTGGACTTGAAGGTAGATGGTGTGGTCAGAGTGAGCATGCTACATTACAATACCGGTTAGTACGGATTTTATGCCCCATGTTATGTTCCGACGCTCTTTGAGGCATACCGGCTAATGCGCACTTTCCAGAGGATGAGATACAACATTTAGTGAAGGTTTTCCAACAAGTACTAGCCTAACTTAGGTTCAAGATCGAATACTGATCTAATTACATGTTTGATGGGGAAACCAGATGAGATCAATCCTTTGACATTTAGAGTTCCTAATTTTTGTACGAGGGATTTAATTCCAGATACGCCTTTGAAGTCTGATTTCCGCTCCTTTCTATTCGGGCATTTGATGTTATGCACAGCTCCTACTGCTATTCTTTGGAGCGAGGATAGCGTCAAGTAGACGCTACTAATATCTTCTTTCGGTTTTCAGATAGTCAACCTGCTTCATGACTTGATCCCAAACAATTTCACCTACTTTGTTGAGTTTGTCGCATTCGTTATCCGCAGCATCCATTCTCATTCTTTCAACATTGATATCCGAAGGTAATCCGAACAAGAAGGCTTGATGCCACTTGAGCAATCCCAAGAGAGCAGTATCCACCAAATGTTATTGGTCATCATTGCTTTTCTCCATCAGATACAATCGCAACGTTTCCACCATCGCCGAAGAACAGGACCTGTCCAGAAACACCAGGAGATCCCTTACAAAAAGAATCTATGGAGAACTGCAAACGACACGCCTCCGCTCAAAACACAGCCGCCCCATATGGCATCTCCCAAAAACAAGCCTTCCAAGCTCCCCCAGCCACCAGTACAAACCCATACCATAATACACAAACACCTCCCCTCACACCCACCCAACCCCTCCGAGACACCATCGTTCCCCCACACAACACCGCCTCCCAACCCTAACCACCGCCCCTCCTTCTCACAAACACAACCTCCCTCCACCCAACCCCCTCCCAAGAAGCAAAACCCAACCCCCCACCATCCCGCACCCCGCACCACGAAGCTATCAATTCCCTCTCCGCCGCCAACGAGCCGGTTTCCAAGATGATCTGGAGCCCGGAAGTAGCTTCGAAGGTATCGGTGGGATAAGAGTGGGGTGGTTGCTGGCATAGCCACCCGCTGGTAGTGGCCGGGCCAACTCACTCGTGTGAACGTCGTACGTAAGAACTGAAATCTGCCAGAGCGGGGGGGGGAGAAGAGCAGCGACGAATAGTAGTGATTTAATAGTTAGCTAACTGTGATGGTAGGTGGCGGGTTGAGTAGGCCGGCCGAGGAGAGGAGGGGGAGGGGAGGAGGTGGGGAGAGGCTGGGGGGTGAGAAGGGGAGGGTTGATAGTTGAGGGAAAGGGGGAGGGGAAGGCGGGGGAAGGGTTAATTCTGATCCGAGACTCTTCTTTGCTGAGGCAGCTTTCGTTTTTTCTACAACCGCTTTCCTTCTACAACTTCATCTTCTTCTACAACTCCACTTCCTTCTACAAACATCCTTTCCTTCAGTTGTTTCTCTTCTTCAACACCTTTCGATCCTTCAATTCTCGTGCTCCCTTTCAGTCGTCTTCTTTTTTTTTCCATTTTTCGCTCTTTGGGTCTTAAGTTTTTGTTGTCATGTCAGATTCTCAATTTCTTGAGATTATACTTTATCGTTCTTTGCCGGGTTTGTTTGAGATTTTTCGTTTGATATGTTTTGTATGTATCATTTTGTTTTTTTTATCGATATTTGTATATTAATATTTCATACGTCAACTTCAGAGGTATTGTAATAACTTGATAGGTTTGAGATATTTAATTGTGAATGATTGTTTTTTTGAGATTTAGATTGAAGTTAACATTTAAAGATAAAAAATTATCGAAATTATGAGTTAATGATGTGTTTGAGGGTTGAATACGAGCAAAGGAAGAATTATAAGAGGGTGAGACAGAATAGAAGGAAGGGTAAGGAACTAGGAGGGGCGGGGGAGAGTGTTTTTGGTGGGAGGCGGATAGGGGAGGGAGAGGAGACCAAATTATTTTTGGGAATGATGATAGGAGGAGGGAGGTTGGAAACGGAAGAGATTAGAAATATGAGGTTTATAGTATGCACTTGAATCTATGCGCTATGCTCTATAGTCTTGATCTCCATCTAGAACAAAAGCCAGACGCCATCACCCAGTTTCTAGAGATCTCTAGTCTTACACCACCCCCACGGTCTTCCGTCCCGACCTTTCGTGGGGTTTGCAAGACATGCTCTTCTCCTGGTGCGGTCTTGAAAAGTAAAAAAACCCTCCGATCAGGAATTTATTGGAATATCCGAGCGGCTTCTATCACATAGACGTCTATTCTCTCTTTTCCCTCAATCCGGCCCTCACAGCTTCGCTCTCAGTTGCTTGTTCTCCTCAGCCAACGGCTCCGCTTCTTTCCCAGCCTGTCCCACTTTCCCAGGCTTCCCTTTCTTCTTCGGCGCACTGACATAGCCCCCCTTTTCGTTATCCACATTCGTAACCCCCCCTTCGCTATCCCTCTGTATCCCCAATTCAAGCAATTTCGCAAAAACCTTTGCGAAATCCACAAAAAACGTTTCCTTATCCTCGGCGTACTTGTGCACCCAGGGCCGGAAACTGGGGTCGGAGAGGAGGGCGAGGTCGGTGGGCAGCATCATCAGTTCGGCGTCAAGGTCTTCGTCGTAGTGGGTGAATTGGCGGACGCCGTTGGCGAGGGTGGTGGGGCGCCATGAGAGGGAGGTCATGAGTTTGTAGTAGGTGTTTGTGAAGCGGGTGGGGTTGTGGACCCACGCGCCGTTGAAGCCTCTGCGTTGCGGATCAGTATTCCAGATTCAGGGATAAATGGGGGGCGTGGGCTGGAGGAAACATACGATCGGTCGCTATGACACCGTCCAAGGTTATGTGCACCTGACAAGGCCACAATCTCTTGGTCGTTGAAGCCCATTCTGTAAAATATAAACCGCAGATGATCCGCTCCCTGCGCTCCATCCGGCAGCCTTCCCCGCGACGGCAGCTTCGAGTCGTCCACATAGTCTGTTCTTCCACCTTTCCACTCGATGTCTGGCCCACCCGTTTCCTTTATTGCCACGACGCCGGCTAAGGTCCATAGATCGGCGTAGGTGATCCAGCTGTGCTTTGCTTTTACGGGTTCGAGAAAAACGCGGGCGTGTTGGAGACCGGCGTTGGCGGGGTCGCCACCTTCGGCCTCATAGCGCATTCCAGCGCCGTTGGAGCCGCCAGTGTCTGTCTCTTCATCGTAGGTTCCTGAGGAATGCCTGGGAGGGGTATCGTGTCAGTAACTCTAGGAATTTCTAGGCCGATGCAATGAAATATTCAAGGCAGACAACAAAGCGACCGAGCGAAGGCAAATGGGAAAGCGGGGCCGTGTATGCCTCATGACGTCCGTATAATCTTCCTAGATTGATGGGGGAATCATACCAAGCAAGGCGTACGAGTACAGGCCCCGCACTGCCATCATCGTACTCAGGCTGATGCAGCAGTGCCACTATATCCTCGCGAACAGCATCGAAGTCTCCAGGCTTGCTCATAGTCAGTATAATATATCGCAAGGAGTATTGGGCAAAGAAATTGTAGTAGAATGGAAGAGAAATACCCAGGATGTTTGAGCCTGATATCCTTCCAGAGATCAAACCTCGGCAAGAGCAGGGCGGCGGAAAGAAGATCTCCAAGCGGAATGCTAAGGTATGTTGAAGCTTTATCGATGAATCATGTGCAATTTCCGCTGTTGGGAAAATGGTAATGATGTCAAGTTCTGCCGAGGCTGGAGATAAGGGAAGGTTAATGATAGATTAGATTAGATTAGATTATATAAGATTATATAAGATAAGATCTCAACGCTAAATAGACTTTGATAAGTTCGCACGTGGTTCGTTAACAAGACGTTGAACAAAGCTTATCGGTCATTACTGAGACTATCTGTCTGCGTTCTGATTGACGAGTGTAAGACTTAATCACAGCTTGAACTAACTACCTATCTACTTTCCCCATTATGCGACGAGATTAACTTCTTGCTGCAGTAAGTGGGCGACACTTAGTTCAGTAACCGAACATAGAATATCCATATGGACAATCAGCAAGAGCAGATACGCTCCGATAGCAGAGGGAAGTCTCATCGTTGCTACAAGCCTGAAGCCGGATGTGAAGTTCTGCAGCATGTCCGACTGGACCTACCACGACATTCTCTCTTTCAAGCGTTAGCCGATTCATGCGCGCACTCCTCTCCAACGCGGATGGAAACGATCTACCCGCCGTCATCACTCAGGCGACATGATCTAAGGATGTAAACCTTTAGTTCTTAAGGTACCTACCGCCCGCTTTTGTCATCTTTTTCCATGCAAATCCCTATATATTTAGATTTCACAGCCCAAGGCTCTATCGAACCATGTCTGCATTCACCCTTTCCCTCCTCCTACCGTCTCTCCTCCTAGCCTCCGCCCTCCCCCCAACCGCAAACGTCAGTCCCAGTATGACACCCTCGCTCAACAACTTCCCACCCATCTGCTACCCACCCCAACCCTACGTCTACCTAATTGTCCCACCTGACTGCACCGGCGCCTTCGTGGTCCTCGGTAATACGGACCAGTACCACAAATCTCGGAATTGGTCTCTTCCCTACAATCGCGTCTGGGCTTCGCCAACGGGAAAATGTCAGATCAGATTACATCCCGTGAAATTTGAGGCCGAGGACGACTTCTCGCCATCTATGATCGCTGAGAAGGCGGGTCAGGTGTATAAGCGTTGTGTAACTGGAGGAGACCATCTTGGGGGCAAAGTGCCGGTGGGGTTTCGAGAGGTGTTTGAGGTGACAATTACGAATCCGGATGATGGGCCGCCTCGGGCCATACACGGAGATGCTTGATGGAGGCTGGTGGTTGGCGCTTTACTTCTTCTGTTTGCGCTTCAGGTTCTAGAGTGCAATAGAAGCTTGTGGCTCGCTCCACCGCTGGTATTGGTATAATGTAAAAGACATGAGATCGTTCTCAGCTGGCTAAACCCCACTGCTTCGAGGCCCTAGCCGTGCAGGCAATTGAATTCATATCTTATTTGCATGCTCATTCTTTTGTTTAATCAACCAAATACTTGATCCTGCAACAGCAGCGACAATATCGCATACAAGACTTCAGCAGATGTTGGCGCGTTTCAGTTCTAGGCGAAAGGCGCGACAAATGTGGGGTTACATGAGTACCCGCAGGGCTTCCTCAAGCTACGCCCTCGACTGATATTGCCGGACGCAGAAGTGGCAAATTCACCGAGTATGCCTGTTTACTACTATCGCGATAATATGCCCCCCGGGGACAAGTCTGAGCTGCGTGGTATCGCCGAAGAGGCCGCGAAAATCGTCGAGTCCGTGGCAGATCCAGTCAATCTCCTTAGGGGGGGAAATTATGGCGGGTTCAAGGTCAAGGTGGTGCATGTGCGTGTGTAGTGTTTTGGGATCCGTCGCCGAGTGTCTGGAAAGTGATTGAAGGGAAAATTGTGGTGCTTTGTCGTTGATCTTCATAGGTTTTGGGTTGGGTTTCTGAGGTTGGGAGAGTAGGTGGGGCTTCGGAAGATGTCTTCGAACAGTGGCTTGTGCTGAGATATCTTACCAAATTTGCACCAATCTCAAAGTGTAAATCTCGTAACTAGCCCTCTTTTTCAGTGTGGAACCTCACCAACACCCCTCCTCTAATGATCTGAAGCCCTGAACTATAAACATCTTCAGGTGTAGTCTGATCATTAGGTTTCTGATACATATTCGGTAGCAGAAGTATCTGCAGTATTAACGTGATGTCCAGCTTCATCCTTGTTGCCCAGTTTGGAGCCCAACATCGAACCGAGCGGACTCCCCTGTGCTGCGTGTCTGTTTCGAGAAGCTATTTAGCCTTGGGCGTGGGATAATGCAATGTCTATAGACATATGAGAGCAGGAAAAGAGGATGCAACAGGCCTCAAGCTCTGATGAAAGTAAGCACATTTGTTATTCGATGTGCTGACTAGAATGACAATCAAGATGTAGTCAGTGCGACAGACATAGGGATCGTAAGATCTCAAACGAAATCAGTGGTAACATGAGTATAAGGATGTAAATCTATTGAAAAGGGAGCTAAGGTTTTGACGAAAAGGTGCACCAGATTTTTCTGACAGGCACCAGCAGCAAATGTAGGAATTTCATCGGTCTTTACAAATCAATTGATCGGCCAATTGATGCTAATAGCGATCTAGTAACGGTATCGTTGAAGAGACTAGAAACCTGAATACAGTCGACTGGCTGCTAAATCGTGTGGTGGTGCTGGTAAACCAGTACTATTTCCAGAGAAACTGTCAGACGGTTGACGTGTTTTACCGCACATGATTGCTATTGGTGGCAAGAAGCGTGGTTGCAGGATTGATTAATGTTATGGAGACAGTTTTCAAGAACCAAGCCAGAGCTCCATGCTTGCGGATGCAGTAATGCCAGTATGTTACTTATTGCCCTATTTCATGTCGTACTACGGCAGGCGATCTTAGATGACAGGTGCCTAAGAAAATAGAGACAGACGCCTTCTCCTTTGGCGACATCAGGTCAAGAGTTTTGTGGTCATTGTTCTTCAAGCAAGAAGGTCGACAGCTGACGTCCTTGGAGCTTAGTATGAGGGTACGAGGTGGTGCAATAAAGTGTTCGGAATGGCCACCGTACCGCAATTGCACTTTCACGAAAATCAAACGAACACGCAAATAGTCAAATGTGATAATAACAGCACCAATTATACGTAGAATTGTTAG
>JAABUT010003466.1_pt1 | contig 13513 bp, 13 predicted proteins | sample 5559281 | NCBI WGS metagenome assembly JAABUT01 (sample SAMN10711880, study PRJNA513359) | rock metagenome | isolation source: Antarctica rocks | place: Antarctica: Victoria Land, Ricker Hills nord | collected 2016-01-04
TTTCACGTAGTAGTCTTGTGTCATGAGCGGTACAAAACGTATCAATGATGATGGCGACACCGATTCGGTGTTCACCATCCTGGCGCTGGACGGCGGCGGGATCCGCGGGCTGTTCGCCGCCGCTGTGCTCGCGCGTCTGGAGGTCGACCACGGCGTGCGCGTGGTCGACCACTTCGACCTGATCGTCGGCACGTCCACAGGCGCGATCATCGCTCTCGGGCTGGGCGCCGGCATGACGCCGGCGGAGATCGTCGAGCTGTACCTGGCCCGCAAGGACGAGATCTTCCCGCCGGCCCGGCGCCGGATCTGGCGCAAGCCGGCCGCGCTCGTGCGGGCCAAGTACCGCCCCGACGGCCTCGCCGCCGCCGTGGGCGACGCGTTCGGGGATGTGCGGCTGTGCGAGTCGACTGTGCCACTGGTCATTTCGTCCTTCGATCTTGGCCAGCGGGCGGTGCACTTGTTCAAGACCCCGCACCACGAGCGGTTGGTCCGCGACTGGCGGGTGCGGATGTCTGACGTCGCGATGGCCGCGACCGCCGCACCCACTTACTTCCCCGCTTACGAGCTCCCGGACGACCACGCCCGCCTGGTCGACGGCGGCGTGTGGGCGAACAACCCGTCGACCGTCGGCGTCACCGAGGCGGTGTCGCTCATGTGCCAGCGCCTGGGCGACATTCGGCTGCTGAACGTCGGCACGACCAGCTCGACGCAGGTCCGCAGCCGTCGCCTGGACAAGGGCGGGCTGTGGCACTGGGTCCGCTCGCCGAACGTCGTCGACGTGCTGCTGGCCGGGCAGGCGATCGGCGCGTTCAACACCGCGCAGCACCTGATCGGTCCTGACAACGCGTGGCGTCTGGACCCGCCGGCGCCGCCGGAGCTCGTCCAGCTCGACCGGGCCGACGCCCGCGACCTCATCGGCGCCGCCGCCCATCACAGCCGCAAGTTCGGCCCAACGTTCACCGAGCACTTCGCCTCTCACACCCGCCACCTGTACCGCCCACTGCACACCCGGAAGGACCTGGACCGATGACGCGACGAAACGACAACCTCGACAAGGTGCTGGCGCACTCCGCCGAGTCGCTGGACATCAACCTCGACACCTACCAGCTGATCGAAGCCATCTACGGCGGCGTCGCCGAATTCCTCGCGCAGTTCTGGGACCTCGACGACGTCGAGGGCGTCGTCTACCCGCAGGGGTCGGTGCCGCTGGGCACCGTGACGAAGAAGATCTACCGCGACGACCAAGTCGACGTCGACTCCGTCGTGCTGCGCCACCTGGCCACCCACCAGGTCAGCCAGGCTCAGCTCAAGGCCGACGTCGGAGACGGACTCAAGCAGTACCTCAGCACGGACCCGTTCGGCGACCCCGACCTCACCGAGGGCAAGCGCTGCTGGACGCTCACCTACGGCGAACTGAACATGCATCTAGACGCGCTGCCTGCCTTGCCGAACCCGGCGTCGCTGACCGGTACCGGCATCAAGATCACCGACAAGTCGCTGTTCCGGTGGCAGTACTCCGACCCGAAGGCCTTCCGGCAGTGGTTCTTCGACCGGATGGCCGACGAGTACGCGACCCGCCGCGAGGTGCTCGCCAAGCGCATGGACGTCGAGCAGATCCCGCGCCCGATGATTAAGACGACGCTCCAGCAGGCAGTTCAGCTCCTGAAGATCCACCGCGACGTTCACTTCTGCGACAACCCCGACGACAAGCCGGCGTCGATCATCATCACGACCCTTGCAGCGCTGGCGTACTTCAGCGGCGGCGGCCTGTACGAGGTGCTCGAGCAGCTCACCCGCGACATGCCGACCTACATCCAGCGCGAGTCCGGCATGTACGTGCTGCGCAACCCCGTCGAACAGAACGAGAACTTCGCAGACCGCTGGAACGCCCGCCCACGGCGTGCCCGCGCGTTCTTCGACTGGATCGCCCAGGCGGGGACCGACTTTTCCGCTATCGCCCGCGCCGGTGGGCTGCACGGGGCGATCAGCAAGATGGGAGAGGTCCTCGGCCCGCGCCAGGCCACCTACGCCGCCGATAAGTACGGCACCGCCGGCTGGACCGCCGCCCGCTCCGGCACGATGCGGTACGCGCCGACCACCGGCATCATCACCACCGGCACCGCCGCCACCGGGCGGCTGGTCAACCCGAACCACAGCTTCCATGGCGACGTCGACGCGCGGCCGTAGCCGCACCCTGAGCCTGCCGCAGCAGGCTCTCGGGCTCAGGTCACTGTTCCCGGACTCGCACATCACCCTGCGCGGCCGCATGCTGCGGTGGGCCGGTGACCTGCGCCCGACCGAACTGTCGCGGCCATACCGGACGCGGCTCGACTACGAGCTCGGCCAGTACCCGACCGTGAACGTCATCGACCCGCCGATCACCGACGTCTACGACCGCATCCCACACATCTACAACAGCGGCCAGCTGTGCGTGCACGATGCCGACGACTTCACCCCGGCGATGCTGCTGGTCGACACTGTTCTCGCCTGGACAATCGAGTGGCTCTTCTTCTGGGAGCTGTTCCTGGCCACCGACCACTGGTACGGCGACGGACCCGATACCGAGACCGACCACGGTGTTGATCGCGGCATCGACCGGTCTCCAGTGGAGCCGCTGCCGTCGATGCCGCGGCACAACTGACCCGCCCAACCACGGCGTGGTGAGCCCCCGTACGGGGCTGAACGCAACACCATCAGAGAATGGATGCCATGCCCGCACCGTTGCTCGGTGTGCGATGAGCACTCCGAACCGACCGCAGCTCGGGCCCACGCTGCGCACCGCACGCCGCCGCCAGCACATGTCCCTGCGTGACCTGGCGGACCTGATCGGCGTCTCCGTCAACACTCTGTCGCGCGTCGAGCGAGGGCAGATGCCGGACCTGAAGAACTACCAGCGCATCGTCGAGTGGCTCGATGTGCCGGCCGACACGTTCCTCGAGACCGATGAGCATGGCGCGTCCCCCGACACCCTCGACCTGGTCCTGCGGCACTTTCGTTCCGACGCCGCGCTCACCCCGCAAGCGGTGGAGCAGCTCACCTCGACCGTCATGGAGATGTACCGCCGGCTCACCGCGCAGCCGCGGCTGGCGGTCCACATGCGTTCGGGCCGGATGTTCACCCCTGAAGCCGGCTCGCTGCTGGCGCAGATCCTCGGCGACATTCAGGCCACGCTCGAGTCCGAAGAGCAGTCCTGACTGATGAGGCGAGGGTTCAAGGCCGAGGCTGAGCGCCTCGCGACGCGGGCGCGTTCCGAGGCCGGCATGGGCCCGCACGATCGTCTGGACGTCACGCACCTGGCTGAGCACGTCGGGGCGTCCGTCCGCTTGGCCGACGAGCTGACCGACCGGGCCAACCTCGAGAAGCTCGAGGAGATCCAACCCGGAGCGTTCTCCGCAGCGACGTTCGATCTGGGTGGCCGGCTCGTCATCGTCACCAACCCGCTAGCCGAGGAGGTGCGCCGGCGCAGCGACGTCTCCCACGAGGTCGCGCACCTGCTGCTGGAGCACCAGGTGAAGGAGGTGGAGAAGCTCGGGTCGATGTCGTTCTTCACCTGCGACCCCGAAGAGGAGCAAGAAGCGACCTGGCTGGCCGGGTGCCTGCTACTGCCGCGCGACATGCTCGTCAAGGCGTTGAACTCTGGCATGGACGCGGACGCGATCGCCGCGGCGAACACCGTCAGTGTGCAGATGGCGAACTTCCGGATCCGGACCACTGGCGCTCTGGTGCAGGTCCGCCGCCGCCGCTGATCGACGGTCGGTCACCTGTCCCGAACCGCGCCGGCCGGTCAGGACAGCGTCGTGATGATCGCGCGGACCTCGGCGATCCACGAGGCGAGCGTCGTGTCCCGGCAGCCGGCACGGTGTGTACGCGCACTGGGCTGGTAGCTGGTTCGGATAGCGACTTTGCGTCCCGTTCCCGGCTGGGCGCACACGAGCATCGGACGCGCCGACGCCGTCGGTGTGCCGCGCCAGCAGCCCAGGTGAGCGGCGTGCTCGTCGGTCCTCTCCCACCGGCGCTCGACCGACTGGCGCCGCCCGAGCGCGGCGGCGAAGTCGGCCGCCTTCTCGTACCGGTCGCCTGGGGCCAGCGCCATGGCCTTATCGATGCAGTCGCAGACCCGCTTGGGCACGCGCCGGGGCTACGTCGCGCAGCTTGGTGCGGGCCGCGGACGCGGACGCAGCCACGGCGCCAGCCCGGCACATGCCCCGCCATCGGGAGAATGGTCCGGCTGTCTGCTTCCGAATCACCGGGGGGCACATTGGTTTCTCGACCCTCGCCCCGCCACACGGAATCGACCCAGGCCTTTGGCGGAGAAGGGGTTCGGAAGCTGGTGAATTACCCGCTCGGCCGGGTCCAAAACCTGCGTGACCAGCAAGATGCGATACCGGTTGCCACGCGCGGCAGCCTGCGCCGCGCGGACCTCGGACTCACCCATCTCGAACTCGACAAGCGCACTGGGCTCCCCAGTTAGTGCCTTGACCTCGAACATCAGCGTGGTGTTGCTCCAGGCCACCTCAAGGTCGTAGCCGTAACTGTCAGAGGCTTCCGGGTCGCCACTGACAATCGCCGCATACCCCGAACGCCACCGGACCTCGCGGAACTTGTTCACCAGCCAGGCGCGCGCCGCAACCTCGCCCACGATTCCCACGGCAGCTCGCTGGTCCTCGGTCATTCGGCCCATACGGGCCACAACGGTCCGACCGGGTGGTTTGCCTGCGCTGCCGCGCCCGGGTGGCGCCGTGAGTTCGGCCAGCGACGTCCTTCCGCTCTGGGACAGGAACGCCTGGTCCAAAGACTCCAGCGCGGCCTCGGCAATCTGGGCCAAGTTGTCCGTGCCGACGGGCAGTACCGCATCACAGATGCTGATCGTCGCGGCCGCCGGGGTGGGCCGGTTCAACGGCGCCGCGCCACCAGAGGGCCAAGCCCGGTCCGCGTCGGTCAGCACCTGCTCGTCGACGTCGAGGGTGATTGCCATACCGTCCGGCCAGCCGGCACCGGCAGCAGCTGCCTCAAGCATCTTTTGATCGTCTACCTCAACCAGATCGGCCAGGCCGGATGCATCCAGCGCGAACGCCGCCTCGAGCTGGGGCGTACCCTCCCAGCCGGGCGGGACACCGACCGCATGCACCCTGCACCATGCCCGCACCAGCAGTGCGGCGCGCCCGACAACCAGCTCCAGGCGCGCCTTGACGCGCGCCCGCATTTCGCCCACGGGCGGCAGCGTGCCAGCCGCCTCGAGGTCGTCCGTCGCACCGTGGCCGCTCAGCCACTGCCCGACTCGGGCTCGCATCTGTTGCTCGGACGGGACTCGGCACTGCGGGAGCCACGAGGGGTCAGGGTCCAGGCCCTCCCAGCTCCGGCCAGCGACATACGCGGCCACCGGGAGTCCTTGCTGGGCGAGCGACCGGTAACGCTCGCGGAGACGCTCCAACACCACCCCGGCGTGGACGGACACAAAGTCCGCGAAGGCCACCTCGTGCAGATCTGGGTGGGTCAACGGCGCGTACGGTGGCCCGAGTGCGGCGAGGCCTTCATTGAAGGCGGCGAAGTCAAATCCCAGGGCGTCGCGGATCTCCTCAAGCGGCCCCCCTTGCCTTGCCAAAGCTATGACGTCGGTCGCCGGCAGGGGAAGCACCTGCCGCTGCGCCGCCAGAAGCGCCTCCAGCGCCTGCTCGTTGGCGCATCCGTCGATCGCGTCGCCGGAGGCATGCACATCCGCGCGGTCCGCGACACGGCCAAAACCGGCCGGAGCCGATACTTGAGCCCGTTGAGATCGCCAGCGATGCCCCGCCGCAACTCTGCGACCCGCGCTGCAGTCGTGTCCAGCGCCCGGGCGAGCAAGGCGTCATTCAGGACGTCCGGGCGGTCGTCGCCGAGGACCTTCTCGATCTTGATCAGGCCCAGCTGCAGAGCCTTGTTCAGGTACGGCTGGGCAAGCAGATGGGCCAGCGCCGGCGCGCAGGCCTGCAGCTCCTCCCACTGCCCTTCGGCATCCCAGACGGCGATCGTTGGATAGTCGTCATCGGGCAACGGGACGCTGCGAACGTTCAACGTGGGCGGTGCTTCAACACCGCCCACGCTGATCGTAACGTCCGGCAACCGCGCCAGCCGGATCGAACGGAGCCGGGCCAGGAGCGCACGCAGCGTGCGCTCGGTCCGCCGCCGCAGGAACCGCCCGCCCTCCAGCTCAAGGACCACCCCGACGACCGTCACGAGCCAGTCCCGCCCGTCGATGAGCAACGGCCGGTCCGGCTCGGGCAGCACCTGCTCTTCGCCGCTGAACACCGTGACGTCGATCTCGGATAGGGGAACGATCTGCAGGCCGAGCCCACGCAGCATCGCGGCAGTCTGCTCGGCTGCGCCGGGGTCAGCCACCAGAACCGGGTGACCGGCGAGCTCGACCAGGGACAGCTTCAGCGGGTCATGCTCGTCGGGCAAATATAGGGGTTCGTCAGTTCGGGGGTGCACTGGCTCGAGCCTTCCGCCCCGGTCGGCCGCTAACACGACGTCCGCCAGCGACGACCACGGACAGGCGCCGACTCTTGCCGTGTCGGCCAGGGCGCGGGAGTACTCCCTTCTGAACGTAGCACTCAGGTGGTCGGGGACGGCACCTTGCTTGAGGCTCAGCCCGAGCTCGCGCACGGCGGCCGCGGCGTGAACCGGGTCGTCCCAACGTCGCACGCCGGCATCGAGCGCCCGGCCAAGTGCGCGAGCGTCGCCCCGGAGGTGACGTGCGCTCCGAGGCATCGAGGGAATGAAGGGCGGGAGGTCACCGTCGCCGGAGAACCAGACCTGCACCGGTGTCCGGAACTCCATGTCGCCGTCATCCCCAGCCACGGGAAGCCACCGCAGGTGGCGCAGCGCCGACGACAGCGGAGTGGGCCAGACGTGTGGGTCCTGCAGGCCGACCGCACGCGTGGGTCGCCAGACGGTGACAGCGAAAGCGTCGTCGTTCCACACGCTCAGCCCGTGCAAGACGAGCTCGGCGAACTCCTGCTGCGCCGTCGGGTTGAGAGCGGTCGACTTCCCAGCTCCCGGCAGCGCCACCAGCGGCCTCGCGAACGCGTATCGCGTGTACGGGTGTTTACCGCCGCCCCAGCGGGCTGCGACGTCGGCGACCCACCCGGTGGCGACCTCCTCCGTCAGGCCGAACTGCTTGGCCATCAGCGCGGGGAACAGGGAGTTGCCCTGACGCTCGGCCCCCGGGCTCAGGACGGTCAGCAGCAGCCCGTCACGGACGCCGACGCCGTTCAGGAAGGCCCGATAGGTGGCCAAGTCGGTCACGGGGGTCGGCCAGGACTGCGGGTCGGCAATCCAAAGGCTTTTCTGCGCGACTAGCTCTGCGACGGCTTCGCCACCTGCTGCGAGGCAACGGAGTAGGCAGGCGGCGCCGTCAGCGCCCCAGGCCGGCGACAGCAAGGTAGCGGCCGCGGGCGCCCACGTGCCGTCGGCGCGTGGCACGAAGAAGCCGACACCGCTCAGGGCGGCCCGCTGCGCGTTATTCAGGGACGGGAACTGACGGAAGGCGAAGGTGAGCGCGTCGCGGCGCAGCGCGTCGGACTTGCTCTTGGCGAGCAGGTCCCGCAGCGCGTCGAAGACGCGGTCAGCTCGGTACTCCCGGATCAGCTGGGCCGTTTCGAAGAAGGCGCGGGCCGCCTTGCTCCAGGCAATGTCCGGGTGTGTAAACGCAATCCGGGCGCACAGCGCCCGCAGGTTGCTTCGGGACCAAACGGCGCCCTGCCTGCGGCTTGCTAACAGTTCTGCTAACCGCGGTCCGGACGCGACGGGACTTCCTCAGACCCAGGACGACCGAGGCAGCGCCGCACCGGCACGTGACCACTCCTCGGGACGGTCAGCCGCGATCTTTGAATCAGGACTAGCGACGATGGTTCGATTCCATCCCGGGGAGCTCGGTGATGTCTGAGGACATCGGAAACCCTTGAGCCCAAGGTGCGCAGATTCGCCACCCGGGGCGCACCGTGCAGGGTGCGCGTGGTGCGAGAATCTGCGCACCAGGTTGTGCCCCTGCTGGCACGCTGCCCGTGGTGTGGTCAGCGTGCTCGCACCTCGACGCGTCCGAGCCCCGGGGCCGTGCCGCACCCGGTCCGGCGACCGGTTCCCCGGCGGACGGGTGGAAGGCCGGCGGGTACAGTTGCCGACGGTCGTGGAGCGGTTCCGCCGGCGGCCTGACCCGTCACCACACGTGGGAGTCTTCGAGCGTGAGCGCACCTCGCCCGGCCGCCGTCATCGTCCTCGCCGCAGGTGAAGGCACCCGGATGAGATCGCGCCGACCCAAGGTCCTGCACACCATCGGCGGCCGGTCCCTCGTCGCGCACGCCATCGCCGCCGCGCGCGGCGCCGACCCGCACCACCTCGCCGTCGTCGTCGGCCACGAGCGGGCCCTCGTCGCCGAGCACGTCGCCGGCCTCGACCCCGCTGCCGTCATCGCCGACCAGGACGACGTCAGGGGCACCGGGCGCGCGGTCGAGTGCGGCCTCCAGGCGCTCCCGTCCAGCCTCGCCGGGACGGTCCTCGTCACCTACGGCGACGTCCCCCTGCTCCGGTCGGACACGCTCCTGGACCTGCTCGATGCCCACACCGCCTCGGCCAGCGCCGTCACCGTCATCACGGCCTCGATCGAGGACCCGACGGGCTACGGCCGGATCCTGCGGGACGCTGACGGCACCGTGGCCGGCGTCGTCGAGCAGAAGGACGCCACCGACGAGCAGCGTGCCATCACCGAGATCAACTCCGGGCTCTACGCCTTCGATGTCTCCGTCCTGCGCGAGGCGCTCGGCGAGGTCGGCACGGACAACACCCAGGGGGAGAAGTACCTCCCCGACGTCCTGGCCATCGCCCGCGGGCGGGGCCTGACCGTCAGCGCGCACCTCATCGACGACCTCTGGCAGACCGAGGGCGTCAACGACAAGGTCCAGCTCGCGCGGCTGGGTGCGGAGCTCAACCGGCGGACGGTCGAGCGCGCCATGCGGGACGGCGTCATCGTCATCGACCCGGCCACGACATGGATCGACGCCGACGTGACGATCGGGCAGGACACGACGATCCTTCCGCACACCCAGATCCACGGCGCCTGCACGATCGGCGCCGACTGCACGATCGGGCCCGACACGACCCTGACCGACGTCGAGGTCGGCGCCGGCGCCTCGGTCGTCCGCACGCAGGCGCTCCTCGCGGTCATCGGCGCCGGGGCGAGCGTCGGGCCGTTCTCCTACCTCCGTCCCGGCACCGAGCTCGGCGCCGACGGCAGGATCGGGGGATTCGTCGAGACGAAGAAAGCCCGGATCGGCGCCGGCGTCAAGGTGCCGCACCTCACGTATGCCGGTGACGTCACCATCGGCGAGGGCGCCAACATCGGGGCCGGCACGATCTTCGCCAACTACGACGGCGTGACCAAGCACGAGTCCAGCGTGGGCGCCCACAGCTTCGTCGGCAGCAACTCGGTCATCGTCGCCCCGGTGGCCATCGCCGACGGCGCCTACGTCGGAGCCGGGTCGGCGGTGACGCAGGACGTTGGTCCGGGCGAGATCGCGGTCAGCCGGGCACCCCAGCGCAACGTCGAGGGCTGGGTCGCCCGGCGACGGGCCGGCACGAAGACGGCCGCGGCAGCCGCTCAGGCTGCAGCGCTCGACGCAACGACGTCGACGCCGGCCGATTCCAGCGAGCCGGCCCCACGGCATACCGACGAGGTCGACGAGGGCGCGCGGTCGTGACCGGCATCCTCAGGACGACCCAGAAGAACCTCCTGGTCTTCTCGGGTCGAGCGCACCCCGAGCTCGCGCAGCAGGTCGCCGAGGCGCTGGGCACCGGACTCGTCCCGACCTCCGCCTACGACTTCGCCAACGGCGAGATCTATGTCCGCTACGAGGAGTCGGTGCGCGGGTCGGACGCCTTTGTCATCCAGAGCCACACCGCGCCGATCAACCACTGGATCATGGAGCAGCTCATCATGGTCGATGCGCTGAAACGCGCGTCCGCCAAGCGGATCACCGTCGTGCTGCCGTTCTACGGGTATGCCCGTCAGGACAAGAAGCACCGCGGTCGCGAGCCGATCTCCGCCCGTCTCATGGCCGACCTCTTCAGGACCGCCGGGGCCGACCGGCTGATGGCCGTCGACCTGCACACCTCGCAGATCCAGGGCTTTTTCGACGGACCGGTCGACCACCTCATGGCACTGCCGATCCTCAGCGACTACGTGGCGAGGAAGTACGGTGACCAGAAGCTCGCCGTCGTCTCGCCCGATGCCGGTCGGATCAGGGTCGCCGAGGAGTGGTCGCACCGGCTCGGGGGGGCGCCGCTGGCCTTCGTCCACAAGACCCGGGACATCAACCGGCCGAACGAGGTCGTCGTTAACCGGGTGGTCGGCCTCGTCAGGGACCGCATCTGTGTCCTGGTCGACGACATGATCGACACCGGGGCCACGATCACCAAGGCCGCCGATGCCCTCATGGCCGATGGCGCGGCGGGGGTCGTCATCGCGGCCACCCATGCCATCCTCTCCGGCCCCGCGGTCGACCGGCTCAAGAACTGCACCGCCGTTGAGGTCATCGTCACGAACACGTTGCCGATCCCGCCGGACCGCGAGTTCGACAAGCTGACCGTCCTGACCATCGCGCCGCTGCTGAGCATGGCGATCCGGGAGGTCTTCGAGGACGGGTCGGTCACCAGCCTCTTCGACGGCAGGGCCTGAGCCGGCTTCGCCCACTCCCGCCCTGTCCCCTCTCACTGGGTGGAGGTAAAACCGAGCGCTCTAGCGCTCGGTTTTACCTCCACCCAGTGAGAGGGGAAGAGGAGGGGGAGGGGGCGGCGCGCCGGCCCTTGCGGGCCCGGTATGCCGTGACGTTGGCCCGGTTGCCGCAGCCGCCCTCGCAGAAGCGTCGCGAGCGGTTCTTCGACAGGTCCACGACGACGTCGTCGCAGTCGTCCGCCGCGCAGACCCTGAGCCGGTCCATCTCCCCGGCCCGGATGACGTCGACGAAGGCCATCGCGGCCTCGACCGCCATGCGGGTGGCCAGCGGTGCGTCCGACGGCGTGGCGTGCAGGTGATAGCCCAACTGGTCGTGACGGACCAGCCGGGGGAGTGCTTCCGCCTCGGACAGAAGGGCGTTCACCGTCACGACGGCAGCGTCCTCGTCCATCAACCAGAGGGCGCGCAGCCGCGGGCGCAGCGCTCGGACCGCCTTCAGCTCGGCGTCGTCGTGCGTGCGCCCGCCGGTCCAGCGCCACTCCCGCACGAAGTCGTCCAGCTGCTCGCGCGTCACGAGGCGGTCGACGTCGAAGTCCCCGGGGACCGAGCCGGCCATGGTGTTGACGAGACCGGCGGCGCCCTGGAGGGATACGTCGCTGTCATGGGTGAAAACCATGTTGACTCCTGACTCCGACCGGCACTACGGTCATGACCATAGAGTCTTTCACTCATGACCCGAAAAGCGGAGGAGGTTCCCGCGTGTCAGTATCCGTGGGGACGCAGACCGCGCAGACCGGGCTCGAGCGCGGCGGTCGGGTCGGCTCCCGGGCGCCCCGCTTCCGGCGCGCCGACAGCGGCCTGCTCGCCGCGGTGCTCTCGGCAGCCGCCTTCGGCACCTCCGGGTCGTTCGCGAAGGCGCTGCTCGACACCGGCTGGTCGTCGGGGGCGATCGTCCTCCTCCGGGTGGGCGGCGCCGCGCTGGTCCTCATCGTCCCGGCCCTGATGGCCGCCCGTGGGCGGTGGGGACTCGTGCGACGCGAGAGCGGCCTCATCCTCGTCTACGGCCTCGTTGCCGTCGCCGGCTGCCAGGTGGCCTACTTCAACGCCGTCCAGCACCTCTCCGTCGGGGTCGCCCTGCTCCTGGAGTACTGCGGAACTGTCCTCGTCGTCCTGTGGATGTGGCTGCAGACCCGCCGCCCCCCACGACGGCTCACCTGGCTCGGCATCCTCGTGGCGCTCCTCGGGCTGTGGCTCGTCCTCGACATCACCGGCCGGTCCCGGCCCGATGCCGGCGGTGTCCTGTGGGGCCTGCTCGCGGCCGTCGGGCTCGCGGTGTTCTTCGTCAGTGCCGGCAACAGCAACAGCGGCCTGCCGCCGGTCGTCTACGCGGCGTTCGGCATGGCGGTCGGTGCGGTGGCGCTGGCCGTGCTCGGTCTCTTCCGGGTGCTTCCGATGCGCTTCGTCACCACGGACGTCGTCGCCGCCGCCCAGCGCCTTCCCTGGTGGGGCTCCATCGGCGAGCTGGCGGTCGTCGCCGCCGCCGCGGCATACCTGCTCGGCACCTTCGCGACCCGCCGCCTGGGCTCGACCGTTGCCTCGTTCGTGGGGCTGAGCGAGGTGCTCTTCGCCATCCTCTTCGCCTGGCTGCTGCTCGGTGAGCTGCCGCATCCGGTGCAGCTGGTCGGCGGCGTGCTCATCGTGCTCGGCGTCGTCGCCGTTCGCGCGGGGGAGCTGCGAGGCCGTGCGAGCTGAGCACTCCGATGCACCCCGAACACGATTTCCCGTATGCCGTGACCTCGCCTAGGATTGCCCGGTTGCCTCGGCGAGGGACGGAGCACGGCCGCCAGCGGTCGTCGTCGTCCGTGATCGACGCGGTGGGCCCTCCTCCCCGGGTGCGCCCCACGTGTCCTCCTCTCCGTGCCGCGTCCCGCGTCGAGGCCTACCGCTTCCAAGGCCCACCGCCGCCCGCGTTCCACCTGAGGAGAAGACGTCCCGATGTCCGAGATCAAGCTCGTCGCCGAGACCCGCACCCACTTCGGCAAGGGTGCCGCTCGCAAGATCCGCCGCGACCACAAGATCCCCGCAGTCATCTATGGCCACGGCGCCGAGCCGGTGCACATCACCCTGCCCGGCCACGACACGATGATGGCGCTCAAGAGTGCCAACGCCCTTCTCGAGATCGAGGTCGACGGCAAGAGCCAACTGGCCCTGGCCAAGGACGTCCAGCGCGACCCGGTCAAGCCGGTCATCGAGCACGTCGACCTCGTCGTGGTCCGGCGCGGGGAGAAGGTGACCGTCGACGTCCAGATCCACACCGAGGGCGAGGCGGCCATCGAGACCGTCGTCACCGTCGAGTCCCAGACCATCCAGCTGGACGTGCAAGCGACCAACATCCCGCAGAACGTCACCGTCTCCGTCGAGGGGCTGGCGGCCGGGACGCAGATCCACGCGTCGGCGCTCGAGCTGCCCGAGGGTGCCGAGCTCGTCAGCGACCCGGAGCTGCTGGTCGTCAACATCACCCAGCAGATCACCGCGGAGGCGCTCGAGTCCGAGCTCGCCGAGGCCGAGGCCGAAGCCGGCATCGAGCACGACGAGAGCGACGAGGAGGCTGGGCAGGTGCAGGCCTCCGAGGACGCCACCGACGAGGGCGACGCGGCTGCTCCCGAGGCCGACGCCGGCTGACGCCGGCTGCCACAGATCACCTCAGCACGGCGAAAGGCCCGGTCCTCTCTCGGACCGGGCCTTCTCGCTGCCCGATCGCCGACCTCGGCGACAAGCCAGCCATCAGACCGCACCAGCGGCACCTGG
>JAABUT010003467.1_pt1 | contig 13511 bp, 10 predicted proteins | sample 5559281 | NCBI WGS metagenome assembly JAABUT01 (sample SAMN10711880, study PRJNA513359) | rock metagenome | isolation source: Antarctica rocks | place: Antarctica: Victoria Land, Ricker Hills nord | collected 2016-01-04
GTTCCTCCTTGAATGAGCGGGATGACGCTGGGGCAGTCGCGGGGAAACCGCGACACAGGGCGATCATCTTTCTCCACCTGGTCTTCGACGCACGAGGGGCGCTCAGATTGGAAACGTTCCCAAGGAATGTCCACACTCTGTGTCGAACCCGGAAGGGTCCGGGCCAGGCGCTCGGTCAGATCGGCCAGGAAGTCGGGATGCGTGAGATTGGCTCGAGCGCTGCACGGGCGTCGTCGACGCAGGCTGGACTCTGGTGCGGGAGAACACCCCGTCATAGCGGTAGTCCAGCTCGTGCACAATCCTCGCGTAGTCCTCAAGGTCCTATCCGGGCCGGACTGCTGACCGGGAACGCCGCGGTGCCTGGGCCTGGTTCGCCATCGTCCCCGAGCGCCTCACCAACCTCGCTGCGATCTTCGGAGCGCCCGCCTGACATCCCTCGGAGGGGCGCATCGCGCAGCCTTCCTGCCAGCCTGCACCGCCGTCCCGCCGGGTGCATGATGATGCATGGCTTCCTCGCGCCACCTCGAGATCGAGCACAAGTATGACGTGTCCGTCGACGCTGTCATCCCAGATCTCAGCGGGATCGAAGGAATCGAGCGCATCGGTGAACCCACGGAACACGTCCTCGTGGCCTCGTACTTCGACACCGCTGACCTCGATCTCGCAAGACATCACGTCACTCTGCGACGGCGCCGCGGCGGCAGTGACGAAGGATGGCACCTGAAGATCGAGACCGGCGCCGACCACCGGGAGGAGCACCAGCTTCCTCTGGGCCGCTCGGCCAGCAGGGTGCCGGCCGCGTTCATCGATCCCGTTCGGTGGATCGTTCGTGACCGAGCTCTGGGGGCCGTGGCCAGGGTGAGGACCACCCGGATTGAGTGGCCTCTGCTCGACGCCGCCAGCCGGACGCTGGCGCTGCTCAGTGACGACACCGTCACCGGCGAACGATTACCACACACCGACCCCGGCCGCGGAGAGACGGTGCAGCACTGGCGGGAGTGGGAGCTGGAGCTGGTGGGAGCCAAGCGCGACCTTCTCGCTGGCGTGGGCCAAGCGCTGACCAGGGCTGGCGCGACGCCCAGCCCCCACTCCTCGAAGCTCGCAAGGACGCTGGGCCACCACCTCTCCGGCAGTCCCCCGCTGTCAAGGCCCAAACACCTGAGGAAGGCCACAACCGCGGAACTGTTGCAGGCGTACGTCGCCGAGCAGCTCTCAAAGCTCGGACTTGCGGACCGCGGGGTGCGCGCAGGTGAGGAACGGGCGGTCCACAAGATGCGCATCGCCGCCCGTCGTATCAGGTCTGCCCTGACGACCTACTCGCCGGTGCTCGACGGAGACTCGGTGGACGGGGTCCGCGAGGACCTGCGGTGGCTCGGGCAGGTCCTCGGTGAGGCGAGGGATGCCCAGGTGCTCCGCGGACGCCTGCTGGAGCGACTGGCAACGCAGCGTCCGCAGGACATCGTCGGACCCGTTGCCCAGCAGATCGACGCAGCCTTCCACGCGGCATACACGTCGGGACGCCAAGCGGCACTGAGGGCACTGAAGTCCGAGCGGTACTTTCGCCTGCTCGACACCCTCGAGGCCTTCCTCGAAGACCTGCCGTCGACCCCACGGGGGCAGCTCCCCGCCCGGAAGGTGGTCCCGGGGTTGCTCGCCCGGGACGCCAAGCGGCTGCACCGCGCCGCCAGAGCTGTCCGCCGGGCATCCGAAGCGGACGCGAGAGATCATGCCCTCCACGAGGTCCGCAAGAAGGCCAAGCGGCTGCGGTATGCCGCCGACTCGGCCACCGCCCTACACGGAGACCGCGCGAAAAAGCTGACCGCCAGAGCGCGGGCGATCCAGGAGTCGCTGGGCTCACACCAAGACTCCGTCGTCGCGCGCTCCCACCTCACCAAGCTGGCTCATACCGCCCGCGCAAACCATGAGGACGGCTTCACCTACGGACGCCTGCACGCCCTGGAGGAACAGGCCGCCCACCACGCAGAGAGCCAGTATGAACACGCAATCGCCAAACTGCCCCAACGGAGACTCGATCATTGGTTGCGGCACTGAACACCGCGGCCGCGGGATCGCGTATGACGACTTGGCAACACTTGGTGCCGACGGAGCCAAGGCAGGGCAAGACCGTTGAGTCAGGCGTCGGTGTGTCAGAGGTGGCGGTCCGTGGTCGAGGACGGCTGGAACAGCCGCGGATCGCCGATCGCGTTGGAGACCCTGGCCGCCGCCGCGACGACGAGGGGTGCTACTTCGAGCATCTGGGCCGAGTTGAGCTCGAAGACCAGAGAGGAGACGCTGAGGCCGCCGACGGGTTCTCCGAGATGGTCCACGACGGCGGCTCCCACGCATCGGGTGTGCGTCTCCTGCTCCTCGTCGTCAACGGCGAACCCGCGGGCGCGGACGGTGTTCAGGTGGCTGATGAGCGCCGACACGTCGGTCAGGGTTCGGGGCGTCTGGACGGGAAGACCCGTTCGGGCGGCGATCTGGCGCACTTCCAAGTCATCCAGCTGAGCCAGAACGGACTTGCCGATCGCCGTGGTGTGCAGTGGGATCGAGGCGCCGATCCGGGACTTCATCGCATAGGCGCCGCGGCCCTCGATCTTGTCCACATACACGAGCTGGTCCCCGTCGCGCATCGCGAAGTGGATCGTGCGCCCGGTCAGCGCCGCGAGCTCATGCAGGACAGGCCTGGTCAGCCTGGCCAGGTCGCGTGATCCCGTCGAGCGAGCCGGGAGCGAGAGCAGCCTCGCGCCCAAGGAGTACGTGCGGTTCTCTGCTTCCCGCGCCCAACCCACGAGAACGAGCTCCTGCAGGATCCGGTGGACGGTGGAGACGGGGAGCCGCGTCTGGCGGGCGATGTCGCTCAGCCGCCCCGCCTGCGCCAGCGTCTCGACCACCGCGACGGTCTTCTCCAAGGCTGAACGCGGAGCCGGCTGCGCCGATGAGGCCATCAGTTCGCCAGCCATCCACCGTCGACGGCCATGACGTGTCCATGGATGTAGGACGCGGCGGGGCCCGCAAGGAACACAACCGCCCCGGCGACGTCAGCGGCCATGGCCCACCGGCCGGCTGGGATCCGCGCCGAGATCGCCTCTCGGCGCTTGTTATCGGCGCGAAGGGCCGCGGTGTTGTCGGTCTCGACGTATCCCGGTGCGACCGCGTTGACATTGACACCGCGGCCCGCCCACTCGTTGGCGAAAGCCTTGGTCAGGCCCGCAACTGCATGCTTTGCGGCGGTGTAGCCAGGGACGTTGATGCCGCCCTGGAAGGACAGGAGTGACGCGATGTTGACGATCGAGCCGCGCCCGGTGGCGAGCATCGAGGCGCCGAGGACCTGGGTCAGGATGAAGACCGCATCGAGATCGACCCGCAGGACCAAGTCCCAGTCCTCGAGTCCCATCTCCACCGCGGGAGCCCGTCGGATCAGGCCGCCGTTGTTGACCAGGATGTCCACCCGACCGCCGTTGACGATCTCCCGAGCCGTCGCGAGGACGGCAGCCCGGTCCCCCAGATCCGTCGCCACGGTGCTTGCCTGCTGTCCGAGCGCCTCGATCTCGGCGGCCACGCCGTCACAGTCGCCCTCCTCGCGGCCCCAGAGGACCAGGTTGGCACCGGCTGACGCCAGCGCCACTGCGCACGCACGACCAATACCGGTTCGGGCACCCGTGACCACGGCGGTGCGACCATGAAGCCCGAACTGCGCCGTCAGCCAAGGACTTCCGAGCCCGTCAGGAGAGGGGGTCACCGCAGCTCCCGCGTGGCCACGGGATCCATGTCGTCGTAGGCGAGGTTCTCACCGGCGGTCGACCAGACGAACTTGTATGCCGTTGTGCCGACACCGAAGTGCACCGACCAGGGTGGGCTGATGACCGCCTGCTCGTTGGCGACGATGAGACTCTTGGTCTGGGTGGCCGGGCCGGCGAGGTGCACGACACGTTCGTCCTCCGGGAGGCCGAAGTAGAGGTAGCACTCGGTCCGGCGGTCGTGCGTGTGGCAGGGCATGGTGTTCCACACGCTTCCCAGCTCGATCGTCGTGATGCCGAGCGCCAGCTCACATGATTTGACCCCGTGATCGTGGACGTACTTGCGCAAGGTGCGCATGCTTGCCGCATCGGCGTTCCCGATCTGCGCCGTGTCCGCATCCGTCCGACGGATGAGCGTCGTCGGATGGGGCTGGTGCGCCGGGGCAGAGACCAGATAAAACCTTGCGTCGCCCGCGAGGGAGACTCCCTTGCTGCCGCTCCCGACGTAGACGATGTCCTCGTTCTCGACGGCATACTCCTCATCGTCCGCCACGACTGTTCCGGCGCCGGAGAGGCAGACCACGCCGAGCTCGCGGCGGTCACAGATCTGTTCGGCGCGAATTTCCGGCGGCGCGGGCACGTCGAGCCGGCGCCCGGCCGGGACGGCCCCACCAAGCAGGATGCGGTCGCTGTGGGAGAGCATGAACCGGACCTCGCCGGGGACGAAGAGTCCCTCGACGAGGAACCGCTGGCGCAGCTGGTCCGGTGTGAGGTGGACGAACTCGTCACTGTGCGTGGCCATCCGCACGTCCGTGCCCATGCGTGAACCTCCCTTCCCGTACAGCGGGAAAGCCTTCCCTTGTCGCAGAAACTATGGAGAATTATGCACGAACGGCGACGACGCCGCCAGAGAGGTGATCCGGGCACCCTTTCGTGGGCTGAGAGTCCCGGGCCGCTCGGGAATGGACGCAGAGAGGCACACCATGCGCAGGACACTGATCGCAGTAGCCACCATCGGACTCCTTGGGGCCCTCGCTGCATGTGCACCGGGACCGGTCGCCTCCCCGTCAGGCGGTGGCAACGGCGCCGCTCCGAGCGGCGGGACGATCGACTACAGCACCTTCAAGGGCAAGAAGATCACCTACCTCTACTTCACCGACGGCCCCGACGAGGCGGCCACCCGTGCGCTGCTGAAGGAGTTCGAGGCCAAGAGCGGAGGCACTGTCGACCTGCAGATCATCCCGTACGCAGACCTTCAGCAGTCGCTGCAGGCGCGCCTGTCCGGCGGGAACGCACCCGACGTGGCGCGGCTGTCCGACATCGAACCGTTCAAGGGCGATCTGCTCGACCTGCACGGCTACCTCGGCAAGGACTACGAGAAGGAGTTCCAGGCGGGCCCCACCAAGTCGGTGCTGCGGGACGGCAAGATGCTCGGCGTGCCCAATGACCTGACGATGAACGGTCCCTTCATCAACGTCGACCAGTTCAAGAAGGCCGGTGTGGAGGTCCCGACGAAAGGCTGGAAGTGGGAAGAGCTCGTCGCGGCCGCCAGGAAGGTCCAGCAGGCGAACGGCACCGAGGCGGGTATCGCCATCGACAAGTCCCCGCATCGTCTCTCCACGGTCCTCAGTGAGTACGGCACGACCTATGTCGGCTCCGGCCTGAAGAGCACTCTCGACGACACCAAAGGCACTGCCGCCGTCAATCTCCTGCTCGGACTGATCAAGGACGGCACGATGAGTAGGGACTTCTGGATCGAGTCCGGCAGCAAGTACAAGGGCGCCAACGACATGTTCCTCGCCGGACAGGCCCCGGTGTACATCTCGGGAAACTGGCAGGTCGCGCAGTTCGCCACCGCGGCGAAGTTCGCGTGGGCGACGGTCCCCAACCCCTGCGCCGAACGGTGTGGCGGGTTTCCCGGCGGCAAGTTCACCGTGGCTTTCCAGGGCAGCAAGGAGCAGTCCATGGCCGCGGCGCTGGTGCAGTTCCTCAACTCGAAGGAGTCACAGGAGAAGATGGACCAGCAGTCAATGTGGCTGCCGACCCGCAACGATCTCGTCAAGTCCGGTGTTCAGTACCCGAGCCGGACCGAGGACATGAAGGTCTTCATCGGTGACGTCGAGAAGACACCGGAAGACACCTACGACGCGGTCGCGTCGCCGGCGTTCGGCGCCTGCGGGACCCCGCTGATCAAGGAGTTCGCCAAGGCGGTGGCCGGCCAGCAGGATGCGGCAACCGTCGTCAAGAACACCAAGGCGGAGTGTGACAAGGTGATCTCGGGGCTCAAGAAGTGAGAACAGGGGGTCGCGGCAGACTGCGGCTCATCCCGTACCTCTTCATCGCCCCCAACGTCGCCGTCTTCCTCGTGTTCACGATCTGGCCGGCGATCAACGGTTTCAACATCTCGTTCTATGACAGCACGAACGGTCGGACGTTCACGCCGACCGGGACGGGCAACTACCACGAGATCTTCACTGACGACGAGTTCTGGGGGGTGGTGCGCCAGACGGTCGTCTTCGTCGTCAGCTTCGTTGCCGCGACCATGCTCCTCGCCACGGCGCTGGCTCTGCTGCTCAACGCGCAACGCCGTGCCCGCGGAGCGCTCCGGGCCGCCTACTTCCTACCGGTCCTGCTCTCGCCGGTCGTCGTCGGCCTGATCTGGGGCTGGGCGCTCGAGCGCCGCGTCGGCCTGGTCAACACCATCACGGGAGCTCTGGGTCTGGGACAGCCCGGTTGGCTCATCGAACCCCGCCTGGCGATGATGTGCACCGTCCTGGTCGGAGTCTGGACCCACCTCGGCTTCTACGGCCTGATCCTCCTGTCCGGTCTGCAAGGCATCGACGGGACGGTCTACGAGGCGGCGAACCTGGACGGTGCGAACACCCGCCAGCAGATCCAGTCGATCACCCTGCCGCTGTTGAGTCCTACTCTGCTCGTCGTGCTCATCCTCTCGACGATCACCGGCTTCCAGGCATTTGACTTCATCTACACCCTGACCGGGGGTGGACCGACGGGCACCACCACCCTGATCGTCCAGTTCATCTACCAGAAGGCGTTCGAGTCGCCCATCCGATACGGCCTGGCCAGCGCAGCGGGGGTCGTACTGTTCCTCACAGTCTTCAGCATCACCATCCTCAACTACCTCGTCGGCCGACGACAGGAGGCGGTATGAGCGTCGTCAGCGGCACGGTCCGCACGCGCGGCACACGCGAGATGACGGGCGTGCGCAAGCCGCCGAGCACCGCGGCGATCGTCCGGGCCACCCTGCTCACCGCGGGGGCCATCATCATGCTCATCCCGGTCGTCTGGGCCGTGCTGTCATCGTTAAAGAACCAGACGGAGCTCGCCCTCCAGCCTCCAACGGTCATCCCGCACGATCCGACCATCACCAACTACACGCAGGCCCTCACGAGCTTCAACTTCCTCAGCTACTTCAAGAACAGCGTCATCGTCACCGTGGCGGCGACCGCGCTGACGCTGACGATCAACTCGATGGCAGCCTTCGCACTGGCGAAGTACAACTTCCGCGGCCGTGACTTCCTCTTCCTGCTCACGCTGGCGACGATCATGATCCCGCTCCAGGTCATCTTGCTGCCGGTCTACCAGGTCGTCGCCAGCCTCGGCCTGGTGAACTCACTGTGGGGCCTGATCATCCCGCCGGCGGCTACGCCCACCGGTGTCTTCCTCCTGAGGCAGTACATGCTCACCATCCCGGACGACCTTCTCGAGGCGGCCCGGATCGACGGCGCGTCGGAATGGAAGATCTTCTGGCGGATCGTCCTGCCGCTCTGCCGACCCGCACTCGCCGTGGTGGCGATCTTCTCGATCATCTGGCGCTGGAACGACTTCCTCTGGCCCCTCATCATCGCCCAGGACGAAGGCGTGTACACACTGCCCGTGGCGCTCGCCCGCTTCAATGGTCAGCAGGTGATCCCCTTCAACCTGGTTCTCGCCATGTCGGTGATGACGATTGTTCCGATCGTGCTCATCTTCTTGTTCCTGCAGCGTCACATCCTCGCTGGAATCGCGCAGACCGGCCTCAAGTGATGCGCCCTCACCAGCCGGCCGGCTCGCGAACCGTGCACCGTGTCGGCGGCGCCGGCGAGATCCTCGACTGGATCTTGTCGCCGGTCTGGGAACAGCACTGTGGTGAGCTCGACCAGGTCGTCGCGGCTGACGGGAGCCCCTGGGACGTCGATGGGCGCCCTGGGCGGTGGCGGCTCACCAACGGTCCGGACGTTGCCCCCGTCAAGACCTTGCTCTACCACCGACAACCCCCGGCGCCGATCACGGATCTTCCGCTGCTGTCGGAGAGCGGTCGGGTGTCCTGGCCCTCGCCTTTCCCCGGTCCGGCCGAGAACCTGCTCGGCACCTGGGTGCGTCACCACACCTTCCCCGACGGAGTCATCGACCGCAGCGCCTTCTGCTACACCCCGACCTACCGGGCGTTCGTGGCCGCCACCTGCCTGGAGGTCGACCAGCCCGAGACCCGGCGTCTGCAGATCCGCAGCACCGGCCCCGTCCAGGTCTGGCTGAACGCCCAGCTCGTCCTCGACCATGACGAGTTCGGCTACATGCAGCCGTGGGCCCGCGAGCTCGAGACCCTTTTGCCATCAGGCACGTCCGAGCTGGTCGTCGCGTCCTGGAACATCGCCCTGCGCGAGGTGCGCCAGACGATCGCAGTCCGAGTGGTGGGCCTCCCGGTCCGGGTCGTGATCCCGAGTCCGGCAGCGGACGAACATCGCAACACCGAGGCGGAGCGACTCCTCGCCGCCGTGGCCATCCACCGCTGGGAGTCCAACGACGACACCGTCGATCTCCACGGGCCACCCGGGGTGCGCGTGCTGCTGTCCCCCAACGGAACGTCCGTCAGCGCCGCCACCTTCGACCACGAAGGCCTCGCGGTGGTCCCGCTGTCCCGGGGCGACGTCGACAGCGAGCAGGCGTCCATGTTGGGAACGGGCGAGATCACGCTCGAAGTCAGGATCGACGACGACGCCTGCCCGTCCCGGCGCACCCTTCGTGTCGGGTCGTTGCCATGGCGCACCCGCCAGCAGCCCGAGGGCGGTCCTTCGCAGTGGCGAACGGAGCTGCTCGAGCACCTCACCACCCGGTCCGGTTCGGCGAGGTGTCTCGCCCGGCATGCCCTTGACCCCGACGGCGATGACGCCCTCGTCACCGGGTCTGACCTCGGCATTCCCCTGCGGTTCATCCGGACCCGCAGCGACTGCGCCGACTTCGAGGCGCTCGGGCTGATGCTGGTCTGGCAGCGCGTGCCGGAGAGCCGCTGGGATCCCGGTATCCGCGTCGACGTCCGCGCGGCGCTACTCGGTTTCAAGTACTGGATCGACCAGCCCGGCACCGATGCGATGTGCTACTTCACCGAGAACCACCAGCTGGTCTGGCACACCGCAGAAACCCTTGTGGGAGAAGCGTTCCCGGACGAGACGTTCGGCAACTGCGGCTGGTCGGGGCGGCGGCATGCCGACCACGGAGCGCAGATGGCGAAGGCCTGGGTGGCCCGCAAGCTGCGATCTGGTTTCAGCGAGTTCGACTCCAATGCGTACCTCGCCATCGACGCCCTCGCCCTCGCGGCGCTCGTGGACCACGCCGACGACGAGGCGCTCCGTCGTTCGGCCGAGGCCCTGCTCGACAAGATCCTTTTCACCCTCGCTGCGAACTCGTGGCGTGGCGTGCACGGATCCGCTCACGGTCGCTCGTACGCCCCCACCCTTCGTGCCTCCAGCCTGGAGGAGACCGCCCCGATCATGTGGTTCGCCTGGGGCATGGGCGCGCTCAACGAGGCGGCGCTGCCAGCCGCCGCGTTGGCGACGTCAACGGCATACCGGATCCCGGAGGTGGTCCGCGCGGTGGCGATGGACACCGACCACGACTGGGCGGGTAGCCAGACCTACCAAGGCAGCTACGGGTTCGCGCGGGACCTGCTCGCCCGACCCTACGGCTCACGGGTGCTGGTCCGAAGGGGACCAGGGGGGATGGTGTCGTCGGTTCAGGACTACCGTCCAGGGCTACCCGGCCTCCAAGAACACGTCTGGGGGATCACCCTGGCCGGGCAGGTCCAGGTCTGGGCGACCAACCATGCGGCGTGGACCCACGGTTCGCATACCAGGCCCAGCGCATGGGTGGGCCATCGCATCCTGCCCAGGGTGCGCCAGCACGATCGCACGGTCATTGCCCTGCACCAGCGTCAGGGCCACAGCGCGGGCGTCCACCTGTGGTTCCCCGTCGACCGCCTGGACGAGTGGCAGCAGAGCGGAGAATGGCTGCTCGGCCGCAAGGACGCTGGATTCGTCGCGGTCGCCTGCGCCGGCGGCTGGCAGCCGGACCGCGCCGGGGACGAGGCGTGGCAGCGGTGGGTACCACGCGGTGACGGCTCAGCACTCGTCGCGTTGCAGGCCGACGATCGCGAGCACCGTGACCTCACCTCTTTGCGGGACGGCCTTCCCCACCTGACGTTCGGCTGCGGCCCCGAGCCGATGGCGGAAGTCGGCTGCGCCGACGGCACCCGCCTGACCCTCGACTGGGACGGCCCCTTCCTCGTCGACGGGACTCCGAGCGACATCATCGACGGTGTGCCAGCGCGCCAGATGCACCTCGACAACCCCGCATGCCAGCTGACCGCCGATGACTCGATCATGGACGTTCGCTGGGCCGGCCACACCATGCGCCTGGACCTGGGCCGCGGTCGCCGGCTGGATCCCCCGAGCGCGGTGGACCTGACGTGAGCTGGTGACATGCCCGCAGAAGATACCGACAATGCCCGCCTGACCGAGCCACCGCTGAGCCCATGGCATGCCGGGGACGCGTCACTGGCGGCGCTCGCGGCCATCGCCGACCAGGTGGCGGCCGCAACCTGGCAGCGGGGCCTGCCACGGTGGTTCTGGGGAGAGGGCGTGTGCCTCCTCGGGCTCACCCAGTCGTCGCAGGCCTTCACCGGCACCATCCCCGAGCGGGTCGTCGATTGGTACGACAAGCGGCTGCTCACCGGCGGCGACGATCCAAGCGAGACCGTCGATCACGTCAACGAGATGGCGCCTGGGACAGGAGCGCTCGCTGTTGCGGCCGACCCACGGACCGGCCGCACGGCATACCTGGCTCCGTTGCGCCGACTGGCGCTGTGGATGCACGGCGACGGGGTGACCCGCGCTGCCAACGGGGCCATCGAGCACTGGCCCGGCGGGGTGTGGGCCGACACGATGTTCATGGCGGGGGTCTTCCTCGCCCGCCTCGGCGTCCAGCTCCGGGACGACAATCTGGCGCGCGGGGGCGTGGAACAGGTGCTCGCGCACGCCCAGGTCCTCCAGGCCGACAACGGCCTCTTCGTCCACGGCTCCCACAGGGGCGAGGTCATCCCATGCTATTGGGGGCGAGCCAATGCGTGGGCGGCGCTGGCGATGGTGGAGGTGCTGGAGCTGGCCGAGCACAGGCCGCAGATCGCCGCCGCCGCGGCACCTCTACAGGAACGCCTGGCCGCGCAGCTGAGCGCTTTGGCCGCGCTGCAACCCGACCACGGCGTCTGGGACGTCCTGGTCGACGGACAGCTCGAAAACCGGGGGATCCTCGAGACCTCGGCTGCTGCGGGACTGGCCGCGGCGATGCTCCGCGCGGCGCCCCTCCTCGACCCCACCCTGAGCGTCCCCGGCTGGAAGGCACTCCTCGGCACCCTCGCATATGTCGACGACACCGGGATCCTGACCCGCGTCAGCGCGGGCACCATCCTGCAACTGGTGCCGTTCGGGTACTCCGTCATCCGCGACGACCGGCCCCAGGCATGGGGTCAGGGACTCCTCCTCACCGCGCTCGCCGCCGCCGCCGACGCTGTCAACAGGGGAGACGGTGCACCCAACGTCACCGTCTCGGGTCGGGGGTGAAGGCCGCGCAGCGCGGGGCGTCCCGTGGTCGCGGCGTGATGAAGCCCTCGACTGAGGGTTCCCGGCGAGGGCGAACCCACCACGCAATGCCCGCGGCCCGGGACCTCTCCTGGCGTCAGGACGTGTAGGGGATCCGGGCCCAGGAGAGCACGGATGCGGCGCCGGGGCGGTTGATCGTCACCTTGAGCCAGTCCTTGTTGTTGCTCGACCCGTCGACGGTGACGCGCTGCAAGTTCTCGGCCGACCCCGCGACGCCGTAGGTGATGAGCCATGGCGATCCCGCGGCAAGGGGCGCATCGACGTTGTAGGCGTGGCTGTCGCCGTTGACGAGGTAGACCGTCCCGGAGAACGTCGACGACTCCTCGACAAGCGCCTGCACCAGCGGCGAGAAGGCGGAGACGTCGTTGGTCGTGGGGGTGTAGGTCGGGTCGAACATGTCGGCCTGCTGGAGCAGCATGACCGCCCGATCGTGCCGCTGGCGCGCCGTGGCAAAGGTCGAGCGCACGACCGCGATTGCGTTGGCCATCCGGGCGCGTTCCTCGACCACCTGCTCCGTGGTTGCCTGCGTCAATCCGATACCGAGCCATGGTTGCAGGTCGTCGTTGCTTCCGACGACATGGAGCATCGCGAAGTCCACGCCCTGGCGTCGCAGCTGGACGTTCTCGGGGAAGCCGGCCGCCGCCTGCGACTGGACGTGAAGGGGGTGCCGCCCCAACGTCGTCCCTGGGTTGTCGAAGAAGATCGACCGGTCGAAGGCCAGCCGCTCCAGCGGGTGGTAGGCGCCGTTGCTCGGCCGGTGGCAGTCGGTCCACTCGTTGTCGCCCGGGGTGTAGATCAGCGGGCCGGTGAAGCGGTCGAAGTCGCTCCGGATCCTCCGGTAGTAGGCGTCGTCGCACCGGGTCGAGCCGTTCTTGATGTCACCGACGTGGAACGTCATCTCCGGCTGTGCTGCGTTGATCTGGTCGATCCACCCCGGAAAGGCTGCGATCTGGGCGTCCCCGTAGGGGATGTCACCGATCACGGCGAAGGAGTAGTGCCCGTCCTTGGCCTGCCCGGGCGCCACCCTGTCGGCCAGGGCCGACGGTGCCGCCGCTGCTGCGACGGCACTGAGAGCGAGGAACGACACGGCGATCAGGCGACGCACAGACATGTATATTCCATGATGGTCATTGGAAGCAGCCCAGAGGCCTTCAGGTGCCGGGGCCCGGCAACCCTGAGCCAGCCTCCCAGTGAGCGCGCGACGGCTGGTGAACTTTCCGCGCACATCTCGTGAAGCTTGGGGGCAGCGGGCAGTAGCCGCCGCAAGGAGCACGCGCGTCAGCCGATGGCCCGTCGGCCGTGGCCTCGAAGAGAGACGAGCTCCTGGCCGTCTCAACGTCGCAGCGCTCCGGGCTTGCGGTGGACGAGCCGGGCCCGTGCTCGTCCACCGCGATACACCAACGGTTCCCCGGGTTCCCGACGAGGCGGCATACGCCCTCGAAGGGAACGAGTCAGGGCCCGCATCGCTACCACGGCCTGGCGCCACCTATTGCGCGAGGCAGCATCGAGCCGACTGCAGGCGGGCGCGGTCGACCTCACTCGGGGTCGGGCTTGTGCCTACCGCGTGGATCGCCAACGGCCTCATCGGGAGACGGGATTCAGAGCACACGCTCGGTACCAGGTCCGTGCGCCGGAGCCCGCAGCACGTCGGTGAGGGTTCGGACCGCCTGCACCCGAAGCACGTCCGGCCAGACCTCGATGCCGACGTGCCGGCGTGGCCAACCGCGAAGGGTGAGCGGGATGACCCGTTCGTTGCGGTGAGCGGTGAGCGCCAGGCTGGGGATCAGGGCGATGCCGAGCCCATGGCCGACAAGTGCCTGCATCGCCACGTAGTCGTCGG
>JAABUT010003469.1_pt1 | contig 13506 bp, 13 predicted proteins | sample 5559281 | NCBI WGS metagenome assembly JAABUT01 (sample SAMN10711880, study PRJNA513359) | rock metagenome | isolation source: Antarctica rocks | place: Antarctica: Victoria Land, Ricker Hills nord | collected 2016-01-04
CTCACCGCGGCGCATCAGCTCCCAGGCAGGAGCGACCGCGTCGGCGTCGATGAAGCTGTGCATCGCGAAGGTCAGCGGCCGGATCTCGCGGCGACGCGCGCAGAGAATCACGCGGTTCAGGCCCCCGGCGCGCCGAACCACGCGCCTCGCACGCAGCAGCACCATCTGCTGCTCGACTGCCGCCCTGGTGTGGCCGCCATCGACGCGTACGTGGTTCGCATCGCTTGAGTGGTAGCAGGGACTGCAGGTGAAGTTGCAGCGAGGGAACACGCCGTGCGTGCCCTCGCATCCGATGAACGCCTTCCCGATGACCTGCTCAGCCACCCGGGCCCGCTCTGGCAACCCCGCCCAGCGACGATCCAGCGCCACGCGCGCTTCCGCGTCGACCATCGAGGTGGCAGCGTCGACTCGCCGAACGGCGCGGCCCGCTGCCGCCAGGGGCATTCGTGCTGATCGCAAGACGCGCGCGGTTCGGCGCTTCCCGGTCGCGGAGCTGCCTCGCCGTCCTGATGAGCTGGTGCCTGCACGAGTCACAAGTCGGAAACCCGGTCGGCGGGCTGGCTTCATCCCGTCGCCCACCGCCATCTCCCACCGACGGAAACCTGTCGTCCGGAGGGCGCGACAGGCAACTCCTGCGTCGCGCCTACCTTCGGCGTCAGCGGCCACGGGAGACTGCCCGGAGACGGCCACGGTAGCCGGTCGGACGGCGGGGCGATCGAGCTCGCCCGGCTGCGCGAACAGTTGACGGGCACCGCCGCAACGGTGAACCGTTGGAGTACACGCATGTCAACTCAGGCGCTGAATCCGAGGAGCGGCCAGCATGGCAACGACCACCTCACCCTCGTCCATGCTCCGACGGCGCTCGGCCGGCGGTGCGGTCTGCCTGTTAGCCGGCGTCGTGTTCGGTGTGCTGTCGGTGTACTCCAACAGCCGCGCGATCTGCGCTCTGTGGGTCTGCGTCGCCTTGTTCTCGGCTCTGATCTCGGGGCTATTCATCGGCTCAACGCAACGATCCTGCACGATGATCGAGCGGCGCTGAACCGACGCCGTTCCGCTGATGGCGCGAGCGAGCAGGCTGCCGGACGCCGCCATGCGAGCCGGCAATGGCGACACGCTGGTCGAGGCGCTGCGGGCCGCGGGGCGTGTCGACGCCAGCCATGGGCATTGGCAGACACCCAGCGCTCAACCGGCGGACACGCACACAGCGCGGAGTGAATGCCGTCAACCTGTCCGGCGGTAGGCGGACTGGGCGAGCTCGAAGAGTCGCTCGGTGTCGTGCATCGCCTCGGCGACGGCTGCTGTGATAGCGGCCAGCAGTCCGATCAGCACTGCGACCCGCCATACCGCCAGCCGGGGAGCAGGGCCACGGAGCGCGTCGACGCGGGCGGCGACATCGGCGACAGCGGCGGCGAGCACCACACCGGAGCGGGCGAACCGGTTGCCGGTGGCTGCGCGCGTGAGGGTGTCGGCGACGATGTCACGTCGGCACACGCTGGCGGCGTCTTCATCAGCCCACCGTTCACAGGACAGTTCAACCGCGGCAGGCAGCCGGCGCAGCAGCGGGTTCGCTGATGCCGCCAGGTTCGCCACGCTCTGGTGAATATGGTGGCGGTGGTTCAGGTGTGCGCGCTCGTGAGCCAGCAACGCTCGCCGCTGCGCAGAATCCAGGCTTCGCAGCAAGCCTGTGGAGACAACGATGCGACCCGGCCGGCCCGGCACCGCGAACGCTTGCGCCTCGACGATGTCGAGGACGGCGAGTTCTGCGCCGGCCTCGGGCAGCGAGCTGGCCAGCCGGTATGCGTCGCGGACCGCAGACATCCGCCGGGCGGCAGAGGTAAGGAACCGGGCGGCGAGCAGGACAACCGCGAATGTCGCCACGACGGCGACCGGAGCGGCGACCGGGTCCTGATGGCGAAGTACCGAATCAGACCACCGGCCACGCGCAGCCAGAACCGGTGCCTGCGCAACGAACGGGAACGCCAACAGCGCCAACGACGCGCTCGATCCGACCGCCGCGAGCAACCCACCTGCGGACAGCAGCCAGGTCGACACCCGCGGAGGCGACCTGCGAGCCAACACCGGCGCGACAACGCCGAACACGGCACTCAGCAGGAGCGGCAGGTACACCGACGGCAACATCACAAGTCGTCTCGGGTTCGCTGCTGGCGCAGCAGCGCGGTCAGCGTCGCCTCGTCCTCGGCCGTGAGGGTGTGCAGAAATCGGGTGAGGACCGCGGCGTGGTCGCCGCCCTTGTCCAGCATCGTCTGCATCCGTTCGGCGGCCAGGCCGGCGTCATCCAACAGCGGCGTGTAGGCGTGCGCGCGGCCGATGAGGTCGCGACGAACCGCGCCCTTGGCGTGCAAGCGGGCGAGGATGGTCTGCACCGTGGTGTAGGCCAGGTCCCGGTCGAGGGAGCCCGCGACTTCGCCGGCAGTCAGTGGACGGTCAGCCGACCACAGTGCGGCCAGCACCTCCGACTCCAAGCTGCCTTTCGCGCGTCGCATCGCCACGTCCTTCCGTGCCGTTACTCATCAGCGGGCCGCCGGGGCGTCCCAGGTCCGGGAGGCGTCGTGCTGCTCGCGGTGCTGCTTCTTGCCGGGTGGTGGCTCGCCCGGCAGCGCAGCAACCCGCAAACGATGGCGGCGGCTGTGTGGGCCGCGCTCGGAACCCTTGTCGCTGACGGGCTGAATCAGCCCATCGTCAACGCCGTCGCAGAGAAGCGGCCTTACGCGAGCATCCCGCACATGCTGCTGCTGGTGGACCGCTCGGCCGACTACGGATTCCCGTCCGACCACGCGGTCATGGCCGGTGCGGTCGCGGCCGGCCTGTGCTACGTCAACCGGCGCCTCGGCATCATCGCCTGGATCGCCGCACTGCTGCTCGCGTTCTCCCGCGTCTACGTCGGCGCGCATTACCCCCACGACGTCGCCGCGGGGCTACTTGTCGGCGCCGTCGTGATCGTCGTGGGTCAGTACGCCGCACGCCCGCCGCTGACCTGGCTGATCACCCGCCTGACCCCTGCGGCAGCTGGTCACCGCCGCGACGGCCACCCCGGCGTTACCGGCCGTGGACACCGCAGCGCCACGAACCTCGAGCCCAACCGCCGGCGCGGTCGCACGCGACGTCACCGATTGAGCCAGCGAGGATGACCAACCAGCTGAACCACCTGTTCAACCCTCAACGCGGTGCTGGTCTACGTGGTGGTCACCGCGTTGGTCTTCGCTGAAGACGCACTGTTCGTCGGGTTCGTGCTCCCGGGTGGGACTGCCGCGGTCCTTGTGGCGTCATCGCCAGCCAGGGACGGGTGCAGCGTCATGCCAGCGAACCCGATCGCGTTCGAGTGTCACACGAGTTCTCGGGCCGGTCCGTACTGGGGCGTCGGCGACAAGATCAAATTGCAGCTCTCTATGTTGCCCGACGGACATCAACTTTGTCGCGCCGAGCGACGCTACGCTGTTGATAGCAAGGGTTGCACCCTTCACCGCGAGTGAACCGGGAGCCGCCGGTGCACGTATCAGAGGTGACCTTTCCTCCCAGAAGTGGTGACGCCAGGCTCTGCTTCATCCTCTGAAGGGCAGCCTTCGATGAAACCAATCGGATCGCATCCGTTACACGCCATTGCTCCGGTGGCCGCGGTCGCGGTCTTGGCCGCTGCGTGCAGCAGCAGCGGCACCTCCAAAGCGTCGCCGGGCAGCAGTAGCGGTCCGCCGGGGGGATCATCTTCGTCGGCACCCGCATCGTCCGGCAACGCTGCCGGCGGTGGATACGGCGGCGGCAAGGCCAGCACCACCGCTAAGGCGGCAACGGTCGCGACCACGAAGAACGCCCAGCTTGGACAGATTCTTGTCAACAGCCGGGGCCGCACCCTGTATCTGTTCTTGAAGGATCGCGGTTCGACTAGTTCATGCTCGGCGCAGTGCGCGAAGGTTTGGCCCCCGATGACCACCAACAGGTGCGCCCAGGCCAGGCACCGGCGCCACGGCGTCGCTGTTGGGAACCACGGCCCGCTCAGACGGCGCTAAGCAGGTCACCTACAACGGCCACCCGCTCTACACCTATGTCGCGGACAAGCAGAGCGGCCAGACCGTTGGCGAGGGTCTCGACCAATTCGGCGCTGAGTGGTATGCGCTGTCCGCTCGCGGAAGCAAGGTCGAGAAGAATGGATCCTGACTGAGTCGAGTCCAGTCGAGACAGCTACGAGCGGTATTCGGGGTTGCGGAAGTCGAAGCGGGCGCCGGCGTCCCATTCGGGTCGCTGGTTGCCGTGGCTCGGGAACCCGCCGAGATCCTTCAGCGCGCGGGCCAGGTGCAGCAGGTTCCACGTCATGAACGTCGTGTTGCGGTTCGTGAATTGGTTGTCGAAGCCGGTTCGGGTGCCGTCCTCGAGTTCGTCGCCGTAGCTCGGCCCGGGGCCGGCCTCGCCGATCCAGCCGGCGTCGGCCTGCGGCGGGATCGAATACCCGACGTGCTGCAGGCTGTAGAGCACGTTGGATGCGCAGTGCTTGATGCCGTCCTCGTTGCCGGTGATCAGGCACCCTCCGACGCGTCCGTAGAACTGCGACTGGCCCTTGTCGTTGAGCTCGCTGGAGTGGGCGTACAGCCGCTCGATGATCTTCTTCGTCTCGCTGGAGTTGTCGCCCAGCCAGATCGGTCCGGCGATAACGAGGACGTCGGCGCGTAGCACGCGTCCGAAGAGCTCAGGCCAGTCGTCGGCAGCCCAGCCGTGCTCGCGCATGTCGGGGTAGACGCCTGTGGCGATGTCGTGGTCGATGGAGCGGAACTGGTCGACGCGAACCCCTTGTCTGGCCATGATCTCGGCGCTGATGTCCACCAGCCGCTGGGTGTGACTGGTCTGCGGTGAACGGGTGAGCGTGGTGTTGACGAACAGCGCGTGCAGGTCGGAATAGTCGGTGCTGTCGCCAGCCATGGGGTGCTCCTCGCGTCGGTTGTGCGTCGGGTTTGACGTTATCTGCGACTGATTGCAACAGCGTCCGGTTGCAGGCTGCGGCTGGCGTACATACCGTTCACAGGACGCGTGTGAGTTGATCACGCACGACGCCGGCGAAGGGGAGACGGTCGTTCGGCCGTCCGAGGCGAGGGGGAGGTTGTCAATGGTCGACGGTTCAGCCGGTGATGACCCGGCGTCGTCCGGCGCCGTCGCCTGGCTGGACGTCTCCGCGGACAACCCCGACACCTGGAACGGGCGTCGCCGCACCGGCCCGCTCGGCATGCAGATCGCGCCGCTGCACGACGCACGCTCGCCGTACCTGTTCAGGGGAGCGCGGCTGCGCGGCACACGGTGCATCTGGTCGGCCTCCACAGTGAGTGGGGCAGAGCTGTATCGCGCCGCGCGGGCGCCGGGTCAGGCGCCATACGACGCGGGCGTACACCTGCTTGCCCGCGTCGACGCCGACGGCGCGGTGTTCCGGTCCGCGGACCCCGCACCCGGCACGCTGCGGGTGTTCGAGCCGGCGGAGGAGATCGTCGAGAACTTCGTTACGAACACGCATCTGTACACGTTGAACATCCCGCTCGCGGCCATCGGATTGGAGGCGGCGAGCCTTGCCGAGATGGGCGAGCAGAGCTTCGACCTGACGCCCTTCCAGACGCAACTGTTGCGCGCGGCCACCGGACTCCTGCTCGCCGGCGGCGATGAGCTGAGCACGTCCTCGAGCCGCATCGGCGTGGACCGGTACCTCGCATCGCTGGCCGGCTTGTTGTTGCGCACCGCGGTGCGCCGGCCCAGCCAGGACGTCGCGCAGGCCGAGCACACCCGTCAGCGAACGGACGCGATCATCTTCGAGCAGGCCGCCGACCCGAACCTCACGCCGGCCACGATCGCCGCGCAGCTCAACATCTCGCTGCGTCAGCTCTACCGTGCGTTCACCGCAACCGAGTCGCCGGCGGCGCGTATCCGCCGGCGTCGGCTCGAGCGGGCAGCCGAGATCCTCGCAACGCGCACTGGCCCGGGTCAGGTCGAGCGGGTCGCGACTGAATGTGGCTTCGTCTCCGCCGAATACTTCTCCCGGGCCTTCCGCCGAGAGTTCGGGCTCAGCCCGCGGGCGTACCGCTCGGCGCACCGCGATCCCCTGCCCCGCTGAGCTGCGTCATCGCCGCGCGTCGCGCTCAGCGCGGTCGAGCACCTTGCGCGCATCTCGACGTCGCGCATTCCACCGTTTGACGTTCTCGCGATCCTGCTCGAGACCGCGCCGGGCCGTCTCCAGGTGCTCCTTGGCCTCGTTCAGGCGACGTTCGGACGCGGCCACTGTGGTCACGGACGTCGTCTCGTCTGACTGGGCTTGCTCGAGCTCTGCTTCGGCTTGGTCGAAATCGCGGCGTGCCGCGGCCAGCGCGCGCTGGTGCTGGCGGCGCTGTGCGGGCGTGGTCTCTTTCCTCGCCGGCTTATCGGTGGGCTTGTCCTTCCCGCCCCGCATCAGGGTGAGCTGCGGCGGACCAGACGACGAGAACCCGAATCCGGAGAAGCTCGCCGCGCGCTGCAGCAGGCCGAGTTGTTCGGCGACATCCGGATCGGCGACGGCGGCATCGAAGGTGCCGTGCACCTCGTCGTGCAGCGCGGTGGACGGTGTGGCGCGCCCGGCGAGCTCGAACGCGTCGGCGGTCAGCTTCGACACGAGGGCGCGGCGTTCGGGGGACAACTCGCGCAGCATCGCGGCGTCGAGCGCATACTGCGCCGCGCGCAACCGGTCGCCGAGCTCGGCGAGGCGCTCACTGAGCGTGGCGTCGCTGGAGGCCAGCGCGTTGACGATCCATGCCGCCGCCGTCGGCTTGCGCAGCTTCGCGATGGCCTGCGCGGTCGTGGAGTCGCCGTCGGCTCTGGCCTGCTCCACGAACTCGGCGCGCTTGGCCAGGAAGTTGTCCGGCGCCACGGCGTACAGCTCGCGCGTCGCCCGCTCGAGCTCGTTCTCGGCCTCGGTCACGTGGGGCGGGCGGGACTCGAACCCGCGACCCAGGGATTATGAGTCCCCTGCTCTAACCGGCTGAGCTACCGCCCCGTCGCGGCCAACCTAGCGCCCGCGGGTGCCCGACCGCGGGATCCGCTGGATGACTTGGGGAGGCATATACATACACGCGCAAATGTATGTATTATTCGACGGTGACCAAGACCGTCGATCGCCAGCGCCGCACGCAGGACGAGCGCAGTTCTGCGATGCGCGAGAGGCTGCTCGACGCCACCGTCAGCTGTCTGGTCGACTACGGCTACACCGGGACGACGGTCACCCGCATCGCCGAGCGCGCCGGCGTTACGCGCGGCGCGCAGGTGCACCACTACCGCACCAAGGACGACCTCGTCACCGCGGCAGTCACCCACCTGGCCAGTGCGAGCGCCGAGCTCGGCTGGGCGCAGATCGCGAAGCTCGCAGATGCCGAGGATCCGGTCGGAGATCTGCTCGACTTCCTGTGGGAGATGCACAAGGGCCCGACGTTCGTTGCTGCAGTCGAGCTGTGGGTCGCCGCCCGCACCGACCCCGAGCTGCGTAAGCACGTCGGCGGGATCGAACCGGAACTGATGTCGGTGTTCCGCCAGGTTGCAGACCCGGGTGTGCCGCTCGAGTTCACCCCCGCCGACGTCGTGCTCGTCGAATCGGTCTACACAGCCATGGACGCGATCCGCGGGCTGTTGATCTCGGTGTGGCACCTGCCGCCGCGTCAACGCAATGCGCGGTGGATGCGTGCGAAGGAACGCCTGCGCCCGATCTTCCCGCCGCAGGCGACGCTGGTGTCGTCGCTGCGCGCGGCCGCCGCCGTAAGCTGACGGCCCCGTGCCCGGCCGCTGAGCCCTTGACCGTGGATTGGGCTGCGCTGGCAACACGATCCCCGATCAAAGCCGCGAGAGGCCGAGCAGGCCCTTCGCCACATGCGTCACCTGCACCTCGTTGCTGCCCGCGTAGATCATCAGCGACTTGGCGTCGCGCGCAAGCTGCTCTACCCGGTACTCGGTCATGTAGCCGTTGCCGCCGAACAGCTGCACCGCCTCCATCGCGACCTCGGTCGCGGCTTGCGAAGAGTAGATCTTCATCGCCGAAGCCTCGGCAAGCGTCGGCGGCTTGCCGGCCTGCGCGCGCTCCAGCGCCGCGAACACCATGTTCTGCACGTTGATCCGCGCGATCTCCATCTGCGCCAGCTTGAGCTGCACGAGCTGGAAACGGCCGATCTCCTGGCCCCAGAGCTTGCGATTCTTGGCGTAGTCGATGCACAACCGGTGGCACTCGTTGATGATGCCGAGCGAAAGGACCGCGACGCCGACCCGCTCTGCGGTGAAACTGCTGCGCGCGCTGTCGCGGCCGTCACCGGACGCGTGCGTCTCGGTCTCGCCGAGCAGCCGGTCGCGGCCCAGCCGTACGTTGTCGAAGAACAGCTCACCGGTGGGCGAGGCGTTCATGCCCATCTTGTGGAACGCCTTGCCCTGCGTGAAGCCGTCCATGCCCTTGTCGAGCACGAAGGCCAGCACCGGGCGATCGCGCTTGTCGACACCGCTGCCATCGTCCAGCTTGGCGTACACGACCGTGACGTCGGCGTCCGGGCCGTTGGTGATGAACGTCTTCTGGCCGGTGAGGATGTAGTCCTCGCCATCGCGCGTGACGTAGGACTTCATGCCGCCGAAGGCGTCCGAGCCGGAGTCGGGCTCGGTGATCGCCCACGCGCCGATCTTGTCGAATGTGACGAGATCAGGCAGCCAGCGTTCCTGTTGCGCAAGGGTGCCACGCGACTTGATGGTGGACGCGGCAAGGCCGACGCTGACGCCGGCAGACGCGATGATGCCAAGACATGCGCCGGCCAGCTCGGCCACCGCGATGGCCCCCATCGTCACGGCGCCGGCCGGCATGCCGGCGCCGGCGCCGTTCGAGGACCCCTCCGGACGCGCCGCGCCGGACTCCTTCAACCGCTGCTTGTCGAGGTCCTTCTTTAACGCCTCGCTGCCCATCACGTCCACACCGAAGTTCGCGAACAACTTGCGGATGATCGGGTACGGAAGCATCTCGCCGCTCTCGAGTGCGTCGAGGTTGGGTCGGATCTCCTTCGCGATGAATTCCCGCATGGAGTCGCGGATCATCAGGTCGGTGGATGACCACTCGTACATGCTGATCAGCTCCAGTCGGCGGTACGCGCCGCGATGTCCTCGACATCCCACGGCCCGTCGGTCTCGATCGTGCGCGTCGTGTGCCAGCCCTCGAGCTCCTGGATCGAGCCGCCCTGGACGCCGAACACCTTGCCGTTGTGCGGGCACTTCTCGGTGGCGAGGTACGCCACGATCGGCGAGATGTTGGCCGGGTTGAACGCGTCGAATTCGCCTTCATTGACCGGCGCGGCGAAGATCGCGCCCATACCGGGGGTGGCCAGCGTGAGGCGGGTACGAGCGATCGGGGCGATGGCGTTCACGCGCACGCCGTAGCGCTCGAGTTCCTGTGCGGCCACGAGCGTCATCGCGGCAATACCCGCCTTCGCCGCGCCGTAGTTGACCTGGCCGGCGTTGGGCATGAATGTGCCGGACGCGCTCGCCGTGTTGATCACCGAGGCGGCGATCTGCTCGCCCGACTTGGACCGCTCCTTCCAGTAGGCCGCCGCGTGCCGTAGCACCGCGAAGTGACCCTTGAGGTGGACGGAGATGACGTCGTCCCACTGCGCTTCGGTCAGGCTCGCGACGAATCCGTCCCGCAGGATGCCGGCGTTGTTGACCACGATGTCCAGGCGCCCGAAGTCGGAGACCGCCTGCTCCACCAGACCCGCTGCGCCGTCCCAGGTCGCGACGTTGTCGGTGTTAGCCGAAGCGTTGCCGCCGGCCGACGTGATCTCGTCGACGACCTCCTGTGCCGGGCCGGCGTCCGACCCGCTGCCGTCGTTGCTGCCGCCCAAGTCGTTGACGACGACGCTTGCGCCTTCTCGGGCGAACAGCAATGCATGTTCGCGCCCGATGCCGCGTCCCGCGCCGGTGATGAGCGCAACGCGCCCGTCGAGCTGTCCCATGAATGTCTCCCTCAGTCCGCGGTCTCGGCGATTTCGGCCAAGCCGTCCTTGATCACGACGTCGTCGCCCACGGTCGACTCGAAGACGTAGGTGGTCACACCGTCTGCCGAGCCGGCCTTCCAGATGGTGGTGGTGAGCTCCTGCCCGGGCAGGACGGGTTTGGCGAAGCGCACGGCCAGCCGCTTGAGCCGCGCGGTGTCGCCGTCGGCCACCTCGGTGAGCACCGCCCACGACGTGAACGCCTGCGTGCACAGCCCATGGATGATGATGCCGGGCAGCCCGGCGGCCTTGGCTGCGTCCTCGTCGACGTGGATCGGCATCGGGTCGCCCGATGCGGGGGAGTAGCGGAAGGTCTGATCGTCGTCCATACGGGCGACGACCTTCGCAACCGGCGCCTCGTCGCGCACCGACTCGGGGAACTTGTGCTTGGGTGCCACCTCGCCGACCGTCTCGCCGGCGTCGACCTTGCGGAAGAACGCGGTCATGTACTGCTCGTTGACCAGCTCGCCGTCGCTGTCGCGGCATTCGAGCAGGAACGCCGTCGTCGTCCCATTGGGTGCCGCGGCGAAGCCCAGCGGCTTGGCCCGGGTGTTGATCACGTCGCCCGGTCGGATCGGCCGGTGGAAGTGGAAGTCCTGCTCACCGTGCACGACCTTCATCGCCACCGCCGGCGGGGCGACCGTGAACGACGACTGCATGATCGACATGAACGACGGGACGATCGCGAACACCGGCGGGGCGACCTCACCCTTGCGGTGCGCCTCGATCGGGTCGTTCGTCGCCTCGGCGTACTGCGCGATTCGCTCCTGGGTCACCTCGAAGGTGTCCGCGTCGCTCCACGTGCCGATCGAGTCCTTCAGGAACTCGGTCCGTTGGCTGTCGCTCATGTTTAAGAAACCAGTTCGCGCAGCCTCGCGGCCGAGGACGCGAGCTCTTCCCGGCCGGCCTTCTCGACGGCCTGGCCGATCGCGCCGACGAGCATCTGCCCCTCGAACTCCGAAATGATCGACATCTTCGAGCCGTCGCCCTCCGGCTCGACCCCGAGGGTGATGGCGACCTTGACGCCCGCCATGCCGGTGCCGGACATCTTCACCATCTTCGGCGGCTCGTACTCGTCGACCGTCCAGGTGATCGTGTTCGGCATGTTCAGCAGGCTGACGATCGCGGTGGCTTGCGTGCCCTTGGCGAATTCGGTGGGGACGTCGCCCTTCCACGACTGGTGCATGCCCAGCCAGTCACCGAAGCGCGACGGGTCGGACACGACAGCCCATACCTTGTCGGCGCTGGCCGGAAGGTCGATGGTCTCTTCGATCTTGCCCATGATCTGTTCTCCTCAGATGTCAGCGGTTGGCAGGAAGTTCTTTGCGGGGTCCGGCGTGAAATCGTGTTTTAGCGATTTCATGGGGTGCGACGGTATGCGGTGACGACCACGGCGCCGCCGAGGCCGATGTTGTGCTGCAGGGCCACCTTCGCACCCTCGACCTGGCGCTTGTCGGCGGTGCCGCGCAGTTGCCAGGTGAGCTCGGAGCACTGGGCGAGACCGGTGGCGCCGAGCGGGTGACCCTTCGAGATCAGGCCGCCGGACGGGTTGACGACCCACCGGCCGCCGTAGGTCGTGTCGTCGTTGTCGACGAGCTTGCCGCCCTCGCCCTCACCGCACAGCCCGAGCGCCTCGTAGGTGAGCAACTCGTTGGTGGAGAAGCAGTCGTGCAGCTCGATCACGTCGACGTCGTCGGCACCGAGTCCGGCCTGCGCGTAGACGTTGTCCGCTGCGCGCTTGCTCATCTGCGCGCCGACGAGCGTGATGGCCGACTTCGACTCCAGGGTGCCGGGTACGTCGGTGACCATCGACTGCCCGATGATCTCGACGGCCTGGTCGCCGAGGCCGTGTGTGTCGACGAAGCGTTCGTTTGCCAGGATTGCCGCGGCCGAACCGTCGGAGGTCGGCGAACACTGCAGCTTCGTCAGGGGGTCGTAGACGGTGCGCGCGGCCAGGATGTCCTCGAGCGAGTACTCCTCCCGGAACTGCGCGTACGGGTTGTTCACCGAATGCTTGTGGTTCTTGTAACCGATCTTGGCGAATTGTTCTGCGGTGGTGCCGTACCTGGCCATGTGCTCGCGGCCGGCTGCGCCGAACATGTACGGCGCGGCGGGCATCGCGAACTCCTGGATCTCGGCCAGGGCGAGCAGGTGGCGCATCATCGGCTGCTCGCGGTCTTCGTATGTGCTGCCCAGCGAGCCCGGCTGCATCTTCTCGAAGCCCAGGGCCAGCGTGCACTGCGCCAGGCCGCCGCGGATCGCCTGCGCGGCGAGGTAGAGCGCCGTCGAGCCGGTCGAACAGTTGTTGTTGACGTTGACGACGGGAATGCCGGTCATGCCCAGCTCGTACACGGCGCGCTGACCGGCGGTCGACTCGCCGTAGACGTAACCGACGTAGGCCTGCTCGACCTCGTCGTAGGGGATGCCCGCGTCCTCCAGCGCCTTGGTCCCGGACTCGTTCGCCATCGCGGGGTAATCCCAGCCCCCGCGCCGTCCGGGCTTCTCGAATTTCGTCATGCCGACGCCGACGACGAACACTCTTTCTGCCATGGTGATCCCTTCACATACATGCAGGCGTGTACGCAAGTTCTAACATGTGCGGCGACGCAATGCCAGGGTGAGCTGGGTTACACGGCAGGCGGCAGGGTAGGAACGTCGCGTGGCAGCACCGAAACCCACCCCTGCGCAGCTGATCGCCACGCTGTACGACGATCCCGAGCAATGCGCCAAGATCGCGAAGCTGCGTTACGTCAGCCCCGAGGATCCGGGCCTGACCCGTCGGCGCAGCGGGAGCGGCTTCACCTATCGCGATGCCGAGGGCGTCACCGTCGTCAACGTCGAGGTGCGCAACCGGATCAAGCAGATCGCGATCCCACCGGCATGGCAGGACGTGTGGATCTGCACGCTGCCCGACGGTCACCTGCTCGCGGTCGGCGCTGACGAACGCGGTCGGCGGCAGTACATCTACCACGAGCGCTGGCGCTCGATCCGCGACCAGCTGAACTTCTACCGGCTGATCGGGTTTGGGGCCGCGCTGCCGACGATCCGCGCCGACATCGACGCGCAGTTACGGCGGCGAAGCTTTGACAGCGATCGGGTGCTGGCGGCCATGCTGCGCATCATCGACACCGTCGGACTCCGCGTCGGGAACGAGGCCTACGCGGAGGAGAACGACAGCTACGGGCTGACCACGCTGACCAAGAAACACGTGCATGTCCGCGGCTCGAAGATCGAATTCGGATTCCCCGCAAAGTCCGGCAAGCGGGCGGAAGTGGCGATGAAGGATGCCGGCGTAGCGCGGGTCGTCGCAGCGCTGCTCGACCAGCGGGGCCGGCGGCTGTTCGCGGTAAACGGGACGAGCATCGGCTCGGACGAGGTCAACGCTCGGTTGGCCGAGCTGTCCGGGGCGCATCTCACCGCGAAGGACTTCCGGACGTGGAACGGGACGCTCACCGCGTTCCGGTACCTGCGCGCCCACCTGCCC
>JAABUT010003472.1_pt1 | contig 13493 bp, 12 predicted proteins | sample 5559281 | NCBI WGS metagenome assembly JAABUT01 (sample SAMN10711880, study PRJNA513359) | rock metagenome | isolation source: Antarctica rocks | place: Antarctica: Victoria Land, Ricker Hills nord | collected 2016-01-04
GGTGAACGGTGCCCCTGACTGCGGCGGACTGATGTCCTACAACTACCTGTCCGGCGAGCCGATCACCGGGCTGGACGAAGGGCGTCCATTGTTCCTGCGCTCACCGGACAGTGTCTTCAACCTGTCTAACTTCATGCGTGTGCATCTCTTCGCCGCCCTGGCCACCCTCCGGATAGGCATGGACGTTCTACAGGAGGACGAGGGAGTGCGGCTCGACCGGATGTTCGCCCACGGCGGCCTGTTCAAGACCAAAGGTGTCGCCCAGAGCTTCCTGGCTGCCGCCATCCACACCCCCGTCTCGGTCGGCGAAGTCGCCGCCGAGGGCGGTGCTTGGGGGATCGCAGTCCTGGCGGCCTTCTGCGTTGGCCGCGCACCAAAAGAGAGCCTTGCAGACTTCTTGAACAGCCAGGTCTTCGCCGACAGCAAGCTGGAAACGGCCGAACCGGACCCACAAGACACCGCTGGTTTCGATGCCTTCATGCGACGCTACATCGCCGCACTTCCAGTAGAACGGGCGGCAGTGGAGCACAGCTGACCACACCTTCGTGGTCATGAACGCTGGCCACCCGGCGGCGCTTGCGGGCCCGAATGCGCGAAGCGCAGAAGGACAGCATAACGAAAAGGCGGATGCCGCGTCGGTCATGATCAAGCCCATTTGTTTGATCGTCGCGGCGGCGGCAAGTCCGGCGGCCGCCGTGATGGCGTGCCGCTGATCTGCGCCTGAACCTCGGCGAGGCAGGCCATGACATCAGCAACCGGATACCGAACAAACCTAACGGCTCAGTTAGCTGGCGGCGATGCGCCGTCCGGATGTAACGCAACTCGTGTACGCGTTACGTTGTAATGCAACCTACGATCTCATCCGTACACGAGATACTTTACAAAGCAACAGCAATGAAACGAATACGATCCTTTGCTTGCCGTGCCTCATAACCCGTGTTGTGTGTTAGAGCACCGAACGGCCAGTGGCGCTGAGCAGAAGGGGTGGCCCGACTGGACCGCCCAGTCTGATCAGGCGCGGCGAATGACGCCGGACTCCGCCGACGTGAGCTTCGGAGCCAAATGGACCACGCGGTGCGTGAGCGGGACGGCGACACGTCGTGCCATGATCTCCCGGGCGATCCGGATCACGCCCTCGCTATCGCGGTACTCGGAAATCGTCAACTCGCCGGTCACAAGGATCGGGTCGCGCTTGGCCAGGCTGTTGGCGACGTTCTCGGCGAGGTTGCGGAACGCCTTGACCCAGTAGGTGACGGCCGGCCCGTTGGCGTAGGTGTCGTCCTGCTGCTTGATCCTGTCGTTGACGATGACTTTGAACCGGGTCCACGGCGTGCCGGCCTCGCTGTAGGCCAGGGCAGGGTCTTCGGGCAGGTTGCCTTCGATTTCGATGTGACTGGACACGGCGATCTCCGTTTCGTTGGTAGTGCGCTGTTTTGCCGCGTATGACGGCGATTCGAGGTGAGGTAGCGGCTACCAGAAGGACTCGGGGTCTTCCTGCTGCTGACCGTTTTTCTTCCCCGCTGGCAAGAACCGAAGGAAGGGCCAAGGAGTCGGGAGGTCAAGGGGCGGCGCAGCCGATCACGAAGTGACACCGTAGGTGCCCTTGATGGACCGGCGGTGGCCCGACAATCGGGAGCCAGCGGGGAAGAAGTACCTGGATGATGCCGCCGGCGTAGCCGTCCGAATTGCCATTTCAGATCGAACAGGGGCTCATCTCGGCGGTAGCTGCACGCACCGGCTTGCTCACCATCAGTCCACGCCAACTACGAAGGAAGCGGGCGATCTGCATCGGGCAGTCGCTTCGTGGCCGAGGGGAGTCGTTGTGGCTGTTTGGTTCTCGGGACCCGCAGGTCCTCTCGTCAAGGTCCATTCGGTCGAGGCAGGGGCCGTCGGTCGCCTCCGGGATGTCTACCTCGCTGGCCCACTCGACGGGGGGAGCCAGCAGGACATCCCTGGGCTTAGCACCTTCAAGGGGATCGTGCTCGGGATCATCCCCTGGGCGCTGGTAGCCTGCGTCCTGGCGTTCATCGTCGGTGCTGCCTTCTGGGCGGTCGGGTCGTTCTCCGGTAACTCACAGCACTCCGGCTCCGGCAAGAAGACGTTGGTCATCTCGCTCGTCGCGGCACTGTTGGTCGGGGCGGCCGCGGTGATGGTCGGCTGGTTCAACGACCGCGGCAAGGCCGTGGCCGACGCAGCCAGCTCGGCTGTCATCGCGGTCTACGCGCCGCAGGACCGCTGAGCCATGTTTGCGGAGTTCTGGGGACGCAACAAGGTCCTGCTTGTCGCGGTGGCCGCGCTGACGGTGGTCGCGGTCGTCGCCACTATCGTCCTGGTGGTTGTCAGGCCTCACCACGCCGCCACGCCGCCACCCGCATCAGGGAACGCTGCTGCGTCAGCAGTCTCGACCAGCAAAACGGACGCCAGTCAGGTGTTCGTCGGATCCAGCCTGGCTGTCACGAGTCCGTCCTATCTCCCGGGAAGTGACCCGACCGACTCCACCCTGGTCGGCGGGCAGACGAACCAGCTCGTCTTCGCCGAGAAGGTCGCCACCGCACTGTTCTCCTACAGTCCGTCGACCGACTTCCCAGCCCGCAACGCAGACGTCATGGAAGTTGCGCTGCCATCACCGCTGGGCGATTCGGCCGGTCTCACAACCGACCTGCAGCGATACACACCTATGGGCACGGCCCTCAGCCAGATCCGGTCAGCCGGCACCACCGCAACATTCAAGGTGCAGACCGTGTCGATCTCGCAGTGGGCGGCCCAAAAGCTCCACGACATCGGCGCGCAGTCCGGCACCTACGGCATTGATGTCGTCGGCGTTCAGACCATCACGGCAAGAGGATCTGCGCCGGTCTCGCTGTCGGTGTCGATGGGCCTGACGGTCGCCTGCGCTCCTGCTGTCAGCTACTGCGGCCTGGACCGAATCCAAGCCGCCCTGCTTGGTCAGCCGGCCGCAGGGTGAACCGCATCCAACGCACGGCGGCGAGGTGGGCGGTTGGCGTCATGATCCCGTCCGCGGGCACCGCTCTGGTGGCGCTCCTGGTGATTGCCGCCGCCGGCGTCAGCGCCGCCGATCCGAGCCCGAGTGGCCCGCCCAGCATCAACGGGTCCTTGTCGTGCGCGGCCGGCGGTGCCGTGGCGAATCTGAACCCGGATCAAGCGGCGAACGCTCGAGCGATCGCGGAGGTGGCACTGCACCGAAATCTCGGGAACCAGGGGGTCGTGATGATCGAGATGGTGGCCTTCACCGAATCCACCCTGCAGAACGTGCCGCACGGGGACTCGATGGGTCCATCGTCCCGCGGTCTGTTCCAGCAAATGCCGAGTTGGGGGCCGGAAAGTGTGCGGATGGATCCGGCCGGCAGCGCCGGATTGTTCCTCGACCACCTGCTGGGCGTTTCGGGCTGGCAGAGCCTGCCGCCCTGGATCGCGGCGCAAACCGTCCAGGGGTCGGAGTTCGACGGCAAGCATGTCCGCAATGGCCAGGTACTGGGTTTCGGCGACAACTACAAAGCCAACCTGCAGATCGCCACCTCCATCACCACCCAGCTGCTGAAACCGCGTGCTGGCAAGGATGTTTCAGTTTCGACTGTCCCGGGCTGCGCCCCGGCAGGAACTGGCGGAGCCCCGCCGGCGTCGGGAACCGTGGTGGTCAACGGCGTGACCGTCACGCTCCCGAACGGCCCGGACGTCGACGCGGCGGTAGCCGGCAAGGTCATCAAGGCTCCGACGGCCGCAATGGCCAAAGGACTGGCCGCGGGGTTCGCCGACGTGGGACTGCCCTACGTCTACGGCGGTGGTACCGACGGGGGCGGACCTGATCAGGGATGCTCCCGAGCGGCCGGGGAATTGAACAGCTGCCAGGGCATCATCGGATTCGACTGCTCCGGACTGACCGCCTACGCGCTCAAGCAGGCCGGGTACACGATCCCGACGAACTCCTCCGGCCAACGCACCGGAGGCGGCCAGCTCATCCCGCGGAGTCAAGGGCTTCCAGGCGACATCATTGGCTATCAGGGTCATGTCGCGATCTACCTGGGGTTCATCGGCGCTCAGGACTATCTGCTCGAGGCCCCCGAGCCCGGGAAGAACGTGCACATCCGTGCCGCGTACTGGTCCAACGAGGGCCAACCCGCCGATGCGGACCTCCACCGTTTCTGGTCGAGTGCGTGATGGGTGGAACCACACACATCAACAACTTGATCGGTCAGATGCTGACCTGGGCGCTTGTTCTCGCTGTCGCAGCGTTCATCGCCTACGGCGCGACCTGGGCGGTGGGCAGCTTGTCGGCAAACCCCCAGAACGCCGGTAGAGGCAAGATCGGCATGATCATCTGCCTGGCTGCGGCGCTAGTTCTGGGTGGTGGACTCCGCCTCGTCGAGTGGACGTACGACTCCGAGGCCCGCAACTTCCAGGCCGATCCGGCTGGCTACACCGTGGACGACTCACCGCAAGGCGTCGACGCCTTCACGGTCCTGGACAAGACCGACATCTGGACACCGCAGATCAACCAGTGGCGGACCCAACAGGGCCACCAGCCGGTGACCACGGAACCGGGCCTACGGGAGCTGGCCAAGCAGTGTGCCCTGTCCCTAGCAGGCAGCAAGGGCGCATGTCCGAACCAGCATCAATTCAAGCGCTTCGATTACGGCCCGGCAGATCTCGGCAAGCTGTCCGGATCGCTCGACAAGGATGGAGTTACCACAAACATGGGACGAGTGATGGTCGCCGTCACAACCGAAGTCGCCATGGTCGCTGCCACCAACAACGCCAAGAAGACAGGAACCTTGGTAATCATGGCTGCCGCGAGACCCTGTGGCGCCTGTGCCATCGGCAGGGACGCCTATGTCGAAGGCCTCATCATCTCGACACTGGGGAAGGGATGACGCCTCATAGCGCCGGCATCTCGGACTGGCTCTCCGACCAGTCCGGCGACATTTTACGTCGAATCGCCGCCGGGACCGTCAACGCGATGAACTGGATGATGCTGAAGGCACTCGATTTCGTGAACGGTGGCGCGAAAATCAACCTCGGAGCGCAGTGGCTCCAGGAAATGCTGACCATGATGCGGTACCTGATGCTTCCCGTGGTCGGCGTGCTGTTCGTCCTCCAGGTCGCGACCGCGATCCTGTCGAAATCGCCGTCGGACCTGTGGCGTGCCGTCTGGGGCAGCGTTCTCGGCGTTCTGGTCGGAGCCGCCGGCGCATTCCTCGTCGCGTCGGTCTTGTTCGTGGTCGACGAATTCTCCGGCTACGTGCTCGGCGATGCTCAGGTGCAGGCGCAGCACGCCATGCAGAGAGCTTTTGCCATGGATGGTTCCATCGACGCTGCCGGTTGGTTGATCGTGATCGTGATCGCCGGGTTGGCGCTGGTCGCCTTCGTCATGGTCATCGTCGTGCTGTTCCTGCGCAAGGCAATCGTCATCGGCACCGTGGCCTTCGGACCATTCGCCGCGGCCGGCCTGGCGTACGGGCACACCAAGTCCTGGGTGGTCGGATGGGCCGAAGTCGTCTTCGCACTTGCCATCTCGAAGTTCGTCATCTCCGTCATCCTGACCCTCGGATTCTCGGCCATCTCCTCATCCATCACCGGTGACACCAGCGACGCACTCGTGGGGGCGGTCTGGATCTTCCTCGCCGCGTTCTCCCCGCTGTCGGTCATGAAGTTCGTCTCCTTCGCCGGTGACCGAATGTCCCAGGCACACCAGGTCGGCAACGGGAGCTTGCAGAACGCCTCGTCGGCCGGTGGTGCGGCGTTGGGCGCCGCGGGAGCCATGGGCGGTCTCGCCGGCTACGCGGCCGGAAAGTTCAGCGGCGGTGGTGGATCGGCCGGCAGTGGCGGCACGTCGGCCCCGACGTCGCCGTCTTCGGCGGTCGGACCAGGCCAGGGCGAGGTTGTCGCCGCTACTGGGGCGGGCGGCCTGGACGGCGGTGCCGCCGCTCAGCCGGCGCCCAACGCGTTTCCGAGCGAGGCTGCCGCAGCACCTGCCATGACCCGCGCCGACGATGTCAGCAGCGTCGACCCTCCTGGTCACACCGAGGGCGTCGTTCGTGTGGACGACGCATTGGCAATGGCCGGCGCGGTGGCCCAATCAAACAGTCCGGTAGACCCGTCAGGCGTGGCTAATAGTTCCGGCCACGGCGCCTCGAGGCAGCCACCTGGCACCACAACGAATCATCCCGTGTTGATTGGCCACGAGAGCGCACCTGACCGTCCTGCACCGGTCAACGGTCCTGCGGCGAACGGCCGTCACGGGTTCGGGATGAATCAGCAAGGAGAGTTGGCGTGAGCACGACAACCAGCACCGAGGATCGGGCCAAGCCCCGGACTGCCCGTTTCGGTCGGCGTTCTGCCCGCGGCTTCTTCATGGGATTGACCGGGGCACAGGCGGCAACGATCCTGGCTGCGGTCTTGACCGTTGCTGTCGTGCTAGCCGTTCTGGGTGTGGGTGCGGCCCTGAAAGTGCTTCTGCTGGTGTCCGTTCCACTCGGTTTGGTGGCCATGCTCCGGCGGGACGGCGTGCCGCTGGTCGAGTGGATACCGATCGGCTGGCACTACCTGCGGCGGCGGATGACCGAGCAGTCGGGGTTCCGAGCCACCGCGAAACCACGGCCGGCTGCCAGCCTGCTGCTCCCTGGAGAGTCGGCCCGACTCCGTTGGATGACCTCCTCCGATGGTTCGGTCGTCGTCCACGATCCCTGGACGACCGGATACACAGCAGTAGTCCGCGTTCGTGAGCCGGCCTTCCTGCTGATGGAGGCAGAGAGCCAGGACGGACAGATCTCGGGTTGGGGCCGGGTACTCGCCGGCCTATGCCAAGCCAACATCATTCGCTACGCCCAGGTCCTCGAGTACTGCGTCCCCGACTCAGGCGACTCGCTCAGGGACTGGTGGCGCACCCACGGCCAACCCCTCAACGGGTTGGCCAAGGAGCACTACGAAGAGCTGATGGACGTCGCCGGCCCGGTGTCCTCCCGCAGCGAATCGCTGGTGGCCATCACCCTCGACGGCAAGAAGGCACGAGCGCTGATCAAGCACGCCGGCGGCGGCCACGCCGGTGCACTGTCCATCCTGGCCGGCCAGCGGAGAATCGTCGACGGGGCGCTGACCGGGGCCTCCCTGGCCGTCGAGGGTTGGCTCACCCCAGATGAGTTGGCCTACGAGCTCAGATGCGCCTACGACCCGGCCATCCGTCCCGTGCTCGACTACCACCCACGGGCAGGGCGAAACCTCGACGACGCCGGACCGCTGGCGATCGAGGAACACTGGGACTACCTGCGCAGCGACAGCGGGTTCCACTCGGTGCTGTGGTTGGCGGAGTGGCCACGCAGCGCCGTGTATCCAACGTTTCTGGCTCCCCTGATCCTGACACCGGGCGTCCAGCGCCGACTCACCCTGCTGTACGAGCCGATCCCGATGCGGCGCGCCATGCGCGACATCCGGATGGCAAAGGCCGAACTCGTGTCCGACGCAGCGACCAAATCGAAGATGGGCCAGGTCGCAGCGATCTCCGATGCCGCCGAGATGCGTGACGTCCAGGAACGGGAGGCTGAGATGTACGCCGGACACGGCGATATGGGCTACGCCGGCCTCCTATGCGTCACCGCTCCCACCCTTGAGGAACTGACCGTCGCCGTCGGCGTCATCCGACAGGCGGCTATCCAAGCCGGCTGCGAAGCACGAGTGCTCGCCGGCCAGCAGCCACAGGCGTTCATCGCGGCCGCGTTGCCGCTCACCAGGGGGTTCTGATGGCCAAACACACCACCCGGGCCGGCGGCGTTCTGCCCGCCGGCACTGGCACATGGGCTCGACGAGCGGCCCAGCGCACCTGGAACGACGCGGCCCACGCGTTGGTCGCCGACCAGATCGCGGCCGAGAAGGCCACACGAGCAGCGGTTCGGCAGGACCGCGTCGCCGAATACAAGGCACGCACGCCGAAGGCGGGGGAGAAGCGTCCGTGGGCAAGCCGCACCACCAAGTCGCTGAAGCTTCCACAACACCGGTCGACCACTGCGACCCTAGCCGTGGCCTACCCGTTCCTGGCCGAGGGTGGGCTGGGAGCCGACGGCATCTTCATCGGACGGGACTCCTTCTCCGGTGCCTCCTTTTGCTACGACGGGCTCGAGCTTTACAACCGAACGCCACCGCTGGTGTCCAACACCAACATGCTCTTGGCGGGTAATATCGGTTGGGGCAAAACGAATCTCGCGATGGCCTACGCCACCCGCAGCATGGCCTTCGGCCGCCGAGTGCACGTCCCCGGCGATCCCAAGGACGACTGGGTCCGCTTGGCGCTGGCCGTCGGCGGCCAGGGAGTCCGACTGGGAAAAGGTCTGACGACGCGGCTGAACCCACTCGACGGCGGGGTGAAGCCGGCCGGCATGGACGAGAAGACGTGGCAGGACGTCGTCAAGTCCCGCCGACAGAACCTGCTGATCGCCCTGGTCTCGACTGCGTCGCCGAAGATCGCTCCGCTCGATCCATTGGCGGTTTCCGCCGTGGAGGTGGCGCTGGCAGCTGCTGCGCGCCGGCAGCCGAACCCCGAACTGGGTCACGTCGCCTACCACCTCGCGCATGTTGACCCGCATGACGCGACCGACGCCGGCTACTCGGCGGACCTGTTGGCCGGTACCGGTCAGCAGGTCTATGCCGTGCTGACGTCCTTGGTGACGGGCAGTCTGGCCGGTCTGTTCGATGGTCAGTCCACGGTTCGCTTCGACCCGAACGCTCCGATGCTGGCCGTGGGATCGGCTGCCCTCGGAGACGACGACCTGCTGCAGTCACTGGTCATGCTCTGCTCATCGGCCTGGGTGTCTGCGTCGGCTCGCGACGTCCAGGGCGGCCACGTGCTGAAGATTTACGACGAGGCATGGCGGATCATCGGCACCGAGGCTCAGCTCGATCGAATGAACGCCGATCTCCGGCTGTCACGGGCTTTCGGTGAGTCGAACATGATCATCATGCATGCGCTCTCCGACCCGGACAAGGTCGGTAACGTCGGCTCGGCGGCTGTGCAGAAGGCGCGCGGACTGCTCTCCCTCTGCGACACCCGAGTGGTGCTGCGGCAGGCTCCAGGCGAGTTGGACCGAGCCGTCAACGATCTCGGCATGACCCAGGCGGAAAGGGATGTCGTCGCCGGCGTCGGTAAGGGCGAAGCACTGTGGAAGCTCCCGACCCGGTCGTTTCGAGTGCAGACCGTGCTGACGCCGAGGGAGAAGTCGCTGTTCAACACCGACGCGCGGATGAACGTGGATGGAGCAAATCGATGAAGCTGCTGCGACTGGGAATCAGGTCTGCGGGAGGGCCGGCTGAGGCAGATGCCTTGCTTGCCGTCGTCTCTGACGCCCCGAGGATCAGCCCGCTTGCCCGTATCGCCGCCGGCGGAACCGTCTCTGGTACAGCCAAACTCGGCGGGAGCTCCTTGGTGGTCGGCGAGGCCAGCGTCAGTGATCGAGCCAAAGTACTCGAGCATGCCGTGATCACCGGTAGGGCGATCATCGCCGGTGCAGCAACGGTTTCCGGGTGGGCATCCGTGTCCGACCGCGCCCAGGTCGTTGATGAAGCCTGGGTCCTCGGCAACGCGGTGATCGAGAAGCAGGCCACCATCTGTGGCCGGGCCCAGGTATTCGGTGACGCAAGGGTGAGCCGACTGGCATTCGTCGGCGGTGATTCGTGGGTCTACGGCCAGGCCGTCGTCACCGATCTCGCCGCGGTTCGTGGCCGGGCACGCATCGGCGGCCAGGCTTGTATCCGGGGCGATGCCATCATCGACGGCCCTGTCCGTCTCGGTGGATTCGCAACGGTTGGGCACCTGGCGCACATCGTCGAGCGGACCCACTTCGCCGTCCACCAGCTCCCCTGGGGTGATTGGGTCACCTTCTACCGCTGCGTGGACGGCTGGGTCGGCGCAGGTCTGCACGCCGGCCGATGGTGCGGCCCGCTGCCCCGCAATCGCGTGATACCCGAATTGGCGCACCTGAGCGACAGGATCACCGAACTCGCCGAGCGCTGGTGCCTCGCGCCTGCTACCAGCCTGAATGTCGAACCGCCCGCCGTCCGACGAACAGGACCAGCATGAAAACCACAATGACCAGCAGGACAAGGCCGACAACAAGGGCTACGTACGCCATTGCCGCCGCCAGGACGATTCGGATCGTCCACCTGAACAGAGTTGTCCACAGTCGCCTCTTGCCGTCGGAAATACCTGACAGGTTCGGTCCTTGGCGCAAGGGATGCGGTGCAGATTTCCTCACGGCTTGCCCTCCTTCCCTCATCTGGCCCGGATACTGCCAGCAAGGACCGACAGCCGACTGTCAGTCGCGGTGCATTTCAGTGCCCCCCGGAGGAAAGCCCGTCAGACTCAGGCGCGAAGGTCTTCGTTGATGGTCTCCGGGGCCAAGGGTCCGGTTCGTTCCAGACCGGGTCTCGCCGGGTCCGACGTTGCCCTGGTCCTCGTCGTTGCGGTCGTCGTCGGAGCCGTCGTGAGCCTGTGGGCCGGCGGTCAAGCCGCTTCGTACCTGACCGGCCATGGATGGGCGCGAGGATCATTCCTCGCCGGCATTGATGCAGTGCAAAAGAGGGCTTCCCCCGGTGAGGCGTGGCGCTCTCACATGCCGACAGCCTCCGTCTACTGGGTGATTGCCTGCAGCACGATTTTGGCCATTGCCGTGGCGGTGATCGTTCCGGCGGCGATCCTGCGGGTACGGAGCCGAACCAGACGGAAGATTGCTGCATTCTCGGCCCGACCAGGCATGGCCGTGCCGACCGACATTGCCCGTCATGCGGGGAGCCGGGCGCTGGTCAGGAAGTCTGCCGAATTGCGGCCCGGTACGGCGAAGAAGCAACGATCGCGACCCGAACAGCTCGGCTGGCGGTGGGGTAAGGCTCGCGGCGTCGAGGTGTGGACGTCCGTTCGCGACGCCGTCGTTCTGCTCGGGCCATCCGGCGCAGGCAAAGGGGTCTACGCGGTCAACGCGCGGATCCTTGATGCGCCCGGTGCGGTTGTGGCCACCTCGATACGGCCGGACGTCCTGCAGATCACCATGACGGCGAGGAAAGGCGTCGGTCCGGTCGGCGTGATCGCCGCCGATGGGTCGGCCGGCGACATCCCGGAGATCGTCAAGTGGTCGCCGATCTTGGGGGCGCGCGATGGTGCCGTGGCCACCGCTCGGGCGGTGGTTCTGTCGTGTGGGTCTTCCTCGGGAGTGGAGCACGCCTCGTTCTGGGAGGACTGGACCCAGAAGGTGGTGAAGGCGCTGCTGCACGCAGCCGACTGGGGCGGGGCCGGAATCGATGATTTGTGGCGGTGGTCGCAGTCGCCCTCGGCCGCTCGGGCTGCGGTGGAGATCCTTGAGCAGCTCGAGGGCAATGTGCACGGGTATCGGCAGGTGGAGCCTGGTTGGGCAGCCACGCTCGCCTCGGTCGTCGACGGTGACGAGAAGTTTCGCGGCAACGTGTGGGCCGGAGTAGCAAAAGCCCTAGCGGGACTGGACCTCTGGGAAGTGCGACGGAGGTTCGATCCCGCTGACGGCGAGCAGTTCGACCCAGCCCAGTTCATCATCAACAAAGGAACGCTCTACCTCCTGGCCAAAGAAGACGACCCCGCATCGCGCCTCCTGCAGTGTCTGGTCGACGACATCGCCAGGACGGGCAAGGCCATCGCGGATCGCTCACCGAACGCCCGCCTGGACCCGCCACTCACCCTCGTACTCGACGAGATCGCCAACTTCGCCCCGCTGCCGGCACTGCCGACCTATGTCTCCGGCTACGGCGGCTCCGGCATGGTGACCATGGTCGTGATCCAGGGGAGATCACAGATGGCCAAAACCTGGGGATCCGATGCTGCGAAGGCCATTTGGGACTCGGCCACTATCATCGGCATCCTCGGCGGAGTGACTTCGGCGGAGGATCTCCGTGACTTCAGCGCGATCGCTGGCCAGCGGGACGAGTTGTCCTGGCAAGGATCGACGGGACACGGTGGCGGGGTCTTTGGCGGCGGTGAAGGTCGCAGCTACTCCGAGCACGTCACGCAGCGGGCTGTGCTCGACGAGGGCGAAATTCGCGGACTACCCGAGGGAACCATGCTGATGTTCTATAAGGGCATGGATCCCATGCTGGTGCAGATGACGGCGTACTACCGGCGCAAGGATGCCAGCCGGCTGGCGGCTAGCCGACTGGCGGTCCAGGACTCGATGTCTCTGACGGCGAGGCCTGTGAAGTCTCTGTAAGTGTTGGTGGAGACGACAGCAGGTTTGGCAAAGCCTGTCTCCGATATGGCAGGGGACCGGTACGACCCGGCAGTCGTGTACCAAGCCCTCAGCCTCCACGGCCGGTGCGCTTGCTGGAAATCGATGAGACGCACCTGACAATTCCGCCGAGTCGAGATGTCTCAGGTTGCCTAAGGCGCGGCCGAGCGGAACGCGGTTAGTGGCGACAAAAAACGATCGGCGTTGGGTGGTAATAGTAGGACAGACTCGTGTCGCGAACGGGTAAGTACAACGTACAATAATCGACTTGCCTCGGCGAAGCTGTCGGCGGAACGGTAAAAGGCCGCTTCGTCGAAGACGGCCACGATGGCGTCCGCCTCCCGTCCTTTGGTCTGATGCCAGTTCATAACTTGAACCATGCCCGCAGGTATCTCCTCCGATGCGTTGACCGCAGCATGTCGGAGTTTGGTCTCATACTCGTCGAGAGTCGCCAAGCGTTCCGATTCGCTTAGATGAACTGACCGCCGGGTTGCGATTCGGATAGCTGCAGCGGCTGTTGCCCAGGGCTTATCACCGCGAACCATGGCCAGGGCACTCCAAGCTGTTTTGGCTATCGTCACGCCAGTATCGAAGTTCGCGTCAGCAGCAGTCACCGTTGCTGCGAGGTCATCCAAACTTCGTTGCAGATTAGGCGCCAACGCCTGTTGGTTAAATAAGGCAACTGCAACCGGGGGTGCACTATTCCCTTTGCTGATGGCGGTGAGGTATATTGCCAAGGCCTTCACGACAGCACTCCAACTTACCTGCCGTAGGACAGCACGCACAATCGTGGCCTGCGCTGCGAATGCGTGAATTGAAGCGTCGGATAGACCAACCAATGTTGAGAGAACTCCGGCAGCTGATAAACTATCATTAGTTCTCTCGACAGCCTCATTCGTGCGAACAAAAACACCTATACTTGTCTCTCCCTTCGCTTGTAACCGGCGGATCTCCTTAACCAGTGCCTTGATGGCCTGGGAGTCACCGATCGGGTGCCGAACGGTGAGCTTCTGGGACTCAACTGCATTAGGTATGGATTGGCTATGAAAATCCCTTCGTCTGATAGCGTCGGCAGCAGCAGGTAAGAGCTGAGTAGGGTCGCGATGTGACTGGAACGGCAAATCATGTAAATGGATACCGGGACGTTGCTTAGACGATATGGGGGTCGTGGCTGGGGCCTCGCTCACATGTAATCGTGGGTTGCAGGCGAGGGTGGTCCTGGCCGGTAGAGCCACAGATGTGGGA
>JAABUT010003473.1_pt1 | contig 13489 bp, 12 predicted proteins | sample 5559281 | NCBI WGS metagenome assembly JAABUT01 (sample SAMN10711880, study PRJNA513359) | rock metagenome | isolation source: Antarctica rocks | place: Antarctica: Victoria Land, Ricker Hills nord | collected 2016-01-04
TGGTCTTCCGAACTGAATTCATGATGGACTCCCTAAAGCTGTCCGCCGCGCAGAAGTCAGGAAAATGACGCAACGGCCTGACCTGCACGCAACGCCTGTCGCAAACGATTGTTTCCCGCGGATCCCGAATCGCCGTCGGTGGTGCCGAAACGGCACGTTGCCAGTTCGACGGGTCTTGCCTAACTAACGGCGCGCGGCCGTCGGGCCGCCTCACCGGTTTGCGAACCGGTCGGCCCCTGCCGGCCGATGCGGGCCTTGTTCTGGCGTGAAAGCACTGCATGGCCCGCGACACCACGGACACGACGCCGATCGGCAGCCGCGACGAACTCGTGCGCTGGTTCGAACGGGGCGGCAAGCCCCCGGGTTCGTTCCGGATCGGCATCGAACACGAGAAGTTCCCGTTCTACCGTGAAGGACTCGCCCCGGTGCCCTACGAGGGCGATCCGGCGACGGGGCGCGGCGGCATCAGGGCCTTGCTCGAGGGGCTGGGAGCGCGGCAGGGCTGGCAGTCGATCGAGGAGGATGGCAGACCCATCGGCCTTTCGAACGACGATCTCGGCGGGGCCGTCTCGCTCGAGCCGGGCGGCCAGTTCGAACTCTCCGGCGCCCCGCTGCGCACCCTGCACGAGGCCAGCGCCGAACTGGCCCAGCATCTCGACGGCCTCAAGGCCGTCGCTGAACCGCTCGGCATCGGTTTTCTGGCCCTGGGGTCGAGCCCCAAGTGGTCGCTGAAAGAAACCCCGGTGATGCCTAAGGGCCGTTACAGGATCATGGCCGGCTACATGCCGAAGGTTGGCACGCGCGGCCTCGACATGATGTTCCGCACCTCGACGGTCCAGGCCAATCTCGACTACGCCGACGAGGCCGACATGGTGCGAAAACTGCGCGTCTCGCTGGCTCTCCAGCCGGTCGCGACCGCGCTGTTCAGCAACTCGCCCTTCACGGACGGCGTGCCGAACGGATTCCTGTCGGCCCGTTCCCACATCTGGCTCGACACCGACCGGGCGCGGTCGGGCATGATGCCCTTCGCTTTCGAGCCCGGCATGGGGTTCGAACGCTATGTCGATTATGCGCTCGACGTGCCGATGTATTTCGTCAAACGCGGCACCCGCTACCACGACGTCTCGGGCATGAGCTTTCGCGACCTCCTGGCCGGCAAGCTCCAGGCTCTGCCGGGCGAGAGGGCGACCCTATCCGACTGGGCCAACCACCTGTCGACCATCTTCCCCGAGGTGCGTCTCAAGCGTTACCTGGAAATGCGGGGTGAGGATGTCGGCTCGGCCGAGATGATCACGGCACTCGGCGCCCTGTTCGCCGGCCTGCTCTACGACGGCGCGGCCTTGAGCGCCGCGAGCGATCTTGTGCTGCCCTGGTCGGCGGAGATGCGCCAGAGTCTCCGCGAGGCGGTTCCGGTCCGGGGGTTGGCGGCCGAAATCGGCGGGCGTGATCTGCTCGACATCTCGCGCGAGGTGCTCGCTATCGCGCGATCCGGGCTTGCGAGACGCGCCCTGCTGGATCCGCAAGGTCGCGACGAAACGCGGTATCTCGCGCCGCTGGACGACCTCGTCGAGCGCGGCCGAACCAGGGCCGAGATGCTGCTCGAACGGTTCCACGGACCCTGGCGGGGGAGCGTGGACCCAGTCTTCACGGAATGCGCCTACTGAGGGGTTCTAACGGGAACACGGGCTCGGTCCCTCCCGACCCGGGTTACTGCATTCACGCATCTCGTCCGATGCCGGGCGGCATGTCTCTTCTCCCTCTGGGAGAAGGTGGCGCGCAGCGCCGGATGAGGGTCAAACCCCGGCGACGGAGGTTACCCTCATCCGCCCTTCGGGCACCTTCTCCCAAAGGGAGAAGAGACCAATCCCCACGTTTTTAGCTATTCAGGAGCAGAAGTGTGAATCCGCTCGCCCGACCCGGGCGAGGGTCGCCGCGTTCCGACCCGATATCGTCGTGGGCGCTTCGAGCCTGGCCTTACTTCTGCGCCGGCACCGCACCCGACGGGCAGGTGGCCGGCGGCTTCGTCGCGAAGGGATTGGCGATGAAATTGTCGGCACATTTGTCGCATCCGGCCAGCGCCGAAGCGACCACGAGGAGCGCCAGGATACGAGCGGCGTTGGGGCGCATGGTCAGGGTCGTCTCCAGAAAAGCGGATCCTCCGCCCGGCGCATAGGCGAGGCCGGCACGATGTCGGGCCGGTCCGCGAGCGATGTCGCGACGAGGTCGTGATACCGCGTCGACGCCGCGCAAGGATGCTGGTCGAATGTTCAGCGTGCGCCCGGCGACAGAAGGCTGCCGCCGCTGGTGCGGGCGAATTCGGCCCGCACGCTGCCGTCGAGCTTCAGGCAGGTCTCGGATCCCTCCACCCTGACGAAGCCCTCGCCCATGCCGTCGCAGGCGACGACCTTGGGCGGCGGCTCGGCCTTGGGCAGATTGCGGGCCGAAGCCGGGGACGGCACGGTCCCGCAGATCACGGCCGAGCAGGCGACGCCCACCCATGATCCAGGACCGCTCCTCGTTGATCGTCTCACCGCCGACGCTCCCGACCTGCCGTGCCGATGCGAAGATATCAGGGAGTGACCGGCCCGGCTGTGGCCCATACATCACGAGGAGAGAAAAAGGCGAGGTCCCTAGCAAGAGCGGAGCCGCGTGGCTTGCCGGAGACACGCGGGCTTCTACGTTGTCGCAGGACGCCACGGCGCGATTCACTGGGATCCAGCCCGGGTCGTCCTCACGTCAAGGATGCATCCATCATGATCAGCAGACTGACCCTCGCCACCGCGGCGCTCTCGGCCACCCTGGCGCTCTCGCCGTCCGTCGGCGGCGCCGTTGCCCAGACGCCCGCGCCCGCTGCCGCGAGCATCGCCTCACCCATGGCCCCCATGGCCAAGAAGGGTGAAAAGCCGCGCACCGCTCAATCGCTCGAATGCTCGAAGAAGGCCGATGCCCAGAACGTTCACGGCAAGCCGCGCAAGACGTTCATGAGCAAGTGCAAGGCCGGCAAGGCCTGACCGACGGAGAGACGACGCGGAGCTCGCCGCTCACGGTTCGGGCTTGTCGCCGGCCGGTGCCGCGCGGGGGAAGCGGGCCATGGCCTCGAGGTCGTCGAGGTCCATGGTGTTGCGGATATATTGCTTCGTGGCATCGCGGAACGGCTGGAAGTCCCAGGGCTTCGTCGTGCCGGTCGTCAGGGCCGCGGCGACGAGCCGGCGCCTGCGCTGGCTCTCCCGCACGGCGCGGTCGAGCGCCCCGAGATCCCAGCGCCGCGCCACCTCGGCCCGGAACGCCCGGACGACGCCAGCCTGGGCGGCGTCTTCGGCCAGATTGCTGAGTTCCTCCGGATCGGCGTCGAGATCGTAGAGCTGGTCCGGATCCGCAGGCGAGTGCACGAACTTCAGAGGGCCGCGCCGCAGCATCACGAGGGGCGCCACGGCACCCTCGGCCAGGTATTCGCCGACCGCCTCGTCGTGCCCGCCTCGCCCGGTCAGATGCGGCATGAGGCTGCGCCCGTCGACTGGGCTCGCCAGGGCCGCGAGGTCGCCGCCCGCGAGTTCCACCAGGGTGGGCAGCACGTCGACCAGCGACACGGAAGCCGCGACGCGTCCCGGCTCGAACAACCCCGGTGCCGCCACCACCAGAGGCACGCGGGCCGCGCCCTCAAAGAAGCTCATCTTGTACCAGAGCCCGCGCTCGCCCAGCATCTCGCCATGGTCGCCCAGGAACATCACGACCGTGTCGTCGAGGCCCGCGGCGTCCAGCGCGTCGAGCAGGCGCCCGAGCTGGGCATCGCAGAACGCGATGGCGCCGTAATAGGCGTGGCGGGCGCGGCGCACCTGCTCGGCCGTGATCTCGACCGCGTCCATGGCGCAGACATGGCGAATGCGGGCGCTATGCGGGTCGAGCGGCACGTCGCCGAAGCCGACCGCAGGCCCGTCGATGGCTTGGTGCGGGTAGAGGTCCCAATAGGCCCGCGTGATCGCGAAGGGGTCGTGCGGATGGCTCAGCGACGCCACCATCATCAAGGGACGGTCGTCCCTGCCGCGCACGTGATCGTAGATGGCCCGTTCGGCCGCGAACGCGACCTCCTCGTCGAAATCCATCTGGTTGGTGCGGATGCACAGGCCCGCGTCGGTGACCGAGGACATGCTGTGGTACCAGCTCGGCCGATCGAGCGGGTGCTCCCAGTCGGGCGTCCAGCCGTAGTCGGCCGGGTAGATGTCGGTGGTGAGCCGCTCCTCGAAGCCGTGCAGCTGGTCGGGACCGCAAAAGTGCATCTTGCCCGACAGTACCGTGCGATAGCCGAGGCGGCGCAGGTAATGCGCGAAGGTCGGGATGTCGGACCGGAACTCGGCCGCGTTGTCGTAGCCGCCGGTGCGGGACGGCAACGCGCCGGTCATGAAGGCCGTACGCGACGGCGAGCAGAGGGGGCTGTTGCAATAGGCGCGCTCGAACACGACGCCGCGCGCCGCCAGGCGTTCGAGGTTCGGCGCCGCCACGACGGGATGGCCGTGGATCGGCAGGAACCGCGGCGCCAGCTGGTCCACCATGACGATGAGGATGTTGCGTCGGGGGTTGCGGGCCATGGTCTCGGCGGTTCGTGCGGGCACGCCATCTCAACGGCGCCGCCGCGGACGGGCTCACCGGGAGCCGGTCGATTCTGCTTCGGAAACGACCGGCCACGATGGCGTGCGACGCGATGGCGGCCCGTGGGCCGCCGTCACATGCCCTTTTCGACTTGGCCCCGCATCTCGCCGGCCTTGTTCATGGGCGTGTGGATGTTGAAGTAAAGGTCTCCGTTCATCAACGCCTTGGCCTGGTCGTCGGTCAGCTTGACCGAGCCCTTGATGGGACTCGCGAGGTCGCCGGTGATCGGCACCATGACGGGGGCGTTCTTGCCGGACGGGGCGGGGCCGTGGAAATGCGCCGCGGCCGCGGCCCCGGTTAGGTCGGCGTAGCCGACCTGGTAAGTCAGGGTCATGGTGCTGGAATCGTAGGTGGCGTCGAGGTGCCCGGTCGCCTTGCTGTTGGTGACCGGCGGCACTTCGGTCGACGGGCTGATCATGGCCTTGAACTTGAGCATCTCGGCCGATGCCGGACCCGCCGTCAGCAGACCCGCAACGGCCAATCCGGCCAGCAACGTGATGGAACGCATGGTTTGTCCTCCCCGATGGCCGAACCCTCGGCCTCGCACAGGTTATAGCGCCGCGCCGCGCCCGGCCCAGGCCGGACGGAAACGTCCGGGGCATCGGGCCTATCCTCCTCCGCATCGCGGAGGAGGGGGACCGCACGAGAGTGCGGTGGAGGAGGCTGCCGCAGCCGCGATGGTGGCCAGCACGTCGAGCCGGCTCGTCTCGCGCAGGATGTCAACCGCGGGGAACCGCACCACCCGGATGCCCTGCGCGCCGAGCCAGGCATCCCGCCGCCGGTCGCGCGCCGCCCGATCGGCGCCGTCATGCGCCACCCCGTCGACCTCGATCGCGAGCCCGTGGGCCGGGCAGTAGAATCGAGGACGTAGGGTCCGACCGGGTGCTGGCGCCGGAACAGCAGTCCGTCGAGCTGCCGCCGCCGAAGCGCCTGCCACAGCAGCACTTCGGGCAGCGTCATCTCGCGACGCAGCGTCCGGGCACAGTCGAAGGTCGAACTCGGCGCCCGCATCGGGCCTCCTCCACCACGCTGGCCGAGCAAGCTCGGCTGCGCGCGGTCCCCCTCCTCCGCAGGCGGAGGAGGAACCAGCACCGCCAGCGTGCCGCAGATGCCGAGAGGCCGCAACCTATCCTCCTCCGCCTGCGGAGGAGGGGGACCATGCGCAGCATGGTGGAGGAGGCTGCCACCGAGCCGTCAGGCGGCGCGTTGCAGCGCGAAGGCGGAGCCGCCGTCGGCCGTTCCCACGAGGCCCATGCGGTGGAGCGAGGCCAGAACGGCCGCGACCTTGGGCGCCACGCGCCGGCCCTGCTTGAAGCGCGCCGCGATGGCGGCCGCGTCGAGCGGGCCGGAAGCATGGGCGAGCGCCGCCATGACGACGGCGGTCTGGGCCGCGTCCTCGGCCGGAAAGGCGGGCTTCGGCCCGGCCGGCGCCACGGCCTCGGCCCGCATGGCGCCGCCCGCAAGGCCGAGTTCGGCCTTGTCCTTCACGGAACCGAAGCGCGGCACCTGGTCGTCGGGCCGGAGCCAGCGCACGAACCCGCCCGCCTCCTCGGCGGCGCGCTCCTGGTTGAGGGCGACGAGCCGGGCCAGGATCTCGTCGTCGGCGAGGTCGGCGGGCCAGCCATAGGCCTCGGCCACCGCGGCATCGATGCGGTCGTGCAACTCCTCGAGGATCAGCACGAGGCCGTCGTCGAAGGTGCGGCGCAGGGCGGCGTCGAGGCCGTCGGGCGCGGTCCCGCCCCGCAGCCGTTCGAGGACGTTGTAGAGCCCCGTGAGGGTCAGGTGCGGGTGCTCGGCCAGCACACGCTTGCGGTGGGCGTCGAGCTCTTCGGCGAGCGCGCGGATGCGCTGCTTCTGCCCGTCGTCGGCGGCCGGGAAGGGGAAAGGGTCGAAGCAGCGGGTCTTTGAGTAACGAGGATCGTTGCCGACGCCGAGCCAGCCACCCGCACGCAAGGCCCAGGTGGCATGGATGCGGGACGAGAGGGCGCCCAGATGGAAGGCCTCGTCCGAGCCGACTGCAACCAGCATGTTGTCCGGGATGATGGACGCGTCGAGGAACTGGAAGACGCGATGCTTGGTGGTCTCGACTGTCGCGATATATCGGGGCAGACCGGCGAGTGCGGGGCGGAGTTCCTGACGGGGCTTGCCGAAGGTCCACCACAACTTTGCGTAGGCCTGCGCGTCCTTGCCGCCTGACCTGGCTGCTTCGCGTTCCCGAACATGTTTCACAGTGCTCAAGAGATGCTGGTACACCTCCGGGTAACGCAGCCTTACCTCATCGGCCGTCAAACCGAATAGGTCGATCACCATGACGCCGCGTGACCTCGCCGTCAGGTCGCGGCCGTTGCGGTAGGGCCGGATGTGCCGCTCCAGTCCGGCACGTCGCCCGAGCCCGAGATGCGCGGCCTCGGCCGGCGTCACGATGAAGCCGGCGCCGTGCAGCTTCACGCCGGGGGAACAGAGGCCCTCGTTCGCGAGGAGGGGCACGGCCGCCGTCACGTCCACCCCGACCGTCAAATCCGCGTTGATCGTCCCGTCCCGCTCGTCGAGCACGATCACCGGCGCATCGGTGTCGAGGCCCTTCTCGCTCACCACCTCGCGCAGGGCGCCTTCCGCCCTGCCCGCCCGGCACACCGTCATGGCGATGCGGACCGCGGCGGCGTCGCGCGCCAGCTTGGTCCAGGGGTGGTCGGGCACCGCCATGACGATCGACACCGGCTGCTTGGCCGAGAGGTGGCGCTGCACCACGCGCCGCTGGAACACCTGGCTGATCGAGTTGGTGGTGACGAAGCCGAAGCGGCGCAGCACCGTGCCCTTGCGGGTCAGCAGTTCGGCAGCGCGGTCCCACCAGTACATGACGAAGTCGGCGCTCTCGTTCATGGCCGGGTTGGCGGCCCAGAGCGCCCCGGCGTAGCCGCCGAGGCGGGCGCGGAGGTCCTTGCCGCCGATGAACGGCGGGTTGCCGACGATGAACTCGGCCGCGGGCCACTCGGGCCGGCGCGGGTTGCGGTAGTCGTAGGTCTCGATGCGGGCACCGTCCGGCCCCGGCCGGGTGACCGGCCTGCCGCTCGCGTCGCGGGCCAGCACCGTCTCGGCCTCGAGCACGGCGTCCTTGACGACGATGTTCCTGAAGGCCTGCAGGACGGGATCGTTGGGCATGCCGCCGCGGGTGCGCAGATGCCATTGCAGATGACGATCCACAGCACCAGTTCGGCGATGGCCGCGGCGCGCGGGTTGACCTCCAGCCCGAGGAACTGGTGCGGGTCGACCGTGTGGCCCTCGAGCCCCGACAGGGCCTCCTGGCCGCCCAACGCCGCCAGCGCCTCCAGCACCTCGCCTTCGAGGCGCTTCATCAGCTCCAGCGCCACGTAGAGGAAGTTGCCGGTGCCGCAGGCCGGGTCGAGGATGCGGGTCGCGCAGAGCCGGTCGTGGAAGGCCGCGACGGTTCGCCTCGCCTCCTCGGCCCGGCCCTCGGCCCGCTGGCGTTCCGCCGTCGCGAAGGCGGCGAGCCAGTCGGCCCGGAGCGGCTCGATCACGGTCGCGACGACCAGCCGCTCGACATAGGCGCGCGGCGTGTAATGGGCGCCGAGGCGGCGCCGATCCTTGGCGTCGAGCGCCTGTTCGAGCAGCGTCCCGAAGATCGAGGGGTCGACGTCGCGCCAGTCGAACCCGGCGGCCCGGCGCAGTTCGCCGATCTCCTCGGGGCCCAGCGGCAGCACCTTGCGTTCCTTGAAGAAGGCGCCGTTGAAGCAGCGGACCTTGCACTCGATCGCATAGGCGAAGTCGCCCCGGTCCATCGCCTCCCAGAGTTGCCCCACCATGGGCACGAACTTCGACGGCTCGGCCTCGCAGCGCTCCAGCACGCCCTTGAACGAGGCCTCGGGCAAGAGCCCGACATCCTCGGCGAACATGGTGAAGAGGCAGCGCATGAGGAACATGGCCACCTCCTCGGGCGGGAAGCCTTTCGCTTCCAGCGCCTTCGACACGGCGGCGAGGCGCTCCGCGATGGCGCGGGTGACGCGGGCGGCGTGGCGCGCCGGGTCGAGCGAGGCCGGATCGGTCCAGATGCGGACGAGGCGCTCGCGCACGGCCGCGTCCCGCAGGTCGTCGAGGTAGATCCGGAAGCTGCGGCGGTCCGGGAACTGGTCGTAGACCTTCCCGTCGCGGCGGAAGTTGGCGTAGACCTCGAAGCAGTGGCCGACGTCGCAGACGACGAGAAACGGTGGCGGATCGTGGCCGGCCGGCAGCAGCGGCACATAGGCTTCGGCCTGCTGGCGCGCATTGACCATGAGCACGTCCCAGGCCCGGTCGGCGCTCCGCCGCCCCTGGTTGGCGGTCGCGACCACGGGCAGCGGCAGCTGCCCGACGATCTCGTTGCGGGCACCCTTCAGGCGGGACTGTTTGGCCTCCAGGATGAAGCAGCCGCGCCGGTAGAGGTCGATGCGCGGATGGGAGACCGCGCCGTCGCGGTCGACGCGCCTGACGGCGCGCTCGAAGACGTAATCGTTGCCGTCCGACGTGGCGCCGGCGGGCTCGGGCCGCGGCAGCCCGAGCGTGTCGCAGAGCTCGATCAGGAACAGGCCGTAATTGGCCCGCTCCTGCCCGCCCTCGCGGCCCTGCCACCGCCGGATGAAGGCGTCGACCGGGTCGGCGCCCGCGACGGTCGTGATCTGTTCGGCGTGTGACACGACCGAAGGTTACGCGCGGGATCCCGGCCGGGCAACGGATTCGCGTCGCGGCGCGGCGCGGGGCTACGGGATCACCCGCGGCGGCGTCCCGAGGCCGATCCGGGGGACTCGGGTGGAAGGTCCGCCGGAACCGTCGGGCCAGCGTCACCTCCTCCACCACGCTTCGCGTGGTCCCCCTCCTCCGCTTCGCAGAGGAGGATGCAGCGCGCCTATCCTCCTCCGCCTCGCGGAGGAGGGGGACCGCACTCTCGTGCGGTGGAGGAGGCTGCCGCACAGCCGCGAGGGGCGTCCCGAGCCTGCCCTTGACGCTCCCCCGGCCCGGGCCGACAGTATCGGCATGCCGGTGCGCCGCCTCGACCCCATCCTGATCGACCGGATCGCCGCCGGGGAAGTCGTCGAGCGGCCGGCCTCGGCCATCAAGGAGCTCGTCGAGAACGCGCTCGACGCCGGCGCTCGACGCATCGAGATCCGCATCGAGGCGGCGGGCCGCGGCCTCATCCGGGTCAGCGACGACGGCGCCGGGATGGACGCCGCCGACCTCGCGCTGGCGATCGAGCGGCACGCCACCTCGAAGCTGCCGGGCGGCGATCTCCACGACATCGCGACGCTCGGGTTCCGCGGCGAGGCCCTGCCCTCGATCGGCGCCGTGGCGCGGCTCGACATCGTGTCGCGGCCCCGAGGCGCCACGGGCGCGGGGCCGGCCGCCACGGCCCACCATATCGCGGTCGACGCCGGCGCGGTGTCGCCGGTGCGGCCGGCCTCGCGCGGGGCCGGCACCACGGTCGAGGTGCGCGATCTCTTCGGCGCCACGCCGGCACGGCTGAAGTTCCTGAAGAGCGACCGCGCGGAAGCCAGCGCCATCGCGGATGCCGTGCGCCGCCTCGCCATGGCGCATCCCGCCGTGCACCTGTCGCTCGACGGCACGCCCGCGGTCGGGTTCGACTATCTGGCCTGCGCCGAGGACGACGAGGGAAGCCTGACCCGCGTCAGTCAGATCGTCGGCGACGATTTCGTCGACAACGCCCTGCCGCTCCGGGCCGAACGCGCCGGAGCGGACGGGGACGGCATCGCGCTCGCGGGCTTCGTCGGGCTGCCGACCTTCCACCGGGGCACGCGCGACGGCCAGTATCTCTTCGTCAACGGCCGGCCGGTGCGCGACAAGCTCCTCACCTCGGCCCTCTATGCCGGCTACATGGACCACGTGCCGCGCGACCGCTTTCCCGTGGTGGCGCTGTTCTTGCGCTGCGAGCCCCGTGCCGTCGACGTCAACGTCCACCCGGCCAAGGCCGAGGTCAGGTTCCGCGACGCCAATGCGGTGCGGGGCCTCGTCGTCTCGGCCATCCGGGACGCGCTGTCGGGTGCCCTCCACCGCGCCTCCACCACGGGCGGGACGCGTGCCGTGGAGGCGCTCGGTGCCCCCAGCTTCGGCGCCCGATACCAGGCGCGGCCGCGCCCGCGGGGCGGCTGGGACTGGCGTGGCTCGCAGGGTGCCCCGGCCGATGGCGCGGCGCCCCGCGGCTTCGCCGAGAACCCACAGGCGGGATTCGCGTCCGAACCATCGGCCGACGTGCGCGAATCCGCGCCCGGGGTCGCGGTCATGGACGAGGACGCGCGGCTCGGCGCCGACGCGCCACTCGGCGCCGACGCGCCACTCGGCGCCGACGCGCCACTCGGCGCCGCCCGGGCGCAGTTCCACGAGACCTACATCCTGGCCCAGACCCGGGACGGCATCGTCATCGTGGACCAGCACGCGGCCCATGAGCGGCTCGTCTACGAGCGGATGAAGCGGTCGCGCGCCGAGGGTGGGGTGGCGCGGCAGATGATGCTGATTCCGGCCGTGGTCGAGATGACGCCCGACGCCGCGGCCCTGCTGCTCGGCGAGGCCGAGGCCCTGGGGTCGCTGGGGCTCGCCGTCGAGGCCTTCGGGCCGGGTGCCGTGGCGGTCACCGAAGTCCCGTCGGTGATCGGCCGGGGCGACATGACGGCACTGGTGCGCGACCTCGTCGACGTGATCCGGGCCGACGGCGCCACGGTACCGCTGGAGCGCCGGCTCGACCATTACCTCGCGACGATGGCGTGCCACAACGCGGTGCGGGCCGGACGGCGGCTTCTGCCCGACGAGATGAACGCGCTGCTGCGCGAGATGGAGCGCACGCCGGGGTCGGGCCAGTGCAACCACGGCCGGCCTACCTATGTCGAATTGAAGCTCAACGACATCGAACGGCTGTTCGGCAGGCGCTGACGAAGGCCGCTTTCGGGGCCGTCATTTCCCGGGAGCCCTCAATCCCGCGCGATGATCTCGTCCTCGCGATGCACGGTCTCGAGCGCCTCGAGCCGCACGGCGCGTCGGGTCACGATGCCCGGACGGTGGCGGCGCTTGGCGCGGCGATCGTGATGGTCCCCGCCCGCGAGTGGCGGCGCCCAAGCTTCCGGCCCGTCGTTGCGCTCCACCAGGGCCGGCACGTTGAAGTAGCCCGCGGAGGCGCGCCAGTCGGCCCAGATGCGGCCCTCGTCGATGGCCTCGACCAGCGTGATCGAGAGATCGGGGTCGCGATGCGCCAACCGCAGCTCGTAGAAGAAGCCCCCGGTCGCCGTGGGCTTCACGGCCACGCAGACGCCCTGGTAGGCCGACACCGGCACGGACAGCCGCATGGCGATGCCGCGGTAGCTCCGGTCGATGGTCACGCGGTCGCGCGTCAGCAGCACGCTGCGGCGGCGGTTGTCGGCCCGGGGGTCGCCGGCCGTGAGACCGTGGCGCGCTGCGACGCCGTCGGCGATGCGATCGAAGATGCTGGGCACCGTCTGGGCCGGAACTGCATTCGTGGACATGGACGCCTCACATTGTTGCTGCCGCCTGCACGGGTGCGGCCGTTTCGATCCGGCGTTCGCGACGCGGTTTCCGGTTCGTTACTTTCGCGCTACTGGCAAAATGAAAGGTCCGTCGCCTTCCGTTGCAGTCAGACTATGTTCACATTCGCCGTGGAACCGCTAACAGGCGTGCTTAAGCTTCGATGAAACGAAGGATATCGGCCCACACCTCGCCTCATGGTGTCGGAATCACCAACGAGACCGCGCCGATTGCACCGACCCAGGTTTATCTTCGACATCTGGCCGGGCTTCGGTGTCGCCTCCTCCACCGCACTCTCGTGCGGTCGAGCTTGCTCGGCCAGCGTGGTGGAGGAGGCCGACGCTGGAGGGACGGCTCCGAAATCACTGTCGCCCGGCCGCGCTGCCGCGCCAGCTTGCGTCGCTACGGGTCGCGGGTTAGAGCCTCGACGGGGTCCGGAGAGGATCCTCTCCCCTTCCGCAACCCCGCGTCGGTGCCGTGGCTCCCATCCCCCCCAGCGACACGCGTGCCGTCCTCGACCTCCTCCTCGATGCCGCACGCGTCGCCGGCGACATGGCGATGGGCTTCTTTCGGCTCGGCGCCCGGACGGCGGCCCGGGTCGATTTCAAGGCCGGCGGCTCGCCGGTCACGGCAGCCGATCTCGCGGTCGACCGCTACCTGCACGACCGGCTGCGCGCCGCCGTGCCGGATGCCGGCTGGCTGTCCGAGGAAACGGTCGACGACCTCACCCGCCTCGATCACGACCACGTGCTCATCGTGGATCCCATCGATGGCACCCGCTCCTTCGCGGCCGGCGACCCGCATTGGGCCGTGTCGGTCGCCCTCGTCAGCGACGGCCGGCCCGTGGCGGGGGTGGTGCTGGCGCCGGCGCTCGGCGTGACCTACGACGCGAGGCTCGGCGGGGGCGCGCGGCGCAACGGGGTGCCGACGGCCGCGACCGGCGGGGACGAACTCGCGGGAGCGAGGCTGTCGGCCCCGGCCGGTTTCATCAAACCCCTGGCGGGCGCCTATCCGGTGGTCCTGGTGCCGCGGATCGCGTCGCTGGCCTGCCGGTTCGCGGCCGTGGCGGGCGGCGAGATCGACGCCGCCATCGCGTCGCCCGATGCCCACGATTGGGATCTCGCGGGCGTCGACGTCATCCTGCACGAGGCCGGCGGCCGGCTCACGGCTGCCGACGGCCTGCAGCTCCAATACAATCGGCGCGTCCCGCGCCACCGCACGCTTTACGGGGCGGGACCCAACCTGCAGCCCGCCCTGGTGGGGGCCGGGCGCCGCACGCTCGGGGTGGGCGGCTGAGCGTCATCGGCCT
>JAABUT010003475.1_pt1 | contig 13477 bp, 15 predicted proteins | sample 5559281 | NCBI WGS metagenome assembly JAABUT01 (sample SAMN10711880, study PRJNA513359) | rock metagenome | isolation source: Antarctica rocks | place: Antarctica: Victoria Land, Ricker Hills nord | collected 2016-01-04
TGGAGGCTCCCCCCAACCGCCCTTCGCCGGCGCGCGGATCGGCACCGGGACCGCACGCGCGACCTGCCACCGAGACCGTCCATAAGCGATGCTCGTTCTGCCCGGCGGACCTGTCTCACATACGGTCGTTTTAGAAACGCTCGCGACCCTCATTCCTCTCGGGGCTCCCTTGGGGACGGCTACTCGTCGCTGGACGCCCGCTCGTTGGCACGGATGACTACCGGCTCCTCGTTGGACGGGTGGTGGTCCAGCAGGTCCGGGTCGGTGAGGCCTGCGCCGAGCGCGTGCGCTGGCTCTGTCAAAGAGGTGTTGTGCGCCTTGGCCGGGTGTCCGCGTACAACCTCACGTGTCGGCCGGGGTACGACCTGACGTGTAGGTAGGTCTTCGGCGAGTCGAGTCTTTCCTCGAGGGCTCGAGGTCGATGCCGAACCTGGGACCTACCATGAGTACTTGCCGGTGTCGGTGAGGTGCTACGCCACATCGTTTCCGGATGCAGAGAGCCGGTCGCGAGTCGCTTGGTCCGGGGAAAAGCGTCCGTCGCCGCCGGCGAGGAAGTGGTGGTGGATGAGACCGCGCATGATCCCGACGCCAAGCGGACCGACTCGCCCAGCGGGCCGACGCCGGACGGCGACTGACTGCACGAGAGGATGCTCGACCCGGGTAGCACGAATCCCGCGAATCGATCACGGCCTGTGTACTGCGATTGGTGAGGTTGGGTCGACGACGATCCTGAGGTAGTGAACGGCGTTACAGGCGTAGCCGCCGAGGTTCCACTCCGGCTCCAGCGGTTGCCGGTTGCCGTCGGCGTCGGCCGCGCGACAGCCGAGTAGGTGCTCCCCGGGCTCGGCTTCCCATTGCGACATCCAGCCGACCCAGGCGTAGCGGTCCGGCTGGGGTTCGAGCGTCGCCTCGAGCCAGGTTTCGCCGCGGTCGGTCGTCACCTCTACGCTCGCGATCGGGGCGAAGCCTGACCAGGCGCGACCCTGGAGCGTCACCGGACCGGCGGCGACCGAGCGGTATCGCGTGAAGTAGTCCGGGATGCCGGGCGGTGCCATGAGCGCCCGTGGCCGGATCCGCTCGAGCGCGGTGCCACGCTCGTCGGCAACGGAACGCATGCGGTAGGCATGGCCCTGCTGGTAGCCCTCGAACGGCTGATCGACGGCCGTGATCGAACTCAGCCATTTGACGTTGGTCATCCCGTACCAGCCAGGCACGATCAAACGAAGCGGGTAGCCGTGCTGTGGCGGCAGGTCCTGTCCGTTGATGGCATAGACGAGCAGGACCTCCCCGCGAAGGGCTTCTGCCAGGGTCAAGCTCCGCTCGTAGCGCTGGCGGATGTCGTTCTCGATCCCAAGATCCATGCCCGCGAAGACAACCTCGACCGCTGCGTCGGACACGCCGACCTCATCCAGCAAGAGCCTCAGCGGCGTGCCGGTCCACTCGGCAGTGCCGACGGCCTCGATCCCCCACGGCTGGCTCAGCGCCCGGGGTTGCAACGCCATCCGGCCGTTGCCGGCGCATTCGAACGTCACCCGGCGGCTCACCGCCGGACGGGACTTGATCTCCTCGAGGGTCAGCGAAACCGGCTGCTCTACGAGGCCACTGACTTCGAGGCTCCAGGTGGCCGGCTCGACCATCGGGACGTCATAGTGCGTCAGCAGATAGTGCATCCCGATCGGCGTCGTGGGATAACGCAGCGCTTCGGTCAAGAAGCCGTGGTTGCGCGCGGCGAGCTGGCGCTCGTCGCTGGTGACCTCCGACATCGCGACGGTGCCGGGCGGCGGCGGCTTTGGAACCGTCATACGAACCTCTCAACGTTTGCGACGATGCCGCGCGCCGAACGACCCGTCACCTTCATCTCGAAGACGGCGTCAGCGAACCGCCCGGACACGACGCCGATCCTACGCGGCCCGCCACTGACCAAGGTGGCGTCCCATTTATCCTCTACGGGAACGCCCCGCTCCCCCACCCGACGCCGCTCCTAGAGCGTCAGCGCCGTTCCCGCACGACCCGACCGCACAAATGCCCGGTGAGGGAGGAGGGAGCCGTGGTGTCGGTCATCGACCCAACCGACGAGGCCGTCTGGGGTTGCGAGGCCCACGCCGCTCAGGCCCTCGACGCCATCGCCGACACCCGCATGAACCAGGTCTGTGACTGGGACGCCGCCCGGCGTCTGCGGTTGCTGCGCCGGTGAGCGCTCTCCACTCCCCCGGCAAGCCTCTCAGAGCGCAGGATAAAAGGCATTATCTACTGGTCGGCTGCCTCGGCCAGCCTCCCCGTAGGTGTCACACCCCAGGGCCACACTGGTGTCCGGTAATGCCTGGTTATCGGACAAGGATGACGGTCTCGGTCATCGACCGCAGCAACATAGGGGCTGGGCTGCGAACTTCACGCCGCTGAAGTGCTTGACGCCGTCGACGGCGCACGCATCAACCAGGTGGGCGACTGGGTGGCCTCCCGTCGTCTCCAGGCCCAGCCCTGGAAGCACCGCAGCGGGCTCAAACGGTGACGCTGCCTGTGCTGATGGCGCCCGCTACTCCCCCGTCGACCACGTCCAGGGCCACCACGGCGCTTGCTGTTCTCGACCGGAGGCCTGGTCGCGCTCACGCCGTCTTGTGCCTGGTGACGCGAAGACTGCTAGCCGTGAACGAGGACTGAGCTCAGGGACCAGCGTTCACCGGACGGGTTTCGCCCCCGTGATGCGAGCACGCGCCTGGTCGTCCACCTGAGTGACTGTAGGTCCCGTCGGAGCACGCATCGACGTAACCCGTCCCGTTCGGGTAGTTCGAAATGCAATTGAAATAGTTGCAGAAATCGGCAGGGAAGTTGTAGATGAGGCCTCCTCGGCCGCAGAAGTTGTACCCATCGGGATTAGCGGGGGCTCCGCAGGTGGCAGCCCGATGCGGCGGCGGTGGCGGCGGCGGCGGTGGCGGCGGCGGCGGTGGCGGTGGCGGTGGCGGCGGTGGCGGCGGCGGCGGCGGTGGCGGCGGCGGGAGAGGGAGAGGGGCGGCCGCGGCGGAAGCGGGAGGCGGAGGCGCAAGGGTCGTGCTTGGCGGCGGGGCTTGTGCGTGGGACGTGGGTATGGCCGGGGGGCTTGGGGCCGGCTGACTGGTTGGCGCTGCCGGCAACAGTGCCGAGCCGGCGACAGGCTGCGGTTTCGGTACGGCCGGTGCTAGTGCCCCACCTACTATCAGCAGAGCGAAGCTTCCGGCGAGGGCGAGCGCGGCCTGGCGGCGACTACGTATATGAAGCCAGCGGACACGGCCGCGTACGAGTCCCAGGACAGCTACTACGATTAGGGCGAGCGCGAGCAGGATAACGGCGGCGGCAATCCCAACCATGAACCACCTCAAACGCTTTCAAACGAAACAGCAGCATGTCACTCATTGGACGATTTTGACAGTCTCAAGTTCCACGAAGACCGGGACAACCTCGGGACTGGAGGCGTGGCGGTCCCCCGGCTTGATGCCTGCCTTCCGGTAGCAGCACCGTGACCGATATGGCTCGGTCCCGCACCCCGCCGGGCGCTACCGGGAAGGCCAAGAAGACCAGCTCGGCGCCCTCGGCCTGGTCCTCAACGCCATTGTGCTGTAGAACACCCGCTACCTCGACGCCGCCCTCGCCCAACTCCGGCGCGACGGCTACCCCGTCGACGACGCCGACGTCCAGCGGCTCTCCCCGCTCGGTCACGACCACATCAACCTGCTCTGCCGCTACCACTTCACCAACCCCGACAACCCTGCAGACGAGCTGCGTCCGCTCCGCGACGCACGCTCCGCCGACGACTGATCAGACCCCCAGACAGCCGCCTTAGCGGAGGATCCTGCGCCGTTGCTACTCACACCCCTGAACTGGCTATTCGTCGCTGTACCGCTCGCTACAGCACTGACCGTGGCCTTCGCCGCGTTCGCCGGCGTGGTGTATCAGCAGCGCCGCACCGACCGGAGGGAGGCAGCTGCGGCTCAAAGCCGCGCCTCGGTCGACCTCCTGACCCAGTCCCTGCTGTTCGCCCAGCGGGCCCGCGCACTACTCCTAACCGTTCAGGTGCGCACCGGCCTCTCCGAGAGTCGCGACGTCCTGCTGCATCTCCGGCGTCCTGTCGATCCCATGGAGCTTCACGATTGGCTCCAGCAGGGAACCCGCCCGCTGTACGACGCATGGTCGTCCACCTGGGTGTCGTCATCACCGGCTTTGGTCACCCGGGGGAACGCTGTCATCGACGCCTGTACTGGCGTCTTAGACGCCGTGTCGGAGCGAGCGGCGGCCCGAGGGCCAGCGCGGCTGCGGGAAGCGATCGTGGGACGGCGCGCCGACAAGGACCAGGAGGCGCGGCTGCGCGCCGCTGTACACGCCCTCGCTGTGGCGCGGCGGGACTATGCGGAGCTGGTGCGGACGGAGACCAGGAAGAACCCGGCTGAGTTGTTCTTCAGGGCGGCCGAGTAGAACTGAGCAAGGTACGGCGTGCCGTCACGCCGTCATGCCGTCTATCACCTGCGGTCGTCCTGCGGCCCGGCTGGGCCAGTTGGAGTCCTGGTGCGTGTAGTGGTCGGCAACATGAAGGGCGGTGTCGGGAAATCCACCAGCGCCGTGTACTTGGCCTGTGGGCTGGCCCGCTCCGGTCGGACCTTGCTGGTTGATGCCGACCCACAGGGCTCGGTGTTGGCCTGGTCCGAGGAGGCAGGCGTGAGCTTTCCCGTCACCGTCATCGCCTGGCCGGTCCGTGACCTGGCCCGGCGCCTGGAGCAGGTTGCCGGTGACTACGAGCACCTGGTCGTGGACACCGGGCCGGCGCAGGAGCAGCTCCTGCGCCAGGCCCTGGCCGCGACCGACCACCTGCTCGTGCCGGCAGCGACGTCGCTGCTGGACGTCCGCGAACTCGGCCGGGTCTTGCAGATGGTCGACGACCTCAGTCCGGTCCGCGCGGTGGCCGTGCACATCTTGTTGACGAAGGTCCGGGCGGGCACATCGTCCGCGCGGGACGCCCGGCAGGGACTGACCGATCAGTGCCTGCCGGTGCTGGCCGCGCAGGTCAGCCTCCGCGAGATGTACGCGCAGTCGTGGGGCACGACACCGGCCGGGGTCGGGGAGTACGACCAGGTCCTCGACGAGCTGACCTCGGAGCTGGTCCGGTGACTGTCAAGGACCGGGCAGCCAGGACTGGAACCGTCGCGACGCAACGGGTCGTTGCTGCGCCGACTCCCTCAAGCGTCGTCCGCAAGTTCACGATCCTGCTCGACCTGGACGTCTCGGAGGCGTTCGATGCTGACCTCAGCAAGGTGCGACGCGCCAGCGACCGGGCGGTCAACAAGTCCGATGTACGCGAGTTGCTCGCTGCGTTGCACGAGGATCCGTCGCTGCTGCGCCTGGTCGCTGACCGGCTGCGCCCCCCGGCCCGGTAGGCGGGGGCGTCCTGGCTCTGGCCGTTGCCCTCTCCGGGCGATCGTGCGGGCAGCGTCCCGCGCGGCGCCGAGCTTGTGCTCGGCCCAACGGTGCTGGTCGGGCCAGGCCGCGAGCGCGTCGTCGACCACGAGGTCGACCCGCGGGTGAGCGGCGCGCAGTGCTTGCACGAGGGCGTCAACGCCCACGCCGGCCGGGTCTGATTCGTGCGGGAGGGGGACGAGGTCGGTCTGTGGCCACGACGGGTTCTCCTGGCGCGGGTTCAGCCGAGGGTCGGGGGCCCGGCTCGGCGCCGGGCCCCGGGTGCCGGGTTCAGGCGGCGCCGGCCAGGTCGTCTGAACTGGCTGCCGTGTCGGCGCTGCCGCGGCCGAGGATCGTGCGGGCGGCCTTGGTGACGGTCTCGGCTGCCTGCCGGACCTTGGCGGGGTCTCCGGCGGCCCAGCCGGCGACGTAGGCGAAGGTGTAGCAGCTGGCGTCCAGGCCGTGCGCGGCCGCCACCACGTACGCGACGCTCTCGGCCTCAACCTCGCAACGCCCACGGCAGGTCAGGTAGGTCGGCAGGTCCGCCACGTGGCCGCACTCGAGATGCCCGAGCTCGTGGGCAAGGACCTTCACGGCGTGGGCATCGTCGATGTCGTCGCGGACCCGCACCACCCGGCACCTCGGGTCGGTGTAGCCGTTGGCGCCGGCACATTCACCGCGCTCCAGGGCGTAGCCGTACCCGGCGACCTGGCCGGCCAGGTCGGCCCACAGGCCGGCCGGGCCCTGCCCGGTCAGCAGGACCGGCGCGACCTCGGGCAGCGGGTCACCCTCGGTCGCGGAGATGTCGAACACGTGCACCACCCGGAAGCCCCGCAGCTGCTTGCCGCTGGCGGCCGGTGCGGCAGGTCCCCCGCGCTGGTCCTGGGGCTGCTCGCGGGTGCTGTCAGTCGTGCTGCTCGACGTCTTGGGGCGGTAGGTGCAGGGCGCCAGGATGGCGATGCCCCGCTCCCCCTTGCGCACCTGCCGGCCCAGGCTCTGCCAGCTGCGGAACCCGGCCACCCGGGTGGCATGCGGGGCCTGCCCGCCGATCAGCAGCAGGTTTTCCAGGCTGTAGGTGTGGAACTTCGCGGCGGTGTCCAGCATCGCCGCCACGCCTGAGACTGCACCAGCGCGGCGACACCGTCGCTGATCTGCTCGTGCAGTGCGGCGAGCTTGTCCTGCCCGCCAGTGCTGCTGGTTGTGCTGCTGGTGTGGGTGCTGGTGCTCATCTGAGCCCCCCTGTCCCGTCCGCCGAAGCGGGTGCGGGTGGGCCGGTGTCCCCCGGCCTGAGGGCGGTGGGGCCACCCACCGCCGCAAAGCCGCCCGGAGGGGTCGCAGCGGCTCGCCGGGCAAGGGAACAAGCCCAAGGAGCTTCCCGCGAAGCGCCTGAGGAAGGATCTTGGGCGCCCTTGCTTGGGGAGGAGCGGCCCCGCACAATCCGGGGGGCAGCCTGCAACAAGGACAGCCGGCCGAAGGCCGGCCGTACCGACCCCGTAGGGGCCGGGCTGTGACGTGCGCTGGTTCTGCGCATCTACGCGGGCCTGTACCCGCTTCAGGCTGAAGAAGCTCACGCGCGTGAGTGGTGGGACCAGGTGCCGGTCGGTTGCGTCGGGATGGAAGTAGCGTTCGAGCTGCGTCTGGTCCGGCTCGCCGGTGTACCGGCCGTAGCGGCGTTGCTGTTCTGCGCTGAGGAACCCCTTCCGCCAACCAGCCCGGGTGACCCCGGCATCAGCCCGCCTGCTCGGCTCCTGGGCTAGCGCGGAGGTACTGGTAGACGGTCTCGCGGCTGACACCGAACTCGCGGGCCAGCTTCGCCTTGGGGGTGCCGTCAGCGACCCGCTGGCGCAGCTGCACAACCTGCTCGGCGTCTAGGGCTCGGGCGCGGCCGCGGTAGGCGCCGCGCTGGCGGGCCAGCGCGATGCCCTCGCGCTGGCGCTCCCGAATCAGCGAGCGTTCGAACTCGGCGAATGCCCCCATCACCGACAGCAGCAGCGTCGCCATCGCCGTGTCATCGCCGGTGAAGGTCAGCTGCTCCTTCATGAACTGCACCCGCACCCCCCGGTCGGTCAGGGTGCGGACCAGAGCGCGCAAGTCATCCAGGTTGCGGGCGAGGCGGTCCATCGAGTGCACCAACACCGTGTCACCGTCACGGACGAACGCCAGCATCGCCTCCAGCTGCGGCCGGGCGGTGCTCCGGCCCGAGGCGCTGTCAGTGAACACCCGGTCCAACGCGACACCGTCGAGCTGCCGGTCGGCGTTCTGGTCCAGGCTGCTGACCCGGGTATAGCCGACCCGCTGCCCGCTCATGACCCTCCCCTGACCCAAACTGTCAGGAAAGACCCTAGACCCGCAGGGACAAGTGTCCATTACGCCGCACTGCCGCCCTAAACTGACGCTCCTGCCCGTCCGGCTTCTGACGTCAGGCTGGGGTACACCCCACTGGGCGAACGCGGTCGGAAATGGGCCAACGCTGGACCGACGAGACAGGGCTGTCCGCGCGCGCTCGAAGGACCTCAGCCCGTACCTCCCCTCCTCACCCAGGGCAGCGGGCAGTTCATGAGTCCGCTGCGCAGGAAGCGTCGGGGGGCTGCGGCGCCGCGCGGGCTTTGCCGCTTCCGATGTGTCCACCGTCGCCCACCCGAAAGCGCCTGGGATAGTACGGGACCCGCGACTCAACAGTGCCCGTGCCGCGGAGGACATCATGGACAGGCAGTTTCACGCCAGCGCCGAACGCGGCGCCGCGTTCACCTCACGGCTGTCCCGACCCCATTGCCCTCCCCACGGGCGGCGCGCCGACCATGGAACACACCGGTGAGCGTGGTGCCGCTCCCGTCCTCCGACTCGCCGGCCTCGGCGTCGCCGGCGTCCGCGCCGCCTCAACAGCGTCCGGTCCTGAGCGTTGCTGAGGCGGCGGATCTGCTCGGAGTCTCGCAGTGGCTGGTGCTGCGGCAGGTCGGGCGAGGCGCCATCCCGCACAAGCGCGTCGGTCGGCGGATCCTGTTCCCCCGCGCCGGGTTCCTTGCCTGGCTCGAATCCACCGACCAGGAATCCAGCGACCAGCCGGGACCGCTCCGCTTGGCAGGCCAGCGACGGTAGGCCGCCCCCAGTGGTCGTCGTGCTCGGCATGCAGGTAGCAGATCGCGCTGTTGGGGTAACAGCCACGAAGGGTGTGTCGGCTGCCGGGGACACCGTCGGCCGCGGCGCAGTTGGCGTCGAGGAAGAGGGGCGCCTCGCCAGCGAGCAGCGCCTGCCAGCGGGTGATCAGGACCATGGGCGGGCTTCGCGTCAGGCCGCACTGGGTCAGGCTGTCGGCCAGGGCGGGGAGGTCCTCCACGTTCATCTACTCCGGGATCGGTATAAGGGTCTGGGTCAGGCGGTCAGGTAGCCGTCGATGGTGCGCTGCTCGGCGGTGGTATTGCGGTCGCCCCGCCCGGTCCACTGGATGATGACTCGTCGACCGCGGGGTGCGGGTGGGGAAACTTGAAGTCGCGTGACGTGGAAGGCTCGGCCGGATCCACGAGGGCCTCGGTGATCAGCAGGCCTAGTACGGCCCGATGCAGCTCAGCGGGAAGCGCCGAGGCCGGGAGCTGGCTGAGTGGGTCGCCGACGTCACCGCCGACTGACAGCAGGTCTTGCGGTCTTGCCTCGCCGAACAGGGCGCTACGCAGGTCGATCTCGGTGATGTCGTCGGCGCTGTAGGTCGCGTCGTTGACGCTGAAGGAGAAGCTCATCGGGCCGCAGCCGTCGTCGCGGTGGTATTGGAGGGTGATCTCGAGCCCGGTTCCGCGGCTACTCGTTGTCTTGGTCGTGATGGCTGTGACGCGGACGCCGTGCGAGCGTCCGGCGTAGGTGAGCCGGGTGTCGCGGTGTCCTGACCAGCCGCCGGAACGTAGCGACTCCAGCGCAGCGAGGGCGGCGTCGTCGGTGACGGTGGCGTGCACGGTGAGGGCCTGGCCGGTGTCGGCGACGGCGTGGGCGCGGAAGATGGCGTCGCCGAGCTTGCACCACGGGGACAGATCTTCTGCGGCGATCCGTGTGAGGCGGTTGGTGACGCCAGCGGCGAGGTCCTCGGGTGTGGTGTAGCCGCCGGTCGTACGCAACTGGCGTACTTCGTCAACGAAGGCCTGCTGGTCTCCTTGGAAGTCCTCGTTGCTATGCACCCAGACGCTGACCCGCAGCCCGCGGACTTTGGCCTCGCGGTACTCCTGCGTGGCGGACAGTCGCGAGGGCAGAAGCCGTCCGTAGATACGGCCGGGGACACCGAGGTAGATGGTCGAGCTGGCGACTTCAGCGAGGTAGGCGCGAACCAGACGGGCTCGGCCCCGAGGCCGGTGATCGCCGTGGCGATGGCGCGACGCTCGGTGGTGAGCTCGACCATCACCGAGGAGATGAACACGCGCTGATCGCTGGCCCAGCCAGTGAGGTCAGCGATAGAGATCCTGCCAGCCGAGGCGGCGTGTCGATGAGCACGGTCACAGCGGGATCCTCGCGCGCGGGTACGACGGTACGGGCCAGGTCAGCAGGCTACGGCCGTCTCCCCAGACTGAGCGGCCCCGCCTGCCAGCAGCACCGCGTCTGCCGATGGTCTGACCGCCCGCATCCAGCAGTCCGGCGCCCGAAGGACAGAACTGGCAGCCGTGTTCCCGCCCCAGATCTGGGGTTCAAAGCAGCCGATGTTTCGCGACATGAAGCGAGCGCCCAGCCGAGTTGAAGCCGGTCAGGGCAGGTCCATCAGGGTCAACTGCGGCGCAGCCTGTGCTGCCATTTTGCTGCCATCCAAGCCGGAAGGGGTCTCCCGATTTCTCGGGGGACCCCTTTTGACCTGGACTTCTTCTGTAGCGGGGGCAGGATTTGAACCTGCGACCTCTGGGTTACGAGCCCAGCGCTTGGCTGTCGAGCAGCCACATCCGGAACGGGAGTACGTCCTTCCGCGGGTTCGGCAGCGTCAGCCGTCCGAGGAGTCGTAAGGCTCAACGCCCTGAAGGAGGTCGCGCACAGTGACTTCCAGCGCGGCAGCTACCGCTTGCAGCCTCCCCAGCGTTGGCACCGTCCGGTCGTGCTCGATGTCAGCCAGGTACGAGGTCGACAGACGAGCTTCGCCCGCGAGCGCCATCAGCGTGAGCCCTCGCTCTTGTCGGAGTTGCCGCAAGCGCGTGCCAAGAGTCTGCGTGACCACCAGGGGAGGCTAGGGCGACCCCCTGACAAAGCGTCCATACGTTGGTAGCGTATACGCTGTGAACGTAACCAAGGCCATGCAGCTGGGGCCGCTCTGGTCGTCAATGAGTTCGTTCCCCAGGGTCCAAGAGCACGTGCCGCATGGCCGTACACCCACAGAGTCGTTGCCGAAGCGGCCCGCGTCAGCACCCGCTCGGCTAGCAACGCCGCCAAGTACCTCAGCCACCTGTCCGACTTCGCGGCGTGGGCCCACGCGCAGGGCATCCCGCTGACGCTGAAGGCTCTGCTGGACTCTGATGTGATCGAGCGCTACGTCGCGGTGGGGATGCCCGGCGCCCGGGACAGCACCCGGGCGACACGGCGCGCGATCCTGCGCCGGATCGCCCGGCGCTGCGCCTCCCCGCCGCAGGACCTGCCCCTGCCGATCGCGTACCGACGGATCCGGCCCCCTTACAGCCCGGAAGAGGTACACGGGCTTCTCGCGCTGGCCAGCGCGCAACCAACACCCAGCCGCCGCAGGACGATGCGCGCGATCCTGCACCTCGGCCTGGGCTGCGGAATCGCCTCACGAGATCTGGCCTGGGTGCGTGGGCAGGACATCGAACAGCTGCAGGACGGGTCTGTCAGCGTCACGGTGAGCGGCGGGACCCGACCCCGCGCAGTGATCACGCTGCAAGCACATGAGACCGCGCTGCTTGAAATCGCCCGGTTCGCGCGCGCAGGGCTGCTGATCGGCGGCACCGCCCGCGGCCGCCGGAACGTCACGTGCGGACCGCTGGACCGCGTCGTGGGAGGCGAGGACCTCCCCCGACTGGAGACCGCACGGCTCCGGTCAACATGGCTGCTGACCCACCTGCGCGCCCGCACCCCGCTTCCCACGCTGATGACCGCCGCGGGCCTCACGACCGTGCGACCGCTCGAGGACCTGCTCCACCACTGGCCCGTAGACGCCGACGCAGCGCGGCTCGCGCTGCGCACAGCCGGATGATCCGACGCCGGGACATCACCCGCACCCTTGAGTGGGTCGACGCGAGTGGTGTCCCGGACGTGCTCGAGCAAGCACTGCGTCCCACCGGTCGGGGACGCCCGCGGCAGCTCACGGTCAGGGCGCTACTGGTCGGGTTGAAGCTCGCCGTCGACAGCGCAAAGACAGCCTGCCTGACAGACGTGTTCGTCGTACTAACCGAGGGGCTGCCCGAGGCCGTGCAGCACGACCTTGGTGTCCGGGACCGCCGGACACGACGCGTCATCACCGTCCACCAGGTGCGCCGGCTGCTTGACAGCATTAAGAATCGGCTCGACCCGGCGGCGAACACGAGGCCGGAGGACCGCGTCGCGCGCCTCGCGGCCCTGCAGCAGATCCTCGACGACCTGCTTGCCGCGACCATGCCCGCCGAGCTTCCCACCAGCGGCGCGTATGCAGTCGACGGCACCGGCACCTGGTCCTGGGCCCGTGGAAAGGACAAACTGACAGCCGCGGCTGACCCGGACGCGGCGTGGGGCGTCAAGACCAGCAAGTCAGGCAAGCAGGAGCGCTACTTCGGCTACGAACTGCACGCCGTCGTCCGCGTCGGGCGGCTCCACGACGACCGCCCGGTCCCCTGCCTCGCCGAACGGATCGTGGTCACCCCCGCATCGACGAACTGCGCCGAAGCGGTGCTGCCCGCGATCGCGAGGATGCGTGATGAGGGCCTGCGGCTCCGGGAGGTCATCGCCGACCGGGGCTACACCTACAAGACAGGCTGGAGCCGCGGCCTGCGAGCACTCGACGTCGACTCGGTGCTGGACCTGCACCCCACCCAGCTCGGCGCCAGGGGTAGCCACGGCGGGGCGCGCCTCATCGCCGGGATTCCGCACTGCCCCGCCACCCCCGCCGCGTTCGACACGATCCCGCGTCCTGAGCGCCTCGCCGCAGCGCCGGCGCTGGAGGTGTTCCTCGAGCAGATCAACACGCGGGAGCAGTGGGCGTTGCGCCGGGTCGCCGGCCCGGACAGCAGCGGGTCAGAGCGGTACGAGTGCCCGGCGCGCGCGGGGAAGCTGCGGTGCCCCCTCGTCCCGCAGTCCATGGGGCAGCCCGTCACGCTCCCGAAGGTCCTCGAGCCGCCGCAGCCATCGGCTCACCGGTGCTGCTCACAACGCACGATCACCGTTCCCGGCGACGTCGACTACAAGTCCAGGCAGCGGCACTACTGGGGCAGCCGCGACTGGATCAGCTCGTTCAGCCGCCGCTCGCGCGTCGAGGGCTGGTTCGGGAACCTCAAGGACCGCTCCCGTGAGGCGCTCGGCCGCGGCGCGTTCCGCGTCATGGGCCTATGCAAGAGCTCGCTCATGCTCGGCATCTACGCAGCCGCCACGAACCTGCGCCTGCTCGACGCCTGGGCCAGCAAGGTCGGCCTCAGCGAGCCGCCCGCACTGGCTTCCCGTGCAGAGCGGGGAGCGGTGGCGCCCGGGACGAACGAGGCCGCCAGTCAGGGCGACCTGACGAACCACCCACCAGGCCCCTAAGCCCACGCTTCTCCGCCTCTTCCTACGCCTCCAGCACACCCCAAAGGCGCCCTCATGAACTGAGGCGCCGGCTCGGTGCCCGCAGCGCGGCACGGGCCACGCCGGGCGGCCCGCACAACAGCCGCCGCGCGCGCCCTGACGCAAAAGGAGCGCCCCAGCCCTCGGTCTGAGGGCTGGGACGCTTCCTGCTGTGACTTTCGTGAGCATCCACGGCGTAGAACCGTGGACACCCCCTGGTGGAGGTGGCGGGAGTCGAACCCGCGTCCTCCGGTACCAGGGCAAGGCTTCTCCGGGCGCAGCTCGCTGTGCTTTTCTCGGCCCCACCGATCACGCAAGCAAGCCGGTGACGGGCTCAGTCGCTGTTGGGTGTTCCGTTCGT
>JAABUT010003479.1_pt1 | contig 13454 bp, 13 predicted proteins | sample 5559281 | NCBI WGS metagenome assembly JAABUT01 (sample SAMN10711880, study PRJNA513359) | rock metagenome | isolation source: Antarctica rocks | place: Antarctica: Victoria Land, Ricker Hills nord | collected 2016-01-04
TATCAGGAGCTGAGCTTTGACCATATCCACGCATATCAAGCGAAATTGCATGATACCCGGCTACTGCCAAAGCCTCCATTTGCAGTCGCCATCCTCGCCACAGATCAGGAAAGCCATGACAGAACAGTACTGGTTTCCCTTCTCCGTGCTCAACTACGTGCAGTTCAATTTCATTGACATTTATTTGTGAATGTTTCATGTGTATTTAATTTACGTATAAGCCATTTGGTTACTATTTCAGAGAAGTACACTATACTTCTTTTACCCTATAAAAAACATCAAACTTTCTATGTTTTTCCATTTGAAATTCGTTATCAAAATAGATTTTTAAGGGATAAAAGAATCATGTTATTTTTTTCGGATTTAAATTTAAACATGCACTAAATTTATAAAAAAATGCTAATGCTTCTTTTACCTTATAAAAATTGGTATTTACATCATTTTTTATAAATAAAAAACATAATGCCTACCATTTTTTAGGTTATAAAAGAAGCATGGAAAATAAATCGAACGGAATTTAAACAGATTCTCAGAGCCTGTTTAAATTTTTATCTGAAAAAATATTAGTGCTTCTTTTATCCCTGTAAATTTTGTTTTTGTATTTTATACTGATAAAAGAAGCACTAATATTTCTTGTTTTCGTAGGTCAAGTTAAACAGGCTCTTGATTATTATAATAAATAATTTTATTGTGTATCACCTTTAGTAACCCCGTTTTCCCCAAACGAATCTATCAAAATATGATCAAAGTATCTGCTACAAAATTATTATTAAATAAAATCTAAACAAATTCTACAGCAAAAGCATTGACAGTTTTTTTAATTTCTATTGATTTGATAATTCTGTGATTGACTTGCCCTGTAAAGCCTGGATCAATGTGAATGTTACAAAAATAAAATACATAGCACTGATTATAATGACATCTCTTTTGCTCTTTGCCAATAGATAAGTAACTAATGGAATTACCTGTAAAGCATGCATCCCAAAAAAATGTGCCACTCTCAAATCGCCATGGTTTTTACTCCAATTTACAATAGGCAATCCTGCAGAACCATCTTCGCTACCAATCGTATGTTTTAACACTGACACCATTACAAAACCTTCCAAAGCAAACAAAACCATAATTGATAAGCTTATTTTGAGCGCTAAAACCATATTTTCATCCACTTCAAAATATTTTTGATTAAAGAAAAGGAAAACAATAAATACAGTATGTAACATAAAAAGTATGATGGTTAACCCCATTATAATTGAGATAGTCCTGTCTAAAGTTGTTTGTAAATTATAATGTGAGGTTTTCCCTTGTGCCGCCTGGAAAACAATAAAAAAAAGCTCAACCGAAAAGAGCACAATTATACTCCAACTATAAATTGTTACCTGCTTTTGGTTTTCCAGGAATTGTAAATACAAAACCATAGTAAGTGCGAATATAGAAACGGATAAAAAGAATTTGAAAGGCTTTATCCATCCACTAATCCCCAGAATTTGAATGGAGCTGTATTTGCTTAATACAAAACAAATCATTGCCCCTATCATGCAAATTGCGCCATAAAAAAATAAAGGCTCGTTTTTATCTTTGATGGTTTCAAAAAAGTACTGCATCACAGGCAATAATTATTTCTGATTATATACTACTGCAAATTCTTTGGCAAAATCTTTCAATTTTATTTTTCCCATCGCTGGTTTATGCTTATAATAATCCTCAAATAATAAACCGCTATGCATACTTGCATTCATTTCTGTAATATCATTAGCTAAGCCCAAAGGCACTTTAAACTTTTTTAAACCACTGAGCATTTGCTTGTCGCTTATGGTTTCCCATTTCAAATAAGGTTTGCCAATGGCTGCACCTAAAATACCGGCTATTTCATAGCAGGTTAATTCCTCACTTGCTACATAACGTACTTTTCTACCATTCATAAGTGTTGTTAATTCGTCTGCAATAGCGGTAGCAATATCCTTTGGAGAAACCCAGGGCATTTTGTCTTCTGCGCCATAGTTAGATACTATTAAACCTTTCTTGCCTTGCATCAGGGCTTTTAATCCATAATAACGAAGGGTCATTATCTTGCCAACAAAACCTTCGAGAAAGCCTTTTCCTTTAATGATATCCATGAAATCATATAAATTGTAATAGAACCCTACGGGTCTCATGAAAGTAATAGCCACATCGTCAGGTAGTTGCTTCAAAACCTGTTCTGCACTAAAATGAAAAGCAAGGACCCCATTCCCTTTTTCTAAATGCGCCCCTATACTGCTCAGATGAACAAGCCGTTTTACACCAGTGCCTTTAATTGCCTCTGCATAGTTAGTAGCGATTCTTTTTGCTTCTGCCCTTGCATCCATGTTTGGATTTTCAAAATATTTAAATGGTGGCAACATAGAATAAACCGCATCGGCACCTGTGAAAGTTTTAGTAAGAAAATTGATATCGTCTATTGAACCGATAGCAGCCTTAGCCCCTAAGGATTCGATGTCTTTTTGCTTGTCAGCTTTGGTACTGATTACCGTAACCGAATGTCCTTTTTGCACCAATTCTTGTGCAAGTGGCTTGCTTATGTTCCCTAAAGAACCTGTAATAATGATTTTCATTTTTCTATTTTTTTATCAAATGCAAAAATCCGCAACAAAAAAGAAACAGGTATAACCAAATCTACTGATGTTGTATTGGAATGTAAGGATGATCTGGCTTAATCAGTAAGACGAGTTCTTGGTTATTTAACGTCAATCTCCACGGTCAAGCCATTCTTAGGCACTATGATTTTGACAGACTCGAATTTAGGCGGACCAGTCAAACCACCCCTCACGTTGTTGGTACAGCCAAACGCCTCTTTGGGTATGCCTAAGAAATTGGTATCAAACTTATGGTTACCGTTTTCGTCATGGATTGCTGTTACCGCGTAATTTCCGACCGGTAAATTCTCAAATACGTACTGGCTAGCCAAACCTGCAATTGGCATCTCCACAGATTTAACGGCTTTTTTCTCGTTGGTTGGGAAACCGTCTGCCGAATTCCAAAGCCATAGCTTACACTGGCCCTTATTGGATTTCATCCCTTTGATGTTGACCGTTAGATTACCTTGTGCCAGTACGGTATCGGCCGACAGGCAAATCATCAGCCCGCAAAAAATGATCGATTTCATAATTTTTTTTATTTGATGCAAAAATCCACAACAAACAAGAAACAAGTATAACCAAATCTACTTTTGTTGTATTGAAATATAAGTTTTTAGTTGATTGTGAATAGTTGTTGTGTTGGGATACTATTACTGCTAACCTTCAAGGCTTGGCGAAGAACTGGAATTTGAAACCCGTCAGCCCGAAACCAAAGTTAAATTTACATTCAATTGTTGATGCTTCTTTTACCAGCTAAATTTTATTCTTTCTGCTGGAACTGAAGCACAATAGCAAAACAAAAGTTCAGTAAATCCGTCAGCCGGTTTTTTGCCAAACCAATGTTGGGCGTAGGCAAATTATTTTGAAGACGACAACTTGTTATTGTTGATATATGCTTTGAATTCAGCGAAAGTCATGTTTTCGGTTTCTTTAGCAATTTTTTCTTTTATTTCCCGAAACACCTTAACCGTATCAAACTTCTTTTTTTTCTTAATTATCGTTTTCATCGTAAACAATTTCTTTTGGTGAACGAATTTCGAGCTGTGAATAACCGCAACGTAAATTTATTGAATTATAACCACGTATTCTAAAAACGTTCACAATATGTTTAAAGTTCCAACTTACTAAAATATCAACTTTGTTGATTGTAGCTGTTGCAATATGTCTACAATCGTCGGCGCTTGTTCGGCCTACAACCTTTTCGTCTAAATATTTCTGTGCAAGTTGGTAAGCTTCTTCTGTTACTTCTACTAATTGAAGATGTTCTTTTGGTAAGCCAGTAAAATAATTTCTAACTTTTTTCGGTGCGTTTTGAAGTTCAAATTCGGATAAGTCTGAATAAACACAAACAATCTGTTCCAACTTTACTTTTTCAAAGAGCAAAATAGAAATTTCTTCAAACTCTTCGTCATAAACGTCACCAAACACCAATGTGTCAAAATATAACCGCGGTTTCATCTGGCAAATTTAATCATATAGGTTCAGGTTATTGCCGTTGATATTTTCGGCGTTCTGTTGATTGCTTACGCCCAACTTTTTGCGGCTTGGCGAAGGTGGCGTTTTTTACCACAAATGTTGATGCGGTGAACCAATGTTTGGTTGGCTTGGTGGCTCTTAAGTTTTTTTAAAATTTGGCACTAACACCTAAATAAAAACTTCTGCCTACGGATGGAATAATTCCGGGTCCGGGATATTCGTCAGTTCTCCTTGTGAAGTATGATTTACCTGTTAAGTTATTTGAGCCGATTTTGATTGCATAGTTTTTTACTTTGTAGGTAGCACTAAAATCTAAAACGGTGTAAGCAGGGATGTAACCTGCAACTGGGTCGTTACTTGTTTTTACATTGGAAGCATCGCCATAAGCATCACCAACGGAATTAACCTGAAAGGTGGATGAGAAACTTTTGCTATTGAAAATTAAACCTACACGATTGATTGTTTTTACTGCTGTTTCTACTCGGTTGCCTTTAAATTCTCCGCTTGTATATTTTGCATCTATGTAGGCGAATGAATTAAAAATGCTTAATCCGTATTTAGAATTTTGATTGATGGCTTTTAAAATATTTAACTCAATATAACTTTCAATACCTGCATGAACGCTGTTTGCAATATTTGTTCGCAATGTATAATCTTGGTTTGTGGTTGGGTCAGTTTTTAGCACAACACCAATTCTATTATTGTATGCCAAGTAGAAACCACCGATGTCAAAATTCAAATAATTTTTTATTGTACCTCTGTAACCAAAATCAGTATTGAAACCATAAGCATCTTTTAAATTTGGGTCTATTCGTGAGGTTACTCCAAATGGTTCTAATTGGCTGTAATCAATGGGGCGATATGCTTGGCTGAAGTTGCCGTAAATACTTGTTGTAGTTGTAGGTTTAAACTCTAAACCAATACCTGCTAATGGAAAATATCTGTTGCGGTATTCATTTGGTTCTTGTTTTACATTGTCGGTAATTTTATAACCTTTTGTAATGCTGTTTAAATATTCAAAACGAAATCCGGGTGTGATAGTAAATTTATTTCCGATGCGAAAAATATTTTCTACAAAGGGTGCAATGTTGGTAGTTGTAAAATCTAAATTGTATCCCCAATCACCAGTGATTGATAAATCAAAATTGCTGTTGGTTGTGCCTTCGCCACCTCCTTGCCGTTTGAACCAAGCATAAGTATATCGTATGCCACCTGCCAGTATAGATTTTTGCTTTCCTAATTTATATTTTTGAGAAAATCGTAATTCAGTTGTTAAATTATTCATGTCTTCGTTGCCCACTTCACGAGGCACAAAAGCATTTGTTGCAGGGTCAATGTTATCTAATGCTGCTGCACCACCATCTTCATTTCGCCACACTAAAGAACGATGGCTAAATAAATAAGTAGTTTTTAAACTTATGGTTGTATTTTCTGTTGGGGTATAATTGGCGTAAGCTGTTACGATGTTCCAAGGGCTGCGTAACCAATTTCTTGCACGGGTAGAAGTTTTTGGATTGGCATCAAATAAACTGTCGGTTAGTCCGCCAGGCATTTTTAATTGATTGCGAAGAATCGAATATTCAACACCCACATTAAATTTTTCGGATGCTTTGTATTGCATTTTTCCGAAGCCTGAAAGTTGCCATTGTTGGCTGTTTGGTCGGTAGCCGTCTAAGTTTCTATATTGAAGAAAACCGTAGTAACTAAATTTTTTGTAAGTGCCTCCAACAGAGTTAAAGGTGTTATACAATCCGAAACTGCCAATGGTTTGTGAGGTTGTAAATTCAAAAACTTTGTTGGTGGGTGCATCTTTGGTTACATAATTTACCATGCCGCCAAACTGCGAACCAAATTGAAGTGATGCAGCACCTCTTACCATTTCAATTCTGCTCACTGCTTCCATTGGTGGAATGTAGTATGCTTCGTTGTAACCGTAAACATCAGCACTAATATTATATCCGTTTTGCCTTGTATTCATTTCAATACTTTGGACAGGGTTTAAACCTCTTGTTGCAATTCCATTTGCGGTGAAGCCGCCACTTTCAGTTTCTACGATATTAAGTCCGGGTATTCTTCCTAAAATTTGTCGGGTATTGTTGATGGCTTTGTTGGCATCTAAACTGTCAACAATAATGACTTCGGTTTTTTTGCCTGCGTATATTATTCCGTCTTTTTCTTCTAATAAATGTCCGACACCATTTACGGTTTTATAACCTGTAACGGTTACTTCTTTTAGTACTTGTGTTCTTATTGTATCTGCTTGTTGTGCTTTTGCATATAGGAAAAATATAGAAGAAATTAGGGTAAGCGTAACTGTTTTGTATTTCATATTTTAAATTAGACTAATTATAAACAGTGCAATTTAAAATATTATTTAGAATTATTCTAATTAATACGAAAATATTTTTTCGTTATGTCTGGAGGGTGGACTTTGGTGCGTAGGGCATGATTAAATGTTCGTTTTATGTTCGTTTACTGTCGGTTGTGTCGTCCGCTGCGCTTGCACCTAACGGTTGGGGCTTTGCGAAGATGGCGGATAGAAAGCACTTCATTGTCACCAGCACAAAACTTAGTTAAATGTAGAAAATTTCAAGAACCACGTCACCCGCCATTTTTGCAAAGGCCGTGTTAGCTACCGTTTATTTTGCTCGTGATTATTTTCTGCCAGATCCTTTTGGTATTGTTCAAGACTCCATTTAATTCCCCATCGTTCAACGTACTCACTTAAAGGTGGCAGTTGAACTTCTGCACGTCGCTTGTCTACATTTTTCGGGTCTTCTAGCGGACGTATGTAATAAACTCCAGTCTTAGGGTTTTGCGCAATTTGACTTCCATAGATCTGTTTTTTACCTTGCTTTAGTGCAACCCTATCTTCAAGTAATGCTAAGCTTGAAGCTGGTGCTTTTCCGTTTTTCACAGCTTCTCTCATCATTGGCAGATATTTCTCTTGTGTTGCTTGGTCTGCGTGCTGGATTACCAGAAACAAGGTCGCATTACCCGGTGCTCCAACTACATCTTTTCCAAGCCAGCCATATTTGTCAAGAATAGCTTTAACCTTTCTCACGTTTGATGAATCTTTCTTAGCAATAAGTTGCCATTGAAGCTCCATTTCTTTGGATTGAAAACCATATTGTTTTTCTATTTCATCAATCTGCGTCCTATAAGTTTGATCCTCATAATGAATAGTAGCCAATTGAGCAGCCAAAGGCTCATTTAAATTTGGTTCAGATTTTTCTTTGTTAGCCTTTATTATAGTCACAATTGTTTCCCACCGTTTATTACCGTGTAACGATTTCAAGCTACTGTCTTGAGTAATGATGTAGTATTTTGTGTAACCGCTTTTCGCAATCCTCTCTAAATTGTGGAATGCGGAATCTGGTTCGCCGGCCAAAGCCCAACAACGGGCAGCATCGTAGCGGTGGTCTATGCGTCCTAAGTCTTTGTTTGAAGCGAATGCTTTGCTATAGGCTTTAGCTGCTTTTAAATATTCTTTACTCTGATAATGCTGTTCAGCTTTTCTAACATTTTCATCATACGGATTAATTGTTTGTCCAATTGTCCTTAATCCGGTCATTAAGAATAGAAGTCCTATTATAAAGCTATGTCGGTTCATTTAAATGGCTTATAACGGAAAGGGCTTGGCGAAGGGCCGATATTTGAAACCCGTCAGCCGAAACCAAAGTTAAATTAATATTCAAATGTTGATGCTTCTTTTATAAGCTAAATTTTAATTCTTCTGCCTGAACTGAAGCAAAATAGTAAAACAAAAGTTCAATAAATTCCGTCCGCCGGGTTTTTGCCAAACCAATGTTAGCGGTAGTTTCTTTCGCCTTAAGTTTTTTATGCTCGTTCCTTATTATCTAAGTGCGGTAGATATTTTTCTACGTTCGGAATCCAGTCATAATAAAGCGCTTTGCTTTGTTTTAACCCATGAGATTGTTCACTTGTTAAGGTCAACAGTTGTTCAAATATTTTTTTGGTTGATTTGTCAACTGTTTCTACAAAAACTTCCACTTTGTATTCACCAGGAATGAAGTCCCACGTTTCATTTTTTGGCAGCAGAAAGTGATGATAAGTAGAAATACCTCCTTTACTTACATAAAGTCCACTTCCTCTGACAAGTTCTTTGTCAACATAAGCCCAAACATTAAAGTTTATAATTTTCTCCGATTGGCATAAGCGAATAAACATGTTCTGAATATATTGTCCTTGGTCAGAAGTCGCATATAGCAAAGTACGGATGAAAATTTTAGGCTCGTCACTACCGTTTTGACCTAAGAAACAAATAATTGAAGGTCGTGTCATTTTTAAGCTGCCTTTTCTGATTCTTGTCAACCAAAAAGTCAGCCCTGAAATAACCAATGATAATATCGAAATCGCCAAAGCCATTATGTCAATTGTTAATACTTGTCCAAAGATGTGGTGCTTGTCTTGAAATTACCGCTAACGGAAAAGGCTTGGCGAAGAACAGGAATTTGAAACCCGTCAGCTGAAACCAAAGTTAAATTAATAATCAAATGTTGATCCTTCTTTTACCAGCTAAATTTTGATCCTTCTGCCGAAACTGAAGCACAATAGCAAAACAAAAGTTCAATAACTTCCGTCAGCCGGTTTTTTGCCAAACCAATGTTACCTGCTGGCTTTTTTTAAACGTTAGCAAGTTCTCGGTTTAAAATTTGTTTCTCTTTTCTTCTGTCGGATTTTCGCGCGTCAGACTTTAGTTTCTGCTGATACTTATTTTTGTCGCCTAAAAAATGCATATTGCTTTCAGATAGCCAAGAACCTTGTCTAATCATTAATCCATTCAAAACGCAGTTGTCAAAACCACAATTATGCTTTGAGTAATCTCCGAAATTTCTGTGTTTAATTCTCTTATCAGCTAATATTTTCTGTTGATTTTTATGGATGTCATTCCAGATTTTCTCTTCGTCTCCTTTTGTAAGTTTCTGTCCTAAATTCGAAATCTCAACAAATACTTTTGGATCTTTTAGTTGTAGAAAATTAAATGTCTTCTTGAATGTCTGGTGAGAATATTCCCGAACTTTAATTTTCTCGTCAAGACTTAACTTTTCATTTTCCACAATTGAGCGATAAAGTCCAAGCGTATTGAAGTCTTTATATTTTTTGTAATTGTCAATGTAGAAGAAATATTCTTCTAAAGTCAATTGATTAAATTTTTGTCCTATTTGCATTTGTCAATATTAGTAAGCTGTCGGTGTAAGCTTGCAGGTAACGTTCGCGGCTTGGCGAAGAACCGATATTTGAAACTCGTCAGCCAAAACCAAAGTTAAATTATTAATCAAATGTTGATGCTTCTTTTAACTGCTAAATTTTGTTCCGTCAGCCGAAACAGAAGCAAAATAGCAAAACAAAAGTTCAATAAATTCCCTCCGCAGGTTTTTTGCCAAACCAATGTTATATGCTGCCCTTCTATGTGTTTAAAGTATTGAAGTATTAAGTTTGGTCGTCATCGTTTTCTTTTTCATATCCTTCATAGTAATAGGATTGTTCGATACCCTTAAAAATAATTTCTCGATTATTTATGTCTTCTGTTAAATTAGCAACAAGTAATGTTCGTAATTCCAAGTCGTTAATAGGACTGCGTTCCATTGCTTGTAGATAAAGTGTTTTGTCAACAAATTGCCAGTTTACTACTTTTTTCAATCTTTTTTTAAGGAGCATATCAAGCCATATCCGCATTGTCCTGCCGTTGCCTTCCATAAAGGGATGAACTATGTTCATTTCTATATATTTTGCAATAATTTCTTCAAAGGTGTTTTCTGGCATTTGTTCCACCTTGTTTAAAATTTCCTTCAAATACAACGCTGTTGCAAATCTAAAACCGCCTTTTGAGATATTTTGGGTACGGATCTTACCAGCAAAATCGTATAGTCTATCAAACAGATATTTGTGTATTTGCTGCAACCCAATAGTTGTTCCTATATCTATTTTGTCTATATCACCAGTATTAAACAGACAGTAAGCTTTTTCTAAGCTTTTCTTATCGATATTTTTCATTTCTGTTTTAAAATTTGAAATATTTGTCGTTTTAGGGTTGCATATAACGTTAAGTATTGCCGATGGTGGGGAAATAGAATTACCTCCGCCGGGACGACCGCTGCCGGGTTTTTGATTTTAAAGTTGAAGTTAAAAACAAAAAGCCAAATAGAAAACCTCCAGCCGGAACCAAAGCCAAAGAGCGAACTGCTGCCGATTGCTCCAACGTCCAGCCCCACTATTGGCAATACTTTTGTTGCCTGCAGTTCTTCTTTGTCAGCCTCGGTAACCTGTACCTTTTATTCTTGGTTCAAAGCTTTCGGATAAATAAACTTCTTGCACTTGTCGGTCGCATAAATTCATTATCTCCATATACTCATCTTTTGTCCGTACAGCCAAATACTTTTCCTTTATGTTCTTAAAGCAAAACATTGTTCCAAATATTGCTGAACCTGCAAAACTATAGTCAGCATACAAACAATTATAGCAACATTTAAGATAAGTGTCACTTGGCAACTTACTTTTTAGAATTTCAAACGCACTCTCGAAATGTTGTGCCTTACCAATTTCAATTAGCCCATTTTCGATAAGTAAACTGAAACTACTGTAAGTGTTATACAAGCTTTCACTTGCGTCAAGATGAATCTCAACTATCAAGGTCGCACTAACTTCTTTATCGTGTCGGCAAGCAATCATGGGTATTTCACACAATAGAGAGCAATCTGTTAATTCTTTAAAATGGTTTAGCTTAAATCGAGAAGGAAGGTAGTCTTTGTCAATTGGTGCAAAGTCATCAAAATTTCTACTTACAAATTTTGTCCCTTCAATTGTCAAAATCAAAGTCTTAAAGTCATTTATAATTTCTGTGTCCACCGAGCCAAACTTGTCTGTATATATTGTAGGAATTTTTGAAGTCATTTTTTGAGAATTGCAGGCAACGGAAAAGGCTTGGCGAAGAACCGATATTTGAAACCCATCAGCCCGAAACCAAAGTTAAATTAATATTCCAATGTTGATGCTTCTTTTACCAGCTAAATTTTGTTCCTTCTGCCGGAACTGAAGCAAAATAGTAAAACAAAAGTTCAATAACTTCCGTCCGCCGGTTTTTTGCCAAACCAATGTTGGCGGACGTAGTTTTTTGTCAGCTATGTGCTAATTGAGTTTTTTGTCTAAATAATTTGTAAGTCAGGATTAATGAAACGATTAAAAAGGGAAGACCGGCCACAAAGCTGAATTGTGATGATGGGTCATTATAGGATATATTATGTGTCAGATAATAAAAGCTCATCCATAGAAAAAGTAAACCTAAAGTTTTTATCCATAACACTTGTCTGCTTCCTTTTACAAAAATTGATATGACAAGAATTATTTGGCCTAGTAAAGCAAAAAGTGCAACTGTAAAAAGAGATTTGTTATAAGAAGCTGTGAGAGACAATGAAAAATATTCTATTCCAAATTTAAGTATATTAGATATTCCAATTTTAAATATGCCAGATATTCCACCAATTTCAAAAAGTCCAACACAATAAACTGCCCATCCACCATCAATAGGTATGAAAAAACTGAGGGCAATTGTCCAAATTGTTAGTCTATTAAAGTTTGGCATTTATAGCAGTATAAGTTTTTAATATGAATTAAGAAGTTTTAAAGTTAGAAAGTAGTTTGTGTTTATGTATGTCACTATGCCCGCCAACGGTATGGAGCTTGGCGATGGGCTGGAAATTTATAACGTCAAGCCCGAAACCAAAGCCGAATATTGTTGCTGAAGATGAAGATAACAATTAAAAGCTAAATTACTAACGTCAAGCTGGAACTATTGCTGATATTGATTTGCAGCTGATTGCTGTTCCGTCAGCCAGCCTATTGCCAAACCTAATGTTGTACGCCGCTAATCATTTAGGTCTTCAAACATTTTTTTCCAGTTGATATATTTTCCAACTGTTTCAAATCTGTTTGTGTCAATATACCTACCTTTTAAAATTGGCTTTTTTGTCAAATCTTTTAGTTCAGCCAGAATACGAAAATAAATATCATGGTCTGACATTTCTTCTTCTATGTCAAACCTAAAAGACTCGCCATTATAATTAATTTTGCTTTTTGACCCTTTAATAATTCTTTTACCTTCTTTATAAAAAAGTTCGCCACTAAAAATTTGTCTGTCAATATTAAGTAAGACCCAACCAACAATTTCATTAAACTTCCATTGGTAACTAATATGCAGTTCAAGTTCATGTCTATGAGCTTCATATTTAGCCTTAGCATTTTTAGGAAAGAGATTTTCAAAATATGTTAAAGAATGACATATTTTGTCTAATTCTTTTTGTAGTTCATTTTCAAAAGAGGTCGGGTCTAAACGATAAACTGGAATTTCAAGAATGCTGTTGAACTCTGTCAACTTATAAGAATTGAAAACTGTCATAATGTTGATGTCTGCATAGTGGCGTACAACGTTAAGGCTTGGCGATGGGCTGGCATTTTATAATTGTCAGCCCGGAACCAAAGCCAAATATTGTTACTAAAGCTGAAGATAACAACTAAAAGCTAAATTTATAATGTCCTGCTGGAACGGCTGCTGATATTGATTTGCAGCCGATTGCTATTCCGTCAGCCAGCCTATTGCCAAACCTATTGTTGTGCGTTCGCTTTATCTTCCATAAGATGTAAATGATGTCAAGTAAGCGTTTACAGTCGGGAGCTCAATTTTTGAAAATTCGTTCTCAAACGAAACACCGTCTTGAAACTTTGCCGTTTTAAACTTTATCAAATACTGATTATTCTCTTGAAGACTTTGTAGTTGTTTTTCCTTTATGATGCAAGTCACTTTTACAAAGTGTCTGTCATCATCATAAATGAAATTACCATAAGCGATACCATTATGTGAAGTTGTCGTTACCAATTTAAAAGGAAGGTCATCGTAAAGTCCTTTTTTGTCAATTAGTGGAAGCATTTGCTTGGTACACAAACCTTCATTGTGCTCTTTTAAGGCATTGTTCTTTTTGATGTCGTCATTATGAACATTGATAAAACTGTCCACATATTTTATCGCTTTGTATTCTTTGATTGTGTCCTTAAATGTTAAAGTGCTGTCATTCAATATTGGTTTAGAACTTACTTTATTGCTCGGAGTATCACAAGCCACAGTCAACGAAGTAATAACAGCGGTTATAAAAAGTTTTGAAGTTTTTGTCATGGCTAAATACGACTTTGTCTAAATGAAAGTGTCGCTCAAAAGTGACGCACAACGTTCCGGGCTTGGCGAAGGACTGGAATTAAAAGTTCCATAGCCAAACGAAGAACTAAAGATAAAAAAGAAATTCCAAAGTTCAATTACTTCCGTCGGCCAGTTTTTTGCCAAACCAATGTTAC
>JAABUT010003480.1_pt1 | contig 13448 bp, 12 predicted proteins | sample 5559281 | NCBI WGS metagenome assembly JAABUT01 (sample SAMN10711880, study PRJNA513359) | rock metagenome | isolation source: Antarctica rocks | place: Antarctica: Victoria Land, Ricker Hills nord | collected 2016-01-04
TCGAATGGGGCGCGGAGACGTTCACGGATGGCATTGGGGCGATTGGCGCGGAGACGGGCATCCCGGAGACGCTGCTCGGCCTGCTCACGGCGGGGATCGAGTGGGAGGAACTCGCCGTTGTCGCGATTGCCGCCGCCTCCGGGAATGTCGGCATCGCTGTCGGCGACGTGATCGGGTCGAACATCGCGAACATCACGGGGTCGTTCTCGCTCGGGCTGCTCGTCGCGCCCGTGTTTCCTAATCGGACGGACCGACGGTTCGCGCTCGCGCTCCTCGTCGTGACGGCGCTCGTCTGCGTGCCCTTGGCGACGGGCAGCGTCGGCAGGCCGGTCGGTGGCGCGCTCGTGCTCGCGTTCGTCGCGTACTTGGCGCTGCTCGTTCTCCTCGTCGTGCGGGGGCGCACAACCCTCGCGCTCGGTGAAGACGATGACGATAATGACGACGAGGCGGCCCGACCCCTCTCCCGCACCATCCTCCGTACGATGGTCGGTCTCGGCGCGATCCTGCTGGGAGCGGAGGCGTTGGTGCAGGGGAGCGTGCGGATCGCGTCATTCTTCGGTGTGCCGGACGTGCTGATCGGGCTGACGCTCGTGGCGGTCGGCACGACGCTGCCGGATAAGTTCATCTCGATTGTCGGCGCGCGCCGGGGGCAGAGTGGCCTGGTGATCGCGAACACCGTCGGCTCGAACTTCTGCAACCTGCTCGGCGCGCTCGGCATCGCCGCGCTGATCCGCCCGCTCCCCGTCGATCGCACGACGCGCCTCATCGACCTTCCGATTCTGCTTGGCACGACAGCGCTCTTAGCGGCGATGCTCGCATGGCGCTCGGTGGGCCGATGGGCGGGGATACTGCTGCTTGTGTTGTACGTGGGGTATCTCGTGCTGGCGGCGCTGGTCCATTGAGCGGAACTGCGCGCATGTCCTTGTTCAGGTTAAAGTGTAAAGCCCCGACAGTCTCTGCCTCGCATCCGAATCCTGCGGCCTTGCGGCTTTCCGGTATTCGTCTACGCTGCATCGATCATCGGGACCTTACAATCATGAATATACAGACTGTTCGGACATTTGTCAAGGGGTTTGCGCGTTTTCGTTTTTAATTGCTCATCATGCCCGCCTGCTATACTCGTTTCCCAAGCTGGGAACGTGGGTGAGAAATGTATCAACGTGGCGGAAATGTGCGCTGATTGGAGCAAAGCGGTGAGCGAACGGGCGGCTACTTTGGCGACGAATCTGGAAGCGGCGAATGGGGAGGTGATCGCCTTCGCGGAAGGCTGCCCCGCCGATCGGTGGACTGTGCCGTGTGTCGATGATGGGCGCACCGTCGCGGCGGTTGCCCGGCACGTCGGCGGGGCGTACAGCGCGCACCGGCAGATGATCCTCGCAATTGCGATGGCTGAGCCGATGCCCGCGATGTTCACCGATTGGGACGCGATCCATCAAGGCAACGCGATTTCCGCCGCGAAGTACGCCAATGCCGATCGTGGCGAGACGGTCGAATCGCTTCGTCGCAACGGTGCGAACCTCGCCGCCGCCATCCGCGCGCTGACGGACGAGCAGCTTGACCGCACCGTGCCCGTGTCCATCTTCAGCGACCGCCCGCTCAGCGTCGAGCAAGTCGTCGCGAATATTGTGGTTGAGCATCCGCGCGGGCATCTCGTGGGTCTTCGGGCAACGGTTGCGGACAAGGGGTAGCGCAGGCTTTCCAGCCTGCGAGACTGGGACGCAGGCTGGAAAGCCTGCGCTATCCTGTTCTCCATGAGGCATCCGTCATACCAATCGGTTGCATCCACGCCAGTGGAGGGGATTGAGAGCATGGAAAATGAGTACGGCGTGACGGGTGGTGGCCCGGTGCTCGCGCTCTTCGCGCACCCGGACGACACGGAGTTCGTCTGCGGCGGCACGCTCGCGCGCTGGGCGGAGGCGGGGCGGCAACTCGTCTACGCCTTCTGTACGGACGGCAGCAAGGGGTCGAGCGACCCGATGATGACCGGGGGCAGACTCGTTATGCAGCGACAGGAGGAGCAGCGAGCGGCGGCGCGCACCCTCGGCTGCGACGAGGTCGTCTTCCTCACCTACGAGGACGCGATGCTCGAACCGACGCTCGCGCTGCGCCGGGACTTCACGCGGGTCATCCGGCGGTATAAGCCGGAGATCGTCGTCTGCTTCGACCCGGAAGTCTACTACTTCGGCGACTGGTACATCCAGCACCCGGACCATCGCGCGTCGGGCGAGGCGGCGCTCGCGGCGATCTTCCCCTCCGCGCGGGACCGGCTGACCTTCCCCGAACTGCTCGTGGAGGGGCTGGAGCCGCACAACGTCGCGGAGGTCTATCTCGCGAGCACGAACAAGCCGAACCGCTGGATCGATATTGGCGGCGTGATCGACCGGAAGATCGCGGCGATGCAGATGCACACCAGCCAGGTCGGGGACGGTGACCGCCTCGCAACCCTCCTGCGCATCATGGCGGAGGATGCGGGCAGGCCGCGCGGCCTCGCTTATGCCGAGGCGTACCACGTCATCAGCATGGACCCGGCGCGTCGGCTCCGGCGATCATCGTAGCGCGGCGTGAAGCATCAGGTAACCGTATCCGCCGGATTGGCCAGCAGCGGACATCGATGCGCCGGGCGAAGTGGAGCAGCGGCGCGGTGTCGGGCAGCGCGATGCCGTGCGCCTCAGCCATCGTGTTGACGGTGATCTCTGCCTCCGCCGCTTGCAACGGCCAGCGCGGGTGGTGGATGTCGCCGCGATACAAACGCCCCTGACGGTCGGTGGTGTAGAGCGCGTACCGCTCGGTCAGCCAGTGCGCGAGGGTGCCCGGTTCGCTGCGGGCGACGGGCGCGGTCGGGCCGTACGTCGCGGTGAAGGCGGCGGGCGTCGCGCCCCGATGCGTGCGGCGGGATGTGTAGCGGATGCGCTCGCCCTCGGCAGTGACGGACATGCGCGCGTTGAAGTATGGCAGGTGGTACCACCGCCGCGCCACCGCGACCGCGAGCGGGCTGCCCGCGTCGAGGCAGAAGAAGAGCACGCCGGGCTTCTTCTCGGTGCCCGCACGCGGCGTGACGTAGGTGCGCACATTCAACTCAGGGAACGCGCCGGTCATCGGCTCTGATGGCAGGCCGCGCAGCCGCACCCCCGACATGCGGAACGGCACGACCCCAACCCACGCCGCGCCGTCGAAGGTGTCCAGCGCAAGGCTGTCGGGGATGAGCGGGCGCAGTATCGCCTCCGGCACGGGCCAGTGCGCGAAGAGTAAATCCCGCCACGTCTGCCGCAGCGCCCATCGTCCGGCGGGTACGGGCTGCGTCTCCCCTTGCGTTCGCGGGCCGCTCATCGGCTACTCATAGACCGCGACGCCCGTCTGATTCTTCGTGATGTAGTCCCAGTCGTACGCGACGCCGAGGCCGGGGCCGGTCGGGACGGGGATGCAGCCGTCCTTGTCGATCGCGTCGAGGCCATCCGCGTAGTCATCCGCGAAGATCGGCGGCCTGCCGCTCCGCACCTTCGGGTGGACGAGGCCCATCTCGTAGTAGTTCGTGTTGCGGATCGCCGCCATGCAGGCGCGCTGCGCCGGGCCGGGCGCGTGGAGTTGCACGTCCAGCCCGAACCCCTCGCAGGCGTGCGCGATCTTCATCACGCCCGTGATGCCCATGTCATAGTCCGGGTCCGTGTGCACGAGGTCTGTCGCCTCCTGCACCATCAGGTCGATGTGCGTCTCGAAGCCGCGCGCGTGCTCCCCAATCATGATAGGCGTGCGGATCAGTTGCCGCAGCTTGCGGTGCGCCTGCGCGGAGATGCCGCCGTCCTTCATCGGGTCCTCGATCCAGAGGAAGTTCGCCTCGTCGCACGCGCGGCAGACCTTCAGCGTCTCCGCGAAGGTGTTGTACTCGCACGCCGGGTCGAGCATCAGGTCGAAGCCGTCCCCGACTGCCTTCCGCGCGGCGAGGACGTTCGCGACTTCCTGTTTGACCGGCGCATTGCCCCACGGGTGAATCTTCATCGCGGGATAGCCCATCTCCTTGCACTCGACGGCGAACGCCGCGAATGCCTCGGGGCTGCTCAGGCCACCGGGCTGGTGGTCGCCGTGATAGGTGCTGGCGTAGGAGGGAAGTTTGGTGCGCCAGCCGCCGAGCATCTGCCAGACGGGCGCGTCGTACAACTTGCCCGCGAGGTCCCACAGGGCGCAGTCCACCGGCCCCATGCCCATCCGGTCGTTTTTGCGGCAGGCGCGCTTGATGTCGTTGTGGATCAACTCGCGCTCCAACGGGTTCCTGCCGAGGAGGTAGTGCGTGAACATCGGCAGTTGCGCCAGCGCCGCCGCGTCCCCGCCCCGATACTCGCCCGTCACCCCGGCGTCCGTCTCGATGGCGACGATGTGCCCGGTGTACGTGAATTTGGCCCCCGGCTCGTAGACCTGATTGAAGCCGTTGTAGTCCGGCCCGAGATCGTTGACCGTGTACCGGTACTGATGGACGCGAATGCGGGTGATCTTCGGCTGCCGCACGGATTCCTCCTCGTGGATTGAGCGCGAACGTCACGGGATGCAGCGGTGGTGTCTGGCGGGAGCGTAGCATAGATTCGCCCGCACGGCGCGACAACGTTCGGTGGCGTGGGCGTATGCGTTCTGCGATAGGTTTAGGAAATCCCCGGCATGACAAGAACGCATACGCCCTGCCTTGTCGCCCACTACACGATACATTCCCCATTCCGCGCTATACTGTGCGTACACCAATTTCCTCAACGCATCGGGGGCATCCAATGGCCGAGAAGTTCGATAAGTTCACCGAACGGGCGCGAAAGGTCTTTACGTTCGCGCAGGAAGAGTCGCAGCGCCTGAACCACAACTCCATCGGCACGGAGCACCTGCTGCTCGGCCTCATGCGCGAGGGGGGTGGGCTTGCGGCGATGGTGCTCACGAACCTCGGCGTCACCCTGCCGAAGGCGCGGGATGAGATTGCAGCGATCATCGGGCTGGGCCAGGGGGAAGCGGCGGGCGATCCGGGCCTCACGCCACGAGCGAAAAGGGTGATCGAACTGAGCATGGACGAAGCCCGACGCCTGAATCATGACCACGTCAGTACCGAACACTTGCTGCTCGGCCTCGTGCGGGAGGGCGAGGGCGTCGCGGTGATCGCGCTGAAGAAGATGGGCGTTGATCCAGAGAAGGTGCGGCAACAGATCATGCCGCTGATGCGGAGCGCTCCGTATCCCGAACCGCAGCGCCCCCCGCAGCAAATCGGGGCGCCGGTGGAGATTCCGCCGATTGGTGGCGTGGACGAGTACATGGAGAAGTTCACCGAGCGCGCCCGGAGGGTCTTTGTTCTTGCCCATGAGGAAGCCGAGCGGTTCAACCACAACTACATCGGCACCGAGCATATCCTGCTCGGTCTTGTGAAGGAGGGCGACGGCATCGCCGCCCGTGTGCTCGCCAACCTCGGCGTGCAACTGCCGAAGGTGCGCTCGGCGGTCGAGTTCATCATCGGGCGGGGCGACGGGTTGATCGTCGGCAATCCAGGGTTAACCCCGCGCTCGAAGAAAGTGCTCCGGTTGGCGATGGACGAGGCGCGCCGCCTCAATAATGAGTACATCGGCACGGAACATCTGCTGCTCGGCCTCGTCCGCGAGGGTGAGGGGATCGCGGCGGGCGTGCTGGAAAGCCTCGGCGTCAGTCTGGAGAAGGTACGACAGTCGGTGATGCAGGTCGTCTCTCAGTCGTCCACGTATCAACAAACGCAGCAGCCGCAACCAATGCCTCCGACGACACAGCCCGAACCATCCGAGGCGATGTACACCTTCACGATGCGCCGCGATGAGTTCCGCAAACTGGCGGAACGCGCGATTGAGCAGAAACGCTCCGTTGATGACATGATCGGGGAAGCAATTCGGCGCGTCTGGCTCACCGATCAAGATGAGCCGGAGACATCACCCACCGAGTGAATCACGCTTTTTTCCTCTTTTCCGGTGGAGAAGGGGCCAAGGGATCGTGCTTCCAAAGCGAGCCCTGATTGCAGTGAAAAGCTCGTCCACGTCATCCCGGAGGAAGAAACCGGCGGCTACACGCTCTGGATTGACGAAGTGAATATCGGGGAATATGGCGAAACGCTCTCCGAAGCGCGCGATGCGCTCCTGGCTGCCGTCCGTAGTTACGTTCGTGACTATCTCGACCGATACAATTTCTACCGCAACTTCCGTGACAAGGTGGGGGCAGTACTCATATATCCTGCGACTCAGCCTCGCGCGAGACGATGCGGAACTGGCTAATCCTTGAGCACGCGGTTCATCATGAAGAAGATGAGGACGAGCGCGACGGGTAGCGGGATGACGGTGAGCGCACCGACGGGGTAGATCAGCCACGAGCTGCTGTCCACATGGGCGATGACGAAGAAGAGGGCAGTCGCGAGCATCTCCACACCGACGGTGATCCCAAAGCCCCAGACAAGACGGCGCATCAGCCCGTACCCTTCATACCGTAACGTGTGACGATCAGCCCACCCGCTCCCCTCATCGGCAAGTATACTTGCCGTGTCGAGTGCGCCAATGATGAGGGGGAACAATCATGCGCGTCTATCTTTCCGTGGATGTCGAGGGGATCGCGGGCGTTGTGGACTGGGATCAGGTGATGGGCGACAGCGCGGCGTACCACGAGATGTGCCGCCTGACGACGCTCGAAACGAATGAAGCAATTACCGGGGCGCTGGCAGCGGGCGCGACAGAAATTCTCGTCAACGATAGCCACGGGCGGATGCGGAACCTCCCGCCGGAACTGCTGCATCCCGCCGCCGAACTGATTCAGGGGCGGCACAAGTCGATGTTCATGGTCGAGGGGCTGGACAACACGTTCGATGCGCTCTTCCTGATCGGCTACCACGGTCGTGCGGGGAGCGCGCGCGGCACCCTGAATCACACCTTCAGCCCGTACGAGACGCGGATGAACGGCATCATCTGCTCCGAGGCGACGCTCGCGGCGGCGGTCGCGGGGCAGCACGGTGTGCCCGTCGCGCTCGTCACGGGCGATGATGTGACCGCCGCCGAGGCGATCACGGACTTCGGGCCGGAGATCGTGACCGTCGTGACGAAGGAGGGGATCAACCGCGTCGCCGCGCGGATGGTGCATCCGACCGTCGCGCGCGCGCGCATCCGGCAGGGCGCTGAGGAGGCGATGCGGCGCGCATCGTCCCTGACGCCGTACGCCGTCACGACGCCCGTCACCATCGAGACGCAGTGGGCGACCTCCCTGCACGCGGATATGGTCGCGATGCTACCGACGACGGAACGCACGGGCGAACGCGCCGTCTGCTGGGTCTCGCCGGACGCTGTCGGCGCGTACCGGACGTACATCGCCGCCTACCTCATCGCCCGCAACGCGGAGCGGTGACGGACGATGCGCCAGACTGCTGGAACGAATGGCGTAGCGAGTGTGTGAGGCGACGCGGACGGACGCCCTTTGGGTCAGCAGGGTAGAGAGGGGGTAGGATTCCCCCCGCACCCGCGCATATTCCGGGGGTGTGGTAAGACATTTGCGTGTATACTGACGCGCCGCCATTGCTCCTTCCTACCCTCCTACCCTCCTGCCTTCGACGATTCAAATGGATGGTGGCGCTCAAAGGGAGCAACACAATGGCCGACACGCAACCACCCGCACAACTCATCGTCGTCGGCTCATCGGCGGGGGGGATCGAGGCGCTCTCAACGCTCGTCGCGGCGTTGCCCGCCAATTTCCCCGCGCCCATCGTCATCGCGCAGCACATCGACCCGGCACGCGTCAGCCACCTCGGCCAGATCCTCGGGCGGCGCAGCAAATTACCCGTCCGCAATGTTGCGGATCAAGCGCCGCTCGAACCCGGCACGATCTACGTCATCCCCGCGAACTTGCAGGTGGAGATTGCCGATGGACTTATGCGCGTGCACTCCGATGGAGAGGGCAGGTCGCACCCATCGGTGGACGTACTCCTGAGCAGCGCGGCGGTGGTCTACGGCGAGCGGCTGATCGCGGTCATCCTCACGGGCCAGGGGTCGGACGGGGCGGCGGGCGCGCGGGATGTGAGCGCGGCGGGGGGCACAGTGATCATCCAGAACCCGGAGACCGCCCCCTACCCCAGCATGCCGCAATCGCTCGCACCGACCACGGTGGACATCATTGCGGACATCGAGAACATCGGCGGTATCCTGTACGAACTGCTCACCGACGCGCAGGCGCCCATCCGCCCCACCGAGGAGCGCGCGCTCCGCTCGTTCCTAGAGCAGTTGCGCGCCCGCAGTGGCATCGACTTCACCAACTACAAGACACCGACGATCATGCGGCGTCTCCAGCGGCGGATGATCGCCACCGGCTCCGGGCGGCTGACGGAGTATATGCGCTTCCTCCAGAACAACCCGGACGAGTACCAGCGGCTCGTCAGTAGCTTCCTCATCAAAGTGACCGAGTTCTTCCGGGACGCGGACCTGTTCGCCCATCTGCGGGACCACATCCTGCCGGAACTGATCGAGCAGGCACGCGCGAATGGCAACGAACTGCGCCTCTGGTCGGCGGGCTGCGCGACGGGCGAGGAGGCGTACTCGCTGGCGATCCTCATCTCGGAGCTGCTCGGCGCGGAGTTGCGGCAGTTCAATATCCGCATCTTCGCCACCGATCTGGACAACGAGGCGATCACCTTCGCGCGGCGCGGCGTCTACCCGGCGGGTGCGCTCGGCAACATCCCGGCCCCGCTGATCGAGCGCTACTTCACGCGGGTCGATGATGCGTACGAGATCAGGAAGCAGGTCCGCGCCCTGACGATTTTCGGGCAGCACGACCTCGGGCAGCGCGCCCCCTTCCCCCGGATCGATCTGGAACTCTGCCGCAATGTGCTGATCTACTTCACGCCGGAGTTGCAGCGACGCGCGCTTCAGCTCTTTACCTTCTCGCTGCGGGACGGTGGCTACCTCGTGCTCGGCAAGGCGGAAACGACCAACCCGCTCTCCGAGTACTTCACGCTGGAAGAGTCGCACCTGAAGGTCTACCGCCGTCAGGGCGAGCGCACATTGTTCCCACCCGCGACCCGCTACCGGGAAATGCCCGCCGCGCCGCCCTTGCGGATGGTCAGCGGGCCGCGCCTCGTCAACCCGGAGCAGAGCCGTACCCTGCGCGAGACGCAGCGCACGCACGTCGCCCGCGAGAAATTCGAGGGCCTGCTGCTCAATCTGCCGCTCGGCGTCGTCGTCGTTGATCGCCGGTACGACATCCAGGCGATCAACGGCGCGGCGCGGCGCTTCTTCGGCATCCACGGCGCGGGCATCGGGGACGATTTCCTCCACCTCGTCCAGACGATGCCACCGGCACCGCTCCGCGCGGCGATCGACGCCGCGCTACGCGGCGACATCCCGGTGACGGGCGAGGAGGTCGCCACGACGGAGATGGCGACGGGCACGGTGCGCTATCTGGAACTCGCCTGCTACCCGCAGAAGATCGCCGATGGCACGGACGCGGTCGATGCTGTCCTCATCACAGTGCAGGACACGACTGAGAAGACGCTGGCCCGCACCACGCTCGAAGAATCGCTCGCGCGGCAACGCGCCGAGACCGAGCGGCTGACCACGCTGATGAAGCGGCTCGCCGAGGCGAACCGGCAGCTGCTGGACGCCAATCAGGACCTCAGCAACCGCAACGCCGAATTCCGCAGCGCGAACGAAGAGTTCCTCGTCGCCAACGAGGAGGCGCAGGCCGCCACCGAGGAGATCGAGACGCTCAACGAGGAACTACAGGCGACGAATGAGGAATTGGAAACCCTCAACGAGGAGTTGCAGGCGACCGTCGAGGAACTGAACACCACCAACGACGACCTGCAGGCGCGCACCGTCGAGTTGCAGGACGCCGCCATCTCGCTCGACGCGCAGCGGGCGACGAGCGAGAGCGAACGCAAGCGGCTCGACGCGATCCTCGGCGGCATTGGCGACGCCGTGCTCGTCGTGGACCACGCGGGCACAATCCACGATGGTGAACGCGCGATTCTCCGAGTTCTTCGACAGCGTGGAGACGCCGTTCCCGGTGAACGATGAGCACGGCGACCCGCTGCCGAAGGCTGCGGTGCCGCAGCAACGCGCCGCGCGCGGTGAGTCGTTCTCCATGCAGTTCACAACCGCCGGGGCGGACGGGAACCCGCGCTGGTTCGAGGCAAACGGGCAGCCGATTCAGACGGACGGGGAGCGCGGCGGGGTCATCGTGATCCGCGACATCACCGATCGCAGCCTGCGCCGCCTGCAGGATGAATTCCTCGCCGTCGCGAGCCACGAGTTGCGCACGCCGCTCACCGGGTTGAGCGGCTACCTGCAGATGCTCGCCCGCCTCCTCCCCACCGAGAGCGGCGACGAACGACCCCGCAAATACGCCGCCCAGGCGCTCGAACAGACGCAGCGGTTGACGGCGCTCATCGGCGAACTGCTCGATGTCGCGCGGTTGCAGAGCGGGAAGTTGGCGCTCGCCTTCGAGTCGGTTGCGCTCGCGCCGCTCGTCCGGCGGGTGATCGACACCACGCAGATGACGACGACCACGCAGACGATCGCGCTGGAAGTTGAGAAGGAGCCGCTGACGGTGCAGGCTGATGACCGCCGGTTGGAGCAGGTGATCCTCAACTTGCTGACCAACGCGATCAACTACGCGCCCACCGCGACGCGCATCGACGTGCGCCTCTGCCGCGCCGGGGACCACGCGGAAATCGACATCCAGGACTACGGGCAGGGCATCCCGGAGACGGAACTGCCGCACATCTTCTCGCGCTTCTACCGCGTCGAACGCAGCGAGCAGATGAGCAGTGGTGGCCTCGGCCTCGGCCTCTACATCGCCCACCAGATCGTCGCCGCCCACAGCGGCACGCTCAATGTTCACTCTGTCCCTGGTGAGGGCACAACATTCACGGTGCGGCTGCCGCTGGGCGGGGAGTCCTAAGTAGGTGCGTGGAAGTTCTTGCAGCATGACTGTCGCCGTTTCGCCTCACCACACGGCGAAATATGCGACGTGAATATACCAGCACCTACTTAGGATTCTCCGGCGGCGGAGACTTTGAATAAGACCTGGCAGCGGGCGCTCGGCGCGACACTCCCGCTCGGTGGTATGATGGCGATGACGCAACGATCACGACGGGAGATGTGCGATGCAGTACCTGCAAACAGTGGGCGGGGTGGCAGCGATGGCGCTCATCTTCCTCGTCGCGTTCGCCCTCACACTCCGCGCGATCATCAACCGGACGGAGCGGCGGGGGATGTACTGGTATTCCCACGAGCACCCGGTTCGTGATGCCGACAAGCGCCATCGCAGCGCGGACGACCGGAATCAACCCGATAACGAACTGCCGCCGCTCCCCTTCCGGGACTGACGCTCCGCTCATCATCGGCCCCACCGGGCGCTCACTACCACCTCGCGTATCATTTGCTGTGCCGTCGATGGGTGCTAGAGGGATGTGCACGCCGGTAAATATTCAACTCATGCTAAGACGTGGCAGCACTCTTGCATAGAAGAGATCGTTGAGGCGTTTTCACGGGATGAAAAGAAGGCCAACGATGCAGGATGAGCGCGCAACTACTGAGACACACAATGCCCTTCACCGGCTGCGCAGTCATCTGACCGTCGCACTCCTCGCAACGACGCAGTTGTGCCGTAAGTTTGCCTCGACATCGGTGGCGCAACGCCTCTGTGGCTACGTCACGGACGCGCTCCACAAGATGGCGGGAGAGATCGCGCGCCTCGACGCCCGCATGAAAAAGATCGAACAACGCGAGTCCGAAAACCGACGTTCAGACAAAGATCATCGCGCGTCGATGCAGTAGGGAGCGAAGAATGCAGCGAATGCCGCGTCGTCGTGTCGTCGTCGTCAATGACGACACCGTTTTTCTGAGTTTGATGAATGACCTCCTCTCCGAGGAGGGTTATCGCACCGTTGTGCTCAGGGAGAATGAGCAGCCGTACGACGTTATCAAGCGCGAGCGGCCAGAACTGCTAATCATCGATATGCGGATCGGCAACCCCGACGCGGCGTGGATGATTCTGGAGACCGTCCGGCTCGACCCCGCGACGACGAACATCCCGGTTATCCTCTGCTCCGCAGACATCCGGCTGATGCGATCGAAAGCGCGGCTCTTGCGCGAGCAACGCTGTGAGGTGCTGGAGAAGCCCTTCAACCTCGACAAACTCCTCGCCACAGTGGAGAAAATGTTCGAAGCGGCGAGCTAACCGCGCCATCGCGCGCCAAAGTATGCCTCGCTCCCGCAAGAAGATGCACGGCCCGTGCAAAAAGCGTGCCCTTGCCCGCGCGATTCATCGCTCATTTAGCTATGATCGGCGCTGATGTGAACGGTGGTGGTGGGATATTCTCACCCGTCAGGTATTGTGCGAAGGTTTCGCCGTGCACGTGGAGCCAGCGGATGAGCGTCAGTTCGTCGGGCACGAGCGCGTCCGTTGGTTGCGGGCCGCGTTCGTCGTGCCAGCGGTACTTGATGAGGCTGTGCGCCGTGCGCCAGAGATAAAGCGACACCCCCGCCGCGAGTTCGCCGTCCGGCAGCGGGTGCGCTTCCCGGTATGCCGCGACAAACCGCCGCGCCGCCGCGAGATCGGGCGGGCCGCCGTGCACGCCGAGGAAGGTGAAGGCGATGGCGCGGGCAATGTCCCACACGCGGGGGCGCACCGTCGCGAACTCCCAGTCCAGCACGGCAACGGGTGCACCCGCCGCGTCGCACAGCAGGTTCGGCGGGTAGAAGTCACCGTGGATTACCTGACGGGGCAGCCGCGCGAACGCATCCGGCGACGGGGCATCGTCCAGCACCTGCCGGAGCGTTCCGAACGCCGCGCGCGTGAAGGCGTCGAAGGCGTCCGTCGTCCCCGCCGCCTCCCGCGCCGCGATATGATCCTCGATGGTGGCCATCTCCGCGTGGGTCGCCGCCGTCGACCAATCGAGCGGGCCTTCCGCGAAGGTCAGCCCCTCCGTCGTGCAGGACGTGAGCGCGCGATGCGTCCGGGCGAGCAATGCCCCCAGCGTGGTCGCGGCGGTCGGCCCGGTCAGCGTCGCGCCATCGACAAAGGGGAATGCGCTCCATGGCGTGCCCTCCACGACCACCACGCTCCGGCCACCCGGTGCGACGAGCGGCAGCGGCGTCGGCACATCATGCGCGGCGGCGTGGCGAATGACGGCGTGCTCCGCCTCCACGACGCGCGGGTCGCGATGGCGCGACCCCTTGAAAAAGAGCCGCCGCCCGTCCGCGAGCGTCACCGCCTCGTCACGATTCAGGTAGCCCGCCGTCACCCGCTCGACCACCACGGGCACGCCAAACCCGAATGCCGAGCACACCGTCGCGACTGCCATCTCCTCTCCGCTCATGCCCCCAGTATCGCACAAGGGCACGGGGCAGGCCGCAACACGGGAGGATCATCGCGCCTGCGTCCATTGCGCGTTTGCTATACTCACTGCGGGATCACAAAATCGCAGTTGT
>JAABUT010003481.1_pt1 | contig 13446 bp, 12 predicted proteins | sample 5559281 | NCBI WGS metagenome assembly JAABUT01 (sample SAMN10711880, study PRJNA513359) | rock metagenome | isolation source: Antarctica rocks | place: Antarctica: Victoria Land, Ricker Hills nord | collected 2016-01-04
TCGCGTTCGTGACCGGGACCGCCTCCCGCAGCCTGCTCAACCTCGCGTTCCGGTTCCGGTCACCACGCGAAACACCACTACCGTCAGACATGAACGTCCTCCTTCGACGCGATGGGACACCAAGCCCGACAAGCGCATCAGGAGGACGTTCCCAACGCCAGACCCAAACGCGCAGAACGCCTTCCTATGCCGCGAGTGGCGCATCAGCAGGCAGGTGGATGCAAGGCTTCCTCGATGGAGACACCGGATCGAGGCTCGGATGACCTAGCGGCGATCGAACGGAGCCGGCTACGCGCGATCGTTACCGTGGATGCGCCTGCATTGTGGGCACTGCATGACCCTGACTTCCTCTTGTGCAGCCCTGATGGAGGCGTCTGGGATCGCCACCGATACGTCGGCGGACTGTGCGATGGCTCAATGAACTACACCCGATTCGAGCCGGTCACCCGGATCGAGGTCCTTCGCGGCGGCGACCTGGCCGTCGTGCGATACCGCTCGATTATCGACCTGACGGTACCTCGCGGCGGTGGGCACTTGGAGTTGGCATCTGGACACCTACGTTCGCGATGCCACGGCGGGCTGGCGATGTCGCTGGTCTCAGGCCACGGACACAATCACCCACTGAACCGAACGTACGGATCTGCCGCGTGGAGGGCGGCTACCTCTACGGACCTGCGTGTGAGGGACGGTATCGATCCGTCGCAGCCGTCGAGGGCTCATTCTGCGGCGGCTGCGACGGTCAGGCGGTCTCCTCCACCGCGCAGCTGCCGCCCGGAGCTGACCCGCGGAGGATCGCCGACAACATTCTGGTCGCGCTCGGCTCGGTGAAGGGCGTGACCGCATTCCCCGCCGTCAGCCGACCCAAGTCTCCCTACGAGGCGATCACCGAGGACCAGTACCACGCGATGGTGGCGGCGCTGGGCGTCGACGACGTGACTGACATGGTCGGGGACAGCAACACCGGCGTCTGCGCGACAGGGGCCTGCCCTGTCCGGTGACGGGCCTCGACCGGCCGACTGGCTGACTGGCTGACTAGTCTGTCACCGCCTCGGTTAGCGGCAACTACTTCACGCCGCGCGTTGCTACGGTTCCACCGTGTCCTCATCGACGACTGCGCCCATCGTCCTGGTGGACGGGTTCCGAATGGACTTCGCCGCAATGACGGTCATCCGTGATCTGTCGTTCGAGGTCTTCCGGGGTGAAACGTTCGGGTTCCTGGGCAGCAACGGGTCGGGGAAGACGACCACCATCCGGGCCCTGCTGGGGATCTACCGGCCCACCGCCGGGCTGCTGCATATCGGCGGCAGGCCGTTCCGACCGCAGGACGGGAACCGGCTCGGCTACTTGCCGGAGGAGCGGGGCCTGTACAAGAAGGAGTCGGTCATCGACGTCATGGTCTACTTCGGGACGTTGAAGGGCCTTGACGCGCCCGCGGCACGAGCCTGGGCGCTGGGCTTTCTCGAGCGGGCCGGGATCGGGGACAAGCAGAAAGTCCGTCTGGACAAGCTGTCCAGTGGCCAGCAGCAGAAGGTCCAGTTAGGGGTGACGGTCATGAACCAGCCCGAGCTGCTGATCCTGGATGAGCCGACTAAGGGCTTCGACCCGGTAAACCGGCGGCTGGTGATGGACATCATCGACGATCATCAGAAGGCGGGGGCCACGGTGATGATGGTGACTCATCAGATGGAGGAGGTGCAGCGACTGTGCGACCGAGTGCTCCTGCTGAAGGACGGCACGTCACGCGCCTACGGGACGGTGGAGCAGGTGCAGCGCCAGTTCGGCGGCACCGTCGTGGAGGTCGAGCACGACGGGCGCATCCCATCCTCGGACTGGTACCGAATCCGCTCCGACGAGAAGGGCCGTGCCGAGCTGGAGGCGGCCGACGACGCTGACCCGGCGAGCATCCTGCAGCACCTGACGGCCAGCGGGCTTCGGGTGAGCCGTTTCACCCCGCGCCGGAAGTCACTGGACGACATCTTCGTCGAGGTGTACGGCGACGAGACAAGCAGGGGGGGTCGTGACGGGTCGGTGGCACAACTCGGGCACGGTCGTGCGTTTTGAGGTCCGCCGCACGCTGACCAAGCGGCGCTTCTGGCTGACGACGCTGGCCGTCCCGGTCCTCATCGCGGTCTTGTTCACGCTGATCTTCATCTCTAACAGCGCCACCAGCCAGTCGCAATCGGCGCAGAAGAGTGCCCGGTTCTCCTTCGAGTACACCGACGCGTCAGGCCTGCTCGACCCGAGCCTGGTGACCCAAGCCGGCGGCAAGGCGGCCCCCGACGTCGAAACAGGCTTGGCCCACGTGCAGTCCGGCGCCGTCGACGCCTTCTTCGACTATCCCCAGGACCCTTCCGCCCAACCGGTGAATGTCTACGGGGCCGACAAGGGAGTGTTCGAGAACGCGAAGTATTCCTCGGTGGCCCAGTCACTGCTGCAGGCCAGCACCCAACAGAAAATCGGATCTCCCGTAGTGGCCGCGATCAGCCAAGGCCGCGTCCACACCGAGACGGTCACCTACCGAGACCGTCAGGTCGCGCCGGGCCTCGGCGCGGTGATCCCCCCGATGGTGTTCCTGCTCATCTTCTACGTGGTGATCCTGGTGCTGGGCAACCAGATGCTCAACGCGACGCTGGAGGAGAAGGAGAACCGGGTGACCGAGATGATCCTGACCACGCTGAACCCGACCAGCCTCATCCTCGGCAAAGTCATCTCGCTGTTCCTGGTCGGCATCGTGCAGATGCTGGTCTTCGCGACCCCGGTCGTCCTGGCCTATCTCTTCGCTCGCCAACGGCTGAGCCTGCCGGACCTGCCCCTATCGTCACTCGTCCTGGACCCGCAGCGGATGATCGTTGGAGCCCTGATCCTGATCGGCGGATTCGCCCTGTTCACTGGGACTTTGGTCGCCCTCGGCGCGGCCATGCCGACCGCCAAGGATGCCGGGCCGATCTACGGCGCCCTCATGCTGCTGATCTTCATCCCGTTCTATGTCATGACCCTGATCGTCAGCGACCCCAGCGCGCTCATCGTGCAAGTGCTGACCTACTTCCCGTACTCGGCGCCGATCACCGCGCTGCTTCGCAACGCCTTCGGCACCCTCCCGCTGCCCCAGGCGCTGGTCGTCATCGTGCTGCTCTTCGCCCTATCCGTCCTGCATCGTGTCCTCCGAACTCGAACTTGTTGGTGACGAGCTGGGAGGGCAACGCTACTTCGAGCTGGGCACACACCCCTCTTGAGCCACTCCCGCCCTGGCGGCGTCCGGGGATGCGCAGGCCAAATGAGAGCCACACCATCGTGGGCAGCCGAAATGAGAGCGACAGGCCCGAACGCCTAGACCGAGCCTGGCCCGGCACCGGTCATAGGGTCAATACAACAAGTAGCCGAAGAGCGGACGTGCCGATGAGCGCTCGTGCCGATGCGCAAAGTCGAGTTTCCTTGGCGGCTCATCGGCGTCAGCGACGGCGAGGACTCCGTTTCCGATGAGCGCGAGGGCGGTCCGGGTCCAGGCCATGGATGTTCGCTCGCGCTGAAGCCCCGCCTCACGGGGCGTGTCGTCATCGGCCCAGTTCGTGAGGCAATGCGGCGAAGACGAGGGCGACCAGCGCGAGCCCGATCAAGAGGGTCGCTGGCATCGTCCCGAACTGCAGATGACGGCCGTCGCGCATCGCGCGCTGCGTTGCTAGCCAACGCCAGAGCCCCCGGCCGCGCATCCCAAGGCCAGCGCGACGAAGGTGAGCGCACACACCTGACGCGATGATTGCCAGGCCGCGACGGCGCATGCGGGTCCGGCTGATCCTTGTGCGGCGCGGTCGAACCTGAAGGGATCGACAGGTTTGGTCAGGTTCCGCTCAGGGGTGGGCCTGCACAGTGGCGGTTGTTCGCACGATCCCTAGAGAAAAGGAAACCCGATGAGCATCAAGAAGATCGTCATGGGCGGCGTCGCCGCCAGCGCCCTGGGCATTGCGGCTCTGGCCGGAACCGGGACGGCCTTCGCGGCTGGTACCGCACCGGTCCCCAACACCCAGAGCAGCACCGTCCAGCAGGGCAACCAGGGCGCCCCCGATACGGCGGCATCGGCCGAGACGGCCGGCAGCGAGACCGACGTCTCGGATGGCCCAGGCGGGCACGCCGACGCGGCCGGGGTCGACGTCCAGCAGGGCAACCAGAGCGCCCCCGACACGGCGGCATCGGCCGAGACGGCCGGTAGCGAGACCGGCGTCTCGGATGGCCCCGGCGGCCACGCCGACGCTGCTGGCAGCAACGTTGACCACCAGTTCCAGGGCAACGAGTAACAAGAACGAACTGTGGGCGGCCGAGGCGATCCTCGGCCGCCCACAGATGTATCCCCGGCGGTTACTGTGACGCTCAACCGGCCGACGGCAAGGAGACCATGGTGCGCGTGCTGGTGGTGGAGGACGAACGCCCCCTGGCAAGAGCCCTGCGCCGCGCCCTGGAGGCCGAGGGCTTCAGCGTGCTGCTGGCCGCTAATGGGATTGACGGCGACTGGGCGGCTCGCGAGCACGACTTCGACGTGATCGTCCTTGACGTGATGCTTCCGGGTATGTCCGGCTATGACATTTGCCGGAATCTGCGAGCTGCCGGCGACAACACGCCCATCTTGTTCCTGACCGCCAAGGACGGCGAGTACGACGAGGCCGACGCCCTGGACATTGGTGCCGATGACTTTGTTTCCAAACCGTTCTCCCCGGTGGTACTGGTGGCCCGGCTGCGGGCTCTGCTGCGCCGCAGCAGCGCCGGCCCGGACCCCACCCTGACCGTCGGGTCGCTGCGGGTCGAACCCGAGCGGCACCGGGCCTGGCTGGGCGAGCAGGAGCTGCGCCTGACCGCCCGCGAGCTCGGGCTGCTCAGCTACTTGGCGCACCGGGCGGACCATGTGGTGAGCAAGACCGAGATCCTCGAGCACGTCTGGGAGCAGGCCTTCGATGGTGACGTGAACGTCGTGGAGGTCTACATCGGCCACCTGCGACGCAAACTCGCCTCGTCGACGGACGTCAGCATCGACACCGTCCGAGGCGTCGGATATCGCCTGGGCGGGCGGAAGCGATGACCTGGACCAGACCTGGCGTCCGCGGACGCATCACGTTGGCAGCCACGGCCGCGGTCGCGATAGTCCTGGCCCTGGCCGGCGTCGCGCTGGTCATCCTGCTGCAGCGCGATCTGCTCGCGGGAGTGGACGCGTTGGCACTCGCCCGCGCCCAAGACATCGCGGCACTCAGCAACGGCACCCTCCCTGCGGTGCTGCCCGCGGCCCAGAACGACGCCAGCCTGGCGCAGGTGCTCGACAGCAACGGGGGGGTCCTCGCAGCGAGCGGCAACGTAGAGGGCGAGAGCGCGCTGATCAGGCCGAACCCGGGCCAGCGCGGGCCTCAGGTCGGCACGCTGTCCGGGCTACCGATCGGCGGCGCTGAGCGTTTTCGAGTCCTGCAGGAGACGACCGGGCCCCCGACCGCACCGCGCACGATCGTGGTGGCCCTGTCGTTGGCCCCGGTCGACGAGGCCGTCCAGAGCGCCCGATCGCTACTGATCCAAGTCCTGCCGGCGGCGCTCCTACTCACCGCGCTGGTCACCTGGCTGGGCGTGGGTCGCGCATTGGCGCCGGTCGAGCGTATCCGCCGCAGGGTCGCCGCGATCGGTGGCGGCGACCTGTCCACGCGGGTGCCCCTGCCGGCCGCGCGCGACGAGGTGACCCGCCTGGCCGAGACCATGAACGCGATGCTGGACCGGCTGGAGACCTCTGCCGGGCGCCAGCGCCGGTTCGTCGCCGATGCCTCCCATGAGCTCCGCAGCCCCTTGGCCAACATGCAGGCCTCCCTCGAAGTGGCCCTCGCCCGCGCGGATCTCGACCTGTGGCAAGAGACCGGCCAAGACCTCCAAGGCGAGTACGACCGCATGCGACACCTTGTCGAGGACCTGTTGCTGTTAGCCCGCCTCGACGGGCAGATCCCACTGGCTCACGACGAGGTCGACCTCGATGACGTGGTGCACGAAGAGGCCGAACGGCTGCGCAGGCACACCGAGGTCACGGTCCACGTGGTGCCCCTGCCGGCGCTGCGGATCCGCGGGGATGGCGCCAGGCTTGCCCAGGTCGTGGGAAATCTGGCCGACAACGCAGCCCGCCACGCTGCCGCAACCGTGTCATTGTCACTGCGCCGCGACGGAGACTGGGCCGTCGTGCGGGTCGCCGACGACGGCCCCGGTGTGCCGCTCGAGCACCACACTCGGATCTTCGACCGCTTCACCCGCCTCGACGGGGCCCGGGCCCGCGACAGTGGCGGCAGCGGGCTGGGCCTGGCGATCAGCCGGGAGATCGCCCACGCCCACAACGGCACACTCAAACTGCTTCCCGGGGTCGCGGGGTCGGGGGCTGACTTCGAGCTGCGGCTCCCTCTGCTGGCCACAAAAGAGTCAGACCCACGCTAACAACGAAGGTCCCGCCCCAGCGCACTGAAGGAGCGGCTGACAGCGACCCCTTGAAGCGTGACACAGCCCCATGAAAGATAAGTTGGTTGGATCGGGGACTGGTGCGGTGACAAGGTCGCGTTCCGTTTCCAGCCCCCGCCCGTCGAACCGTGCATGCGGTTCTCCCGCACACGGCTCACCGACGCCCTTCACCGGCGGTGTTCGGTAGAGCCCGCCGGGCCCGGTTAGGTCCGGGTGCGACGACGATTCCGTTGAGGGAGATCAGGCCGAGGGAATCGGGTGATCGGTAGACCCGGGCGACACCCTGGCGACACCCCAGGACCGGCCACGTTGATGTCGCTTGCCGAGGACCAGCGTTAGACGCAGCAGCGCGTAGTTCCTGTCGAAGGCGCGGCTGGAGTTCCCGAAGCGGAGGTATCCCGCCCAGCCGCGCAGGAACATATTTGATGTCCTGCACTGCTCGACCGGTGCTGCCAGCCGGGCTCGCATCGTCATGAAACGGATGCGGCCCCGGGCATGCTTCATCGCCTTGCGTGAGGGCCACCGCCCAGGTAGGTGAACCCGCCGGTGCCTTGCCTGGCCCCGGGATCGCACCAGCCGGTGATGGAAGCCGAGGAAGTCCGCAGATCCGGCCGTGCTCGTAGCGGTAGTCGTCCGAGCCCAGACAGCGGTAATAGTAGATCTTCTTGGTCGAGGTGCGCGTCGAGGTCGGTAGTAGGCGTAGCCGCAGCCGGAACAGGCGCAGATCCCATGCAGCAGCGAGGGATCCGTGCTGTTGCGCGAGGCGAAGCGCTTGTTGTCCTCCAGCCGCCGCTGGACCCGCGCCCCCAGGTGTCCTGGTCGACCAGTGCCAGGCACGGGAATCTCGAGCCAGTCCTGCCGGGGCCGGTCGGTAATGGTTAGCCGCGGGGGGGTGGCCCGCCCGGCCTGGCGAGCGGTGCGGTTGAGCCCGGCGGTCTGCTCGGCGCGCATGGTCTTGCCGAAGCAGGCCCGCCCCGCGTAGGCGGGGTTGCGCAGCATGCCCCAGATCACCGAGCGGTCCCAACGAGTCTTGCCGCCGCGGGTGGGTACGGCCCAGCCCGATCAGCCAGCGGGTCAGCCCGGCGATCGCGACGACGCCGTCGGCGTACCGGGCGAACAGTTGGCGACAATCGCGGCCTCGTGCGGCGTGATCTCATAGCCGCGTCGGCGTGTTCGCTCTTGCCGCGGATCGTTCGTCCCTTCTTGCCGGATGGCGATCGCCTGCTCACGTGCCGGCGCGGGCTCGACCCTCCTTGCCGGATGAGGCGCGGCTACGCTCTCTCGACTTGCAGCGTGCCGGCTCGCAGGCCCGGTCCTGCGAGCCGGGGTCGTGAGGCTGCTTCCAAGCGGGGCCATGGCGTCGTTCGTGTGATGGGGCCCGGCAGTCGCCTGGGCGGGAACCCGGGCACCTCAGCGCCCGGGCCAGCGCCGTTCGCCGGCACCGGCGATCGAGGTCGCAGCCACAGGCCCGATTGCTCGGGTGAAGGGGTGCGCTGGCGGATGCTCCGTGCCGGTCGATCGGCTTGACGCCGGGAGGGGTCTGCTCGTGCTTAGCCACCTCGGGCGAGGACATGCATCCGTGCCGGGATCGTCGGCCGTCCGGTCGACGATCCCGGCACGGTCTGGGGCGGGCCTTAGCCGGCGGCTCCGGTGTGGCTGCCGTTGGACGGGGCGGGGGCCTGGTCGAAGGGCTCCGGGGTGGGAAGCCCAGGCTGGAGGTCGTGCACGGTGTGGTTGGTGGCCCGCTCGAGGAAGCGCAGCAGCTCCATCGGGAACGGCATCACGAGGGTGCTGTTCTTCTCCGCCGCCACCTCGGCCACGGTCTGCAGCAGGCGCAGCTGCAGCGCCGCCGGATCGGCTGACATCGTCGCCGCCGCCTGGGCCAGCTTCTTCGACGCCTGGAACTCGCCGTCCGCTGAGATGACCCGCGCGCGACGTTCCCGTTCGGCCTCGGCCTGCCGCGACATCGACCGCTTCATCGACTCCGGCAAGGTCACGTCCTTGACCTCCACCCTCTCGACCTTGACCCCCCATGGCTGCTCGGAAGGCGCGTCGATGATCTCGGTCAACTCCGCGCCGAGCTTCTCGCGGTTCGACAGCAGGTCGTCCAGCTCGGCTTTGCCGATCACCGAACGCAAGGATGTCTGCGCCAGCTGGGAGATCGCGAACTGATAGTTCTGCACGTTGACGGCCGCCTTGACGGCGTCGACCACCCGGAAGTAGACGACCGCGTCGACCCGAACGGACACGTTGTCCTTCGTGATGCAGTCCTGAGCCGGGACGCTCAGCGTCATCACCTGCCGGTTCACCTTGGTCATCCGATCGACCATGGGTATCAAACCGGTCAACCCGGGCCCACGGGGCGGGTCCTGGACTTTGCCCAGCCGGAACACCACGCCGCTCTCGTACTGCTGCACCACCCGGAGCGTCAGGCCGGCGGCGACACAGACGATGAACAACAGCACGGCAAGGACGATGACGAAGGTCATCATGGCGAACCCGCCCAACGTTTCTCAGTGCGGGGTCGGCGGCGGCTCGGGTGTCGGGGCCAGAAAAAGCCCTCGCCCTCCGAGGATGCGCCGAAACGTGGACGCCGTCCCCGTCCCCGTCCCCGTCGCCGTGCTGGTGCTGGTGCTACAGCCCACACCGTGCTGTGCCAGGTGGCCCAGGCGCGGTTGAAGGGTCACCCGCACCAGCACCGCCGGCGATGGAAAGGCAAGCAGAGCCAAAGCGTGCAGCAGGCGAGCCCCACCAAAGACGAAGGGCTCGTAACGCCCGGCACCAGCACCGGCAACACCCATCCCGGCCGCCACCACCCTTAGCGACACGCCGGTACAGCCCGGCGCCGGGGCGTACACCCCACTCAACGACGGCCGCTCCTGGCCGATGAGCGGGCAGCGACCTCAAACACTTCGACGCAGCCTTCAGTCGCTCCTAGCGTCGGGCAGCATGGTCCCTCCTCTGCCCGTCCTTTGGCTGTGCGGTGCCCCTGGGACCGGCAAGTCCACGGTGGCCTGGCAGCGGAATGGCATCCATCTGGTGAGCACTACGAACGGGAGCTAGACGAAGGTCCGAGCAGAACCTCGCAGCGGCACCAAAGGGGTTCCACAGGATCAGGACAGAGGCCGTGGGGATCGTCAGCACAACGATCCGGCGTCGGCCGAGTCCACACCAGAACAGGAATCCACGATGGTCAACACCAAGCTCATCACCGCGGCAGGCGGCCTCGTCGCCGTGGCTGGCCTCAGCGTGGGAGCAGCCGCCTACGCCAACGCGGCCGCTCCCGCCGCGTCCACCACCTACTCGACCGCTGGCGGCTCTGAGTCCACCAAGGCGGGCGTGGGCTCGCAAGACACCCCGGTGACCGGGGCCGAGCTGGCCAACGTCACGGCCGCGGTGACGGCCAAGGACTCGACCGTCACGGTCACCGAGGTCCGCAAGGACCCCGACGGCTCCTACGACGTGATCGGCACCAAGGCCGGCGCCCGAGTGAGGCTCGAAGTCAGCACGGACCTCAAGACCATCACCACCGCTGCCGCGGGCGGCAAGGGCCGCGGGCACGGCGCCAACGACACCCCGGTGACCGGGACCGAGCTGGTCAACGTCACGGCCGCGGTGACGGCCAAGGACTCGACCGTCACGGTCACCGAGGTCCGCAAGGACCCCGAGGGCTCCTACGACGTGATCGGCACCAAGGCCGGCGCCCGAGTAAGGCTCGAGGTCAGCACGGACCTCAAAACCATCACCGCGAAGACCAGCGGCGACAAGTAGCGGTGACGGGCGCCTCGAGCCACTGACGGAGGCTGGTAGCGGCATCGTCCCCCTGAACCGTTCGCCCGCGACCACGCGAGCCCGTCGACAATAGACGTCGACGGGCCCGCCCGTCGGAACCGGCCGGCACTCTTTTCGACGTAGCGCCGATTCGCTCTGCGTCGTATCGACCGGGCCGCCGGAGAAAGACGCCCGGTGGCCCCCGGCAACGCACGCACATGCCGCGTGGAGGGCGGCTACGCTCGCCCGACTTTGCCGCGTGGAGGGCGGCTACGCTCGCCCGACTTTGCCGCGTGGAGGGCGGCTACGCTCGCCCGACTTTGCCGCGGATGGCTAATCCGCTTCAGCAGGCGAGAGATCGGATATTGGCCTTCGGCGGGTGAAGACGGAGTCGCGGCTGTACCGCGCAGCCGGTGCTCGGGGTCGGCCCCGTGACTTCGCTGATGGTCCTCGGGTCCGATAGTTGCCCTAGCTGACTTCCCGTAGTCGGCCGGTGTGCACGTCGTAGACGAAGCCTCGGACGGAGTCCTTGACTGGGATTGAGGTTTCGGCGTGGACCCGGGCGATGTTCTGGCGCACGTCGACGTCCAGGTCGCTGAACGCCTCGGCCGCCCAAGTCGGCTTGATCCCGGTTTCGGCCTCGATGGATGCCCGGAACTCGTCGTCGGTGAAGGTGAGCATGCCGCAGTCGGTGTGATGGATCAGCACGATCTCCCTGGTGCCGAGCAGCCGTTGGCTGATCGCGAGTGAACGCACCTCGTCCTGAGTGATGACGCCGCCGGCGTTGCGGATTACATGGGCGTCGCCCTCGGCCAGACCTAGGAGGCCGTAGGGGTTCACCCGGGCGTCCATACAGGCGACGATGGCGATCTTCTTCGCCGGCGGCAGAGGCAGGTCGCCCTTGTCGAAGTTCTCGGCGTATCGCTGTGCGTTGGCGAGCAGCTCGTCGGTGACAGTCATTGGGGTCCTCCGCAGTCGTAGGTGACGTTAGGCCCGGCCAGCAGGTGCCGCATCGGGCATGGACAACCCTAGAAGGGCCGCACCCTCGCGGTGGCCCCGACCAGCCGCAACGTCAATGACGTGACCGCCGGTATCTCGAGCTGCACCTCGTCGGCGCACCTTTGCCACCTGCTCGGGCACCAATCGGCCGTGCGCGAGGGAAAGGCTGCCGTCTTCGCCGACCGCGGACGCCACGTGTGCTCCTGAGCCGTGCCGGCCCCCCGCCCAGCACCCTCGTGCGCGGAGCAACGCGCGCTCACGTCGGTGACCGTGCCGGTGCTGCGGGTCCTGGAAGCCTGCCGGGGCCCCCGTTCGTCCTTCGTCGCGGGCCACGGCGACGCGGGCCGCGAGCTCGGTGGTGTGAGCGCGCACCCGGCAGGAGAACGCGACGTCGATCGCGGTGGCGGCGCTGGCGCCGGTGGGTGCTATGCACGACGAGTTCGAAGGTGCGGGTTGGCCGGTAAGTGGGCGCCGCATGCCTCCGCCGATCGTTGTGATCAGCGCCTCGGGATCGGTGCGGCCGACCTCCCTGCGCACCCACGTGACAAGGTCACGGATCGGTCTCGCTCGGCGTCCACCTCACCATGGGCGTCGAGCCCGACGTGGCAGTGGCCGTCCACGAGACCGGGCAGGACCCAGCCACGCACGGTCTGGACGTCGGCGCCCGCACCGGGCGCGGCATACGAGCTCCGTCCGTCGCCGACCCAGACGTCAGGCCGGGTGTCCTCCGGACCCACGAGGATCGCGCCCTCGATGTGCAGCACGTCGTGGCTCATGGGGGGCAACCTACGGGGCCAGCGGCAGGTGAGCAGGTGGCCTGCTCAGCCCCCTGCTCCCCCGCGAGATGGGGTTGCCGGTCAGGTGACGGTGAACGACCCCGTCATCTTGGGGTGCGGGTCGCACTTGTAGGTGTAGGTGCCGGCCTGCAGCGTCACGGTCCAGGTCACATCGGTGACCTCCGGGACGGTGGTCTTCTGATCCACTCCCGGGCCGGTGAGGTGGAAGTCATGGATCTTCGACGCGTCCTTGACCTTCACCGTGTAGCTGCCCGCCTTGAGACTGGTCACCGGTGCCCCGGTGCTGTCCATGAGCGTGATCACGTAGGCGTCACCCTCGCCGACGCTGCCGGTCAGGACCCCCGCGGCAGCGCCGCCGCCCGAGGAGGAGGAGGAGGAGGACGAGGATGGGGCGCTGGACGCCGCCGCAGCCGGTCCGTTCGCCGGGGTGGGGCTGCCGCCACAGGCGCCGACGAGGGAGAGCAAGGCAACAGGGACCGCGAGCACCAGAGGTCTCATAAACCTGCGCCGAGGGACGCCATGGGCCGCGGGCGGGCAATCGATAGCCTCCTGGTCGGGCTGTGCCATCGCGTCCTCCAGGAATTCCGCCGGAGCCGATCTCCGATGGAGAAAAACCTAACTCAGTCAACGCGCCGGGAGGTCACCGTTCGGACAACATCGGGGGCGCGACGTCTCGACTCGCCACAGCGCCGGCCCGACGTCACCGCCCCCGCGACCCGCCCAAGCTTCCCGCGCGCCCGTGTCTCCAGCCACCCAAGCGCTCACTTCACCGCCATCGGGCGCGTTTCGAGGAAGTGCGTCCTTCCGCCGGTGCGCCGTGAGGCGCTTGTTGATTGAGTGGAGGTGAGAGACCTTCGCCTGCGTCCCGTCGCAGCGGGGCGGTGAAGCTGGGGGCAGCCTGTCTCGGGAGGTGCCGGGATGGGTGGCAAGCGGCCCCGACAAAGCCATGACGTGTCGGTACTGCCAGACGGCGCGGGTGTGGCGAGCGTGGCGGAAAGGCATACGCGAGGAACCGACGTTTTACGCCTCTTAAAGACGCACCGGCTCGAACCTGGCGGATCTGGGCCGGAGGCGACGCGTACCTGTCTCCCTCATTACGGAGGCGGGGAACTCCCGGACATGTCGGCGGGACTTAGGGGAGGCCGGGGTGACGTGCTGCGGGTTAGCCACGGCGATGTCGCAGGGGTCGAGTCGGGTGCCTCCTTCGCTGAGCGATCGACAAGTGAACACGGGAACCACCTCCGCCCTGCCCGGGTCGTCGCGGCCAGCGACGCGTCTCGGGCTGAGCACACCGTCTGTTGACCGGGCGGGGGGTGGGACGGAGCCGCCGTAGTAGTCGCAGGGGTCACGACCTGCCTCGGAGGCCGGGAGAGCCGGTCACAGGGCGAAGGGCGGCAGTGGTTTCGAGAAGTATCGAGAA
>JAABUT010002467.1_pt1 | contig 13442 bp, 15 predicted proteins | sample 5559281 | NCBI WGS metagenome assembly JAABUT01 (sample SAMN10711880, study PRJNA513359) | rock metagenome | isolation source: Antarctica rocks | place: Antarctica: Victoria Land, Ricker Hills nord | collected 2016-01-04
GACGGGATGGGCGGCTCCATCGTCCAGGCGTCGGCCGACATAATGTATGACGTTTTTCCGTCGGAAGCAGGCTCAGCCAAGGCGAGGGCGCTCGACGCTAGAAGGCTTATTGCACCAAGCAGTCCGACCAGTAACGTCGTATGGTTTCCCATCGATCAATCCTCTTCAAGGCGACGACGGTGGTCGACCCGAGCACAGCCAAGCTTCCAGTAGCCGCGCTTGGAAATTGTGAACAGACCGTCGCCTTGCATGCTGACGCCGTGTGGCGGGACCGCTACGGACAGGCGTTCGAGGAATGGCGCCTGCCGAAAGGCGACGCTCCACACAAGGCATTGGGCGAGGTGATCGGAGCCGACGGTCACCACCTGCTGGCGGCTGCCTACGGCCCGTCCGTCTTGCCGTGGCGGCATGACCTGCCGGCGGTGCAGGTGCTGCGCCGGGCCTGGGTAAGCCAGTTCTACATCGAGGCGGACCGGGTGACCGGTCGTGTCCTGTAGTAGGCCGCTGCGGGATTGGCAGCCCCGCGGTGATCCTGGGCAAGGTTGTGTTGTAGAGACGCACCCTGACCCGGGGACCGCCATGGATCGTCGCGGCCCGTGCCGGGCTGCTGTAGAGATACGTCGGTGACTGACGACGAGACCGTCACCTTTTCCGTGGTAGGTGTCGGGCGTGTGCTGGGTCGCGGTGAGCTTGTCGGACTGGCGATCGTGAAGCTGACGTTGCACGGCATCGCGATCACGCTGCAGGGCATTAAGGTCCGCCGCCTGGCGGCGACCGGATCACGATGACGCTGCCTGACTTCCGGCACTCCCGGACGGACAGGATGTGCACGGCGATCATCTTGCCGCGCGAGCTGTCGGATGCGATCGGCTCGATGGTAGCGCACGCCTACGACACGTTAGGACATCCAACATTGCTGACAGGCGATGCGCGCGGGGCAACCTCGCTCAGCACGCGCTAGGCGCATGGCTGGTGCCTGGCAAGTCGCAGAAGTAGCGATTATGCAAAGGACGGGCAGGCGACGCTGTGCTGCCTGTCCGTGTTCGTGTTGCTGACATGCTACGCGCGCGCGGCGATTGCACTCGTGCTTGCCTGTCTACAGGAAGTCATGTCTACTCGAATGCCTGAATTCAGGAAGACAGACAGTGCAGACCATTGCGGTTCTTTCTCAGAAGGGCGGAGCCGGCAAGACGACCCTTGCCATCCATCTTGCAGACGAAGTGGTGGCACAAGGCAAGCGGGCTCTGCTGATGGACCTGGACCCGCAGGGTTCGGCCGTCTTGTGGGGGCGAGCCCGGGGTGAGCGTGCACCGGACATCAGCCCCGTGCACGAAGCGGCGTTCCCGTCCGAAGTGCGGCGGGCCGAGGCCGAAGGATACGACTTCCTGTTCGTTGACACGTCGCCGCATTCCGACCGCGGAGCCTTGCTGGCGGCTCGCGCAGCCAAGCTGGTGCTGGTGCCTTGTCGTCCGGCCATGTTCGACCTGGGAGCGATCGAGGCAACGCTGGACCTGTGCAGGCTTGCACGAAGCCCGGCGGTCGTCGTGGTCAACGCCGCACCGATTCGCAGCAAGGTTGTGGGTGAGGCCACCGAGGCCATTGCCCAGGCCGGGGGAGAAGTGTGCCCGGTGATTATCCGCCAGCGGGTCGCCTTTCAGCATGGCTTGAGTGACGGGCGCACAGCTCGCGAATTCGAGCCAGGCGGACCAGCGGCAAGCGAGATAGAGTGCCTGTTTGAATACCTGAATACACGTCTGCGAGAAGACATGGAGACACGATGATGGCAGTTCGCGCCCCTCTCGCAGTGCCCAAGCGTGCCGCCGCAGAACCAGCGGCCGAAGTGGAACACAGCCCGACCAGTTCCAAACCGACGCAGGGTCGCACGCCAGCTCGCCAGGGCAAGCGTGCGGCGATGGTCTGGCTTGAGCCCGAGCTGGTGCGTCAGCTCAACCAGATTGCGCTTGATGAAGACCAGACGGTGCAGGCCCTCATGGAAGAGGCAGTGGGGATGCTGTTCACGTCGCGAGGCAAGCCCAGGCTTGCCGGTTGAACGGTGCGGAGGGAGGTATGCTGCCAACCGACACCAATTTTCAGACACTTCAGGCGGTTGTGAAGATTTGTTGAGTTTTGCTCGCGCATCGTTCAGGCTTGCGCATTGCGCTCCAGCCGTGGAGCGCCCAACCGTTTCGTCTGGAGAACTAAAGGCCCAGAAATAGCGAGACCCGCCGGGTTAAGGGGCGGGCCACACTACCGGTAGAACCGGGGAACGTCAGGCTGTGAGAAGCTGATGTTTCCCTATCTCCGGCGTTTTTGCAAGCGAAACCTTGCGACGCCTGAGCTTTGCCTGGTGTCCGGCTCTGACCCGGCGGTTGCCCAGCAACCGACAGGAAAGCCATGCGCAGAGCAAACCCCGGCAGGCGCCGGGACAAGGTATTCGGACCAGGCCGGGCGATCCCGCTCGACCGCAACGCCAAGGCTCGCATCTGGGCCTACGCCCGGGGCTACACGGCGCTGCACCGCCGCCGGGGACAGCACCGGGGGCCGCTGACACGCGCGCACCTGGACGTGCTGTGGGCGCTGCTGTGGGGGTTCCACAACACGCGCACCGGCCGGTGCTTCCCGAGCTACGAGGCGATTGCCGAGAAGGCCAAGGTGGACCGCTCGACGGTGGCTCGGGCGATTGCAGCGCTGGAGGCGGGGCAGGTGCTGACCTGGGAGAACCGCCTGGTGCGGCAGCGTGTGGTTACGCCAGGGCTTGTCGGTCCCGTGATGGTGCTGGTGCCGCGGCGGACCTCGAACGCCTACAGCTTTCGCGATCCGCAGCCGCAAACCCCGGTGATTTTGCCTAAGTCGCAAAACTCGACTGGAACCACCTACCAAGATTCTTCCTGCTTCAAGGAAGGGCAAACAATCCGAGAAGCAGCGTCGTTGGACCCCTCGAACCCCCTTGAAGCCATGCTGATCCGCCTGGGCAAGGCGGTGGGAGCCATCCCGGACGCCGCGAAGAAAGCAAGATGCTGACAGGAAAACAGCTCAGGAGGCGCTTCCTGGCTTCACGCTTGCTTCGCCATCCGCTATCAATATCAATATCAATATCAAGAGTGAGATTGATAAGGAGGTAAACCATGGCGACGCAGCAGCTTCTTATCCGGCTTCCGGAGGAACTGGCGCAACGGCTCAGACGAAGGGTGCCGGTACGAGGGCGGAGTGCGTTCGTGCAGCACCTCCTGGAAGAGGCGTTGCCGGCGGACGAGGAGGAGAATGACTCGCTGTATTTAGCGGCTCTGGACGTGGAGCAGGACGAACGGCTTGGGGCCGAGATGACGGATTGGGATGCCACGATTGGGGACGGGCTGACGCCGGGAGGCGCGGGAGCGCCCCGGGCATGAGCGAGCCTCCCGCCGTTCCTGCCCAGATGCGACGGGGCGAGGTGTGGTGGGTGGACCTCGATCCCACGCGGGGCAGCGAGATCCGCAAGACGCGCCCGGCCGTGGTGCTGACGGCGAACGCCCTGAACCGGACACGGCGCACTGTGGTGGTGGTGCCGCTGTCCACCGGGCCGGCACCAAGGCCACCGATCGTGGTGGCGACGCCTTCGGCGGGGACAGGTAGCGTCGCGGTGTGCGACCAGGTGCGAGCGGTGGATAAGAGCCGGCTGACCCGATGCACGGGACAGCTCACGCCGGCGGACCTGCGCGGCGTCGAGCACGGGGTGCGAGCCGTTCTGGAGCTGTAACTGCTTGATGGTGTGTCACTGGCCTTCTGGAGCGGCCCGCATCCGTCGTTCGGTGTCTGCGAGCGAGACGAGCCGGAGATCCCAGGCATCGACGCCGATGTTGAGGAACTGCCGCTCGGGAGGGAGTGCAGCGTGCATGTGCCCGTAGAACTGGAGGCTGTCCTTTTGGTCACGAGGATCGACCTGACTCCTTGCAGCGAGTGAGGCCGACAGGAGACGACGATGCGCTATCCAATTGCGATCGAGCCGGGCACGGGAGCCACGTGCTTTGGCGTCGTTGTGCCTGACCTGCCCGGGTGTTTTTCGGCTGGAGACACCGTGGAAGACGCAGCGGCCAACGCGCGGGATGCCATTGCCACTTGGCTGGAAGATGCTCTGGAGAAGGGTGAGATTATTCCCATGCCGACTAGCCTGAATGTCGTGCGGCAGAACCCTGACTTTGCAGGATGGCTGTTCGACAGCGTGGAAGTCAGCAGCGACGAGGAGGCGGTCATGCGCTGGATCGAGGATGTGTCTGATACTGAGGGCTGGACAGCCTAGCCGTTCGCCTCTGCCTTCTCCACGTCGAACGCACGCATTCCCTTACGCCTCCACTGTGCCTTGAGGAATTCAGCATCCTTTCCCTCCGGCCCGCCTGCTTGCAGCCGCTCTGCCATCTCCAGCAGCGCGCCGAGCAGGGTCGCGCGATCGTCGTCGAGCAGCTCGACCAGTCCGGCTTTCTGCACGAGGCCGCCCAGCTCGATGAGTTGTCGTGTGCGGGCGCGTCGTTCCTGTGCCCAGTCGCGGGTGTCGGCACGGTTCTGTGCCAGCACCAGCCTATTTCGCAGCACGGTCAGGCGATGGAGCTGGGCTGTTGACGCCTGGAGTTCCTGGAGCAGCGTCGCCGGCTGTTTTTGCCTTCCCCCGCTTGCCCCCTTGCTGAAAGACCGACCTGCCCGCCTCGGTCCACCTCTCGACGGCGCCGGGCTGGTCCTTGCTCTGCTTGACCACGGCGAGGAGCGCGCCGGCCAGGGTCTCCATGGGCAAGGCATCGGCGCCGACAATCTGCACCAGCTCGCCGAGCTGGGTGGTCTTCTGCGTCCTGACCTTCCTGGCCTTGTCCATGAGGGCCTGGAGTTCAGCATCGTAGTCCCTCGGCTTGCGCGCCATCCCGGCCTCCCCATGCTGATAGATGCAGCCTAGTCGCGCACGATCGTTCCCGGCAACAGGCCCTGGCACCGGTGAAGGGCGTCACTCGCGCGATCGGAGCCCAGCGAAGAAAGCGTTTGAGTGCGCGCTGATACGTTGCAAGAGCAACGTGCGCTCAGGCCAGTGACAGTGTACCTATCCAGCGGCTAGGCTTCAACCTGTAACGCCGGAGCCCGCGCTACGCATGGCGATCTACCACGCCCACGTCCAGGTGATCGGCCGCTCATCGGGGCGCAGCGTGGTTGCGGCTGCGGCCTACCGTGCGGCAGACGAACTGTTCGACGACAAGCTGAACCGCATGCACAACTTCAGCGAGAAGCTTGGCGTGGTGCACTCCGAGATTATGTTGCCCCCGGATGCGCCGACCCGCTGGGAGCAGGGCACGACTGAGGATGAGCTGCACGCCGCGCGCTCGACGTTGTGGAACGAGGTAGAGGCGACGGAGCGCCGCCGCGACGCGCAGCTTGCGCGCGAGATGGAGTTCGCCATTCCACGAGAGCTCCCCCAGGCGGAAGCGATCCGGCTTGCGCGGGACTTCGTGCGCGAGCAGTTCGTGGACCGGGGGATGGTGGCGGACCTGAACGTGCATTGGGATATGGGCGAGGACGGCGAATTGAAGCCGCACGCACACGTCATGCTGACCATGCGCCAGGTCACGCCGCAGGGGTTCGGTCCCAAGGTCCGCGAGTGGAACAGCGCGGTGCTGTATGATGGCGTGCGGCAGCGTTGGGCGGAGCTGGCGAACGAGCGCCTGGCGGAGCACGGACATGAGGTGCGGATCGACCACCGCTCCTATGCCGAGCAGGGGATTGCGCTGGAGCCACAGAACAAGATCGGTCCTGCGGGTGCGCGTCGTGCGGAGCGGGGCGAGAACGCGGAGCGTGCGGCGGAGCACGTGGCGATCGCGCGGCACAACGGCGAGGCGATCCTGGCCGATCCTGGCGTGGTGCTGGACGCGATCACGCGGCAGCACTCGACGTTCTCGCGTCGCGACCTGGCGCGGTTCGTGGACCGGCACACGGCAGACGCCGAGCAGTTTGGCCTGGCGATGGTGAAGGTTGAGGCGTCGCCCGAGCTGGTGCGGGTCGGCGTGGACGGGCGGGGCCAGGACCGGTTCAGCACGCGCGAGATGCTTGGGGTGGAGCAGCGGCTGGAGGCTGCGGCGCTGGCGCTGTCCGAGAGCCGGACGCACTCGGTGAAGGTGGATCGTCGGCGTGCGGCCGTGGCGGGATCGGCGCTTGGCGCGGAGCAGTCGGCGGCGTTCGGGCATGTGACGCGGTCGCGGGATCTGACGGTGGTGGTTGGCTACGCGGGGACGGGCAAGAGCACGATGCTGGGGGTGGCCCGGCAGGCGTGGGAGGCGGAGGGCTACCGGGTGGTGGGGGCCGCGCTGTCTGGGATTGCGGCAGAGGGGCTGGAGGCGGGGAGCGGGATCGGGTCGCGGACGCTGGCGAGCCTGGAGTTCGGGTGGAAGGACGGTCGGGACCTGCTGACGCGGCGGGACGTGCTGGTGGTGGACGAGGCGGGGATGGTGGGGTCGCGGCAGATGGAGCGGGTGCTCTCTGCCGTGCGGGCGGCGGGCGCCAAGGTGGTGCTGGTGGGCGACCCGGAGCAGCTGCAGGCGATCGAGGCGGGCGCGGCGTTCCGGGCGATCGCGGAGCGTGTGGGCTCGGTGGAGATCACCGAGGTGCGGCGGCAGCGGGAGGCCTGGCAACGCGAGGCGACGCGGGAGCTGGCGACGGGCCAGACGGGCAAGGCGCTGGGCCGCTACGAGCAGGCTGGGATGGTTGTGGCGTCGGAGACCCGTGCGGCGGCGATGGTGTCTCTGGTGGCGGGGTGGGACTCGGAACGCCGGCAGTCTCCGCAGGCGACTCGGGTGATGCTGGCCTCGACGCGGGCGGACGTGGCGGAGTTGAACGGGCTGGCGCGGGATCGGCTGCGGGCGGCCGGGGAGCTTGGTCCGGACCAGGTGGTGGAGATGGAGCGGGGGGAGCGGTCCCTGGCGGTGGGGGACCGGGTGATGTTCGGGCGCAACGAGCGCGGGCTTGGGGCTGACCCCAAAGGCCGGGGCGGTGTGGTGGTGAAGAACGGCACGCTGGGGACGGTGCTGGCGGTGGAGGCCGGGGGCGAGCGGCTGACGGTGCAGGTGGATGGGCAGGGCGGGCAGGAGGGGAAGGACGTGACCTTCTATCTGCGGGACTACGGGCATGTGGACCACGGGTATGCGGCGACGGTTCACAAGGCGCAGGGGGTGACGGTGGACCGTGCGCACGTTCTGGCGTCGCGGTTCATGGACCGGCACGGGGCGTATGTGGGCCTGACGCGGCACCGGTCTGGGGTGTCGCTGCACTACGGGCGCGACGAGTTTGCCGACTCTGCGGCGCTGGCGGCCGTGCTGGGGCGGGAGCGGTCGAAGGACACGACCCTGGACTATGGCGAGCGGGGCGGGGTCGAGGACCTGGTGGCGGCGTATGCGGCGCGGCGGGGGCTTGGCCCCGTGCCGCCGGTCAAGGCGCCGGCCCGCAAGCCGGGCCTGTTCTCCGGGTTGAGGCTCGGCGCTGGTCCGGTCGCGGCGACGAGCGTGCCTCAGGCACCCACAAGGCCGGCTGAGGTGGAGAGCGTGCTGTCGCAGTCTGTGGGGCGGTTCGCGGCGGCGTGGGAGGATGCGGCAAGGATGGTGGGGCAGGACCTGCCGATCCTGCCGCATCAGAGGGAAGCGCTGGCCGCGGCGCAGCGCGGGATTGAGGCAGCGCGGCCGGGCTTTGCCGGGGCGGTGGCCAGAACGCTGCAAGCCACCTCGGAGCTGGGCACGCGGGCGGTGGCGGGTCCGGCCGGGCGCAGGGCGCTGATCGGGGTGGTCGAGGAAGCGGAGGCGCAGCGGCGGGAAGCGGCACGGCGCGAGGAGGAGCGGAAGGCGGAGGCGGCGCGGCGGGCGGAGCTGGACCCGGTGCGGGCGTTGCTGCTGGACGGGCGGCTGGCGGCGTGGCGGGAGGCGCAGAGCTCGCCTGCGAACTGGTGGGAGCGCCACCAGATCCCGGCCGAGCAGGTGGAGCGGGCGCGGGCGGCGTTGTCGCGCGAGATCGAGACGCTGCCGGACGCGGAGCTGCGCCAGGCGGCGGCGGTGTGGCGGGAGCAGGAGCTGCAGCGAGCGCAGGCGCGGGCGGCGCCGCGGCAGCGCTCCGGCCCCAGCATGGGGTGATGGGCATGGACGTGGGACCTGTGGACTCCGGAGACGACGGCGGCGCGGAGCGGGCGTTCGAAGCGTTGCGCGGGGAAGTGGCGGCGCTGCGGCGTGGGATGGAGCTGGTGTATCGCCAGGCGCAGCAGGCCGGGCAGCAGCCTGCGGCGGCGGGGCCGGACTAGGGGTCTGGGGAGCAAGGGAACGTAAAACCTATGTAAGGGCTGACCCGGTGGCATTGCTGCGCGGCGGGATTGGATTGTGCAGGAGCCCACCTTTGTGCCGCCTCGTTGCCATGATGCGGCCCGGGCAAGCTGACCCACCATTTTGCGCGCCTGTGCCCTGAACGCCGCTATTTTTTGGCGGCGAGCAGGTCATCCAGCAGAGTGAGCTCTGCTGCGGCACTGGCCGAGGCAGCGGCCTCGACCCTGTGGTACAGCTCGAGCACGGTCTCGCCGGTTCTGGTCAGCTGCGCCCCTCCGCCGGAGGCGCCGCCGCGCGCCGTCTCGACCAGCGGCTCGCGGAACGAGGCGTTCAGCGCCTCGATCAGGTCCCAGGCCCGCTTGTAGCTCATGTCCAGGGCCCGTCCCGCCGCCGAGATGGAGCCGTGCTGGCGAATCGCCTCCAGCAGCTCGGCCCGGCCCGGCCCCATCACCACGCCACCCCTCAGCACGACCCGCAGATGCAGGCCCAGGCGGTCCGGGTGTCGGAGCTTGACGATGGTGAGATTCCCTGCGCGGCGCAGGCCGACGCTCTCAGAAAGTGACGCGCGCCGAAAGCACCCAGTTGTGGGCATAGACTGGGTCAAGTGGACCGATCGTGCGCACCGCGGGCGACACTGCGAACTGATAGCCTGCGCCGACGCTGGCGCGGACGCGGCCGCCCAGGTCGAACCGGCCAAGGATCAGGCCGGGCGTGAGGAAGAGCTGGTCCTTGCCGCCGCGCTGGGTGCCACCAAGCCAGATCGTGTCGTTCAGCTCGAACTCCGGCCAAAAATAAGTCAGCAGGTGGTACTGGAATGCCACGTTGGTCAGGAGCTGCGCGCCGGTGGTGCCAAAGTAGCCAACGGGCAGCGCGACGCCCATCGTGGCCTGAATGTCGAAGTTGCCCCATCCCTTGCCGCCGGCGAGCGTGGGCGTGACCACCCAGGCATCGCCGGTGAACGCCTTCGAGCCCGTGGGGGCGGTGACTTGCAGGAAGGCGGTGACGATGGCGTTGCCGTGCCTCTCGTCCTCGCTGAGCAGTCGCTGCTTGACCAGCACGAACGGGTAGTCGCCCCAGCCGCTCGCCTGCGGCCGCTGGCCGATCTGGCGTTCCTGGTAGGCCGGCAGCCCGAGGATCACCTCGTTGGTGGTGGTGGGGATCAGCTCCAGCCCTTTGCCACCATCGAAGTTGTGGACGCTGCCGCCATTGGGCAGGTGTTGCCAGAACTGGTCGTAGCGCACCTCCTCCTCCAGCCGCGGCGTGACCGTGACCAGGGGCGTCATCCAATGCGGCTGGCTCGCCTGCGCCTGGTTAACGCGGTTGAACCAGTTGGCGAAGTAGCCCGCGACGCCGCCCTGTGTGGACAGCGGCGCATCCGGGGCGGTGGAGCCCGTGGTCTGAACCGGCGGGTTCTCGGCGTTGGGTCCGGCAACCGCCCTGGAGGCGAGGCCGGGATCGAGGTTGACCGAGGCCCCCTGCAGTGCTGCTGCCCCTGCTGGCAGCTCCTGCCCGAAGACGCTCACCGGCAGTGCGGAGAGGCTTGTCCCGGCGATCACGACGGCCACGTTCAGAACACGCATGGGCAGCCCCTCCGACACCTCGATATATTTTCATAAATATAACGAGTCTGGAAGGCGTGTTGAGGGCAGTGGGCCTGCCATCCCTGTGTCGGAGCAGGATCGGGGCGATGTCGCCAGCCACCTGTCACGGAAACGGGCAACGGCCGCAACGAGCGGCCGTTTGAGTGGACGGAACTTGCAACTGGGATGGGCTTGGCCGCCATCGAGAAGGCGGGAGGTTCCAAGAAGCTTGTAGGCCAGTCTCGGGCTGGCCCACGGGCTGGGAATGTCGGAGACAAGGAAGCGTGAAAACCTATGTAAAAGCTGGCTCGCCGGCATTGCTGCCCGGCGCGTCCGGGTTTCGCAGGGGCCGGAGTTCGCCGCGCGCGACGGCGTCGGGCAGGGTGAAGGCGTAGCGGCCGAGCATGTTGATATGCTCGAAGCCGAGCGGCGACAGGCGGGCCACGTCCTCGGCGCGCACGTCGAAGCCTTCGGCGCGGAGCTGGTTCAGCACCGCATCCATGTAGATCGTGTTCCAGAGCACGATGACGTTGACCACCAGGCCCAGAGCCCCGAGCTGGTCCTCCTGGCCCTCGCGGTAGCGCTGGCGCAGTTCGCCGCGCCTGCCGTGGAACACGGCGCGGGCGAGCTGGTGGCGGCCCTCCCCCCGGTTGAGCTGCACCAGGATGCGACGCCTGTAGGCTTCGTCGTCGATGTAGGACAGCAGGTAGAGGCTCTTGACCACCCGGCTCCACTCCTCGAGGGCGCGGGCCAGCCTGGTCGGGCGGTCGTTGGTCTGCAGGGTGCGGATCAGCCCGGCGGCCTGCACCGTGCCGAGACTGAGGGAGCCGGCCAGGCGCAGCAGGTCGTCCCAGTTCTGTTCGACGAGTGGCATCCTCGCCCGGTGCCGCGCCAGGCCGTCCAGGGCGCCGTAGTCGGCCTTGGGGTCCACGCGCCAGAACCGGGTGCCGCCGATGTCGGCCAGGCGCGGGCTGAACTGGAAGCCGAGCAGGTGGAAGATCCCGAACATGACGTCGGTGTAGGCGCCCGTGTCGGTCATCACCTCCGTGGGCTGGAGGGTGGTTTCCTGCTCCAGCAGCACGGACAGCAGCGCCAGGCTGTCGCGCAGGGTGCCGGGCACGACGATGCCGCTCAGGCCGGTGAACTGGTCGGAGGTCAGGTTGTAGTAGGTGACGCCGCGCTCCTGCCCGAAGTAGCGCGGGTTCGGCCCGGAGTGGATCGTCCGCACGGGCACGACGAAGCGCAGTCCGTCGGCGGATGCCACGTCGCCGCCGCCCCAGGCGCGGGCGAGCGGGATGGCGGCCTGGGCCGAGACCAGGGTGGCGTTCGAGCGGATGAGCGTGTCCGCGCGGACGTAGTTCTGCCGTACCCAGCTTAGCCGCGAGCGGCGCAGTGCCGGCGTGTCCAGCCGGATCAGCGGCTCCAGCCCGGTGTTGCAGGCTTCGGCCAGCAGCACGGCGCAGATGCTGGTGGCTAGGTCGCCCGCCCGGGCGCCGCGCTCGCTGGCATGGGTGAACCCTGACGCGAAGCCGGTGCGGGCGTGCATCTCCAGCAGGATTTCGGGCAGGTCCACCCGCGGCATCCGCGCGGCGGCGGCGGCCCGGAGTGCCACCAGGCTGGCCGGCTCGTCCAGCTTGTCGAGGGCGGACAGGGACAGCGCCGCTGTGCCGTCCGCAGCCGTCTCGATCCGCACGCTGGCGTTGCCGGGCAGCCGGGCGGCAGTGGCGCGGTAGGCGGCGTCTAGGCGCCCAGCCATGCGTGCCACTTCCTCGGGGCCGGACGCGGACACGCCGAGCGACCGGCACACGGCAGGGCGTGCCGACTCCCATGCGGCGCCGTCCAGCAGCCCCGCGCGGGGATCGGCGTAGCGCAGGCTGGGCGAGGCGAAGAGGTCGCGCCGGCGCAGGGCGGCGCGCATCCGGTCCACCACGCACAAGGTCCAGGCTTTCGGATCCACGGCGCCGTCGTGGACCACGCGCGCCAGCCAGCCCGGGGGCACGAACTCGACCGGCAGCCTGGCCGCGCTGCCGTCACCTTTCCGCAGGTGGTGCAGGGCGGCCAGCAGGAGCCTGGCGGCCGGTGCGGCGCCGAGCTGGGCTCCTCGCGCCACGCTGGGCAGGAAGCGGCGGACGCGGCCGTGCTGCGCCAGCAGCTCATCGAAGTAGGGGTCGTCCGGCGGCCGGGCCAGCGCGTCCACCCGCGCCATCGCCGCCTCGATCACCTCGCGCGGCACCGCAGCAAACGCCGCTGCACGCGGGTCGCCCTCGCCCTGCTGCAGCAGCACGGCCCAGCCCTGGCGCAGGGTCAGCGCCGCGGCATCCAGGTCGCGCAGGCCCCGCATCCGCGCCTCGCGCCCGGTCTTTTGGGCATCGGTGAAGATCTGCGTCACCACGATGTCGAACAGGTCCAGCACGTCGTCCTGCGCCGTGGCTTCCAGCGTGCGGATGAAGGCGATCAGGGTCGCCAGTCGCCGGTCATCCGGCAGGCGGGCAACCGCCGACGCCTTGGCCGCTCCGGCGAACCGCGCCAGGGCCAGCACGCGCGTGCGCGGCAGCCGGTCCGTGCGGGGCAGCCCGGCTGCCAGCAGCCGCACCTCGTCGAGCCTGGCCACCGCGCGGGAAAGCTCCGCCGCGCTCTGCAGCACAGGGCCGTCGCGCAGGCGGTCCAGCGGACTTTGCCGCTTGCCGTCAGGCGTCACGAGCAGCGCCTCCAGCCGTTCGATCTGCTCGGCCGTGATGCCGGCCAGCATCTGCCGCCACAGCCGCTGCGCCGCCCTGGCGCGCACGCGGGAGATGCTGCGCTCCAGGCTGGTCACGCCTGGCAGCAGCACCTTGTGGGCGATCAGCCAGGCGGTGGCGCGGTCGAACAGGGCGCTGGGCCGGTCCGAGCCGGTCCAGCACAGGGCGTAGAGCCAGCGGTTGAGCCGGAACTGCATGCAAGGGTCGGAGAAAGCGCGGTAGCCGTAGCGGTCCCGGATCTCGGCGGCGTGGTTCCAGCGCCACTTGCTGCCCGCATACTTCGCCAGCAGTCCGGCGGCCTGGATGCCGAGCTGGCCGGCCATGAACGCGATGGCCTGGGCCGGCACGTCCGCGGGCTGTTCCAGGAAGGTGCCCAGGAACCGGACGGTGCCGAGCTGGACGGCGAAGCCCAGCCGCATGTGCGCGCCGCGGCGGACAGCGACGAGGGCGCGGTCGGCATCGTCGAGGTGGAAGTAGCGCGCCAGCTGCTCGGGGGCAGGTTCGCCGGCGTAGCGACCATAGCGCCGTTCCTGCTCATCGTTCAGGAACGAGACGGGCACAGGCGATCCTTGGCGAGCAGGCTGGCATCAGCTTCGCAGGTCAAGCAGGGCCGGCCGCAGCCTTGGCGAGTTCACGGTAGAGGGTGGCGCGATGCACCTTGAGCAACCGGGCGACCTCTCGCACCGGCTTGCCCTCTTCCACCAGCCTGCGTCCGAGCACCACCTGGTCGGGGGCCAGCGCCGGGGGGCGGCCAAACCGCACGCCGTTCTGCTGGGCTTCGGTCCGCCCGGCACTGGTGCGGCCCAGGATCAGCGCGC
>JAABUT010003482.1_pt1 | contig 13438 bp, 16 predicted proteins | sample 5559281 | NCBI WGS metagenome assembly JAABUT01 (sample SAMN10711880, study PRJNA513359) | rock metagenome | isolation source: Antarctica rocks | place: Antarctica: Victoria Land, Ricker Hills nord | collected 2016-01-04
CGTTGTAGGAGAACTCGGTCGGCGAGGTGACGTCGGTGTAGTCGGAGCCGAGGACGAGCATCGCCTCGAACCGCTCCGCCACGGCGTGGAAGCGCTCGACGATCGTCGACATGGCCGCGTCCCCGTCAGCGTGGACGTCGTCGTAGCCGACGCCCGAGGCGACCTGCGCTGACAGGTCGGCCTCCAGCCGGGACAGCAGCAGGTCGAGGACGTGGTCGCCGGCCGCGTCCCTGGCGCGGACGATCGGTCGGAAGACCCCGACCCGGCCCACCCTCCTGCTCAGCTGGTCGAGCAGGCCCAGCGCGATCGCGGACTTGCCCGACACGCCCTCGGAGGAGGCGAGGTAGACGCTGGTGGCCACGGCGTCAGGCTATCGGCGGGGCGCGGTCAGCACGTGACGTCAGCCGCGCCAGGTCCAGTCGCGGACCTCGGGCAGGTCCTCGAGGTGCTCGCGGATGTAGGCCGAGTGCCGCACGAGCTGGGCCTCGCAGAAGTCGGTCAGCTCCCGCCAGCCGGCTGGGCGCCGCACCGTCCGCCGCAGCGCCTCGCGGGCCAGGTGGTATCGGGAGGTCCTGTTGAGGACAACCATGTCGAACGGCGTTGTCGTGGTGCCCTGTTCGGCGAAGCCGCGCACGTGGAAGCGTCCGGGGTTCGAGCGTCCGTGTACGAGCTGGTGCACCGCGCGGGGATAGCCGTGGAACGCGAAGACGACGTGCTTGTCCGGCGTGAACAGGTCGTCGAACACTGAGTCGGAGAAGCCGTGCGGGTGGTCGTTCTCCGGCAGCAGGGCCATCAGGTCGACGACGTTGACGACCCGCACCGTCAGCTCGGGAGTGTGCTCGCGCAGGAGCTCGGCCGCCGCGAGCGTCTCCATCGTCGGGACGTCTCCCGCGCAGGCGAGGACGATGTCGGGGCTCTCGGAGGCCGGCCCGTTCGAGGCCCACTCCCAGGTCCCGGCGCCGGCGGCGCAGTGCTGGTTGGCCTCGTCCAGCGTGAGGTACTGCAGGTGCTGCTGCTTGTCGACGACGATGAGGTTGACGTGGTCGGTGCTGCGCAGGCAGTGGTCGGTGATCGACAGTGCCGTGTTGGCGTCCGGCGGCAGCCACACCCGGACGACGCCGGGAGCCAGCGGTAGCAGGGAGTCGATGAGCCCCGGGCCCTGGTGGGAGAAGCCGTTGTGGTCGTTGCGCCAACAGGTGCTCGTCAGGAGGATGTTGAGCGATGACACGGGGGCGCGCCACGACAGGTCCTGCGCGTGCTGCATCCACTTGACGTGCTGGATCGTCATCGAGGCGGAGACCATGGCGAACGCCTCGTAGGTCGCGAAGAGACCGTGCCTCCCGCTGAGGAGGTAGCCCTCGAGCCACCCCGAACAGAGGTGCTCGGAGAGGACCTCCATCACCCGGCCGTCGGCGGAGAGCTGAGTGTCGGTGTCGACGAGCGGCGCCTGGAGGCAGCGGTCGGTGACCTCGAAGACGGCCTGGAGGCGGTTGCTCGCCGTCTCGTCGGGGCAGAACAGCCGGAAGGTGCCGCCGCCGTCGTCGGTGGTGTCCGCGGCATACACGTCTCTCATCAGCTCACCGATGGGTCTGGTGCTCTCGTGGAAGCGCACTCCCGGCCGGTCGATCTCGAGGGCGAACCGGTCCAGTGCGGGGATGGAGAGCTCGCGCCGAAGCCGTCCGCCGTTGGCGTAGGGGGTGGCGGACATCCGCTTGTCCCCCTCGGGCGCCAGGGCGCCCAGCTCGTCGACGAGCCGCCCGTCCCCGGTGAAGAGCTCGTCGGGCGCGTAGGTCCGCAGCCACGTCTCGAGGAGGGCGAGGTGCTCAGGGTTGTCCTGGAGGCCGGACAGGGGCACCTGGTGGCTGAGGTTCGTGCCTTCCACCTGCTTGCCGTCGACGGCGTGCGGACCGGTCCACCCCTTGGGGGTGCGCAGGATGACCGCCGGCCACCGGTGTCGCAGCTGGGCGCTCGGTCCTGCAGCGCGGGCCTCCTCCCGCAGTGCGGTGATGGCAACGTGGCTGGTCACCAGAGCGTCCCAGAGCTGCCGGAAGACGGTCGGCGGGTCGTCGCCCGAGACGACGACCGGTGCCCAGCCCTGGCTGGAGAGGTAGGCGGACACGTCGTCGTCCGACGTCCGGCCGAGGACGGTGGGGCCCGCGATCTTGTAGCCGTTGAGGTGCAGGATCGGTAGCACCGCCCCGTCGCGTCGGGGGTTGGCGAAGTTCGGCAGCCGCCAGGAGCCGGCGAGCGGGCCGGTCTCGGCCTCCCCGTCGCCCACGACGCAGGCGACGAACAGGTCGGGGTGGTCGAAGGCGGCGCCCGCCGCGTGGGCCAGGGCGTAGCCGAGCTCACCACCCTCGTGGATGCTCCCGGGGGTCTGGACGCTGACGTGGCTCGGGATGCCGCCGGGCGAGGAGAACTGCCGGAACAGCCGACACAGTCCCTCGGCGTCCTGGGTGATCTGGGGGTAGATCTCGCTGTAGGTACCCTCGAGATAGGCGTTGGCGACGAGCGCCGGGCCGCCGTGTCCGGGGCCCGTGACGTAGAGCCAGTCGCTGCCGGTCCGGCGGATGAGCCGGTTGACCAGCGTGTAGATCATCGACAGACCGGGGCTCGTGCCCCAGTGCCCGAGCAGGCGCGGCTTGATGTGCTCGACGGTGAGCGGCTCACGCAGCAGCGCGTTGCCCTGCAGGTAGATCTGCCCGACGGTGAGGTAGTTGGCCGCGGCCCACCAGCGCAGGTCGAGGGCGAGGTCGTCGTCGCTGTAGGCCGCGAGCCGGGACCCCGGCCTCGTGGCGGTGCCGGTCTGCGTGTCGTCGGGCGTGCTGCTCATCGTCAGTCCCTCGTCGAAGGTGTCGGGTCCCGTCCCGCGCCCGATCCTCGCAGGCCGGCCCCGGTGGTGCACAGGGGCGGGCCGGGGTGGCTGACCACGGTGGATCGAGCCTCAGCGGACCGGCGCGTCCGACGGTGCCGTCGCGGGACTGCGGATGAGCCACCACGAGAGGAGGCCACCAGCTGTAAGGAGGGCGGAACAGATCCACATCGCGTGGACGTAGGCGCTCGAGAACGCCTCCGGGCGTTGGTAGTCCGTGCCGCTCAGACCGACGACGGCCGGCAGGGCGGCGACGGCGAGCAGGCCTCCCGCGCGGGCGACGGCGTTGTTCACGCCACTGGCCACCCCGGCATACCGGTCGGGTGCCGCGTCGAGGACCGTCGCGGTGAGCGGCGCGACGAGCAGGCACAGGCCGATGCCGAAGATGCTGATGCCCGGGAGCACGCCGCTCCAGTAGGAGGAGCCGGCGCCGACCCCGGAGAGCAGGGCCGCCCCCGCGGCGCAGACGACCGGCCCGACGGTCATCGGGACGCGGGGGCCGATCCGGGCGCCCAGCTCGCCTCCCTTGGCCGCGAGGAGCAGCATGAGGACGGTGACGGGCAGGCTGGCCAGACCCGCCTCGAGCGGCCCGTACCGGAGCACGGTCTGCAGCTGCAGGGTGAGGAAGAAGAAGACGGCACCGAGGGACGCGTAGACGAGGAGCGTCATCGCGTTGGCGGCGCTGAACTGACGGGACGCGAAGAGCGAGGGCTGCACCATGGGATGCGGGCTGGTCCGCTCGACGAGTACGAAGCCGATGCCGAGGCCGAGGCCGGCGACGAGCACGACGGTCGTCCAGACCGGGCCGAGCGGGTGGTACTGGATCAAGGCGTAGGTCGTGACGGCGAGCGCGACCGTTGCGAGCGTCGCCCCGGTGATGTCGAACCGCCGCGACGCCTGCTCGTCGCGGGTCTCGGGGACGGTGACCCGGGTGATCCACACCGTGACGATCGCCAGGGGCACGTTGAGGAGGAACGCCCAGCGCCAGCTGGCGTACTGGACCAGCCACCCCCCGACGAACGGGCCGATGGCTGCGGAGATCCCGCCGAGCCCCGACCAGGCACCGATCGCTGTGGCCCGGTCGGCCCGCTGGAAGGTCGCCTGGATGATGGACAGGCTGCCCGGCGTGAGCAGGGCGCCGCCGACGCCCTGCAGGACGCGGGCGATGATCAGCTGGACGGGGCTCTGGGCGAGGCCGCAGGCCGCGGAGGCGGCAGCGAACCACACGACCCCGACGAGGAAGACCCGGCGCCGGCCGAACCGGTCGCCGAGGGAGCCGCCGAGCAGGATGAGGGAGGCCAGCGACAGGAGGTAGCCGTTGCTGATCCACTGCAGGTCGGCGAGGCTGGCGTCGAGGTCCTGGCCGATCCGCAGCAGGGCGACGTTGACCACCGTGCTGTCCAGCATCGCCATGCCCGAGCCGAGGACAGCCGCCGTCACGATGAACCGTCCCGTGCGGGAGCTGAGGGCGATGCCGGTCACCTCAGCAGTCTCCCACCGGGCCCGGACAGGCTGCGGGCGGCTGTCAGGTGGTCGGGCTGGTGGTGGCTGTCGCGGCCGAGGACGGCCCACCGGTCCGTATGCCGTGCAGCCGGCACCGTCGGGATGGCGAACCGATACCGGTGTTGGCCGCCCGGCATACGGAGTCCTGGCTCCTGGCAGCCCGGCAGCCCGGAGTTGAGTCCACCGACGTGGTGTACGCGTTCTCGCCGACCGGTTGGCGAGGTTGCGCTCGACCATGGAGATCCTCACCCGGCTCTGAGTTGAGCCGTCTCGGCAGACGCGGAAGCGCCGCCGGTGGGCGCTCGCGGCAATCCTCGACCGAGGCTGTGTGTTAACGTCGACACATGCGAATGCACATAGAGATGGACGACATCCTCGTCGCCCAGGTCGACGAGCTCGCCGGTGCGCGGGGCCGCAGTGCCTTTGTTCGTCGAGCCATCGAGCAAGCCGTGCAGCTGGAGCAACGATGGAACGCCCTTCGCTCCTCCGCGGGTGCGGTGGCCGGCGAGGGTCACGACTGGGATGTGGACCCGGCCGCGTGGGTCCGCGACCAGCGTCGCGCCGATCCGCGCCGCGCCGGCTGACTTGTGCTCCACATTCTCGACTCCACGGTGCTCATCGACTACCTGAGGGGACGTCCCGTGGTCACGAGGGTCGAAGCACTCCACGCTCGAGGTGACGTTCCTGCGACCACCGCGATCAACGTCGAGGAGATCGTCAGGGGACTGCGACGCAGCGAGGACCAGGCGGCCCGGCGTCTCTTCTCTGGGTTGGAGGTGTTGGACGTCGACTCGGGCGCCGCATGGCAGGCAGGAGAATGGCGCAGGGAGTATGCGGCCCTCGGCTTCACGCTGTGGCAGGCGGACTGCCTCATTGCTGCCGTCGCGCTCGAGGCTGACGGACTCCTTGCGACCGGAAATCCGAAGGACTTCCCGATGGTTGAGGTCGTCCACTGGCCTGTAGGTGAGTGACATGCGAACTTCGGTCGATATCCCACATCGGCGAGGTGGGGTCTGTCGCGGACCGGCGTAGCAGCCACAGGTAGGGCTTCAAGATGCACCCGGGACATCACGTTCCTCCCCCGACAGTCTCCGCCGCGTGCGAGATCGCGGCACGGGAGTTGGAAATCGTCGCGGAGGCGGACAGGGCCTCGAGGTGTGGGCTCGCAGACTGTTCGGGTATGCGAGCCAACACTTCCTTGTTCCGGGCGCCCGTCGACGCGTAACGACGCGATTGTTCGGCTGAACCAGGCGCGGCGCCGCTGCCGGAGCACCGCAGCGTCGGGGGCCGGGTCTTTGAGATCCAGGTCAGGACGCGCCGCCGAAGCGCCGGTATGCCGGGCTGGGTCGAGCTGACCGAGGCTGCGTGCTAACGTTTCCGGTCGCGGCAGGGCTTGTTCTGAGGGCCTACTGCGCATCCGGTCCGGGTGGCGGAATGGCAGACGCGCTAGCTTGAGGTGCTAGTGCCCTTAACGGGCGTGGGGGTTCAAGTCCCCCTCCGGACACGACCAAGGACACACGCTTGCGCGGCGGTGGCCCGAATGCGCTTGAGGTTGTGATCGTACTCAAGGCGCACGCCGAGCGAGGCGTAGAGCTTTGCCCGCATCATCGGCTGTGTCTGCGACAGAATGGCCGCGATCCCTCCCAGGTCGTCGAGTGCCTTCCTCATCTGCTCGGCATCGAGGCGTTCGTGGCCGCGTTCTGCTGTGGCTTGCGCCATGAGGCCATCCCGCTCCCTGGTTCGCTTCTTGAGCTGTTCGGTCAGGGCAGGGATGTCACCGGCGTCCTCGACCGCCGTGAGGAGTGCAGCGATCCTCCGGTCGAGCTCTGCGATCCTCGCCCGCACGGAGGCGACGCGGGTGCTCCTCCCGAGGTCCTCCTGACCAGACGCCAGCGCCTCCGCCGGGAGCCTGGTCGTCAGCACGAGCGTGTGCCGCTGAAGACAGGTCTGGTTCAGCCACCGCGCGGTGCCCGCGGCGCCGGCCTCGTCACCATCCAGCGCAATGACGGCTGGCTGGCCAGCGGCCAGGTCAATGACCTGTGCCGCTTGGGCGGGCGTCACGGTGACCCCGCTGGTGGTGCACGGGGCAAAGTTGGCGCTGCGACCGACGGCAGAGCAGCTGCGGCGAGCGCCAGGGCGTCGAGGACGCCCTCGACGACGATGACGTTGCCGGATGGTGAGAGGGAGTGATGTGTCGGGCGGTAGATGAGGCCCGACTTGTCGAAGGTCGGTGTGCGGGTCGGGTTGCGGTATTTGGGTGCTCGCGGGTCGTCGGTGAGGTCACGTCCGATGATCCCTCGGATCCGACCATCGGCGTCGGTGACCGGGAAGATCAGTCGGTCGCGCAGGGTGTCGACGAGACTCCCGGATCGCGGGCGAGGTCCATCGTGACGAGCTCGTCGTCGCTCACTCCGTCGCGTCGCAGCTGGTCGAGGAGAGTGGTCCAGCCGTGGCCCGAGTGGCCGGCCAGCGGGTTGTCCGGGTGCTCCAGTCGAAGAGGGTGGAGGTCGATTCCGCGGTGGTGGAGGAGATGGCTGTCGGTGAACGCGATCGCGACGGGCGTTGAGAGGTGTTTCCAGGCGAGGACATTGATCTCGAAGCCCCTGGCTTCGGTGGTGGTGAATGCTGGGACAGCCGGCGGACGTCCGTTTGGTATGCCGCGTCTGCTGGCAGGGCGGGGATGAGGCGGCCGGTGGTGAGGGACCGGACGGCGTCGACGAAGGTCAGTCCGTGGAGGCGCTGGACGAAGTCGATGACGTCTCCGTGCGCCCCGCAGCCGAAGCAGGTGAAGCGGTCTGGGACACCGCCGACGGACAGGGACGGGGTCGAGTCGTCATGGAAGGGACAGCAGCCGGTGAAACCTTGTCCGGTGGCCCGCAGCTCCACGCCTGCGGCGCGGACGACGTCCTCGATCGGGAAGTCGGCACGGATCGCGGCGACGTCGATGGTTCCGGGCGTGACGCTCACAGCTGTACCTGGATCGCAGCGGTTCGTTGACGGGAGCAGGCGTTGGGGCCTCCTGCGCGACGAGGGCGGCGAAGGAGGCGGCCGACATGTGGATGTCGCTCTGCAGGGTGCGTGCGAACGCGACTTCGACTGCCGCGGTAGACGCTTCGTGGACGAGGACGGCGTACTCGTCCCAGACATCCCATGGGCGGATCGTAGGCGTACAGCAGTCCGCTGTCACCGCCGACCGGAACGCGGAGCGAGAGCCGCTGGTCGCCGTTCGCCCCCCCAGCGCATGCCGAAGTCGTGGTCGAGTCCCGGCGCGTCACGGAACTGGGCGCGGAATGCGGCCGGACCCATCCAGGTCAGACCGGCCTCAACCTCCGTCGCGCGGTGTGCCGAGTCGAGCACTACTGAGCGCAGCTCGGTAAGCTCGGCGACGCCGTCCGCGAGAGCGCCGGTCAACCTTTCGGCGACCGAGAACGCTGCGAAGTCGACGCCGCGAGCGATGACGACACCGACGGCGTGGGCGTAGGCGTTTCGCTGACCGAGGCGGTACCAGTAGTCGATCTCGTCGTCACGGTCGACGCCCCGGTGAGCGTTGCGCGACAAGGCGACCAACCGCTCGGCGAGTGGATCCCAGTGGAGGGAGTCGGTGCCATTGTCCATGGCGGCCTCTCTCGCGCAGGTCCGTCCCGCGCTCAAGCAGACAACTCACGCTCAGGGGCACCATTGCAGCCATGCGCGGCCCATGAATCCGATGCTGCCCCTCGGCTTTCGGTGAAGGAGGTCCTTGGCGGCCAACACCTTGAGGATCGCGAGCACGGTAATGAGCGGGCGTGCACGACGTCTGCCGATCATGCCCAAGTGCCTGCGAAGGGGCAGACTGTGTCATTCTTCGCGCAGGCTAGGCTGGGGCGACAGGGTGCGGCGCCGCCGCATCGACGATGGAATGCGCGACGGTCGCCTCCGAAGGGACTTGAGCGTCCGAGCGCTTTCTAGCGTCCGTGAACTCTGACAGCACGCACAGCGGCAGATCCGGGCGGACGTAGCCGCCCTCCACGCCGCTAGATCCGGACGGTCGACCGCCGGCAAAGTCGGACGTTCGCGTCGGGCGCCACGAGACCTTCGGGCCGGGGTCTGAGACGGCCTCGACCGTGTTCACGAGAGCGCGAGCCCTGAAGGCTGATATCATGAGATATCCAGGAGGTGACGTATGCCCGATGTTCTGATCCGCAACTTCCCCGCGGAAGAGCTCAGCCTGCTGGATGAGCAGGCGGCGCGACTGGGTCTGTCGCGAACCGAGTATCTGCACCGGCACCTTCGTCGTGAAGCCCGCCGTACCGCGGCGTCCGTCACCGCGGCTGACCTTCGCCTCGTGGCAGACCTACTGCCGGACCTCGCCGACGACACGATCATTCCGACGCCTGGTCATGAGCACGTCATGGCTGATCGACAAGTCCGCGCTCGTGCGACTCGGTGCCAGCCCTGACGCGGAGGAGTGGGCAAACCGTATCGAGCGTGGACTCGTCTCCATCACCACGGTGACCCTGCTGGAAGCAGGCTTTTCCGCCAGGTCCGCCGACGAGCTAGCCCAGACCATGGGCTCACCGCCCTTGACAGCAATGCCCGTCGAATACCTGACCCCCGCTATTGAAGACCGCGCCGTGCAGGTCCAACGCCTCCTTGCCGAGCGGGGAATGCATCGCGCGCCGTCGATACCCGACCTGCTGATCGCGGCCGCTGCGGAATTGAGTCAGCGCACCGTGCTCCATCTGGACAAGGACTTCGACCTCATCGCCGAACTTACCGGGCAGTCCATGGAGCGAGTTCAGGTCCAGTAACACAGCGGAGGGCTGGTGCCAACACGGACGCCGGCACGAGCGGACGCTCGAAGGAGCGGGCGAGGCGGTCGACCACGCTGATGAGTGGATGTCTGTGGTGGACCGGACCCTTGCATCGGTCCACGTCTATCGCGGCGGAATGATGCGCTCATCCGCTCTGTTCTTCTTCATCTTCTTCATCTACGTCTTCGACGCAGGCCGCCTGCGAAGTTGATGCAGCCTGCGTCAGGGACCAAGCGACGCGACCGGGAGAACATGGACGCCGTCCCCACGCCGCAGCGCAGCCGAGCGCGTGGTGGCGACGGCGAGGAATGCCGGCTCGCCTGTCTTCGCCGTGTCGACCTTGTCCTTGAAACGAAGAAGGGAGGCCGCGGCGGCGTCGACGGCATCGGGGTTCATCTTGACCTCGAGAGCGCCCCACCGTCCGTCGTCGAGGGTGATGATGATGTCGACCTCGTGCTGGTTGTTGTCGCGCCAGTGAGACAACTGGCCGCCAATGGGTTGGGCGTAGATTCGGAGGTCGCGTACTACCAGGCCCTCGAAGTGGAAACCGGTGGCGTTGAGATCAAGCAGTAGCTGCTCGGGACCCACGCCGAGGGCGGCAACTCCCAAGGACGGGTCGGTCATGAATCGCGTGGGTGACTTCCGGAGCGGCGTGGTTGAACGCATGTGCGGGGCCCAGGCCGGCATGTGTTCGGTGATCATCAACCGGTTCAAGATGTCGAGGTAGCCGGCGACGGTGTCGCGCTGCGCCGACCGGTCCGTGCCGGCGATATAGTTCGCGATGGCTTGGGTACTCATGTCCGTCCCTGTGCCGCGGCCCAGGGAGGCCAGAAGTCGTCGGAGCGTGCCTGGGCCACGGCGGACCCCTATCTGGGGCATGTCGACTTCCACGATCGTGCGCACGTAGTCGCTGATCCATCGCTGGGCCGCTCGTACTGGAACCTCAAGGAGGGCGGGCCAGCCTCCGGTGACGATGCAGTTCACAAGCGCAGGCACAGTGACGCCGGGGTCCAGGCTTGGGGTGAAGTCGCCGTCGAAGAGCTTGCGGAGGGACACCTGCCCAGTGGAGACCCCAGTCTCGAACAGGCTCATCGGCCGCATTCGCAGCATGGAGTACCTACCTGCGCCAGTGTGACGCTTGGCATCGTCAACGGGGGTCGATGAGCCGGTGAGAATGAACCTGCCAGGCGCCCCACCGAGGTCGTCGACTTCGTGACGCACCAGGTTCCACAGATTCGGCGCCACCTGCCACTCATCGAACAGCACTGGTGGCTGCGCGGTCAGTAGAACCTCTGGGGCGGCGTCGACCAGCGCGCGAGCCCCGTCGTCGGTGTCCATACGGAACAACGTGGCAGCGACTCGCTGGGCTGTCGTAGTCTTCCCACATGCCTTGGGCCCCTCCATGAGGACGGCGCCAGCAGATCGCATCCGGTCCGTGAGCTCACTATCTACTACGCGGGGACGGTACTCGGCCACGCCAATCTCCTGCTCCCCAAGACGGCAATCCGCTACCTGCTAACAGGCAAATACTATAGGCGATACCGGGTAAATCCTATTCCCACGAGTGGCAGGACACGCTGCCTGTGGCAGGCAGAGCTGCCTCGCAGACTCGCATCCTCACCGGAGCACCGTGCGCTGCACTGAGCCCCACCACGGTCCATCTTGCGCTGGCACGGGTGGAGCACGCGCATAGTGCGCGGCTTCGACGATGGAGGTGCCAGCCGGTCAGGCGCCGGCGACGTATGCCGTCAGAAAATGGACGCCGTGTCGGTCGAGGTTGCCTCGGGCGCGGTCGTAGTGCTCGGTGGTTCGGGGGTCGGCGTGTCGGGTGAGGATCTGGGCGTCGCGCAGGGGGACGCCGGCGTCGAGCACGTTGGTGATCGCGGCGTGGTAGTATGCTCATCCCCCACGCGTCACCTTCACCAGCCCGAGATCGCCGTCGTCGGCGCGTCCGTCGACACTCCGGGCCACACCGTGCGCACCTGCCGCCGCGACGAGATGGACCGGGCGGTCACCGAAGACCAGACCGGCGGGCTCACCCGGCTGGTGCTCGCGGTGGCCGGATCGCCGGCGCCACCATCGTCGGGCCGCGGGCCGGGGAGACCCTCACCGAACTCACCCTCCCCATCCGGCAGGGCCCTGTACGCCGACGGGTCGTGGAACGCCGCCATCGCCGAGGTCCGGGACGGCTGGCTGCACCGACCGCCGCCCACCTCGCGATCGCTGCGCTGGCGGCCGCCCCCGGGGCGATGGCTCGACGTGCGCGGCTGAGCCGGTGCGCAGCACCTCCTCCCGGGCCGGCTTGTGACCTCAGGGCCCGGATCGGCAGTGGACGTCACCGTCCTCCGCCTCGAGACGAGAAGGTGTCCGGCCGGGTTGCCTGCTGGAATGGACCGGTGATCGACGACGGACTGCCGCTGTTGCGGCCGAAGGACTACTCGGGGCCCTCACTGTTCGAACCGGCGAACCTGCTGCGTGAGGCCCGCCGCCAGAAGAATCTGCCCACCACCGGCGTACCGCGGGTGGGCCTGTTGGACCCGGACGGCGACATCGTGCGGTTCCTCGCGACGTCGGGCAACGGCCGACGGCATCCGGGGTGGGCCTGCTACCACACCGACATGTGGACCACGGATCTCGACGGGCTCGAGGTGGGGGTGGTCGGGATGGCGGTGGGGGGGCCGTTCGCGGTCCTGGTCGCCGAGCAGCTCGCCGCCTCGGGCGCCGAGCTGGTGCTCAGTATCGCTTCGGCCGGCCAGGTGGCCCCGCTGCCCCACACCCCGTGTTTCGTCTTGATCGAGCGCGCCCTGCGTGACGAGGGCACCAGCGTGCACTACCTACCGCCCGGTCGGTGGAGCCGGCTCGACTCGCGACTGGGTGAGCGGCTCACCGAGGCGTTCACCGAGCTACCCGAGCCGGTCCTGGTCGGGGCGTCGTGGACCACCGACGCGCCCTACCGGGAGACGGCGGACGCGATCGCGGGAGCCCGCGGCGACGGTGTGGTGTGTGTGGAGATGGAGGCCGCGGCCCTCTACGCCTACGCCACCGCACGCGAGCGGCCGGTGGTGTGCCTTGCCCACGTCACCAACACCATGGCAACCGAAGGGGCCGACTTCGAGAAGGGACCAGCGAACGGCGTCCACACCGCCCTCGCCGTGGCCCGCGCCGCGGCCGTCGCGCTGCGCTGAAACCCCGCGACGCCACCGCGAGGCTGGTCACCGGGCTGTCGATGCTCCGGTGGCGGTTACGAAACGCGGACGAAGTCAGCAGCGGTCTGCTCGGGCACCGCACGGGTCCACGTTGTGCTCTACCCTCGCTGCTATCAGGGCCGTCCGCGGTCGCCGGGCAACAAGAGGGACGAGGTGCCATGAACGCCACCAGCGACCAGGCCGCGCGTGTCGAGGCTGGCCCGTACCGGGTGTTCGTCCGCGCCTTCACCGCGCTGCGGATCTTCACCGGTCTGGTCTGGCTGTCCAACGGGCTGGCCAAGCTGATCGACAAGGGCGGCTACGACTGGGGCTTCATCTCGTTCAACCTGCTCACCCGCGGCTCCGCGCAGTCCATCGGGAACGACGCCTCCAAGAAGACCTACATCGCCCCGCTGGGTGCGTTCTACCAGAATGTCGTGTTGCCGAACTGGGGATTCTTCGGGGCCCTCCTCACCGTCGCCGAGCTCGCGATCGGCCTCGGGCTGCTGCTCGGGGTCGCGGCCCGGCTGGCCGCCGTCGGGGGTCTGCTGCTGATCGGGCCGATCTGGCTGATGCTGCTGCACACCGGGCTCTACCTGTGGCTGTACCCCTTGGACCTGTTCCCGCTGGTCCTGCTCGCGATCGTCCCGGCCGGTCGGGTCGGCGGTCTCGACCGGCGACTGGCCCCCCGGTTCAAACACCGCTGGCCGTTCTGACCGCGGGCTGAGCCCATCCCCGTCACGCGCGACGCTGCCGATCACCGCAGCACGCGGTAGCCGGCCACGACCCGTTGGGCGGCGCTGAGCGCGACCATCCCGGCCCACCGGCGCGATCCTGGGCACGACGGTGCCGTTCGCGTGGCGCCGGCGCGTGCCGTTGACGGTGATCGTCTTCTCGGCCGGAACGGTGCAGGCGGTGCTGTTTCGCGACGAGCTGCCGATCAGCTTCGTGATGACCGCGCTTGTCGGCGCGTACTCCGTCGGCGCCACGCCCCGTGGCGGACCTTACTGGCCGGCCTGGCGTTCGCGTTCGCCAGTGTGGAGGCGGCATCATTCCTGACCTTAGGGCCCGCGGAGAAATAATGT
>JAABUT010003484.1_pt1 | contig 13433 bp, 14 predicted proteins | sample 5559281 | NCBI WGS metagenome assembly JAABUT01 (sample SAMN10711880, study PRJNA513359) | rock metagenome | isolation source: Antarctica rocks | place: Antarctica: Victoria Land, Ricker Hills nord | collected 2016-01-04
CAAAACGCGAACAGTTACTGAACCCAACTGTATTGTTTCAGCCGTTTCCGGCGTGATGATTTTGATGTGTGACATGTGATTTTGTTCTTTTTATGAAAGTTACCATTTTATGAAAGTTACCATGATATACCAGCGCGCCTCGCGGACTGTGTCCAGGCGAGTGTCTGCGATAATATTATGCTGCGCAAAGGAAGTGTTACGAATGTGTAATAGACAGTCTTAAACATATTTCCAGGCAGAGAATTTAACGTATAGAAGCATACACGAATTTATTATCAATGTTTTGCAGCTACAGGAACTTATCATTTCCTGCCTGAAAAACCTTCCATCGCTTCTCAGATTGAAACAGTTAATGCTGCCCCACTACACTTGTCTCTGTAAATTTTGTCTCACATTAATTATTCAAAAGTCGGCTGAGATCAAAGGTTAAATGAAGTTCCCAGGCAAGGGTTAAATTTATTTTATTATAATAGTTTTTGTCTGTGTCGTGTTGGCACTAAAGTAACCCAGCGTATTATTACTCAGGTTGCTTGGCGGATTGGCAGGAGCAACCGAACCAACAGGCCCCCTGTCCCCCTGCTGCAAAAGTGTAAACCAATACGTATAAATAGGTTGGTCTATGCATTGCATTTCTACTTCTATCGTATCGCCGGGATAAATATCAATATCCTCCTGATCTAAGTCGGTCGTGGTGGTTTTACCATCTGTAAACTCATCATTAAAGGCAAAAACACGTTTTACCTGTACGCCGTTAACATACATGACAAACCGGTATTGATTAGGTACTCCTGCCGGGTCTTTGTAAACCACAGAGATAAGCTGTCTGCGTTTAGTACCGCCGAAAGGATCGTTTTTTGATAATATCGTATCCAAATTAATCCCGGCAGGCATGGTTGATTTAGCTGTATATATACTTCCTGCAGCACTCACAGTAAGTTGATAGGTATCGCCGGTTACACCTGCCAGGCTATTGATTGCATAGGTACCGGAAGAGCCTTCAACAAAAGGATAAGTATTTCCTGCCTGGTCGCTGATAGTTACAGTAGCGCCTGTTACAGGCGGATAGGTATTGGTGTTGGTAAAAGGAACATTTTGCCTGATGTAAACAATTTGCTGTCCCTGTACATTCGTAAGGTTTGCTTCAATATCTATTTTACCTGCAGCATTGTTCTGCTTAACATCAATCACCTTTTCACAAGAAGTTAATGTCAAAGCGATACTGTATAAAATGACCAGTTTGAATATTATAATATTTTTCATAATTTTTAATTTAAAATTTAAAGTTCCAGGTAACTGAGGGCAGCGGTGCAGGAAATATACTTGTGATTACGCTTTCTGTAGTATTGGGATTTGTTTTACTGTCGCGAAAAGTGATGGTATAAGGATCGTAATGACCATAAACATTATAAACACCAAAAGTCCAGCTCGAGTGATACTTTTTATGCTCCCTGCCTTCTAATGTAGCTCCTATATCCAACCTGTTGTTGGCATGCGCCCGGTAGCCATTACGCTCTGAATAAGAGAAAGTTGTAAGCCCTCCATTAACATATTTGCCTGTAGGATAAGTAATCGCATTGCCGGTGCTGTAAATGAACGTACTGGAAAGTGTCCACCTTTTACTTAATTTGTAAATACCAACTATGGAAAGATCATGTGTGCGGTCTTGCGTGGCCGGAAAATAAGCTCCATGGTTAATAGTAGCGAATTTCTGCTCTGTTCTCGATAACGTATAGCCTACCCATCCGTTGAATCTGCCGTACTTTTTCTTTAAGAACAGCTCGATCCCATACGCCCTACCCGATCCGTATACTAATTGGGATTCGACATCTTGATTGAAAATCAGTTGTGCGCCGTCTTTGTAATTGATCTGGTTCTGCAGCCATTTGTAATAGACCTCTGCAGAAAGTTCATATTTATTATCGTTAAAATTTCTGAACCATCCTGCAGACACCTGGTCAGAAATTTCAGGTTTGATGTTATTGCTGCTCATTTCGTATACGTTTATAGGTGAACCGCCTGTAGAATTACTGAGCAGGTGGATGTTTTGGGTATTTCGATTGTAAGAAGCTTTGATAGAGTTTTCATTATTAAGCATGTAGCTTGCTGAAAAGCGCGGTTCCAGGTTGAGATAATTTTTTACCACATTGCCTGAAGCGTAAGTTTTAGAAGTTAATGTATTACCTGCTGCACTATAGGTTTTAAAAGTCCCGGGTCCTAATAGGAGCATATCACTTAGCCGGAGGCCGTAAAGCAAGGTAATTTTATCCGTCGCTTTCCATTCGTCATCCATATAAGCGGCGCTTTCATACCCATATCTTTTTTCCACATTAAAATTATTGACGCTTGAATTTTGCGGAGCCCTGACCTGGCCGGGGTCTATGGTATGATGTAAAACGTTCACGCCAAATTTGACAGTGTGATTGCTGCTTGTCGAATATTGCAGATCTTCCTTGAAATCAAGGTCATTGATTTTTGAAGTGGCGTCAAAACTATTCCCCGTGCTTAAACTTTGTATCTTATAATTATAGCTGCTGGCGATTAATGCCGTATTGGAAAACAGCCTGTCATTAAATACATGATTGAAACGGATGGTACCTGTCGAATTTCCCCAATTGGTACCGAACGTCTTGGCTACTTTCAAAACATCCTTGCCAAAATAACCGGATAAATAAATTGAGTTGTGATTATCAAAGTGATAATTTGCTTTCATGTTCAAATCATAGAAAGAAATATTGCTATGCTTGATTATTGAATCGGACGAAAGTCCTAAAAATAATCCTAAATAAGTAGTACGCCCGCTGACCATAAAAGAACCCTTATCCTTTACAATGGGTCCCTCTACTTTCAGACGCGAGGCGATTAGTCCTATCCCGCCCTGAACGGTATATTCTTTATTGTTACCATCATTCATTTTTACATCCAATACAGATGATAGCCGCCCGCCATATTCAGCAGGCATCCCGGCCTTTATAGATAGTCACATCCTTGATCGCATCTGAATTGAAGGTTGAGAAAAAGCCAAGTAAATGAGAGGAATTGTACACCGTGGCTTCATCCAGTAAGATGAGGTTTTGATCGGTATTTCCTCCACGTACATAAAAACCGGTATTTCCCTCTCCTGATGATTTAATGCCCGGCATGAGCGTGATCGTTTTTAAAATATCCTTTTCTCCCAGTACAACAGGCACATTGTTTATTTGCTCCATATTCAGCTTCTCTACGCCCATTTGCGCGCTTGTCAGCTGATCGTTATTGATTTTATTAGAGCGGACAACGACTTCTGCCAGTTCGCTTTTCAGCGAAAGCAAAAGATTTACGTTTGTATTTTTGCTGAGCGAAACCTTAGTTATTGAGGTCTTGTACCCTACATAACTGCATGTCAGTGTGTATTCACCTTCTCTGGCAACAATAGAATAAAAACCATAGTTATTCGAAGAAGTTCCCTTTTGCGGCAACTCCTGGATTCTGATGGTTGCGCCGATCAGCAGCTCGCCGGTGGCGTTGTCCTTTATTTTTCCACTGAGGGTAAAGTTAGTTTGCGCGAAAGACGCGTGCGGCATCACCAGAAGCAGGCAACTGATAACTATCAGTAAGGCTGGCGGTTTCAAAATCATTTTAGAGGTTTCCATGTATTAAATATTATTCATACAAAGGAACATGTATATTTAAGCAAAAGAAATAGCTGCTTCGGGGTAATGATAGGACTATTTGCGGTATTGTTCACGAAAGGCCACTGCCGGCATACCAACCACCTTTCGGAAAAAGCGTGAAAAATAAGAATGGTCTTCATAGCCCAGATTATGCGCAATCTTCTTAACGTTTAGCTGGCTGTAATACAATAACCGTTTTGCTTCCATCATCAATTCCTGCTGTATCCAGTAGCTTACCGGGAAGCCGGTAGTTTTTTTCAGCGCCTCGTTCAGGTAGGATTCAGAGACGTTTAATTTTGCTGCGTAAGCAGAAGGACTCTTGATTGTCCGCAGGTGACCGACCAATAGCTTCTTAAACTCGCTGGCTAATGTAGCCAAACCTGACTGTTTAATGTCACCGCCACGAAATTCGTCGCTATAACAAGCGGTGAACATGCCTATAAAAGACTGCAGTAACCCATTGACTACCGGAACATAAAAAGGTTTTTCGGCCTCCTCCTCCTGTTTTTCACGAAGCAAACAAAGCAGGTCGCGAAATTGCCTTAGCTGCACATCACTGCATAAAAAAGGCGACTGCAGCAACAGTTTGCCTTCAAACACATTGCGGCATTCACGCGGGATCAGTGAGGTATCTACGGCAATAAACCAGCCGTCTGCCAGTTCATTACGCATACGGTTATGAACCTGCGTAGGAAGAATATAGTACAATGCCGGTGCCTGTATTTCTATTTCATGAAAGTCTACCATTATCAACCCGGAACCCTTTTCCAGCACAAAAAATATATAATGATCATCCCTGTGAGCGCCTAATGCCGCAACATCATCATGCTGCGCGTCACCGATTTGAAAATGACCTATTAGCAGGCCACTGACAGAACCTTGAAGTATCTGGTGCAATGGGATGTGTTTCATAAGACTGACCAAATTAATTAAAGAAATCTTTATTTGAATAAACGCAGCTAATTCTTGTTCATGCTGATTCCGTTGGTACAAAACTCGAACTATTTATTAAAAGATTTGAAACTTGTGAGTGATTTGCTTGCGGCTAAAATAAAAGATTTTGATTCAATTAGCAGACTCTAAATAACTTCTTTTGATTCATGTTAATATTGAATATAGCCGCTACCGTTTGGGTTAAGGGAATGTTTGGTTCAAGAAGCCGGCTTAAAAAATAAATTAATAGCGGCATTTATAGATTATAGTGGAGGTATTTCACTGAAATGGTTTTGTCAATTGAACGACTGTCTGAAATCCAAAGGCGAAAGGTTGGTTTTTGTCTTAAAAAGTTTACTAAAAGACTGCGGATGTTCAAAGCCCAATTCGTATGCTATTTCACTTATGGATAAGTCTGTTGTTGATAATTTTTCTTTTGCCAAATCAACTAATTTGTCGTGTATGAATTGTTGTGTGCTTTGCCCTGTCAATGTTTTGAGTAATCGGCTTAAATAATTGGGCGATATGTTTAATACCTCTGAAATATATTGAACTCTGGGCAATCCTTTTGTTGCTAAATCATCGCTTTTAAAATACTCCGTCAACAAATATTCCAAACGTTCAAGGATTGTATGATTTGTTATTTTTCGTGTAATGAATTGGCGTTGATAAAATCGTTCAGCATAGGTGAGCAGCAATTCTAATTGTGCAACAATTACGTCTTGACTAAATTTGTCAATATTGGAATGATACTCCTGATTAATGTTTTGTATAATGCCTGTTAGCATAGTTTCCTCTTTGTCGGAAAGATGCAAGGCTTCAGTTAGGTTATAACCGAAATAATCGTATTGTTTTATTTTCTTCGCTAATGGTGTGTTCCAAAGAAAATCGGGATGGAAGATTAGCAACCATCCCGAATGCCTTAAAGCTTCATTATCTTCAAGTACAACCTTGATAACCTGATTAGGTGCAATAAATGCAAGTACACCTTCATCAAAATCATATTCTTGCTGTCCATACTTCATCTTTGCATTAAAGCTCTTTTTCAATGCGATGGAATAGAAATTATTAATGATACTTGTTGAGTTTACATCAGGCTGACGTTTTATGTCCTCAAATTTCACAACACTTATTAATGGGTGTTGTGGCTTTGGCAAATCCATAAACAGATGATATTCGCCAATAGTTTTTATTTGATGCGGGACTTGTTTATTCATAATTTAAAAGGCTAAAATCCAAACAACACTTTTAAACCCTCTTTGAGTGTAGCAGGTTTGCGTCCAAGTTTCATTTCCAATTCATTTGTTACTTCGGCTTCTTGTCTATTTTTTATGTCCAGGTTAAAATCAATGATTTTTTTAACCATTCCTTCCGGAAGTCCTTTTTGTTTCATTATTCCTTCAAAAGCAGGAATTTCAACAGCTGTATATTTTACTTCCTTTCCCGAAAGTTCCGTCAATACAGAAGCCACATCATAAAATGAATAAGCCTTACTTCCTGTAAATTTATAAACTTGATTGTCGCAAACTTCATTCAATAGAACATTTACCATCGCTTCACCCTGTTCCTGTCTCAATGCGTAAGCCACTTTACCATCACCTGCCGGCTGACAAATACCTGTTTCAAATACTTGTTTACCAACAAACAATGGAATAACATCCATATACAAAGCATTTCGGAAAATAATATATTTCAATCCACTTTCCTTGATGTAATCTTCTGTTTCAAAATGCTCGGACATCAATTTGTTTGATAAAGTAGCTCGGTTTTGTAAAGCCCTACTTGTGTAGGCAATACATTTAACGCCTGATTTTTTTGCAGCGTCTATAACATTGCGATGTTCTTGCATACGGTCGCCTTGGTCACCTGATGAAATGAGTAAAACAGTATCAACACCTTCCATTGCTTTTTCGAGAGAATGTCTATCATCATAACTACCAATAAAGGCATTAAATCCTTTGGATTGATATTCTAATTGCTTTTCTTCTTTTCGGGTGAGGACATTGATTTGATTCGAAGCAATTTTTTTTAATAAAGTCTCAATGACTGCACCACCCAAAAATCCTGTTGCCCCTGTTACTAATATTTTGTTCATTTTGTAATTTTTTAGTAATGCAAAAGTCTGCAGAAACAGAAGAATATAGGTAGCCAAATCTATCTTTGTTGTAGTCAAAAGAAGCTTTGTCTGTTTAGCTATAAAGGTCTGCGCCGGCACATTCAGATACTGTTTCAAATGCTAATCGAATACATGTTAGGTCAATGAATTGCAAAAAAAAAGGGGCTAAACAAACAGGTCGCTGATGGCAGGTAGAAGGAATATCTTAATTAAACGAACTTCTGAATTCAAGGGGCGAAAGGTTTGTTTTTGACTTGAATAATTTATTAAATGATGATGGATGTTCAAAACCTAATTCAAAAGCAATTTCACTAATTGTTAATCTGGTGGTTGATATTTTTTCTTTTGCTTTTTCAATTAGTTTATTGTGTATGTGTTGTTGTGCATTTTGTCCTGTAAGGCTACGCAACATATCACTCAAATAACTTGGTGAAATGTCTAAAGTTCCTGCAAGATATTGGACTGTTGGAATGCCTTGTATCAAGGATTTTTCGTTACTGAAATAATCGTCTAAAATTTCTTCTAACTTTTCTAATAAATCATTGTTTGCGGATTTTCTTGTAATAAATTGTCTCTTATAAAAACGATTGCTATAATTTAATAATGTCTCAATTTGTGAAATAATCACATCCTGGCTAAAATCGTCAATTCTGTTTTTTAATTCTTCATCAATATTTTTAAAAATAGAAATAATCATTGCCTTTTCCTTATCTGAAAGATGCAATGCTTCATTCACTGAATATGAAAAGAGGCCGTATTGTTTTATTTTTTTTGCTAAAGGATATGCAGCTAAAAAATCTGGGTGAAAGAGTAATGTAAAGCCTGTATGGTCTTCGTTGTTTTCACCATTTGCACTTACTTGATTCGGTGCCTTGAAAAACAAACCGCCTTCATCAAAATCGTAATAGTTTTGCCCATATTTTAATTTTCCACTTAGATTATTTTTATAGGATATTTTATAAAAATTGTAAATAAATGAAATGGGCATTTTACTTGAATCTACTTCATTATCCTTGTTTTCTACCAAACTCATTAATGGGTGCAAAGGCTTTGGCAGTCCAAGCACCCGATGCAAGTCGGACAGAGATTCAAATTTATATGGAATGTTTTCTTCCTTTTTCATCTTGTAAATTTAATTAGCTTATTAATTATAAACTATATAATTATCGGTTTAAGGAATTCATAAACTTCTCGGGATAGCGAGTGCCTGATACAATTCCGGCAGGCATAATAGCTTCTATACTTTGTAAATCTTCTTTGGTGAGTTGTACATTTTCGGATGCAATGTTCTCTTCGAGATATTTTATACGTTTGGTGCCGGGGATAGTAATGATGTCTTCGCCCTGGGCAAGCACCCATGCAATGACTAATTGAGATGGAGTGCAAGCTTTTTGGTCAGCCAATGTTTTTATCTTTTCAACAAGTGCAACATTTTTATAGAAGTTCTCACCCTGGTAACGGGGCATATTTGCACGATTACCTTTGACATCTTCAGGTTTTTTAAATTCACCACTTAGAAAGCCCCGACTTAGAGGAGCATAGGCAACAAGTCCGATACCAAATTCACGAATTGTGGGAAGCACTTCGGCTTCAATGTCCCGGCTCCAAAGAGAGTATTCTATCTGAAGTGCAGTGATGGGATGAACTGCAGCTGCCTTTCGGATTGATTCGGCAGATGCTTCCGAGAGGCCTATGTAACGAACAAGGCCTTTAGCAACAAGCTCAGCTATTGCACCGACAGTTTCTTCAATGGGCACCCTGGGATCTACCCGTGCAGGTGTGTATAAATCTATATAATCTGTTTTGAGACGTTGTAAGCTATGCATAACAGCATTGCGGATATAGTCAGGATGTCCATTTACCGGACCGGGTCCCGCAGGAGAGACCATCTGACCAGTTTTTACAGACAGGAAAGCCTCGTCTCTTTTACCCTTGATAGCCTGTCCGATAAGCAGTTCGTTGTGCCCGGCAAGGTAGTAATCGGCCGTGTCTAAAAAATTGTGTCCAAGTTCGAGGGCCCTTTCGATGGTGGCGATAGATTCTTTATCATCGCTTTGTCCGTATGCACCAGACATTCCCATACATCCTAAACCTATTGCTGATACCAAAGGGCCGTTTTTTCCTAATTTTCTGTTCATTATTTTTTTTATTTTAAATTAATAATGGAACAAAGGTCATCGGAAGTCTTTTATTAGAATTAGTCTAATTGAGGAATTGCGTAGCCAAAATGAGAAAGTCAGATAATGTAAAAGGTTGGTTAGGCGTTTCGTACTATTGCCACAAAAGAATAAGGCTTGCTGCTGTGGCGGTATTCATTGAACGTCGAGCCCCGAACCGGGGCTGAGTAAAGTTAAAAAGGCTCTACTTTGTACCCTACATTAAAATGGGTTCGAGTAGAACAAAAAGTCCCGATACAGCAAAAGTATCGGGCTTTTTTTATGGGCTTTTCGTCTACTCCTCTTAATGTTGTGGCTCGTTTTTCTGCAATATTTTCTTTTTCAAGTCCGTTTTTTGTTCAAATTACAATTAGTTACGGTGTGTAAAATATATAATCGGTAGCAATTGGGTTGATTCCATTCTTTCTAAAATCTATTGCTATTTGACCTCTGTGATAAGTTGAATGATTAATAATGTGAAATAAAACATCACTTACTTTCTTTTTTATATTTTGACCTTTCCCATTTGAATATTGAATACTATCAGTTAAAGGGAATATATCAAGAATAGCATTTGTATTATCTAGGTTTGCTTTTATTAGCATATCATAATCAATAGGATTATGAAGATCCCAAACTCCGAAAACTTTTGGAGTTCCTTGTATTCTTGAATTCCAAATTTGGTGTGCATTGATAATGTGGTTGAATATTTTAACTGATTCGCTTAATGCTATATGATGATTGGTTATGAATGATTGCGCTAATTTTGCGTTGCAATAATTATTATATTCATATAAACTTTTAAAGAATGTTTTCATAATGTACTTAAATAGTATTGCTTTATTTTTCAGGAATATACGCCTGAATTTCTATTTCAATCATCATCTCAGGTAGTCCAAGTTCCTTTATACCAATCCAGCTACCAGTAGGAAAATGGTTTTGGTAGATTTCCTGGCGATACGAAGCGTGCTTATGAAGTTCATTCATACTTGTTGTGTATATATTTTCAACCACCACATTGTTAAAAGTGCAACCGTAATGTTTTAGAACCTTTTCTAAATTGGAATAACAATTTTTCATTTGTTGTAAAAAATCATCTTTTCCCGTTGGATTACCAGCATCATCAATACTTATCACACCTCCAATTTTAACTATGTTTCCAATTCTCACGGCTTGCGTATAACCGTAAGATTTTTCCAATTTAGGATGTAAAAGGAAGTAATCCGGTTTTTCGGATTTCATTACTTCTCCTTTAGTCTCGTCAATCTTTTTGATTTCCCTGGTTTCCTGGTTACAGCTTAAGATTGCAAAAAATAGCAAAATAACAGTTGCTATTTTAGAAAGTTTAATTGAAAAATTTATATGCTTGTCCATCATTTGTTAGATTTCTCGTAAAAATACTTAAAATTCTTTTTATTGCAACAGAGTTGCAATAAAAAATGAAAAGAAGAAATACACGATCCAAGACGGAAATTTAAAGATCCTGAAATCTTCGGATTCTGTATTAAGTTTATTCTTAGCCGTGTCTCTTTGCATGGCTTTAGCTTAGCAAGGACACGGCATCATCATTGCTGCCGTGTCCCGCAATACACATAGCTCGGCTATGGAGACACGGCAAATGAAAGGATGTTGTCTATACGTTTAATGACTTGTATTTAAGAATTACTCCACCTGTCCTCGCAACCAGCGCAAGAATGAGGTGAAGGTTTTGTGCGTTTGCTTCTTGTGCTTTGTAATTCTTTTCATAGGCACAAGAAGCCAGGCTACAGTGCTAAGCCCATTATTGCGCCAGGACGATGGCGTTCGTTTTTATTGTCCGCTAAACATATTCAACATCGTATTCAACGCACCTTCCGAGTGCATTCGCTCACCATTTTCAAGCGATTCCTGCGCTGCCATTGCTGCTCTTTTACGCATATTTATTTCATAAAAAGAAATGGCCTCCTGCAAAGTATTGTATTTATCAGACGTTAAACATTCACTCAATTCCAAAGCATCAAGCATAGCCATGTTTGCGCCTTCTCCTGCAAAGGGCGGCATTAAATGTGCGGCATCGCCAAGCATCGTTAAGCATCGTTAAGTTGGGCAAGGCTTTCCAGGTTTGATTTAAAGGCATACAATAAATTGGACGTGGAACAAAAGGTGTTGCTGCATTCTCAAACAGTTCGTACCAAATACTGCTCCATTCGGAATATTCTTTTTTAAACCATTCCAACAATTGTGTTTTATCAGAATAATCCAAACCATTATTTGCTGCCCAGTTTTCATCTGCTTTGAAGCTTGTATAAAAACCCAAATCGGTGCTGCCTTTTTGACCTCCCAATAAATACTTTGTATTTCCGAAAGCCATTATTTTTCCGCCATTTAGCAATGCATAAATATGAGGTGTTGCTTTTTCTGCATCATAAACATTGACTTCAATCATAGTAATGCCTGAATAAAAAGCTTTGATGTTTGTGATGTATGGACGGATTTTAGAATTGGCGCCATCAGCAGCAATTACAATATCTGCGTAAGCAGATGAACCCTTTTTGAAATGAATAACCAGCCCTCATTTTGTTTTTCCATAGAAATAAAATGACTGTCCCACACAACCGTTTCTGGTTGTAAAGATTCAAGCAACATATTTCTTAACGGACCACGGTCTATTTCAGGACGGAAATAATCACTGCCAAAATCTTCTTTGGGTTTGGTTTCGTGGTCGCTGAAAAATATTTCTGCACGTTCATTTACTATAACCTTTTTATCTGCACCATGACGAATATTCTTTTTAAACTCGTCTAACAAATTGGCTTTGCGTAAAGCTGCCAATCCTGATTCTTTATGCATATCAAGCGGGGAGCCTTGCACACGGGCATCTTTATTAAAATCTCTTTCATACACTTTTACGTTTGCACCTTTAAGTTGTAAAAGCCTTGCTAATGTTAATCCCCCTGGACCGCCACCTACAATGGCGATTTGTTTGTCCTTTAATTTCATACCACAAAATTTTTATTTAACGGCACAAAATTATTTTGAGACAAGCGCTGAAAATTGTATAAATCGGTCGTTTTTATTTTTTAATAATTCTTTCGGCACTACGCCTGAAAATTTTTTTATTTCTTTTATGAAATGGCTTTGGTCTGTGAAGTTCAATTCAGGAAAAAGTTTGCCTTGTGCAATATGTTCCAGCGATGCTCTGAACCGTAAAATGTTGCAGTACGCTTTTAATGAAAGCCCGAATTGCTGATTGAAATAATGATTTATTTGCCGACTGTTCCAATACACTCTTTCAGAAAGTTCTTTTACGGTTAATGAACCTTTTGACGAATAAATCAGGTCAAAAAGTTTTCGTTTTCTGCTGTCAGTTTCTTTTGGTAAAAGTGAGCCGATTTTTTGAGAAGTCTTTTTACAAAAAAGGTCAAAGTCATGCAAATCGTTTGCATTAAAATTCCAAAAGTCCGCAGGCAAATTTTCTGCGTAGTTCAACAAGTTGGAAACTGAGTTGTGAAAAATATATTCCGTTGCAGGCAATTTAAAACTTATGGCAAACGTAAGTGTCTTAGCCGTCAGCATTGCCTTCTGAGGATGTGTTTCAATTCCTGAGAGTGTAATGTGAAAAGGCGCTGTTACTGATTGAGAGAAAGTCAACTCAACTCGTCCGTCCGGTAAAACAACAATTTCTTTGTCGCTGTCCGATTGGTTATGCAACAGCCAAAAACTTTCTACAAAGTCAGAAAGTGACTTGTCGGGTTTGATAAGTTTGAAGTCCAAGTCATTGTCCATTGTTCTCTGTCCATTAGTAATGTGTCGCTTTAAAATGACGCCTTACGGTATTGTTCACGAAAGGTCAATGCCGGCATGCCAACCACCTTTCGGAAAAAGCGTGAAAAATAAGAATGGTCATCAAAGCCCAGATTATGTGCAATCTCTTTAACATTCAGCGGGCTGTAATACAATAGCCGTTTCGCTTCCATCATCAATTCCTGCTGTATCCAGTAGCTTACCGGGAAGCCGGTGGTTTTTTTCAGCGCCTCGTTCAGGTAGGATTCAGAGACGTTTAACTTCGCTGCGTAAGCTGAAGGACTCTTGATGGTCCGCAGGTGACTGACCAATAGCTTTTTAAACTCGCTGGCTAATGTAGCTAAACCTGACTGTTTAACGTCACCGCTACGAAAGTCGTTGTAACAACCGGTAAACATGCCTATAAAAGACTGCAGCAAGCCATTGACTACCGGAACATAAAAAGGTTTTTCGGCCTCCTCCTCCTGTTTTTCACTAAGCAAACAAAGCAGGTCGCGAAATTGCCTTCAAATGGGTCAACGGATATAAATGTTGTAAATGCGGAAATGATAAAGCAGTGAAAGGTAAAACCAGGTTTCATCGTCGTTGTTCTGCTTACGATGAATCTGTTACGGCCAATACTGTTTTTCATAAACTCAAGCTTCCTTTGTTAGAAGCATTTAGGATTTGCTTTAGGCGCTAAGGCGCAAATATCTAAACTTTTTTTTCGATAATCTATGCGGCTATTTTTACCGGGCTTAGCTTAACAAAATTCCTGATAGAACCCTTTAATTGAAAGTAAGCATCTCTATAATT
>JAABUT010003485.1_pt1 | contig 13431 bp, 8 predicted proteins | sample 5559281 | NCBI WGS metagenome assembly JAABUT01 (sample SAMN10711880, study PRJNA513359) | rock metagenome | isolation source: Antarctica rocks | place: Antarctica: Victoria Land, Ricker Hills nord | collected 2016-01-04
ATACCGCTTCAACAGACATAAGATGAAAGAGGGCATTTTTGAAAATCTTATGGCACGGATGGTTCAAAAACCGCCCTGCACCTATAAAATGATTATCAGTTAAACGCCTAATTCAATAAATTTAAACAGGCTCTTAATTTATATAGAAAAAGTTGGAGGTTTTATTGAAATGTTTATAGGATTTTTTGTCATTCAATAAGGTTTTTGCTTTAGGCCTTATATTTTTGATGGAAAGTATAGGCTTTTATAAATATAATTTCATTTATGAGGTTTTTATTATAGATTTAACTAATATTAAACAAAACATTAACGAATGAAAAAAATTTTACTTAATTTTTTATGGGTTTTGCTACTAATTTGTTCTCAAGTAGATGCACAAACCCGGACAGTTACCGGAATTATAACCGATAGTGATGATGGACAACCGCTTCCAGGTGTTAGCGTACTACTTAAGGGTACATCTACAGGGACCCAAACAACAAACAGACGGGCGTTTTACCATTTCCGTGTCCGGAAATAATCCTGTAGTTGTGTTCACCTACATCGGATACGTTTCTAAAGAAGTAGCTGTAACAAGCAATGCAGCTTTAGCTATTACACTTAAAACTAATACCAACCAGTTGACGGAAGTTAACATAACTGTTCCTTATGGTACGACAAACAAGAATACGTTTACAGGATCTGTAGCCCAGGTAAACAGTGCGGATTTTGAAAAACGTCCTATTACCAACGTCTTAAGTTCAGTTGTAGGGTCAGGCCCTGGTATTTCAACAACTATTGCAAGTGGTGCTCCCGGTTCCAATCCGGGTATCCGTATCCGTGGCTTCGGTTCTATAAATGCCAGTTCAGATGCTTTAGTGGTTGTGGACGGAGCGGTATATGATGGAAATATTTCAAATATCAACCCCGATGATGTAGAGTCTGTAACTTTATTAAAGGATGCAGTAACAACGTCCCTGTACGGTTCAAGGGCAGGTAATGGCGTTGTCCAAATTACCACCAAGAAAGGAAAAGCAGGTAAGCCGACATTGAATTTTAAAGCTACTCAAGGTTGGATCAGCAGAGGTTTGCCCGAGTACGATAGGGTAAATGCCTACCAGTATTACCCATTAATGTGGGAAGCAGAAAGAAACAGCCTGGTTTATGGATCGGCTAAAGTACCTATTGATATTGCTAATGGTATTGCATCCGGTACAATTACCAGTTATAATGGGGCCACTTACTCGAGCATTAAAACCTTGTTGGGCAATAATCCATTTAATGTGGCTAATAATCAAATTGTAGGAACAGACGGAACACTTAACGCAAACGCAAAACTACTATATCCGGATGACCTGAACTGGGCCGATCAAACTGCTAAGGGCGGGAAGCAAAGGCGAAACTATGGCCTAACTTATTCAGGCGCAGACGACAAAAGTGATTATTTTGGTTCGTTTGGCTATACCAAGGAAGAAGGTTATCTGATTAAATCAAGCTTGGAACGATACACTGCCCGTTTAAATGTTAATACTCACCCCACAACCTGGTTTAAAACCGGAATCAACTTAACCGGTAACTATACCAATTCACAATTAGATGCGGGTAATAGTGGAGGGACTGTTAATGGTGGAGGAACTTTTTTTGTAAATCCGTTTTATATCTCAAGATTTATTGGACCGATCTATCCTGTACACTTACACGATGCAAGCGGTGCTCTTGTGCTTGATCAAAATGGACAGTCTCAATATGACCTTGGTGGTGCACGGCCCTTTGACCAGGGAAGACACGCAATTTTTGAAAACCTGTTTAATCAACAAAATTCCGTTAACGGATCAATCAATAGCAGGGCTTATGCCACGGTGAACTTTTACAAAGACTTAAAATTTACAACCAATATTGCTTTTGATATTCAAGACAACCATGAGCGCGATTTCCAAAACCCACTTGTAGGCGATGGTGCACCTGGCGGTAGGGCTACCCAGTATTTATACCGTACGACCGACTATACTTTTAATCAATTACTTGAGTATAGCAAAGATTTTGGCAAGCATCATGTAGATGTTTTGGCTGGTCACGAAAACTACAGTTATAAATATAATTATTTTACCGGAAGCGCAAGTGGTATTATTGTTCAGGGCATAACAGAACTGGTTAATTTCTCGACTATAACAGGTGCAAGCTCTTATGAAGACAATGCTAAGGTTGAAAGCTATCTTTCCCGTTTAAATTATAATTACGATGAAAAATATTTATTAAGTGCAAGTTTAAGAAGGGATGGCAATTCCAAATTTGCGCCTGATGTTAGGTGGCATAATTTCTGGTCTGTAGGTTTAGGCTGGAACCTTAACCGGGAATCCTTCTTTAATGTAAATTGGGTGGATCAGTTGAAGTTAAGGACTTCTTACGGCGTTTTGGGCAATTCAAATTTGGGCAATACTATAGGGAATTACCCTTATCAGTCGCTATACCTTTTAGGCAGAAACAACTCGTCACAACCTGGTTTTACCCAAAATACATTACCCAATCCTAATTTGCACTGGGAAACCTCAAAAAATTTCGATGCCGGTATTGACTTTAGTTTGTTTAAAGGCCGTTTAGGGGGCAGTGTTGAATACTATAAAAGAGTTACAGACGGGTTGATCTTTAGTGTGCCAATATCGCTCTCCAGCGGTGGAACTATAAATACTAATAGCAATAACTTTAACATTCCAACCAATATTGGTTCCATGTACAACAAAGGCTTTGAGTTGAACCTGAATGCACAGGCTGTTAAATCAAAAAACTTCAATTATTCTGTTGGGCTAAATTTAACTACAATAAAAAATAAGATAACTAAGATGCCGGATCAAAGTCCGTTAATACAAACACTTACTCAAGGCTTAAACCTTCAAGCCCTTAGTGTTGGCCATTCTATTTATGACTTTTATCTGCGCAAATATTACGGTGTAGATGCCCAAACAGGTGCTGCTTTATATAAAACCAATACGCTTACTTCAAATTCCCGCATCATTGGCCAGGACACCGTAACCACCGTTGTTGGTGAAGCAAATTATCGCTATACAGGCGAATCTTCAATTCCTGATATTTCTGGTTCGATGTCGCATAACTTCAGCTATAAAAATTTCTCTTTTAGTTTTCAGTTTACTTTTCAGCTTGGCGGAAAAGTGTATGACAGTCAATATGCTGCATTGATGAGCAGCGGAACTTATGGTTCTTCAATCGCTACGGATATATCGAAACGCTGGCAAAAACCTGGGGATGTTACTGATGTTCCCCGCTTGGACAATGCCCAAGTAACCAACTTTGGCGGTGCCAACAGCACACGCTGGTTGACCAATGCAAGCTATTTACAGTTAAATGCAGTAAACTTTAGTTATAATTTACCTAAAACATGGCTTAGCAAAATTAAGGCACAACGTGCATACGTATTCGTAAGTGCAGAGAACCTGGCGTTGTTTTCTGCCAGAAAAGGCATGAATACTTCCGGTTCATTTAACGGTATTACTGATAATACCTATAATTTTAACCGTATCGTTTCTGCTGGTGTAAACCTGAACTTTTAATTTTAATAGGTATAACAACATTTAATAAGATTATAAACAATGAAGAATATATTTAACAGGGGTGTATTAGCTTTAACTTTAATGCTTGCAGTAAGTGCTTGTAAAAAGGAGTACCTGCAAACGTCACCTACGAATCAGGTTGCAACGGCTGATGCCTTTAGTTCAACTACAAATGCAAGGGCCGCATTAAACGGTATCCACCGTATTTTGTACTCTCAGATTTTCGGGTCGCAGCCTCAGGGAGGACAAAGCGGCAATATGCTATATATGGATATTATGGGTGAGGACATGGTTATGAATACAACGGCCAATGCCGGGTTAAGAAGTGAATATCAGTGGATATCCCATCGTAACCCAAGCAGCACGATTGATGAATATTGTTACTCTTTTTATTATGTAATTATTGGTAATGCCAATATGATCATTGCCAATATTGATAAAGCCACAGGTACAGATGCTGATAAAAACGCCATTAAAGGCGAGGCCCTTACTTACAGGGCATGGGCTTATTTCCAAATGGTGCAGCTTTTTGGGGAACGGTATGTTGCAGGAGGCGCAAACAGCGGACTTGGGGTGCCGATTGTACTGGCCCCAACTATTGATAAAGTACCGCGTAACACTGTTGCTGAGGTATATACCCGGATCAATACCGACCTTGACCAGGCAATTATTGCTTTAGGCAGTTATATACGCCCTAACAAATCCGACTTTGATATACACGTTGCCAAAGGAATAAAAGCCCGTGTGGCCCTTACCCAGCAAAACTGGGCAGATGCGGTTAAATATGCGCAGGAAGCTAGACAAGGATTTACTTTGATGACTAATGCGCAATATCTTGGAGGGTTTAATGATTATTCCAACCCGGAATGGATGTGGGCTTCACATATCCAGGCAGATCAAACTAATTATTTTTATTCATTCTTCGCCTATATGTCGGCTAATTTTAATTCGACAGCAATTCGTACCAGTCCGAAATCTATTTTTTCTGTATTGTATGATAAAATCTCTTCTACAGACGTACGCAAACAGTTATGGGACCCAACCGCAACCAATACTGCAAGGTTTCCTGTACCGGCATCCGGGTCCAGATATAAATACATGAGCAATAAATTCAGGGTAGCAGATGCTACTTTAAGTATTGGTGATGTACCATACATGCGTGCCGCAGAAATGTACCTGATAGAAGCCGAAGCATTGGCCAGAAGCGGCAACAATGCAGGTGCTGCAAGTGCCTTGAACACGCTGGCTGTAAACCGCGACCCTTCTTACCTGCTTTCTACTAAAACCGGCGATGCCTTAATCGAGGAAATCATGACCCAGCGGCGAGTGGAACAATGGGGCGAAGGCTTCCGTTTTTACGATTTGAAACGTACCAACAGTGCATTAAACAGAACAGGTGGAAACCACAATGCAACAGTTGCTAATGGTGTATTGCAGGTTCCTGCTAGTGATATCAGATGGCAATTTTTAATCCCTCAGAAAGAAATCAACATTGGAAATGGTGTAGTTGTGCAGAACCCACAATAAGGGGGGTTCTGCTGTGATTTTATATAAGTGTTATTATTTTTAATCAAAGATAATTTCAAACAGTTTTATAAGAGCTTATTTAAAGATATTTAACTAAAACCAAGACCTGGGCTTTACAGCACACGGCCTGAAGGTCGTGGCATTTTAGCTACCTTATTTTATAACATTTTTGTATTTGCCGATACCAATCCGGTTTGGACAAATTAGGGTGCAATTAAGCTGCAATTGCTACAGCCTTTAAGCCGTTGGTAAAGGACAATAAACACATGCCTGGCCAAAAACGCAGATGTGCCGGATCTTAAAGGTTTTAATGACGTAAAAGAAGCGTTGTTAAATTTTTAGACAGAGTTTTATACAAGCCATAAGAATAATCTTCCTTAACCTACCTTTCCAACACAATTTCAACCCGAAGGTTCCTTATGGCTTCTTCGGGTTTTTTATTGTCAAAAAGAGGATATTTTCCACCCAGGCCAAAGCAGCGCATCCGGTCGTAAGCGATACCATGCTGCAATAAAAAGCTTTTTACTGCCCAGGCACGCTTTTCGGATAGTTGCTGTAAATAGTGCTCATCTGTAAAAACATTGGCGTTTGTATGGCCGATGATCTGTATTTTCCAGTCCTTTTCCTCTTGCAAAAAATTTAGCAGCCAATTTAAACCTGTTCCGGGAGCATTTACGATAACCGCGCTATTTGGAAGAAAACGGATGTTATAAAAAATAATATGCGCATCGGATTTTAGTTTTTGCAGTTGAAAATTTTGAGGTATTGATACTGTTTTTACCGGCAGAAAATCATTGAGCAATACATAGCCTTTTTTATTGATGGCAACCGTACATTTACTTTCGGCAGGAATTTCAAAGCTGTATCTTCCTGTTAAAGAATCGGAAACTGCCATAGCTACAATTTTGCCGGCTGCATCTTCCGCAGTTAAAGCGGCAGCAATGGGCACCATGCTTCGTTTATCGGTAATAATTCCGGAAACAGTTATTGCGGAAACTTGCGAAGGCAGCGTGTTTTGCAAAGCAGAAACAAACGTAAAGCCTTTTCCACCAGCATAAATATTATCAACAACCAAAATATAATTTTCACCTTGGTGTACTTCAATCGGTTTGGAGAAGCTTTTCCTAAATCCGGGAGAAGTAAAAAGATCTGTAAAACCATCTTTCAATCCCGTTTTTCCGCTGATAGAAAAATCGTTCCGGCTATTGTTGGTGCGGATCGGATGGTTGTAATCAATTGTATTTTCAGTCGGATTGATTGCTTTCTCTTTAAAAAGCATCCAATCGTAATCGTCCTGAACCCGAACGGGGGAAATTTCAAAAGTCAGATAACCATCCGCGGGAATATGTAAACTAAACCAGGCCGTATTGCGCTCTTTTTCAAACAGATAACTTTTTCGATTTTTATGCTGCAGATATTCCTGTTGCCCAAAACCAAGAGCAGAATTTTTAAAAACATATTTTTGGTTGATGTTCAGGTTTACGGCTTCTGCATAATCACCTTTCAACAAGTTTTGGCTGCTGACATTTAAACCGGTAAATAATAAAATGATGGCAGCCAGCCATTTGCAACTCATTTTTTATCAATGCTATAAATCCCGGGGCCGATGAATATAAACCCAAAAAAAGTAATCGCATCTTCCATAGCGTGTGCAGCACCTTCCAATCCGGCACCTTTAGAAAAGTGCATCAGCGCGGCAATTGCCAAGTTGATAACCAGTAAGATACAAACCGGACGGAAAGCCAAACCAATTAAAAATAAAAGGCCGCCGAAAGTCTCAACAACCGCAGCCATAAACCCCCAAAAGGCAGGCGCATAACTGATGCCTACCACTTTCATTGTGCCGCCAAGTTTTTCCCAATGCTCCGGGCCGCCAGCCAGTTTGGGCACACCGTGATAAATAAATATGATGCCCAGGCCAATGCGGACGATCAAAAGGCCAAAGTTTTTGTAGTTGCCGAGCTTGTCGAGAATTGCCATCTTAAATATATTTTGCAGTTGTATGCTGTTTTTGCACAGTTAAATTTAGTGTTTTTCCAAATATCAAAGCCTGATTATTTGGAATATGCCCGGCAGGAAAACCAAAGCAAACCGGATAACCGTATTCTTTTACCACTTCAAAAATGATTTCTTCGGCTGTTTGTCCGAACGGAACATCGTTGTCTTTCAGTTCTGTAAAGCTGCCAATCATTAATCCAGCCAGGTTTTTCAGTTTTCCAGCGCGTTTTAATGTTCTCATCAAGCGGTCAATATTGTATAAATATTCGCCTACATCTTCCAAAAACAAAATCTTTCCATCGTAATCAAACTCAGAAACAGAACCTGAAACCGAAACCAGCAAAGCTAAATTTCCGCCAACCAAAATGCCTTCAGTTTCTCCCAAACGATTTAGTTTTCCTGCGGGGAATTGATAACCGAAATCCTCTCCAAACAAAGCTTTTCTTAATGTTTGTAATGATTCTGCTGTTCCATCCGGAATGGTTAAAGGCATTTGTCCGTGGATGCTTTGAACGCCAAATACGGAAAAAAGATGTGCATGCAAAACCGTAATATCGCTAAAACCGATGATCCATTTTGGTGCTGTTTTTATCGGCATAAAATCTACTTCGTCGATCATTCGGATCGTGCCGTAACCACCGCGCGCCGCAAAAATGGCTTTGACGTTTTCATCCGCCAGAAATCTGCTCAAATCGGCAGCGCGTAAAGCATCATCTCCGGCAAACTGATGAAATTCCGCAGAAACAGTTTCGCCCAAAACCACTTCCAAACCCCAAGATTCTAACAAGGCAATTGCATCGTCCATCGGTTGTGGCAATTTTTTTGCCGGACAAGTGATGGCGACTTTATCGCCTTTTTTTAAATATGGTGGCTGGATATTCATATAATTTGAAGCACAATTTTAAGAGCAGCCAAATTGGCTTATCTTTGCAAATTAATAAAATCCTCGTAATACTTTGGAAGATCAAATTAAAAGATATACCGTTACCGCCGCGCTGCCTTATACCAACGGGCCGGTGCATATTGGCCATTTGGCCGGCGTTTACATTCCCGCCGATACTTATGTGCGCTATCTTCGCCTCAAAGAAAAAGACGTTATTTTTGTCTGCGGATCGGATGAACATGGCGTGCCAATCACTTTAAAAGCGCGTAAAGAAGGCGTTTCCCCGCAGGAAGTGGTTGATAAATACCATAAAATCATCGGCGATTCTTTTCGTGATTTTGGTATTTCCTTCAACATTTATCACCGCACATCTTCGGAAACGCACCATGAAACGGCCGCAGGTTTTTTCAGGAATTTGTACGATAAAAATATTTTTACGGAAGAATCCACCGAGCAATATTTTGATGAAAGCGCGCAGCAGTTTCTGGCCGACCGTTATATTGTAGGAACTTGCCCCGTTTGCGGCAACGAAAATGCTTATGGCGATCAATGCGAAAAATGCGGCACATCGTTAAACCCAACGGATTTAATCAACCCACATTCTACTTTATCTGGCCAGCCACCGGTTTTGCGCAAAACGACCAATTGGTTTTTGCCGCTGGATAAAATGCAACCCGAAATTGAAGCTTATGTAGAAAGCCACCAGAAAGACTGGCGCGCAACGGTTTTTGGTCAGTGCAAATCCTGGCTGAACGGCGGTTTGCAGCCGCGCGCCATGACGCGCGACCTGGAATGGGGCGTAAAAGTTCCGATAAAAGGAGCAGATGGCAAGGTTTTGTACGTTTGGTTTGATGCGCCGATCGGTTATATTTCGGCCACAAAAGATTTGCTGAGCGCTGATATCCCCGCAGAAAAGAAAGCAGAATATTATCTCAAAAATATACCGGTAAAAACAGCATCCTGGGAAGATTACTGGCAATCCGAAGAAACCAAGTTGGTGCATTTTATCGGGAAAGACAACATCGTTTTCCATTGCATTATTTTTCCGGCGATGCTGATGGCGCACGGCAATTATATTTTGGCAGATCAGGTTCCGGCAAACGAGTTTTTGAATTTGGAAGGCGATAAAATCTCTACTTCCAGAAATTGGGCTGTTTGGTTGCCGGAATATTTAAAAGATTTTCCCGGAAAACAGGATGTTTTGCGTTACGTTTTAACATCGGCTGCGCCAGAAACGAAGGACAATGATTTTACCTGGAAAGATTTTCAGGCACGAAATAACAATGAACTGGTTGCGATTTACGGCAATTTTATCAATCGCGTGCTTGTTTTATCGCATAAATATTTTGATGGAAAAGTGATGCCGAGAGGCATTTTATCTTATCAGGACACAGAAGTGATCAATAGTCTGGAGGCTTTCCCGGAGAAGATTGGTTTTGCGTTGGAGAACTTCCGTTTCCGCGAAGCATTGACGGAATTTATGAATTTGGCGCGTCTCGGTAACAAATATCTGGCAGAAGAAGAACCTTGGAAAATCATCAAAACCGATCCTGATCGTGTGCAAACGGTTTTAAATATTGGTTTACAAATTGCTGCAAACCTCGCTATTTTATCGCAGCCATTTTTGCCAAACAGCGCCGATGCTTTGTTTACCATGCTAAATATAGAACCGCAAAACTGGGACAAAGCCGGAACAAAAGATTTGTTGGAAGACGGACATCTATTGAATGAGCCGAAGTTGCTTTTTGAAAAGATAGAAGACGAACAAATTGAAGCGCAGATCCAAAAATTACTAAATACGAAAATGGAAAATGAACAGATAAAACTGCCTTTGATCGAAGCGAAACCAAACATCACTTTTGAGCAGTTTGCTGCGTTGGATATTCGTGTCGGAACGATTTTATCCGCAGAAAAAGTAGCGAAAACCAAAAAACTGCTGAAGTTGAATATTGATACCGGTTTAGATCAGCGAATAATCGTTTCCGGAATTGCAGAATATTTTGAGCCGGAAGCGATCATCGGCAAACAAGTTAGCATTTTAATAAACCTGGAACCGCGCGAAATCAAAGGGATTTTATCACAAGGCATGATTTTGATGGCCGAAAATCCGGAAGGAAAACTGAGTTTTGCAACACCATCGGAAGCGTTTACCAACGGAAGCGTGATCAGGTAAGCATTTATCTTATCTTCATTTTTGGTAAAATTAATTTATACATGATCTTAGAGCGTGTTTAAATTTTGTCCGATTTCTTTTAGATGCTTCTTTTATCACCTAAAAAAACAGTAAATATCAATGCTTCTTTTATCAGTATAAAATACAAAAACAAAATTTGCAGGCATAAAAGAAGCATCAATATTTTTTCAGATAAAAATTTAAACACGATCTTAGTTGGCACAAAATGAATAAATTAGTGTTCAATATATTCATTACTATTCTATACGCTCAAGCGTAATATTATACAAGCTTTGAAACTTAATATCAGATGAAATTGCATACGAAGGAGATCAGTAATTAGTAAAATTTTTCGGATCAACAGCCGTATTTAGTTGCTGCTAAAAAATTAAAAATCTATGTCCAGTAAAAATCGAAATAAGCAAGAAAGTGAAGGCATATCGAATGGCACGCGCCGGGATTTCTTAAAGCAGTCGTCTTTTTTAACGGCTCTGGCTTTAACGCCTGCAACGGTTGTGAAAGCCGCGAAAAACCAATGGGACGAAAAGCTGGCTGATGTTTTTGAGAAAATGCCTGTAAACCTGGAAGTTAACGGCGTAAAACATACTTTACAGATTGAGCCGCGGGTTACACTTTTGGATACGCTGCGCGAACAGCTGAACTTGACCGGAACAAAGAAAGGCTGCGACCGGGGGCAATGCGGTGCGTGTACCGTCCACATTGATGGTATCCGTGTAAATTCCTGCCTGAGTTTGGCCATTACGAATGAAGGAAAGAAAATCACAACAATTGAAGGGCTTGCCCATGGCGATGAACTTCATCCGATGCAGGAAGCGTTTATCAAGCACGACGGTTTCCAGTGCGGCTATTGTACATCGGGACAAATTATGTCTGGCGTAGCTTTAATAAAAGAAGGGCACGCCAATTCCGAATCGGAAATACGGGAATTTATGAGCGGTAATATCTGCCGATGCGGTGCTTATCCAAGAATAGTTAATGCAATACAGGACGTTAAAAACGGAAATCAATCATGAACCAGTTTCAATATTCAAGACCTACTGATGCTGCTGTAGCGATCAAGTCGTTATCAAAACCAAATGCTTATTTTCTGGCAGGCGGTACCAATTTGATCGATATGATGAAAATGGGCATTGTTGTTCCGCAAAAATTGGTGGATATCAATAATTTACCGTTAAAAACAGTATCCGAAATCCCGAATGGTTTGCGGATTGGTGCTCTGGTAAGCAATACCAATGTAGCCGAGCATCTGCTGGTTAAAGAAAAATTTCCGTTGCTGGCTTTGGCAATTAACGCCGGCGCATCGCCCCAATTGCGCAACATGGCCACGGTTGGCGGCAATATGATGCAACGCACGCGTTGTCCATATTTTTTTGATCTGACGATGCCGTGCAACAAACGTGTGCCAGGCAGCGGCTGCGGTGCTTTGGGCGGATACAACAGAATGCACGCAATTTTTGGGGCGAGCGATAAATGTATTGCCGTAAACCCAAGCGATATGAACGTGGCGATGGTTGCTTTGGATGCTACGGTGCACATTAGCGGCGCAAAAGGAAGCCGCACAATAAAGTTTGCTGATTTCCATCGGTTGCCCGGCGATCATCCGGAGCTTGATAACAATCTGCAAAAAGGAGAATTGATAACAGCAGTGGATTTGCCTGCTTCTCCGTTTAATAAAAATGTACATTATGTAAAAATCCGCGACCGTGCTTCGTATGCGTTTGCACTGGTTTCGGCTGCCGTAGCTTTGGATATCGAAAATAATACGATAAAAGAAGCACGGCTGGCGATGGGCGGTGTGGCACATAAACCCTGGCGGTTAACATCCGCAGAAACATTTTTAAAAGGAAAACCGGTTAGCGAAGACACTTTTAAACAAGCTGCAAAACTGGTTGTAAACGGTGCTAAAGCTTACGAATACAATCAATTTAAACTGAAACTTGCGCCTAATGCTGTTTTACAGGGCTTAAAAGTAGCATCCGGACTGGCATCTGCTTAATTTATCTATTTAAAAAAAATTGTATGAAAAAAGATATGATTGGCGATCCGTTAAGTCGCGTTGATGGCCGGTTAAAAGTTACTGGCGGAGCCACTTATTCCGGCGAGTATAAAGTTGCAGGTTTAACTTATGGTGTACTGGTTCCGGCAACGATTACCAGCGGGCTTATCACCGCAATGGATACAAAAGCTGCTGAGCGTGCACCGGGCGTGATAGCGGTAATTACGCACTTTAATGCCATGAAATTACCTGGTTTTCAGCCGGATGCACAAAAGCCTGTAAAGGGTTTGAAGTTATTTAACGACAATAAAATCTATTTTAACGGGCAGCCAATGGCTTTGGTGGTGGCAGAAACTTTTGAACGGGCCACTTATGCCGCCACTTTGGTAAAGGCAACTTATCAGATGCTGCCGTTTGAAACGGATTTCGATAAAAATATTAATAAAGGTGTTGTTCCGCAAGGTGGCAATTATAAAGATTATGTTCGGGGTGAAGCCGATGCTTATAAAAAGGCGCCTGTAAAAGTGGAACAGGAGTACAAGCTGCCATCGGAAATGCACAACCCGATGGAACTGCACGTAACAACCGCTTTTTGGGAAGGCGACAAAGTAACCTTGTACACCAAATCGCAGGGCGTAAAAGGTTCGCAGCGGTCTGTTGCTGCTGCTTTTCAGATTGATCCGGAGAATGTGCAGATCAATTCGCGTTTTGTTGGCGGTGCTTTCGGCTCCTCTTTACGCACCTGGCCGCATGAAATTGCTGCTGTACAAGCTGCTAAAATGTTGGGCCGCCCGGTAAAATTAACGTTAACGCGCGAGCAGATGTTTACCTTGGTGGGCTATCGGCCATTAACGATCCAAAAGATAGGTTTAGGCGCCACACCGGATGGGAAATTGGTTGGCATCACCCATGAATCAAACTCGCAATCTGCTGTTTATGAAGAATTTACGGAGGCTTCAGTAAATGTTTCCCGGTTTTTATACAGCAGTCCGAATGCCAATACGCGTTATAAAGTGATCCCTTTAAACGTTGGTGTGCCTGCGCCGATGCGCGGCCCCGGCGAAGCAACCGGTTCATTTGCGTTGGAATCGGCTTTGGATGAGCTTTCCTATCTTCTCAATATGGACCCGATCCAGCTCCGGCTAAAAAATTATACCGATACGGACCCGGAGCGTAACCTGCCCTGGTCAAGCAAATATTTAAAAGAATGCTATCAGCTTGGAGCCGAAAAAATAGGCTGGAACAAACGCTTGCAACAACCGGCAGCCAACCGGGATGGCGACTGGCTGGT